>SKEM01000932.1_pt1 | contig 15694 bp, 9 predicted proteins | sample 4826731 | NCBI WGS metagenome assembly SKEM01 (sample SAMN11008809, study PRJNA524170) | human gut metagenome | biome: Human fecal sample; material: Feces; isolation source: fecal sample from pouch patient p37 | host: Homo sapiens | place: Israel: Tel-Aviv | collected 2015-07-27
TCGCCGCTGCGAGCCCGTACGAGCGGGCCGCGGCCTCGGCCGCGGCCGACGCCGCCGAAGCTGCCTTCCAGGAAGGCAAGCAGCAGATCGCCTCCGTCGCGCAGGCCGCCTACCGCAATGGCGGTGGCACGCTCGACTCGCTCGCCCCCTACCTTGACTCCGACGGACTGCGCAGCGTCGAGACGAAGCAGGCCGGCATCAACTCCTTCTCCTCCTCCGCCGAGGTGAAGATGCAAAACGTCGCCGCCCTCGAGCAGGTCGCCAAGGTGACCCGCGACGCGGCGAACACCGCGCTCGCGAGCCAGCAGGCTGCCACCAACGAGGTCCAGGCCCGCACCGACGCCGCCAACCAGGCCGCTGCTGCCGCCCAGAACGAGGCCGCGATCGTCGCCGCCCAGCGCAGCGCTTACGTGCAGGAGCTCGCGACCAAGCAGAACACGACCGTCGATCTCATCAACCAGCGTGAGGCCGCTCTCGAGGCTGAGCGTCAGGAAGCCGCGCGTATCGCCGCCGAGCAGGCCGCCGCAGCCGGGAGCCCCTCCGACGACGGCGGCGCCGACGGCGCTGCCCCGGACGACAGCGCCGACTTCGTCCCGGCCCCGAGCCCCGAGGACATCGTCAGCCGCATCCTGTCGCGCACCGGCACGGCCCTGGCCTCCACGGCCGGCGACCACGAGCGCCGCGACGTCGTCGACGCCGGTGCCCTCGAGCGGGAGGCCCGCGCCGGCACCCGCCGCGTCGCCAGCCTGTCCACCGAGCTCGAGGACGTCTCCGAGGTCGAGTACCGCCAGATCCGCCTCGAGAAGGTCGTCCTCGTCGGCCTCGAGCTCCCGACCGCCCACGCCGGCACCACCGGCCCCGCCGGCGCCCGCCACGGCAGCGCCGTCGAGCTCGCCGACGCCCAGGACGCCGAGACGAGCCTGGCCGAGCTCGCCGCGCTCGCGGAGACCGCCGGCTCCCAGGTCCTCGACGCCCTCATCCAGAAGCGCGACCACCCCGATCCCGCCACCTACCTCGGCTCCGGCAAGGCCAAGGAGCTCGCCGAGATGGTCTCCGCCCACGGCGCGGACACCGTCATCGTCGACGGCGAGCTCGCCCCCTCCCAGCGCCGAGCCCTCGAGGACGTCGTCAAGGTCAAGGTCGTCGACCGCACCGCCCTCATCCTCGACATCTTCGCCCAGCACGCGAAGTCCCGGGAGGGCAAGGCCCAGGTCGAGCTGGCCCAGCTCGAGTACCTCCTGCCGCGCCTGCGCGGCTGGGGCGACTCCATGTCCCGTCAGGCCGGCGGCCGCGTCGCCGGCGGTCAGGGCATCGGCTCGCGCGGCCCTGGTGAGACGAAGATCGAGCTCGACCGCCGCCGCATCCGCGACCGCATGGCCAAGCTCCGCCGCGAGATCAAGGCGATGGCCCCCTCCCGTGAGGTCAAGCGCGGCTCGCGCCGCCGCGGCCCCATCCCCTCGGTCGCCATCGCCGGGTACACGAACGCCGGCAAGTCCTCCCTCATGAACCGGCTCACTGACGCCGGCCTCATGGTCCAGGACGCTCTCTTCGCCCCCCTCGCCCCGACGGTGCGCAAGGCCGAGACCTCCGACGGCCGCGTCTACACGCTCACCGACACGGTCGGCTTCGTGCGCAACCTGCCCCACGAGCTCATCGAGGCCTTCCGCTCCACGCTGGAGGAGGTCGCCGGCGCGGACCTCGTCCTCCACGTCGTCGACGCCGCCCACCCCGACCCGCTCAGCCAGGTCGCCGCCGTGCGCGAGGTGCTGGCCGACATCCCCGGGGCGCTGGACGTCCCCGAGCTCATCGTCCTCAACAAGGCCGACCTCGCCGACCCCGTCACGCTCGCCGCCCTGCGCACCCGCCTGCCCGGCGCCCTCACCGTGTCGGCGTACACGGGCGAGGGCCTGGACGAGCTGCGCGCCCGGATCGACGAGATGCTGCCCCGGCCGGACGTCCAGGTCGACGTCGTCGTCCCGTACTCGCGCGGCGACCTCGTCTCGCGCGTCCACGCCGACGGGGAGATCGACGCCGTCGAGTACGTCGAGGCCGGCACGCGCGTGCGGGCCCGCGTCGACGCGCCGCTCGCCGCCGAGCTCGCGGCCGCCGACGTCGCCGGCGGCTCCGACGACGAGACGCGGGCCTGAGCCCGTGGCGACCAAGAGCCGGCCCGTGGGCAGCTCCTCCGGCCGCGTCAGCGGCGGCGGGAAGGACACCGAGCTCGAGCGCGCCGAGGCGGCCCTCGCCGAGGCCGTCTCCCGCCTCGGCGGCGCCCCCCGCGAGGGCCAGCTCGAGATGGTCCGCCGCGTCTCCGACGCCGTCGGGACCGGCAGCCACCTCCTCGTCCAGGCCGGCACGGGCACCGGCAAGTCGCTCGGCTACCTCGTGCCCTCGATGGTCCACGCCGTCGACGCCGAGGAGCGCACCGTCGTCTCCACCGCGACCCTCGCCCTCCAGCGGCAGGTCCTCACCAAGGACGCGCCGCTCGCCGCCGACGCCGTCGAGGCCGTCACCGGGAAGCGCCCCACCGTCGCCCTGCTCAAGGGCTGGCAGAACTACGTCTGCAAGCACCGCGTCGACGGCGGCTACCCGGCCGACGACGCCGACGCCCTCTTCTCCGCCTCCGACGCCACCACCCGCAAGCGCGTCGGCGAGGCCACCACCGCCACCCTCGGCGAGCAGGTCGTCCGCCTGCGCGAGTGGGCCGCCGAGACCACGACCGGCGACCGCGACGACCTCGTCCCCGGCGTCTCGGACCGCGCCTGGGCCCAGGTCTCCGTGTCCAAGGCCGAGTGCCTCGGCTCCTCGTGCCCCTTCCACGACGAGTGCTTCCCCGAGCTCGCCCGCGCCGCCGCCGCGGAGGCCGACCTGGTGGTCACCAACCACGCCATGCTCGGCATCGCCGCCGCCGGCAACCCGAACGTCCTGCCCGAGCACGACGTCCTCGTCGTCGACGAGGCCCACGAGCTCGCCGACCGGGTCCGCTCCCAGGGCACGGTGTCGCTCTCGGCCTCCGCCGTCGCCCGCGTCGCCTCCACGGTGCGCCGCGACGCCGGTGTCGTCGCCACCGAGCTCGAGTCCGCCGGGCAGACCCTCCAGCTCGCACTGGCCGACCTGCCCGACGGCCGCCTCGCCGAGGGCCTGCCGCCCGCCCTGCGCGACGCCCTCGTCCTGCTCGACACCGCCGGACGCCAGGTCGCGAGCGACGTCCGGGAGGCCGCCAAGGCCAAGAAGGGAGACTCCGCCGACTCAGCCGGAGCCGTCGCCCTCGCCCGCACCGCCATCGGGGACATGGTCGACGCCGTCGAGCGCATGACCTCCGACTCCGTGGGGAAGCACCGCGACGTCGCCTGGATCGAGCGGCCCCGCATGGGGCAGGAGCCGCCGCGGCTCACGCTCGCCCCCATCGACGTCGCCGGCTCGGTGGCGGACACGCTCCTGGCGGACCGCGCCGCCGTCCTCACCTCCGCCACCCTGGCGCTGGGCGGCTCCTTCGACTCCATGGCCCACGCCCTGGGGCTCACGCTCTCGGACGCGCCCTGGGACGGCATCGACGTCGGCACGCCCTTCGACTACGCGCGCCAGGGGATCCTCTACACGCCGACCCACCTGCCCAAGCCCGGCTTCGGGATCTCCGAGGCGGCCCTCGACGAGGTCCTCGCCCTGGCCGAGGCCTCCCAGGGAGGCATGCTCGGCCTCTTCTCCTCGCGCCGCGCCGCCGAGGACGCCGCCGAGCTTCTGCGCAAGGCCACCGACCTCACCGTCTACGCCCAGGGGGAGGACCAGCTGCCCACGCTCGTCGAGGCCTTCGCCGCCGACGAGAACGCCTGCCTCGTCGGGACCCTGTCCCTGTGGCAGGGGGTGGACGTGCCCGGGAGGACCTGCCGCCTCGTCGTCATCGACCGCATCCCCTTCCCGCGCCCCGACGACCCCGTCGCGCAGGCGCGCTCCGAGGCGGTCGCCGCCGCGGGCGGCAACGGCTTCATGAGCGTCTCGGCGACCCACGCCGCGCTGCTGCTCGCCCAGGGCGCCGGACGGCTGGTCCGCCGCGCGGACGACCGCGGCGTCGTCGCCGTCCTCGACCCGCGGCTGCGCACCGCCCGCTACGGCTCCTTCCTCGCCCGTTCCATGCCGGCTCTGTGGCCCACCCGGGACCAGGACACGGTCCTCGCAGCCCTGGGGCGCCTCGCGCAGTCGGAGCACTGAACGGGCCGGCGCACGGGTGCCTCAGGGGGCCCCGGTGCGCGTCCCGCCCCCACGACGGGCGAGCGGCCCCGTCGCGGTGCGTCACCGCGACGGGGCCGCTCGCCCCGGGAGGCAGGACTCGTCAGCCCCTCTCTCAGCCCTTCGAGTGCCCCTTGCCGGGGTTCGTCCGGCAGGTGCCCTTGTCCTTGTCCCGGCCGTTGCCCCGGTCGTGGCCCAACCCGTTCGAGCCGGGCGCGCACACCGTCGGGTAGGTGAGGCCGAAGCCGGTCTCCTCGAGGGTCCCGGCGCCGTCGGCGGTGGGGACGCGGACCGGGAGGAGCCCGGTGGGCGCCTGCCCGGCGATGACGCGGGCGGCGGCCCCCAGGGCGACCTCGGTCGTCGAGTAGACGTTGAGGACCGCGACACCCGCGGCGCCCCCGCTCGCCCTCCTCGCCGTGGCCGACGCCGTGCGGGTGCCGTCGTCGGCGACGGTGATGACGCAGGTCCCCTCGTCGCTCGCGGGCACGGGCTCGACGAGGGCGTTGACGTCGTAGGGGTTGCGGGTCGCGACGACGACGAGCGGCGTGCCGAGCTCGGCCAGGGCGTCGACGAGCGCGGCCTGGGTCGAGTCCGGCGCCATCGAGTAGGGCGGCACGATGATCGCGTCAGCGCCCGCCGAGCGCGCCTGCGCGCCGGCGCGGTCGACCTCCTCCTGCGTCGGGGCGGCCTGCGCGTCGGAGGTCGCGAAGCGCGTCACCTGGAAGCCGAGTGACGTCAGCTGGGACTCGAGGACCTCCGGGGCGGCGAAGGAGGAGCCGACGAGGAAGAGGCTCGGCTGCTCCTCGGTGCTGAGCGGGAGGACGGCGTCGGCGTCGTTGCGGGTCATCGTGATGGCGGCGTCGGCGATGGCGGCGGCCGTGGCCCGGTGCTCGTCCGAGCCGATCGTCGTCGAGACGGCCCGGGCGCTCGTGGGCTCGGTGTCGAGCACGCCGCGGCGGGCCTTCCACTCCAGGATCCGCAGGACGGACTCGTCCACCCGCTCGGCGCTCACGGTGCCGTCGGCGAGGGCGGCGGTCATCGCGTCGATGACGGCGGGGGCGTCGTAGGTGTTGAGGAGGATGTCGCTGCCGGCCGTGAAGGCCTCGACGGCGACGCGCCCGCGGATCGGGGCGAGGAAGGACTTCAGCTCGGCGGAGGCCTTCGTGTAGGAGTCCTCGGCGGTCGGGTCCCTCTCCGCGTCGGACTTCGCGGCGTCCTCCGCGTCGTTGAGCTCCTGGTAGCGGGTCTTCTCCTCCTCGGTCATGACGGAGAGCTGGGCGCCCTCCATGTCCATGGCGTCGGTGGTGACCAGGCCCGTGTATCCGAGCTCGCCGCGCAGGAGGTCGGTGAGGACCTTGCTGGACACGGTGGCCGGGCGGTCCGGGTCGATGGCGTCGACGATGATGTGCGCCGTCATGATCATGTCGGCGCCGGCCGCGATGGCGGAGCGGAACGGGATGAGGTGCCGGTCGAGGGTCGCCCGGTCGTAGGTGACGGTGGGCAGCCCGGTGTGGGAGTCGGTGTCCGTGTCCCCGTGTCCGGGGAAGTGCTTGGCGACGGCGGGGACGCCCTGGTCCTGGATGCCGGTGATCTGGGCGGCGCCGAGGGCGCCGCCGGCGTCGGGGTCGTCGCCCATCGAGCGCACGCCGATGACGGGGTTGGCGGCGTTGGTGTTGACGTCGACGTCGGGGGCGAAGTCGACGTTGACGCCGAGCGCCTTGAGCTCGGAGCCCAGCAGCGCGCCCTGCTCGTAGGCGAGGTCGGTCGAGCCGGTGGCGCCCAGGGCCATGTTGCCGGGGACCTCGGTGCCCGGGGCGCGGACCCGGGCGACGAGGCCGCCCTCCTGGTCCATGGTGATCGCGAGGGGGACCCGTGCGCCGTTGTCGCGGGCGGCGTCCTGAAGGCTGTTCGACAGGGCGGCGACCTGCTCGAGGTCGGTGGGGGAGGTGGTGACGTTGTGCGACCAGTTGAAGTAGAGGACGCCGCCGAGGTGGAACTTCCTCACGGCCTGGGCGGGGGTGGAGACGTCGGTGCCGAAGACGTCCTGGTTCTGCTCCGCGTAGGTCGCGTCGTCGGCGGAGGCTCCGTAGACGTGCGTCCACAGGAGCTGGCCGAGCTTCTCCTCCTGGCTCATGGCGGCGAGCAGGTCGGCGGCGCGCTGGGAGGCGTCGGCCCCGGTGCTCGAGGAGGGGGCGGCGGCCGCGGTCGTCGCGGGGGCTGCGGCCGCGGCCGCGATGACCGCGGCGCTGAGGCGGCCGAACGCGCGTCGTCTGAGGGGCATGTCGTCTCCTTCGGGTTGGCGGGCCGGTGCCGTCGTGCGGCGCCGGGGAGCGCCGACGTCGTCCGTGACGCCGACGTCCTGAACCGTATGGTCCAGGTCACGAGGCTACGAGAATGTAACGACGTGCCACAAGGAGGGGAATTTGTGGCGTCCTGTTTCGCGGGGGTGCGGCCGTGGTGCGCGGAGGAGTCGACGGCGGTGCGACGGGAGGTGGGCTCCCCGGGCCGGCCGCTGCGCGCCGGTCGGGCGACTGACCGATCGGTCACGCGGGACCCTGGGCCCAGGACGTCTGACGAACGTTTGACTCCTCACACGCCAGGTCGGTCGGATCCTTCGAGGCGGCCCCTCAGGGCCGGTGCCTCCGCGTAGACTCCGTCACGGACGAGCACGCGAACGTGCTACCCGATCCCGATACCGGAGGAAACAGTGTCCGAGGCCGCCATCACCAACTCCGCGCAGGGCTCCTACCCCGTCAACCCGGGTGGACGTCCCTCCAAGGTCGCCATCATCGGAGCGGGCGCCGTCGGCTCCACGCTCGCCTACGCGTGCGTCACCAAGGGTGTCGCCCGCGAGATCGTCCTCCAGGACATCGCCAAGGAGAAGGTCGAGGCCGAGGCCCTCGACATCGCCCAGGGCATCCAGTTCACCTCCGCCGGCTCCGTCCAGGGCTCCGACGACCCGGAGATCTGCCGCGACGCGGACGTCATCGCGATCACCGCGGGCGCCAAGCAGAAGCCCGGCCAGTCCCGCCTCGAGCTCGCCGGCGCCACCGTCGGCATCATGGAGAAGATCCTCCCCAAGCTCGTCGAGGTCGCCCCGAACGCCATCTTCATCCTCGTCGCCAACCCCGTCGACGTCGTCACCTACTGCGCCAAGGAGATCACCGGGCTCCCGGACAACCGGATCTTCGGCTCCGGCACGGTCCTCGACACGGCCCGCATGCGCTACCTCGTCTCCCTCGAGACCGGCACCGCCACCCAGAACATCCACGGCTACATCGCCGGCGAGCACGGCGACTCCGAGGTCGCCCTGTGGTCCTCCACCGAGATCGGCGGCGTGCCGATCACGCAGTGGGGCGACACGATCACCGGCGGCCAGTTCGACCAGGCCACCCGCGACCGCATCGCCTCCGACGTCGTCAACTCCGCGTACCGGATCATCGAGGGCAAGGGCGTGACGAACTACGCCGTCGGCCTCGCCGTCCAGCGCATCATCTCCGCGGTCCTCAACGACGAGCAGCGCGTCCTCACCGTCTCGCCGCTCCTGAGCAACTGGCACGGCATCTCCGACGTCTGCATGTCCGTCCCGCCGATCGTCGGACGCGACGGCGCCGGTCGTCGCCTCGAGCTCCCGCTCACCCTCGACGAGCGCGACCGGCTCACCGAGTCCGCCACGCGCCTGCGCGAGGCCGCCCGCGGCCTGGGCTACTGAGGCTCCCGCACCGGCGCCGGCCTGAACCGACGTCGGTGCGCGCAGCACCGACCGCGACGAAGGAGGCCGGAACCCCATCGGGGTTCTGGCCTCCTTCGTCGCGCTCCGGCTCGTGCCCCGGGAGCGGGGCTCCCGCGGCGGTCTCAGAGCGCCCGGAGCACGGTGACGACCTTGCCCATGATGGTCGCCTCGTCGCCGGGGATCGGCGCGTAGTCGGGGTTGCGGGGGAGGAGCCACTGGTGACCGTCCCTCCGCGAGAGGACCTTGACGGTCGCGGAGGCGCCGTCGACGTCCTCGAGCATCGCGGCGACGACGTCGCCGTTCGAGGCGTCCGCCTGGGCGCGCACGACCACCCAGTCGCCGTCGCAGATGGCGGCGTCGATCATCGAGTCCCCGTGGACCTCGAGCATGAAGAGCTCGCCGTCGCCCGTGAGACGACGGGGCAGGGCCATGACGTCCTCGACGTCCTGCTCGGCGAGGATCGGCGAGCCGGCGGCGATGCGCCCGACGAGCGGGACGGCGACGGCCTCGCCCTCGCCGACGCCGGGCAGCTGCGGGAGGGGCGTTGCCTCGGCGGCGCCGACGGCGCGGTGGGCGTCGAGGTCGACGACGGCGGCGCTCGGCGCCTCCTCCGCGGAGTCGCCCGGGACGATGACCTCGAGGGCGCGCGGGCGCTTGGGGTCGCGGCGGACGAGCCCGAGGCGCTCGAGCTTGTCCAGCTGGTGCTTGACCGACGACGGGCTCGTGAGGCCGACCCGGGCGCCGATCTCCCGCATGGAGGGCGGGTAGCCGTGGGTCGTCACCGCCTCGCGCACGGCCTCGTAGACGGCCCGTGCGCGCGCGTCGAGCGCCTGGAGGGCCTGCGCGGCGTCGTCCGTGTCCGTGAGCGGGGTGGTCATGGCGGTGTCCTCCATCCGGGGCCGGTCCGGAGGTTCCGGAGGCCCCTGGTGGTTAAGGGGGCCGAGTTCGTGTCGGTGGCCGGTGGTGGTCTTGACGGGTCAAGCCTACGGGCGATCGACCGAGCGTTCAAACATGTGTTCGAAAACGCTCTGGACGTGTCGACCCCGGACGGATATCGTATCGAACAGGTGTTCGTCGAACACGTGTTCCCCAGGAGGTTTCCCATGAGTGCTCTCGCTGCCACCCCCGCGCCCCGCCTTCGCGCCGTCCCCGCGGCCTCCCGTCCGGGCCGCGCCGGCTCCCCGCGCCGCCCGCACCTCCGCCTCGTGACGCCCGGCTTCGTCCCCGAGCCGCGTCGCAACGCCGCCGTCGAGCTCCCCGTCGAGCTCACTCGCCGCCCCGCCCTTCCCGTCGCCGCCCGCCCGGCGGACGGCTCCCTCCCGCGCTCGCAGCGCCGCCCGCGCCGCGCGCTGCGGGCCGTCTCGGCCCCGTCGCAGGACGCCGCGGTCGAGGCCCGCGCGCACCAAACGACCGCCCGCACGGAGACGGTCCCCTCCGCTCCGGCCCGCTCGGCGCAGCGCGTCGCTGCGGTCTCCCCGGCCTCCCCGGCCACCGGCCTCGCCGCCCTGCCGGCCGCTGTGCGCCGCGCCATCGTCGCGGGCGCCGTGGTCCTCGCCGCGGTCGCCCTCGCCGCCGTCGGCATCATCGCCTCGGGCGCCGTCCAGTCCGACGCCGCCACCCCCGCCCGCACCGCCGTCGCCACGGTCCAGTCCGGCGAGTCCCTCTGGGACGTCGCCGAGGCCACCGGCACCTCGGACGTGCGCGAGACCATGGCCCAGATCGCCGAGCTCAACTCCCTCGACGGCTCCACCGTCGAGGCCGGCCAGACCCTCGTCGTCCCCGCGCACTGATCCGCGCCGCCTCCCGCGGGGAGGCGCGTCATCCCGGCAAGGCGGCCTGGCTCCCGCAAGCCGGGCCGCCCGCCTCGGGCTGTGCGGCTTGCCACTCCGGGGGCGCACGCCTACGCTCCGAGGGACTGACCCCGCATCCCCGGAGAGGACCGACGCGTGCACTGTCCCTTCTGCCGCTATGACGGCTCGCGCGTCGTGGACTCACGCACCTCCGAGGACGGCCTGTCCATCCGACGCCGCCGGGAGTGCCCCCAGTGCGGGCGCCGCTTCACCACCACCGAGACGGCCAGCCTCTCCGTGCGCAAGCGCTCCGGAGCCGTCGAGCCCTTCTCCCGGGACAAGGTGATCGTCGGCGTGCGCCGCGCCTGCCAGGGCCGACCCGTCTCGGACGACGACCTCGCCTTCCTCGCGCACACGGTCGAGGAGACCATCCGCTCCAACGGCCAGGCCATCATCGACTCCCACGACGTCGGCCTCGCGATCCTCGGCCCCCTGCGGGACCTTGACGAGATCGCCTACCTGCGCTTCGCCTCCGTCTACTCCGACTTCAGCTCGCTGGACGACTTCGAGAAGGCCATCACCGAGCTCCGCGCCGCTCACGCCGACAAGGGCGCCTCCGAGGCCTGAACAGGCTCCCTGCCGCCGCGCTCGGTCCGGCGGTCCCGTGGGAGTGCCCGAGCTGGGCGCGGCTCGCGATGACGCAGCGGGCGGGTGCCCCGGAGTGGAGTGCCGTGCCTGGTCGGCGCGTCCAGGCTCAGCGGGCGTCGATCGTCTTCACGAGGCTCTCCACGAGCCCCGGCCACGTCCACTCCGCCTCCATGAGCTCCCGGCCGGCGGCACCCATGCGCTCCCGCTCCTCCGGGTCGGTGAGCAGCCGGACGAGCGCCGCGACGAGCGCGTCCTCGTCCCGACCGTCCACGACGAGGCCCGTGACGCCCTCGGTCACCGTCTCCGGCGCGCCGCCGCTCGTGCCCGCGATGACGGGCACGCCCGCCGCCGAGGCCTCGAGGAAGACGATCCCCAGCCCCTCGACGTCCAGCCCGCCGCCCCGCGTCCGGCACGGCATCGCGAAGACGTCGCTCATGGCCACGTGCCACGGCAGCTCCTCATAGGGCACCTTGCCGGTGAGGATGAGGTGGTCGCGCACGGGGGAGCGGCGCTTGAGCTGCGCGAGGTGCTTCGCGTACGGCCCCCCGCCGACGACGACGAGCCGGGCGTCCGGGACCCGCTCGACGACGCGCGGCCAGGCCTCGATGAGCGAGTCCTGCCCCTTGCGCCGCACGCGCCGCGAGACGCACACGGCCGTCGCCGCGTCACCCAGTCCGTAGCGGTCGCGCAGCCGTGTGCGTGCCTCGGAGTCCGGGTGGAAGCGCTCGACGTCGATGCCGCTCGGCAGGCGCAGCGTCCGCGCGCCCGTCGGCATGAAGGGGCGCAGGCGACCCAGCGTGTACTCCGAGATGTAGGTGATGACGTCCGCGCTCGCGAAGATCCGCTCCAGGAGCTGCCTCGCCCCCGGGATCATGGACCAGCCGACCTCGTGCCCGTGCGTCGTCGCGATGACCCGCGTCGCCCCGGCCGCCTTAGCCGCCCTCCCGAGCAGGCCCAGCGGCGCCGCAGCGCCGAACCACACGGTCTCCACGCCGCGCTCATGGATGATCGACTGCATCCGGGCGCGCGCGTCCGGCGTCGGCAGGAGCACGTGCGTGGGCATGCGCACGACCTCGAAGGGGACGGTCGCGTCGTAGGCGGCCGCCGCCTCCGGGCCCTCCGGGGGAGTGGAGCACAGGACGATGAGGTCCTCCGCCGGCAGGCGCCGCGTGTAGTCCTCGAGGTAGGACTGGATCCCGCCCACGACGGGCGGGAAGTCGTTCGTCACCAGCAGTGTCGTGCGCATGCCCACGAGTCTACGGGCGCCCTCAGGCGCCGGGCGTCACGCCCTGGCGCCGCGTCCGGACGACCGCCCCGGAACGGGGCATCGTCGGCATCGTCTCCACGTCGACGTCGAGGTCCTTCTCGGAGATCTCGACCTCCGGGAGGCACAGGGCCGCGACCGTCGTCGTGAGCGAGTCGCCGACGCTGCGCTCGCCCGGGCAGCGGGGGCCGGAGCGGACGTCCGCACCGCCCTGCGGGATGAACGAGGCGTTCGCCTCGGCCTCGGCCTTGGACGTGCCGAGGAATCGCTCCGGGTCGAAGTCCTCCGGGGCGCTCCAGGACGTCGGGTCCGTGTTGGTGCCGAGCACGTCGAGGACCACGCGGTCTCCGGCGGCGACCTGCTCGCCGTCGACCTCGAAGTCGGTGCGGGCGAAGGCCGGCAGCATCGGCACGAAGGGGGACAGACGTCGCACCTCCTGGGCGACCGCCTGCGCGACGGGACCGTCCGTGAGCGAGCCGCCGTGGGCGAGCGTCTCCTCGCGCACGCGCTCGCGCCACTGCGGGTTCTCGACGAGGTCCTTGGCGGCGAAGGCCGCGAAGCGGGCGACGGCGACGTGCGGCCGGATGCAGTTCTGGAGCTCGAGCCCCGCCGTGCGCGGGTCGAGCAGCGAGCCGTCGGGCTCGCGGTAGACGGCCCACTCGTGCAGGGCGGTGCCCGGTGCGGCCGTGCGACGGCCCGAGCGCTGCTCGCGAATGAGGCGGGCGAACCAGGCGTCGGTGCGGTAGCGGTCCACCCAGGCGCGGGCGTGGTCGAGGTTGAGGTGTCCGAAGCCCTCGACGATATCGCCCAGGCGCTTGGCCTGGACGTCGAGCTCGGAGTCCGGGCCCTCGATCCCGGCCCAGCGCAGCGAGGCGCGCCCGTAGGCGATGACCATCGAGTCGTAGACGCTCTCCGGGTACTTGGCCCAGCGGGCGACGGCCTCGCGGACCTCGGCCTCGACGAGTGGCTTGATGCGGTCGACCTGCTCCTGCTCGTAGCACACGGCCACGAAGAGCTCCTTGCGCGCGAGGTGCGCCTCGCCGTCGAGGGAGTGGACCGAGCCCTTGCCGAAGAGCGAGCCCTGGACCGGCCTCGGCATCGCCCCGTGGCGCTCGATGAGCTCCGAGTCGTAGAAGGTCGGGACGGCACCGGAGCCGCGCAGCGCGTGAGCCTTTCGTCCGAGGAGGCCGAAGCCGAAGGGGCGGTCGTCGTCGGCGCCGGTGCGCTCGGCGCGCAGGGTGGGCAGGAAGCGGTAGCCGAGGCGGAGGAGGGAGATCGTGTCGTCCTCGCCGCGGTGGAAGGGGCAGCCTCCCGTCGTCGAGGTGCTCGGGGAGGTGGTCGTCGTGCTCATGGGGAGCTCCTTCCGTCGGTGCGTTCTCCTCCACGCTACGGTCCCGACGCCGGCCGCGCTCGGCGAGGGCGGCCCTTTCGGCCCAGCGCGCAGCCGGTCGCGTTCCGGTTGACGCGCGGCGCCGACGGTGGCCTCGGCAGCGCGGCGAGCGGCACGTGCCCGACGACGTCGAGAATGCGCGACCGCCCCGGTCGAGCGCGCTGGCTCGACCGGGGCGGTCGGCTGGACGGGCTGGGCGGGGCTGGCCCCGTGTCCTCAGCCCTCCTCGGAGTTGCGGAGAACCTCGCTCAGGCGGCGGGCGGCGGCCATGACGACGGGGCCGTGGACGCGGCCGGGCTGGCGGCCCATGCGCTCGATGGGGCCGGAGATGGACACGGCGGCGATGACCTTGCCGCTCGCCCCGCGCACGGGCGCGGAGACGCTGGCGACGCCGGGCTCGCGCTCGCCGACCGACTGGGCCCAGCCGCGGCGGCGCACGGCGGAGAGCATAGTGGCGTTGAAGCGGGAGCCGACGAGGCCGCGGTGGAGGCGGTCGGGCTCCTCCCAGGCGAGGAGCACCTGGGCGCCGGAGCCGCCGAGCATGGACATGGTGGCGCCCACGGGGATGGAGTCGCGCAGGCCGATGGGGCGCTCGGCGTTCGCCACGCAGATGCGGACGTCGCCCTGCCGGCGGTAGAGCTGCGCGGACTCGTGGGTCTTGTCCCGCAGCGCGGCGAGGACGGGACCCGCGGCGGACAGGAGGTGGTCCTCGCCGGCGGCGGTGGCCAGCTCGGACAGGCGCGGCCCCAGGCTGAAGCGTCCCTGGGAGGCGCGGGAGACGAGGCGGTGGAACTCCAGGGCGACCGCGATGCGGTGCGCGGTGGGGCGCGCCAGGTGGGTGGAGGCGACCAGCTGGGCCAGGGTGGCGGGCCCTGCCTCCAGCGCGCTCATGACAAGGGCGGCCTTGTCGATGACGCCAACGCCGCTGCTGCTCTCGGTCTCGCTCGAAGCGTCCATACTCTGATATTGCCATCCCACGCAGTGAGATATCAAGTTAGCGTCTCCCCAGGAACGACGCCACCGTGCTTGAAAGAAGCCACGAGTCGGCGAGACCGGGAGCGCCCGCGACGGACGCCGCCCGACCGCGCCCGGATCGTCACACTCCGTCTCACACGTCGACGTCGCCGGCCCGCCCGCAGGCGGCGTCGGTAGCCTCCCCTCCAGCCTCGCGGCCCCCGCCCCAGCGGCGCGGGACGCACGCCGTCTTGCAAGGCCCGCAGCGCGGGCACCCCTCGAAAGAAGGAAGCGAAGCGATGGGACTCACCCTCGCAGAGAAGGTCTGGCGCGACCACGTCGTCTCCCAGGGAACCGACGGTGCCCCCGACCTGCTCTACATCGACCTCCACCTCGTCCACGAGGTCACCAGCCCCCAGGCCTTCGAGGGCCTCCGGCTCGCCGGCCGCAAGGTCCGCCGCCCCGACCTCACCCTCGCCACCGAGGACCACAACACCCCGACGCTCGACATCGACCTCCCGATCGCCGACGTCACCAGCCGCACCCAGATCGAGACCCTGCGCAAGAACTGCGAGGAGTTCGGGGTGCGCATCCACTCCCTCGGCGACGCCGACCAGGGCATCGTCCACGCCGTCGGCCCCCAGCTCGGCCTCACCCAGCCCGGCATGACCGTCGTCTGCGGTGACTCCCACACCTCGACCCACGGAGCCTTCGGCGCCCTCGCCTTCGGCATCGGCACCAGCCAGGTCGAGCACGTCCTGGCCACCCAGACCCTCCAGATGGCCCCCTTCAAGACGATGAGCGTGCGCATCGACGGCGACCTGCCGGCCGGCGCCGGCGCCAAGGACATCATCCTGGCCATCATCGCCAAGATCGGCACCAACGGGGCCCAGGGCCACGTCATCGAGTACCGCGGCCGCGCCATCGAGCAGCTCTCGATGGAGGCCCGCATGACCATCTGCAACATGTCCATCGAGGGCGGCGCACGCGCCGGCATGATCGCCCCCGACGAGACCACCTTCGAGTACCTCAAGGGCCGCCCGCACGCCCCCGAGGGCGAGGACTGGGACGCCGCCGTCGAGTACTGGCGCTCCCTGCGCACCGACGACGACGCCGTCTTCGACGCCGCGGTCGTCCTCGAGGCGAAGGACATCGAGCCCTACGTCACCTGGGGCACCAACCCCGGCCAGGGCCTGCCCATCTCCGGCTCCGTCCCCGTCCCCGAGGAGATCGCCGACGAGACCCAGCGCCTCGCCGCCGAGCGCGCCATCGAGTACATGGGCCTGACGCCCGGCACCCCGCTGCGCGACATCAAGGTCGACACCGTCTTCCTCGGCTCGTGCACGACCGGTCGCATCGAGGACCTGCGCGCCGCCGCCGAGGTCGTCAAGGGCCGCACCAAGGCCGAGGGCCTGCGCATGCTCGTCGTCCCCGCCTCCGCCCGCATCCGCATCCAGGCCGAGGAGGAGGGCCTGGACAGGGTCTTCAAGGACTTCGGCGCCGAGTGGCGCAACGCCGGCTGCTCCATGTGCCTGGCGATGAACCCGGACAAGCTCGCCCCCGGCGAGCGCAGCGCCTCCACCTCGAACCGCAACTTCGAGGGCCGCCAGGGCAAGGGCGGGCGCACCCACCTCGTCTCGCCCGTCGTCGCCGCGGCGACCGCCGTCCGTGGGACGCTGTCCACCCCCGCC
>SKEM01000934.1_pt1 | contig 15632 bp, 12 predicted proteins | sample 4826731 | NCBI WGS metagenome assembly SKEM01 (sample SAMN11008809, study PRJNA524170) | human gut metagenome | biome: Human fecal sample; material: Feces; isolation source: fecal sample from pouch patient p37 | host: Homo sapiens | place: Israel: Tel-Aviv | collected 2015-07-27
GGCCAGGGCGGTGCGTCGCTCGGCGAGGACCTCCTCGAGGCGGGCCGAGACCGCGGTGCGCACGAGCGTCATCGTCCGGGGCAGGTCACTCATGCCGCCAGGCTACCGGGACCCGCGGCGCGAGGGGACGAGCGCCCGGCGGGACGGCCCGGCCAGCGAGGTGCGCGCGGGCGGCCGGAGCCTCGGCAGGAGAGCGCGGGAATAAACGGTACACTTGCACGGTTGCCTGCAGCGTCGGTGGTGACCTGTGCCCGGAGGCGCCGGTCCGCCGCCTGAACCGTCCTCCCACGTGAAAGGAACTCCGTGGCCACCAGCACCACTTCGCGGAAGCGCGCCCAGCGCACCGACGACGTCGACGACACCGCCGAGGAGGTCGACGACGTCGACCTCGACGATGAGGAGGACGACGAGGTCGACCTGAACGACGACTCCGACGACGAGGACGACGACTCGGACGAGGACTCCGAGGACGACGACGAGGACCACGAGGACTCGGCCGCCGGGTCCGAGGACGCCGCGGAGGACGAGGGACCGGCCCCCGAGCTGCGCGACTACTACCTTGACGTGACCCTCGAGGAGAACGGCGACGGCTCCAAGCGCTCGCCCTTCAACACCCCGGCCTCCTTCAAGGACGTCAAGCTGGCCCCGGGTGCCACGCTGTACGTGCGCTCCCGCACCACGATCGAGAACCTCCCGATCGCCGGCAACGGCACCCTGGAGGACCCGATCACCCTGGCCCCCTACGGACACGGCCCGGTCCCGCGCTTCGTCGTCGGCGACTCCGCCCCGATGGTCGCCCGTGACTTCCTCACCCAGAACGGCTACATCTTCCGCGGCTGGGTCATCAAGGGCATCAAGATGCAGCCCTCGATCGCCGCCCTCACCGGCGAGCTGGACCGCGTGCGCCGCGAGGAGGCCGAGAAGGCCGCCGGCAAGAAGTCCAAGCGCTCGAAGAACGGGGAGAAGTCCAAGGACGGCTCCTACACGGTCTCCGACTCCGACGAGGGCGACGAGCCCGCGCAGAAGGTCGTCACCGCCGGCGCCACCGCGGACCCGGTCAAGGACTACCTCAAGCAGATCGGAAAGGTCGCGCTCCTCAACGCGGCCCAGGAGGTCGAGCTCGCCAAGCGCATCGAGGCCGGCCTCTACGCGGAGCACCTCCTGGCCACCGAGGGCAACGACCTCGACGCCAAGTACCGCCGCGAGCTGCACTGGATCGCCAACGACGGCCAGCGCGCCAAGAACCACCTGCTCGAGGCCAACCTGCGCCTCGTCGTCTCCCTCGCCAAGCGCTACACCGGCCGCGGCATGCTCTTCCTGGACCTCATCCAGGAGGGCAACCTCGGCCTCATCCGCGCCGTCGAGAAGTTCGACTACACCAAGGGCTACAAGTTCTCGACCTACGCGACGTGGTGGATCCGCCAGGCCATCACCCGCGCCATGGCGGACCAGGCGCGCACCATCCGCATCCCCGTCCACATGGTCGAGGTCATCAACAAGCTGGCCCGCGTCCAGCGCCAGATGCTCCAGGACCTGGGTCGCGAGCCCACGCCCGAGGAGCTGGCGGTCGAGCTGGACATGACACCCGAGAAGGTCGTCGAGGTCCAGAAGTACGGCCGCGAGCCCATCAGCCTGCACACGCCGCTCGGCGAGGACGGCGACTCCGAGTTCGGCGACCTCATCGAGGACTCCGAGGCCGTCGTCCCCGCGGACGCCGTGAGCTTCACGCTCCTGCAGGAGCAGCTCCACGCCGTCCTCGACACGCTCTCCGAGCGCGAGGCGGGCGTCGTCTCCATGCGCTTCGGCCTCACCGACGGGCAGCCCAAGACCCTCGACGAGATCGGCAAGGTCTACGGTGTGACGCGCGAGCGCATCCGCCAGATCGAGTCCAAGACCATGTCGAAGCTGCGCCACCCCTCGCGCAGCCAGGTCCTGCGCGACTACCTCGACTGAGCCGAACGGCTTCACGAGGCCCCGCCGCCCCCCGCGGTCGGCGGGGCCTCGTGCGCGTTCGGCCCCGCGGCGGGCGCGCCCGGGGTAGCGTGGACCCTGACACGGGGTGCCGCGAGGCTGAGAGAACACCCGTCGAACCTGTTCAGGTCATGCTGACGAAGGGAATGTCATGGCTGCGCCGTACGCCGTCCGCACCGAGGTCCTCGAGGCGCTGAGAGCCGCACCGCCACTGGTCCAGTGCCTCACCAACTCGGTCGTCACCAACGTCACCGCGAACGTCCTGCTCGCCGCGGGCGCCGCACCCGCCATGGTCGACATCACCGGCGAGGCCGGGCCCTTCGCCGCCGTCGCCTCCGCGGTGCTCGTCAACCTCGGCACGCCCCAGCCCGAGCAGCGGCTCGCCGCCGTCGAGGCCGTGGCTGCCGCGCGCGAGGCGGGCACGCCGTGGGTGCTCGACCCCGTCGCCATCGGCGCGCTCACGCACCGCACCGGGCTCGCACGCCGCCTCGCCGGCGAGGAGCCGACGGTCGTGCGCGGGAACGCCTCGGAGATCATCGCCCTGGCGGGCCTGGGCGAGGGCGGCCGCGGCCCCGAGACCTCCGACGACGTCGAGGGCGCCCGGGAGGCGGCGTTGGCCGTCGCACGGACGACGCGCGGCGTCGTCGCCGTCTCCGGGCCCGTCGACCTCATCACCGACGGCACCACGACGATCCGGGTCGGGGGCGGCTCGCCGCTCCTCACGAGGATGACCGGCGGGGGCTGCGCCCTCGGCGCCCTCATCGGCGCCTTCGTCGCCGCCTCGCGCACCGGGGGAGCCCCGACCGTCACTGACCTGGACGCCGTCGTCGCCTGCCACGCCTTCTACTCCGCCGCGGCGGAGCGCGCCGCCGCCCTCAGCGACGGGCCCGGCTCCTTCCAGCCGGCCCTCCTCGACGCCCTGTACGCCCTCGGTCCCGAGGCGCTAGCCCTCATCCCCGTGTCCGAGGAGGAGCAGTGAGCGCCCGGCCCGCACCCGACCTGCGCCTCTACCTCGTCACCGACGCGGCCCAGTGCGCCTCGCGCGGCCGCACCGTCCTCGAGACGGTCACGGCGGCCGCCGACGCCGGCGTCACCTTCGTGCAGCTGCGCGCCAAGGACGCCGAGGGCGGGGCCTTCCTCCAGGAGGTCCTCGACGTCTGCGCCGCCGTGGGGGACCGGGTGCCCGTCATCGTCAACGACCGCGTCGACGTGTTCCTCGCCGCCCGCGACCTCGGGGCGCACGTGGCCGGGGTCCACGTCGGTCAGCGCGACCTCCCCGCCTCGGTCGTCCGCCGCCTCATCGGGGACGACGCCTTCCTCGGTCTGTCCGCCTCGACGCCCGAGGAGATCGCCGCAGCCGAGGCCGAGGGCGCCTGCGACCACCTCGGCATCGGCACCGTCCGCGCCACCGCCACGAAGACGGACGCGCCCACCGGCCTCGGCACCGACGGCGTCGCCGCCCTCGCCGCCCGCACAGACCTGCCCGCCGTCGCCATCGGCGGCATCACGGCCCACGACCTTCCCGCCCTCGCCGCGGGCGGCCTCGCGGGCGCCGCCGTCGTCTCGGCGATCTGCCTCGCCGAGGACCCGGCGGCCGCGACGCGCACCCTGCGCGCCGCCTGGAACGAAGGAGCACGAGCATGATCCCCCGCGTCCTCACCATCGCCGGCTCGGACCCCTCAGGAGGCGCCGGCCTCCAGGCCGACCTCAAGGCCATGAGCGCCCTCGGCGCCTACGGGATGAGCGTCGTCACCGCCCTCACCGCCCAGTCCACGACGGGCGTCACCGACGTGCACAACGTCCCGGAGGACTTCGTCCGCGCTCAGCTCGACACCCTCCTCGACGACATCACACCCGACGCGACCAAGATCGGCATGCTCTCCACGACCGGCCTCATCGCCGTCGTCGCCGACTACCTGCCCCGCCTCGGCGTCACGGTGCTCGACCCGGTCATGGTCGCCACCTCAGGTGACCGCCTCCTCGAGGCCGACGCCGTCGACGCACTGCGGGACCTGTGCACGCGGGCGGACCTCATCACACCCAACATGCCCGAGGCGGCCGTCCTCCTCGACCGCGAGGAGGTGACCGACGTCGACGGGATGGTCGCGCAGGCCCGCGCCCTCCTCGACCTCGGCGTCCGGCGGGTCCTCCTCAAGGGCGGCCACCTCACCGGCGAGGCGACCGACGTCTACGCCGACGCCGACGGCGTCCAGCTCCTCGCGGCGCCGCGCACCCCCACGCGGAACACCCACGGCACCGGCTGCACCCTCTCCTCGGCCATCGCCGCGCTCCGGCCCCGACGGGGCAGCTGGCTCGAGGCCGTGAGGGACGCCAAGGCCTACCTCGCCGGAGCGATCGCGTACGCCGACGAGCTCGGCGTCGGGCACGGCCACGGCCCGGTGCACCACTTCCACGCCCTGTGGGAGCGGGACACGGAGACGCCGGGAGCGGAGGTGGGGGCATGAGCGCGCCGCTGCCGCCGTCAGCGCAGGATCCGTCGTTCTCCCAGGAGGTGTGGCGCAGGGCCGAGCCCGTCCTCGAGGCCGTCCACGCGCACCCCTTCCTGCGCTCCCTCCTCGACGGCACCCTGCCGCGCGAGCGCTTCGACGCGTACATGGCGCAGGACGCGGTCTACCTCGGCCGGTACGGACGGGCCCTCGCGCGGCTGGCGTCGATGACCCACGACCCAGACGAGCTCGTCCTCTGGGACGACGCCGCCAGGACCGCGATCGTCACCGAACGCCTCCTCCACGCCGACCACGTCGACGTCGCGGCCGCCGTCGAGCCCTCGCCGACCTGCCTGGCCTACACCGACTTCATCGACGCCGCCGCGCTCTCGGGCTCCTACGGCGTCGCGGTCGCCGCGGTCCTGCCGTGCTTCCTCGTCTACGAGGCCGTCGGGCTCAGGCTCCTCGACGAGGCCGGCGACCTCACCGGGCACCCCTACGGGGACTGGATCGCCACCTACGGCGACGAGGCCTTCTCCGAGTCCTGCTCACGGGCCCGGGCCGTCATGGACGCGGCGGCCGCACGGGCCGGGACGGCCGAGAGGGACGCGATGAGCAAGGCCTTCCTGCGGGCCTGCCGCTACGAGTGGATGTTCTGGGACGCCGCCTGGCGCGGGGAGACCTGGCCGGTCTGACGCAGCCGCCCCGCACGGCTGAGCGACGACGAAGGGCGCCGCAGCGGGCTCATGTCCCGGTGCGGCGCTCTTCGTGCGTGGTCGTGAGCGCGGGGGAGGGTCTCAGTGCTCCGAGGCGAGTCGCCCCGACTCGTCCTGGATGAAGAGGGCCTGCTTCTCCAGCGCGGCCATGTTCTGGTGACCGTGGTGGGCGCAGAAGAGGAGCTCGCCGGAGGCGAGGACGACGCGGACGTAGGCCTGGGCGCCGCAGGCGTCGCAGCGGTCGGCCGTGGTGAGCGGGCGCTCGGAGGAGGAGCCCGCAGCGGGAACGGCCTGCTCGGCCGGGGCGGTCGCCGTACCGGCGACGGCGGGGATGCTTGTCTGGCTCATGGCGCTACTCCACCACGCCCGACGACACGAGACGATCACATTCGGCCCGTTTCAGCCTCCGGCGCAGCGCGCTCCGCCTCGGGCGGAACCGGGAAGCGGACCGCGGGCCCGATGAAGGCCACACCCGGCCCGCGGCGCGGCAGGATCGGCGTCGTGCCGCCGATCCGCTAGGTTGCCGCCGTGCCAGATTCCTCGAGCTCCTACAACGCCCGACACCTCTCCGTCCTGGAGGGGCTCGAGGCGGTCCGCAAGCGCCCCGGCATGTACATCGGCTCCACCGACCAGCGGGGCCTCATGCACTGCGTCTGGGAGATCATCGACAACGGCGTCGACGAGGCCCTCGAGGGCTACGGCGACTCCATCACGGTGACCGTGCACGACGACGGCTCCGTCGAGGTCCGCGACACCGGCCGCGGCGTCCCCGTCGACATCGAGCCCGGCTCCGGCCTCACCGGCGTCGAGCTCGTCTACACCAAGCTCCACGCCGGCGGGAAGTTCGGCGGCGGCTCCTACGGCGCCGCCGGCGGCCTCCACGGCGTCGGCGCCAGCGTCGTCAACGCCCTGTCCGCCCGCATGGACGTCGAGGTCGACCGCGGCGGCAAGACCTACGCCATGAGCTTCCGGCGCGGCGTCCCCGGGGTGTTCACCGACCCGAAGGCCGGCCCGAGCCCCGACTCCCCCTTCGAGGAGTTCACGCAGGCCTCCGAGCTGCGCGTCATCGGCAAGGTCAAGCGCGGCGTCACCGGCACCCGCGTGCGCTACTGGGCCGACCCGCAGATCTTCCCCAAGCCCGCCGAGTACGACGCCGCCGCCCTGCGCGCCCGCCTGCGCCAGACGAGCTTCCTCGTCCCCGGCCTCACCCTCACCCTCACCGACGAGCGCCCCGACGACGTCGCCGCCCGCGCCGAGGCGACTCCCGCCACGGACTCCACCGCCCCCACCGACGACCCGGCCCTGCGCGCCAGCGCCAAGAACGCCACCGAGGGCGCCAGAGACCTCCTCGACACCGGCGACGCCGACGGCACCGAGGAGTTCCGCGCCGACGGCGGCACCGCCGACTTCGTCGACTTTCTCGCCACCGACGGCTCCGTCACTGACACCTTCCGCCTCACCGGCGAGGGCACCTACACCGAGACCGTCCAGCAGCTCGACCGCAAGTCCGGGCACCTGCGCCCCGTCGAGGTCGAGCGCACCTGCACCGTCGACGTCGCCCTGCGCTGGGGCATCGGCTACGAGACGCCCGAGCGCTCCTTCGTCAACATCATCGCCACCCCCATGGGAGGCACTCACCTCACCGGCTTCGAGCAGGCCGTCACCAAGGTGCTGCGCAAGCAGATCGACTCCAACGCCCGCGCACTCAAGGTGACCAGCCGCGACGGGCGCATCGAGAAGGACGACATCCTCGCCGGCCTCACCGCCGTCGTGACGGTGCGCGTCCCCGAGCCGCAGTTCGAGGGGCAGACCAAGGAGGTGCTCGGCACGGCGCCGGTGCGCCAGATCGTCTCCAAGGTCGTCGAGAAGGAGCTCACCGCGCTGCTCACCTCCTCCAAGCGGGACCTCAAGACCCAGTCACGGGCCCTGCAGGAGAAGATCGTCGGCGAGATGCGCGCCCGGGTCTCGGCCCGCATGCACAAGGAGATCTCGCGGCGCAAGACCGCCCTGGAGACCTCGACGCTGCCCGCCAAGCTCGCCGACTGCCGCTCCGACGACGTCGCCTCCTCCGAGCTCTTCATCGTCGAGGGCGACTCCGCGCTCGGCACCGCGAAGAACGCCCGCAACTCCGAGTTCCAGGCGCTCCTGCCGATCCGCGGCAAGATCCTCAACGTCCAGAAGGCGTCGCTGGCCGACATGCTCGGCAACGCCGAGTGCTCCGCGATCATCCAGGTGGTCGGCGCCGGCTCCGGACGCACCTTCGACCTCGACGCGGCCCGCTACGGGAAGATCATCCTCATGACGGACGCCGACGTCGACGGCGCCCACATCCGCACCCTGCTGCTCACCCTCTTCTTCCGCTACATGCGGCCCATGATCGAGGCCGGGCGCGTCTTCGCCGCCGTCCCCCCGCTGCACCGCATCGAGGTCAACGGGCAGGGGCGGAAGAAGCGCGAGGTCATCTACACCTACTCCGACGACGAGCTCGTCACCACCCTCAGGAGGCTCGAGAAGCAGGGACGGACCTTCAAGGAGCCGCAGCGCTACAAGGGCCTGGGGGAGATGGACGCCCACCAGCTCGCCGAGACGACCATGGAGCCCGAGCACCGCACCCTGCGGCGCATCACCCTGGGCGACGAGGCCGAGCTCGCTGAGGCGGAGAACGTCTTCGAGCTCCTCATGGGCTCGAGCGTCGAGCCCCGCCGCGACTTCATCGTCGAGGGCGCCCGCGACATCGACCGGGAGCGCATCGACGCCTGAAACGCCTCGGGGCGAGCGCACGGCCCGGGCGGTGCGCCGGGGGCGGCACGTGCGCGTCACACGCGTCGGGTAGCCTCGGGAGCGACCCCGCGGGTCCGCGCTGAGACGGCGCGGTCCCCTCCCGACGGACGAGAGTGGTGCACGTGGCTCCTGCCTACGGTTCCTCCCACCGGCTCGGCGCCTCGAGCCCCTGGTCGATGCTGCGGCCCGGGCCGCGCTCCGCCCTGCCGACGCTCCTGAGCTGGCTCCCGCTCGGCCCGGCGGACAACCCCGAGCTGGCCGCCCTCATCGCACGCGCCGAGGCGGTCGACAACCCGCCCTACCGCACGAGCGAGGTCGAGACCGCGGAGTACTTCGCCGACCCCGTCTACTCCGGCGTGGCCGGGCGCGACGCCGAGGGCGTCATGCGCGCCTTCGCGATCGTCCGACTGCGCCCCTCGACGGAGATCTACGCCTCCATGAGCGGGATCGTCGACCCCGGTTACCGCGGGCGCGGTATCGGCCAGGCGATCATCCACTGGCAGACCGAGTGCGCCCAGCACCTCATCGGAGTCGAGCGCGTCGGCCGGGCCCAGGTCTCCGGCGGCTCCTTCGAGCCGGCCCACATCGTCACCGGCGTCCTCGACGCCGACACCACCTGGCGCGGCATCCTCGAGGGCATCGGCTTCACCCCGCGGCGCTGGTACCGCGAGGTCCGCCGCCCCCTCGACATCGACATCCCCGAGATCGAGACCGACCGCTTCCTCACCGTCGAGCCCTGGACGCCGCAGATCGACGACGACGTCCGCCGCGCGCACAACGCGGCCTTCGCGGACGCGTGGGGCTCGCAGCAGGTCTCCATGGCCGAGTGGACGCAGCGCCGCCCGTACTTCGAGCCGTCGTGGAGCTTCGTGGCGCTGGACCGCTCGGGGGACCGCTCCCGCGTGGCCGGGTACCTCATCTCCAGTCGTTACGAGCAGGACTGGGAGGCCCTCGGCTGGACCGAGGGCTACACGGACATCCTCGGGGTGGGGGCCGAGTACCGCCACCGTCGGGTGGCGACCGCCCTCCTGACGGCGGCGATGCGCGCCTACCGGGACTCCGGCATGCAGTACGCGGGTGCCGGCGTCGACTCCGAGAACCCGACGGGTGCGGTCGGCCTCTACGAGGCCCTCGGCTACGAGCCGACGCGGGGCACCGTGCTCTACGGCCTCGACGTCTGAGCCCCACGCTCGGCCACCGGCGCGGGCCGGGAGGGGGAGGATGGGGCCATGAGGATCATCATCGCTCCCGACTCCTTCAAGGAGGCCATGACGGCGGCGGAGGCCGCCGCCGCCATGGCCCGGGGCGTGCGCGCCGTCGTCCCGAGCGCCGACGTCGTCGAGCTGCCCATGTCCGACGGTGGTGAGGGCTTCACCGAGGCCGTCGCCGCCTCGCTGGGGGCCGAGGTCCGGGACGTCGACGCCGTCGACGCCCTGGGCCGCCCGGTCACCGCGAGGATCGCCCTCGCCGACGGCACCGCCGTCGCCGAGATGGCGAGCGCCTCCGGTCTGGAGATCATCGCCTCCGAGGACCGGGACGTGCGCGCCTCCGACACCCGAGGAGTCGGGCGCCTCGTCAGGGCGGCCCTCGACGCCGGGGCCACCCGGCTCCTGCTCGGGATCGGCGGCTCCGCCACGAACGACGCCGGCGCCGGCATGCTCGTCGAGCTCGGGGCTCGCATCCTCGACGCCGACGGCGCCGAGATCGGCTCCACGCCCGCCGAGCTCGAGCGCGTCGCCTCCGTCGACCTGTCCGGCCTCGACGATCGCCTGGCGGACCTCGAGGTCGACGTCGCCTGCGACGTGGACAACCCGCTCCTCGGCGAGCGGGGCGCCAGCGCCGTCTTCGGCCCTCAGAAGGGGGCGAGTGAGGAGGACGTGGCCTTCCTGGACGAGGTGCTCGGCCGCTGGGCCGCCGCCTCCGGTCATGAGGACGAGGCCGACCGCCCGGGAGCGGGCGCTGCCGGCGGCCTGGGCTTCGCGCTCCTGGCCTTCCTCGGCGCCGAGCTCCAGCCCGGCATCGAGCTCGTCTCCGTGGCCGTCGGCCTGGCCGACGCCGTCAAGGGCGCCGAGCTCGTCATCACCGGCGAGGGCTCCGTCGACGCTCAGACACTCGGGGGCAAGACGCCGGCCGGTGTCGCCGCCGTGGCGAAGGAGGCAGGCGTCCCGACGCTCATCGTCGCCGGCCGCGTCAAGGCCGACGCCGACGTCCTCCTCGAGGCGGGCGTCGTCGCCGTCATCTCCAACTCCCAGGGCGAGTCCCAGGACCTCGCCACCGAGCTGGCCAACGCCGCCTCCAACACGGAGCGCTCGACCGCCACGGCCCTGAGGCTGTGGACCCACTCGACCGGTCGGGAGGCCTGAGCAGCACCACGGGGTGGTGCGGGCCGGGAACGATCCCGACCGCCGACGACGACGGCGCCGCGGAGCCCCGGAGAGGGGCGCCCCCGGCGCCGTGCGCGATCGCGCCGGGATCAGCCGATCGCCGCGATCGGGCCGGGCAGCGGCGAGCCGGAGGCGTCGCGCCGCTCGTCGACCTCGGGCAGCTCGACGGCCTGACCGCCCGAGCCGACGGCCCGCGGTCCACCGCCGACCCAGGCCAGCACGAGCTCGTCCTCGCCACGCACGAAGCGGTGCGCGCGCACGCCGCCCGTCGCGCGGCCCTTGGCCGGATAGCGGTCCAGCGGGGAGACCTTGACGGATCCCGCCGTGCCCGGGAGGGCCCCCTGGGCGCCGGCGACGGTCACGACCTCGGCCTCGGCGAGGAGGTCCTCGGCCACGACGGAGGCTGCGATGACCCGGGCCCCGTCGTGCAGGGCGATGCCCGCCATCCCCGCGGCGCCGCGGCCCTGGGGCCGCACCTTGGAGGCGGGGAAGCGCAGGAGCTGGGCGTCGGAGGCGACGAGGACGAGCATGTCCGCGTCGGAGGCGGTGCCCGCCATGACGACGCGGTCGCCGTCGGACAGCGCGATGACCTCCCACGCGTCGCCCGAGCGCGGCTCGTCACCGGGCTTGACGCGCTTGACGACGCCCTGGGCGGTGGCGAGCACGATCGGCTCAGCCGAGGCCGGGTCCTCCGGGGAGATCGGCACGAGACCGACGACCTTCTCCTCGGGCTCGATGTCGACGAGCAGGCGCGCCGGAGTCCCTCCCGCCAGGGAGGGCGAGCCCTCGAGGCGCGGCACCTCCGGGGCGGCGACGACGTCGAGGCGCACGAGCCGCCCGGTGTCCGTCACGGCACCCACGGCACCGCGCACCGTCGTCGCGACCTGGCTCGTCAGGGCGTCGTGCGCCTGGCGCCCGCCCGTGCGCGGCACCGGGGCGGCGCCCTGCGTACGCGCCACGAGACCGGTCGCCGAGAGCATGGCGCGGCAGGGGTCGTCCGGGACCGTGAGAGGGACGTCCTTGGCGCCCGCGAGCATCATCGCCTCGCTCGCGGCGCGAGCCGCCGCGGAGGCCCCGGCGCCGGCACCGGCCTGGGAGCCACCGCCTCCCGTGAGCGCGCCCGCGCCCTTGCCGGCCGCCTCGAGGAGGACCGTGCGGCGCGGCGTACCGAACTCCTCGGCCACGGAGGCCAGCTCGCGGGAGACGACGCCGCGCAGGAGCTTCTCGTCGGCGAGGATCGCCTCGAGCTGCTCGATCTCGGCGGCCAGCTCGTCGCGCTCCTTCTCCAGCTCGATGACGGAGAACTTCGTGAGGCGGCGCAGCTGCAGCTCGAGGATGTACGAGGCCTGCGGCTCGGAGAGGTCGAAGACCTGCATGAGGCGCGTGCGCGCGGTGGCGGCGTCGTCGGAGGAGCGGACCACCTGGATGACCTCGTCGATGTCGAGGATCGCGACGAGGAGGCCCTCGACGAGGTGCTGGCGCTCGCGCCGCTTGCCCAGGCGGAACCGGGTGCGGCGCTCGACGACGGTGAGGCGGTGGCGGACGAAGACCTCGAGGAGCTCGCGCAGGCCCAGCGTGCGCGGCTGGCCGTCGACGAGGCAGACGTTGTTGATGCCGAAGGAGTCCTCCAGCGGCGTGTGCTTGTAGAGCTGCGCGAGGACGGCCTCCGGGTTGTAGCCGTTCTTCACGCTGATGACCAGACGGGTGCCGTTCTTGCGGTCGGTGAGGTCCTGGACGTCGGTGATGCCCTGGAGCTTCTTGGAGCCGACGGCGTCCTTGATCCGGGCGATGATCTTCTCAGGGCCGATCATGTACGGCAGCTCGGTGACGACGATGCCCTTCTTGCGGGCGGTGACGTTCTCGATGCGCGCCGTGGCGCGCGTGACGAACTTGCTGCGCCCCGTGCGGTAGGCCTCGCGCACGCCGTCGAGGCCGACGATCATGCCGCCGGCCGGCAGGTCCGGGCCGGGCACGAAGGCCATGAGGTCCTCGAGGGTCGCGTCCGGGTGCTCGATGAGGTGGCGGGCCGCGCCGACGACCTCGACGAGGTTGTGCGGCGGCATGTTCGTCGCCATGCCCACCGCGATGCCCGTCGTGCCGTTGACGAGGAGGTTCGGGAAGGCGGCCGGCAGGACGTCCGGCTCGGTGAGCGTGTAGTCGTAGTTGGGGGAGAAGTCGACGGTGTCCTCGTCGATGTCCGCGGTCAGGGCGAGAGCCGGGGCGGCGAGCCTGGCCTCGGTATAGCGGGGGGCGGCGGGCCCGTCGTCGAGGGAGCCGAAGTTGCCGTGCCCGTCGACGAGGGGCAGGCGCATCGTGAAGGGCTGCGCGAGGCGGACGAGGGCCTCGTAGATGGCGACGTCGCCATGCGGGTGGAGGCGGCCCATGACGTCGCCGACGACGCGGGAGGACTTCACGTGCGGACGGTCCGGGCGCAGCCCCATCCGGTCCATCTGGAACAGGATGCGGCGCTGGACCGGCTTGAGGCCGTCGCGGGCGTCCGGGAGCGCCCGGGCGTAGATGACCGAGTAGGCGTACTCCAGGAAGGAGGAGCGCATCTCCGTCGAGAGGTCCTGCTCGACGATCTCGCCGTCGGTCGGGGGAGGAGTCACGGTGGGGGACTTCGGCATGCGGGCATTCTCGCGGGATGACGCCGCTGCGCCCGGAGCGACACCCGGGCGTGACGGGCGTGACGGCCGTCCGCGATGGCATGATCGCGCCCATGACGCCGACGACACCGACCACCGGGATCCCCGAGGCACTCCGGGACGAGGTGACGCGGGCCGGCTACTACCCCGAGCTCGTGCTCGGCACGCTCGACGTGTCCCTGGCGGGCGAGGCCGTCGACTGCGACCTCGTCCAGGCCGAGACCACCTTCGACGACACCGACGTCCACCGCCACCTCACGGTCCTCGCCCTGACCCACACGCGGCTCCTCATCGTCCACGTCGACGACGCCGTGCGAGAGGACGGCGCCCCGGCCGCCGTCGCCACCTCCGAGGCCGTCCCGGTCAGCCGCATCCGCTCGGTCGCCCTCACCCGCGGCGTCGCCGCGCCGGCGGTCCACGGCGGACGCCTGACCGAGATGACGATCGCGATCTCCTGGGGCGCCGTGCGGCGCCTCGACCTCGAGCCCGCCGCCTGCGGGGACCCGTCCTGCCAGGCCGACCACGGTCTCACCGGCGTTTCCATGCCCGACGACATCGCCGTGCGCGTCGCCGCCGGCGTCGAGGGCGACGAGGCCCTCCAGCACGCCGAGGCCTTCGCCCGCGCCCTGTCCGCCGCCACCGCCCGCGCCGCGGGGGCCGAGCTGTGAGCGCCACGGGTACGAACACCCCCACCATCGAGCCCGCGGACGCCCCGAGCCTCCGGAAGGTCCTCGGCGCCGCCGCCGTGAGCGCCGGCCTGCGCCTGGGCGAGCCCGACCGTCCCGGCGTCCTCACCGACGCGGAGGCCCGCACCGCCGCCGGGGCCTGGGGGATCCTCGACCGAGCTCGTGCCGAGCGCGGCGCGGCGAGGGGCGGCGGCACCGTCGTCGTCCTCGTCGACGGCCTCGGCCTGGAGCTCCTCCGCGAGCGGCGCGGCCACGCCCCGACCCTGCGCTCCTGGCTCACCGACGCCGAGCCCTTCGGCTCGGGCCTGCTCGGGGCTCCGTCCGGCCCCGGCCCGGCCGCTCGCACCTGCGTCCCCTCGACGACGGCGGCCGCCCTCACCACGCTGGGCACCGGCGCCCTGCCCGGCGTCACCGGCATGGTCGGCTACTCCGTGCGCAACCCGCTTCTCCCGTCCCCGGCGGCCGGCGACGTCCCGCGGGCCGAGGACAACCTCTGCCTCATCACCTGGGAGGGCCGCGCACCCGAGCCGCGCGCCTGGCAGGACGTCCCCACCGTCTTCCAACGCCTCGAGCCCGACCCCGCCCTCACCCGCGACGCCACCGGCCAGTCCGCGCCCCTCGCCCTGTCGATCGGGCCTGCGCGCTTCTCCGGCTCCGGCCTCACCGAGGCCGGCCTGCGCGGCACGCAGCACCTCGGCGCCGACCGCCTCGAGGACCGCCCGGGCCTCGCGGTCTCCGCGCTGCGACGCGGCACCCCGCTCGTCTACTTCTACGTCGGCGAGCTCGACCACGCGGGCCACGGGCATGGCTGGACCTCCCAGGAGTGGCTCCGCGAGCTCGAGCGCCTCGACGCCGCCATGGCCGAGCTCGTCCGCCGCGTCCCGCGCGGCACGCGGATCGTCCTCACCGCCGACCACGGCATGGTCGACACCGACGCCGAGCACCGCGTCACCGTCACAGACCACCCCGACCTCATGGCCCACGTCGCCGGGATCGCGGGGGAGCCGCGCATGACCCAGCTCTATGTCCCGGGTGGCGACGCCGACCTCGCGCAGCAGGTCGCCGAGCGCTGGCGCGAGCATCTTGGCGAGAAGGCCGCCTGGGTCGGCACCCGCACCGAGGCCGAGACCCTGCTCGGCCCCGTGTCGCCACGTGCCGCCACGGTCCTCGGGGACGTGCTCGTTGCCATGGCGGGCACGTGGGTCGTCGTCGACCCGCGCGTCCACTCCGAGTCCGCCATCGCCATGCCCGGCGTCCACGGGTCGATCACGCCCGCGGAGACAACCGTCCCGCTGCTCCTCGCCTCGGCCTGAGCCGCGCTCGGAGCGGGCGGCGGCGCAACGCGCTCCGGCGCCGACGGCGTCCTGGGGCGGGTGGCCGAGGCTGCCGGGAAGGGCTGAGGCCGCCCCGAACGGGACGGCCTCAGGTCATCGCAGGCGCGTGCGGTGCGCCCCCGGTGTCACTCCGGCTTCGCACCGAAGACGATCTCGTCCCAGGAGGGCACCGAGCGGCGCGGGCGGCGCTTCGGCTTGGGCTTCGGAGCCGGGGGCATCTCCGGCAGGGCGTCCTGGGTCCCGCGCTCGGTGACCTCGGCGACCTCCGCCGTCGGGGCGTCCATCCCCGCCTGGGACGCGACGGCCCGGGAGGGCCCTGCCGGGGAGGGCTGCTCGACGGGCGCCTCCTCGCCCTGGTGGAGCTTCGTGCCCGCGGGGTGGTTCCCGGCGAAGGCGCGGCGGCGGTCCTGCATGGAGAAGACGCGGGCCTGGCCGTGCGGGCTGGTCTCGTCGTCGGCCGCGGCGCCAGCGCCCTGCGAGCCGGGCTCGTCCTCGTCGTCCTCGGGGATCTCGACCTCGACGCGTCGGCCTCGGTTCGAGGCGAGGTCCGCGAGGAGCGCGTCGGTGTCCGAGTCGACCCGGTCGGACGAGCCGGTGGTGTCGCCCGACGCCGCATCACGCCGGGCGGCGTCGTCGTGCTCGAGGTCGGCGGCCTCGGGGGCGGGGGC
>SKEM01000935.1_pt1 | contig 15627 bp, 19 predicted proteins | sample 4826731 | NCBI WGS metagenome assembly SKEM01 (sample SAMN11008809, study PRJNA524170) | human gut metagenome | biome: Human fecal sample; material: Feces; isolation source: fecal sample from pouch patient p37 | host: Homo sapiens | place: Israel: Tel-Aviv | collected 2015-07-27
TCATCCACATTGAGCCGATCTCAGTATACTGTTCGCCTTGAGCCAATAACTGTTCTGGAGCAAGAGAAGCAATTCCAGCGGTTCCTTGAGTATTCGGAATAACTGATTTCTCTGTCATCATCCCAACGGTGTCCGATTCAGCTGATTGAGGCTGCATAGTTTTTAACGTTATGATAAGCTCATTGATCACTTGGATTAATTCAGTGATCTTAGAATCGGGTGTAATAACTTCGCCAATACCTGCTGCATAACGAGGTATAAGCTGTTTTGTTTTTGATGCATTCAACACCTTAGAACCTCTAGCTAAATCAGGTAACAGAACATTTCTTCCTTGTGGAATAAATGGCGTACCACCTTTAGGAATAACTAGTTCTTTATATAACGATCCTCGTTGGTCATTAACAATTGCGGGACCGCCTAAATGATAATTTGTACCCTTTTCAAAACCGAGAGCTTCTTTTACACCTTTTCCAAAATCCCCTACAAATTTCAGCGTCTTAGTGATTACTGAAGGTTTTTTATTAAACTCGTCAAAATCTTTGCTGACCTTTCCAATTTTGTTAGAAGCTTGGTCATCTGCTTTTAGTACCTTAAGATGTGGTTCGATTTTTTTATAGTCTTCTAATTTGATTGTTCCATCTTTCACCTTCTGCTTTAAATCAACATTATCCGCAAGCATTCTTTTTACATTATCTGGAATACTTTGCCACGCAGAATAAGTTTGTTCTGAGCCAAAAACTTTAGTTAGCAAATCAGAATTGTTACCTAAAATTTTCTTTTCTTTCTCTGGTAACTGATTCCATCTATTCATGTTTGTTTCGGATGTCATCAATTTTCCTAAAAAATCAGTATTATTTGCTAGGATTTTCTTTTCAGAATCAGGTAGGGAATTCCAACGCGAGAAGGACTGATCAGAACTATAGATTTTATTTAAAATGTCATAGTTGTCACCAAGCAACTTTTTGACATCAGTAGGAACCGTGTTCCATTGATTCATTTTTTCTTCGGAACCTTTTAAGGTTTCTAAGAAGTTATAGTTGTCGGCTTTCAAATCTTTTATTTCTGGCTGATACTCATCCCATAAACCTAAATTGAGCATCGTTTCGGCCATTGCCTCTTTAGAGTTAGACCTTAAAAATGCGGTCTTCTGTTCGAGACTCAGATCATTCCATTTTCCAGAATCCTCTAAAGCTCTGTACATTGTCTGAGAGAACTTATCTTCTAGGATTGCTTTTTTGTCATCCCAAGCCATTCCATCCCACCAGTTATTGGCAAGAGCAGCTTCTCCTACAATAAGCTTTGCATTTGAGTTCAGTTTTGCGTCATGAAGGACAAAGCGAAGATCATTCCAAGTTTTAGAATCCTTTGTTGCTTCGATAACCTCTTCACGAGCATTTGTTTTAACTTCACCAGTCTTCTCGTCAAATACAAGAGAGTTCCAAATCTGAGCTGACTTCTTACCTTCTTTACTAGACTCATTCGCTGTCCAAGAAAGCTTTTCAGCATTTTTCTTAGCGTTTTCAGCTACTTGATTTGCCATGCTTGTTGCGCTTGCTAAGATTTCATCGTTCATCTTAATTGCTTCGGTTCCAGCTTCGCCCATACTACTAATCAATTGACCATTGCCAAAGTAAACTTCTTTAGCTAAGTCCGGATATTTTTGTGCAATCGTAGCAATCTGAGCATCAAAACCATCAGTTGTAGTTTTATTGATTTCGTCCCAAGCAGCTAGAAATTTTTGAGCAAACTCACCATCGAGATTATATCCTAAGTCTTTCAGATACTTTTCTTTTTCTTCTCTACCTTTTTGAGCATGCTGTTGGGCGGCTGCACGTTGTTTCCCTAGTGATTGCAACCACAGCTTTGCTTCTTCTTCAGATGCTTTTGAGACATCTCCGTTCATTGTATCTAAGATTTTCTTCTTTTCTTTGGCTGAAACGTCAAGAGTTTCAACATAGGCTCTTGTGGTATTCTCTGCTAAATCTTGGATCATTTTCGCTTCATTTACACTAAGTTCTCGATCGTTACTTGAAGCATTTTTCTTGATCTCAGATATTCGGTCAGTGTTTTCTTGGATAATCTTGAGTGCATCTTCTGCTTTCTCTTTTTCTTTCTCAACCATGTCTTTGGTTGCAGAGTCAACAGAAGCAGGTAACTCTTTGATTAGTTTATCTAAACCTTCAATTTTATTAATCAAACTCTGTTCAACCGTTTGACCAATTTTTTCAAAATTAGTAACCATAGCTTCTGAATTAGTAGCGAAACCTTGCTCCATCAATCCAAACTGGCCGCTAGCTTTATCTGTGTTTGTTTGCACCTTATCTAAGACTTTATCGGTCTCTGCTCCTACATCGGTTCCCCATTGTTTCACCCGTTGACCAGAGTTCCATGCTTCTTCGCCGAATAGTTTCCATGCTCCATAACCAAGCGCAAGAGCTCCACCTACACCAGCTATTCCAATAAGAACCGGTGACAATGCTCCTAATGCGCCAGTTACAGCTCCAATTCCACTTGTTCCTGCAGCACCTGATGCGACAGTACCTAAACCAGAGATTTGAGTGCTTGCTGCGCCAATTTTAGGCGCCGCCTTACTTGCCGAATCTCCTGCTAGTATTACTCCGCTAGAAAAACTAGCCATCGCCTTTTTCTCAGCGGCATTTGCTGCCAATTCAACTAATCCGCCACTCAGTTTTCCAACAGCAGTTTTTGTCTTACCGATGACAGAAATACCACCACCAAGTATTTTCAGCGTTGGTCCCGTTGCTGTGGCTAAACCAACCCACTTCAAAATATTAGTTTGCTGATCTTTGCTTAAGTTTGAGAATCCTTTTGCTATGTCTCCTAATCCTTTGATTAGAGGTTTTGACGCTTTCAAACCATCACGTAATGCATCTACAAATGGTCCGCCAAGATCTATAGCCGCGTCAACAGCTTCATTTTTTAACATCTTAAGTTTGGATTCTGTAGTTTCGTATCGCTTATTTGCTTCTTCAGTTAATGCAGAGTTTTCTTTCCAAGCTTTATTACCTGTCTTAATGGCATTGTCAAATACTCCGCTAGCATTCGCTGCACGTAGAAGGCTATCTCGAAGACGAACCTCCTTAATATCCATGTCATCTAACATCTTGATTGCTGACGTACCTTGTTTTTCAGCATTTGAAAGACCTTGGATAAATTTCATAATTGCTTTAGAGGGATCATCTTTGAACAATTTAGAGAATTGTTCATTTGAAATACCAGCTACACTCGCGAAATTCTCTAATGATGTTTTAGACTTATCAGCTTCCTTGTACATTTTCTTCAAAGAAGAACTGTTCATCCCTAACGCTTCGGCCATTGACTTGAGTGGTTTGCCGCCGTTTACCACTGCTTGACTAACCTCGCCTATTGAAAACCCAGCATTGTTAGCTCTTTCTTCTAGTTCTCCGAATGCTCCTGTTCCTTTTTCAACAGCTAGTTGCATTTGAACCATGACCTTGGATATAGCAGAACCGCCCGCTTCAGCCTCAACACCAACAGAACTCAACGCAGTTGCAAACCCGAGAATATCACCTTGACTCATTCCAACTTGCTTACCTGCACCGGCAATTCTCAAAGCCATCTCTGTAATTTCGGATTCGGTTGTTGCATAGTTATTCCCTAAGTCAACTATCGCTGAGCCAAGTTTGTCAAAATCTTTCTGACTCATTTGAGTAATATTAGCAAAACGAGCCAACGAAGTTGCTGCACTTTCAGCAGACATGTTCGTTGACTCGCCTAAATCGATCATCGTTTTAGTAAATGATTTTACATTTTGAGTTTTAATCCCTAACTGTCCGGCTGCTTCAGCAACTTTAGCAATTTCAGAATGACTAGATGGTAACTGCTTAGCTAAATCTCGAAGACCTGACTCTAAATCAGCATATGAGTATGTCACGTTTCCATTCGAATCCACGACTTCATCATTCGTCTTTTTTACACCTGCAAAATCTGATTCCCATGAGATAGCCGCCTTTGTAACTGCTGCCGATCCAGCCAGTAGAGGGGCAGTGACTCCAACAGTCATAGCTGTGCCCACACCAGATAATTTTTGACCGAAGTTTTCAATTTTCTTACCAGATTTTATCCATTGCTCAGATTGAGTTTTAAGTTTTCCAGTAATACCTTCAGTCTCAACTTTTACACGTGCCATCTGACCCACTGTAGTTTTCATTTGTGCTTCAAAGCTAGCAGATTTAGCAATCGCTTGGTTCAGTTCGTTAGCATACTTGACAGCAGCAGTAGTTGCCTTACCATTCGCATCTAAGTTTTTATCATACTGTTCCTTTAGCTTGCCCATGTATTTTTCGTTGGAACTAAGTGTCTTGCTAAGTCCGTCATATTTGGCTTGCAAAGCGCCCACTTTATCGCCTGAATAATTCATCACTTGCATCTGGGCCTTCATAGCCTTTGTGTTATAAGCAACGCTTTTTTTAGCACCTTCTAGTCCTTTAGAAAAGGCGGAACTGTCTAGGTCTAAGATAACCTTCATATTACCTAATGGTTTTCCGTTTGCCATAGTTTTCCTCCTTTCCTAAATGGATTTGACGAAGTCTTTTAGATCGACTTCTTCTTGTTTCTCTTTTTTCGGACTTACACAGGCTATTTCGATCAAAGTATCAAAAGAGTTATTTTCAATATCTGAAAGAGACCATCCTTGTTTCGTTAATTCTCTGCACAAATCCAGATACATTTCTTCTGCTTCTTCAGGAGTTACTTTTTTGCATCTGGGTCAGGATCATCTTCAATTCCCATTACTTGTCCTAATAAATCGTCCAAAGTTTCACGTGTTTTTTCAGAAGGCAAGCCTTCCAAAATTTGATCTGAAGTTAATTTGTCAGCCTTAAAGATTTCAACTGCAAAAGCTAAGTAAATATCTAATTGATCCCAGATCATGATTTTTTCTGCGTTTAATTTCTTAATTGTTTGTAAAGCTAATCGGTAATCTTTACCTGTAGTTTCTAGTTTTTCAAAAACTTCCTTCTTACCATTTTTATTTTTTAATTCGATTCGAACTTGTGCCATCTATCATTTCCTCCTATTGTTTTCAAATAAAAAAGAGGACCATTACAGTCCTCTAAAAACTATGCTGGTACTAACGCGAGTAAATCTGATTTAAGCGTCTTTCCTGAAAAATCAATGTCATGCGCTGTCAACCATGATTTTATTTCTTCGATGGTATTAGCATTTGTTGGCTTTGTATCTCCTTCAGGATTAAAGCCAGATGTTTCCATTCCTTGCTCAGCCAATGTCGTAAATGCAGGAATATCCACTTTTTTGGATTCAACATCATTAATCACTCGAACAGCTTGATAATCACCCTTAGCTACAGCAGTTTTAGCAGCTACTCCTGTAATAGAGAGAGGACTTGACCCTTCGGCGACTTTTGTTCCATCTTTTTTGTAAATTTTAAATGTATCTAGCATATTCATTCTCCTAACTCAATGCGACTGTTGCCCCTGTTGTCGTTGGGGTAACCGCTCCAACGACTGGGCTTGTTACTCCCCCGATGGGAAAACCAATGCTTTTAGTGCAGTAATTTTTGATTCATCATCGCCGCTAAATTTCACTAGCGATTGTCCTTTAGCATCCCCTTCAACATCATTAGCAATTGCAGAAAATACATATTCTTCAGCTTCGGGTTCGAATGCTTCATTAGTCGTAGTATTCAAATTAATAGCTTCGCGACTAAATTTACCTTTAAATAATCCAAGCATTGCAGTTTCACCGTTTAAATCTTCTGATTCCATTAGCACGGCACAATATGGCGGTTCAGTATCTTCCCCTAAGAAGCTAAATCCGTTTGTCTCGTCGACTTTATATCCCAAAATCTTGTCATTTGCACCATCAGGTAAATCAAGCAAGCCGAAGTTTGCTGAAATATCGCCGGTGCCTTTTTGAGAAATGTAATAAGGTACATTTGAACCGTATACTTTAGATGCTTCTTTTGATAACCCACTGATTTCAGCCGATACAGTAGCTCCTTTGTCTTGCTTTCCTTCAATTACAATTAAATTTGCCGCTGGAATTTTCCCGTTTTCATCGAAAACTCCGATTGTCATTTTTTTAAATCCTACAAGTGTCAATATAATCACTCTCTTTCTAAATTTTTGACAACAAAAAAAGACACGAATTTTCGTGTCTTGATTCCTGTTATTCTGTTTTAATAATGTGTGTCATAAATTCTTGTATTCCCATCATATCGACGGGCATCTACATAACGATTTGTCTCGGAAAAGTATTCATCTAATCCCTGTCCAGATACTTGACCAAAACCTAGCTTCTTCATTTCCTTTTTTATCTCGTATTGGATTTGTTTGCATGTCGCTCTGTACTTAGATTCAACATCAATTTGTATTAAGTGTTCAATAGAAAGTTCTTTATCGCTTCCATGATAAGCCTCGTTTGGAACATCAACTGGTCTAATCGTAATGAATGCTCCTGATTTATCGGCTGTTTCTGGTTGTTGGTAATACTTTATACGATATTCTTCCGAATCACTGTTATAGGTCATATCGTGGATGTATTCGTTCGAAATTAGAGACTCATAAATTATCACTAAAATGTCTTTCATAGTTTATTCCTCAGCTCCCTAGCAACAGCATTTAAGTATATCTTTTCAGAAGATTTTAAGGATTTCGTGATTACTCCAAACCCACGTGGTTTGATTTGCCGACCATTCCGTGTGTAGCCCCATTCATTCAAGTGAATTAAACGATAACGTTGTTTGGGCCCATTCCACCCAATTTCAGCTTCTGCATTATAATTTTTATAAGAAGCAAGCGACCTAACAACTTCGTCAACAGTCGCACCAGTATCTTTAAAGGTTAGCAATGCCCATTTTAATTGCTCTTCGACATCTGATGCACCTTCATCGATTGCATCTCGAGTAACTTTCCGGATTTTTTTAGTTCCTAGTTTTTTCTCCAAAGCTTGAATAGTTTCGGTTACACCTTGAAATTGAACGTTACTCATCGTTAGTCGCTCCCAATACGATAGTAAGGAAACGATTTTCAGAAATATCCTGTCTAACGTCCATAATGTTCCAACGTTCACCCAATCGATAATCTAAGATTTCTACAAAATGTTTGTTCGTAGGAACATACTTTCCTCGTGGATCCCGTATGACTATTGTTAAAGCTTTCTTAGTACCTTTACCATTCAATATTTCTAAATCTTTCATAGATGGATCATAAATTTCAGCCCGAGCTTTATATAGAATTTTCTTTTCTTTTTCACCTGGTTCAGGCCCACTATTAGGTTGGTACTGCCAAAATACAATTTTTGTATTTAGTTTTCCTGTTCTACTTTTCCTCATCACCGTCACCTTCTTTATATGCGAGGTAACTTGCCTTTAGTTGAAGTAACATAGAGTTAAATCCTAGATCATATTCTCGAAGAGCACCATTTTGTGTTTGAGACTCTATCGTTGCTGATCCTGCATGATAGTAGTGGTCGGTTAATAATAGAATTGCTAGATTGATCAAATCAATCGTCTCATTATTCTGCAGATAGAAAGAGGGCTTCTCGTTTCCGATAGCACCCTTAATATATGCAATTGCAGACATCACAGACCGTTGTACTCCGATATCATCATCAGTGTAATCTTCACGAATTGCAGCTTTTATTTCTTCTAAATCCTCTTCTTTTTTCGGGTCTAGAATCATCTAATCACCGCCTAACTCAAATCAATCAATGCCCCATCTACAGTCGGGGTCACATTCCCGACGACTGCCGGGGCTACGCTTTTTTTGCTAATCGGAAAGCAGACGCTAGTTTAATTTGGTGATCGAACCATGCAGTCACTACGAACAAGTTGATACCTGTTTTTACATCTTTATCTTGTTCATACGTTGCACCAATATCATAGTTGAAATGAGAATATGAGAAATCGCCAACAACTGGAGTCACTGCAGCGTCAGTAAAGATAACTGGCTTCCCTAAAACTTGTTCCGGTTGCGCAGTGTATAGAGTAGCACTGCCATTCGCTAATGTTTTGATAATCTTCAAGTAATCAGTAAAGCGCATCATGATTTTTGCATTTTCACGATAGTCTTCGTGTAAATCAGCTACTGCTTCTGTGATTGCTTCATACATATCAGCACCAGTAACTTCTTTAATGTTAACTACTGTTTTATCATAGAAACTCATATGTTCTTCACCAGTTTTTGGTGTTTCTGCAAATGCTACTTTACGTTCTTTTGCCGCAACGCCAGATTGCAAGTTAGATTCTACAGTGGAAACTAAATTAGTATTGGTTCCCAATAAAATTGTTTCAGAAATCCCAGTGAACACTTTGAATTTGTGTCGTGTAAACGAAACAGTGTCTCCTTTTGCTTTTAATTCTTTCGCTGTTTCTTTATCCGCGATAAAGTCGTCATCATCCAAAGTGAAAGTAACTTTTGGAATTTCCAAGTTAGGAATGTTTGTTACTGTTGAAACTTCGCGTAGTGGATTTTTTACAGTAGGTTCAGAAATAATGTCATTTGCTACAGTTTTGGGAAGAAATTTATTCCCTTTTGTTGTATCTTCATCACCTAAAACTTGATAAACATCTACTGGTACTGCTTCCTTAGCCATTGTTTTGCGAATTAGTTCCGCCTTAGCATCAATTTTCTTTTGTTCAATATTTTCAGCTGTTGAAAAGGTTTGTTTAGATAAACTAGCCTTTTGCTCCGCTTCCATTTGATCGTGCTGTGCTTTGATAATGTCAAAGCGTTGTTGCAATTCAGCTGACGTTTTGTTTAATTGGTTTAAATCATCAACACTCACCGCTGGGTCTGCTGCTTTTTGAGAAATTTCATCCTTAGTTTTTTGGATTTGATTACCAATCGTAGTCATATCCTGTTTTAATTCGAAAATTGTTTTCATAAATTATAGTCCTCCTAGAATTTCGCCAATATAGGCTTTATCTTGTTGCGCTTGTTTAACGATTTGCTTCCGTTGCTCTTCAGTAATTCGTTCTTTTTGAACAGGTTGTAACAACTTAGTCGGTACGTTTTTATAAGCTTCAAAAAGCTTTTCGCTGATTGAAGCTGCCATCTGATTTGCGGATTCGACTGCATCACAAAGACCGTACTCATACGCTTCAGCAGCGGATAACCACGTTTCCTCATCCATTATTTGTTTGATTTTTTCCTCAGATAGTTTGTCGCTAGCCTTAGATAGATATGTGACGACAGAAGATTCAGCGATTTTATCTAAATCATCTGCTTGCTTACGTAACTCTTTTGCATTCCCAATTGAGAAAGTCCAAGGATTATGAATCATCAACATGCTGTTTTCAGGCATAACAACCTTGTCACAGCTGGCTACAATCACACTAGCAATAGAAGCAGCCAGCGCATCTACATGAGCTGTAACGTGGGCTTTATGCTGTTTCAGCATGTTTCCAATCGCAATTCCTTCAAAGACTGATCCTCCAGGAGAATTAATGTGTAGATTGATTTGATTCACCTCTCCTAACTCCTTTAAATCTTTTTGGAAACTAGCCGCTGTTGTATCCGTGTCATCCCATTTGTAAGAAACGATTTCACCAAAAATATAAATATCGGCTTCCTCTTTGTTAGCCGATTGTTTAACTTCCCAAAATTTTTTCATCTCAACCCTCCTTTCAAGGCAAAATAAAAAGGCGTCACTTTTTTGTGACTACCTTGATGTACTTATCTATGTTTTGTTCTAGATCAGTGAATAGCTTCTCATAACTTTTGTGAGCTAACTCTAGACTGAAAATGTATTGAAATCTCATTAACAAAACACGTAATTTAAATAATAATTTTGTTTTAACATGCAGCGTTATTGACTTATTTTCGATAACTATCACCTCTCTAATTAATAAAAAGACCTAATCTTTCTTGATTACGTCTTGAGTACCTGTTTTATTCGATTTTCTAATTGCAGGGTCCATATCTTGCGGATACATATCTCCCGAGATCCACAATTCAGATGCTTTTCCTCCACGCGGTGGCATTTCTTCAAGCATCCGCGCTTCGTCTGGAGCCATCCATCCATCACGAATACCACCATGATAGAATTTCTGTCTAGCATCACTATCTCCACGTAAGAGGCCCATCATATTGAACTTAAAGTAATATCCTTTTACTCGCTCCTCTTTTCGTAGGATTTTCTTGTTAAACTCTCGCTCGTACTGCTTAACGATTGGAGTGAGCGTCATGTTTACAAACAACTGCATAAGTTGTTCATTTGATGAAAAACTACTACTATCCGAATTGAGGAATATGCTCGGAACATTGTATACATTCGCAATCCGATCACGTGTTATACCTTCGGTAATTTGCATGTCTGTTGCAACAAAGTTACGTTCCATTTCGTCAATTGTTACCCCTGGTTCTTGAAAAAGAACTCCGCCATTCTCCTCATAAAATCTTCTGAAATCCTCTACAACAGCTGCTCTTTTTTTTTCATCAACATTACTTGCATAGGTCAAAATGAATGAATCTCTAAGAGATTGCATTTCCTTTAAAGAAAATTCTCTAACTGCTTTATCGAAATCATTAGAGTTTTTCAAAACTGCAATTGGGCTTATACCTTTCCAATTACCATTGCCTGCAATGTGTCTGACGTGTATAACATCTGAATTGTGAAAGTAATATGTTTTTCCATCGTTGTTCACCACATACCAAAGCTCATTACTGTTTTGTTCAAGAACTGGTTCAACATAATTTGGGTTGAATGGTACTAACATATCCAGCTGACCTCGAACATCTCTCATTATCAATGCATAGCCATTACCATTTGTATCCCTGCTAACTTCTAATACATTGATGATCTGATCGAGTGTTTGATTTTTATTGGGGTAATAAACTAGTCTGTCCATTTCTTCATCAAATTGCTGATCATAGTTCAGATATTTCTTAAACGGCAAGCTAGAAAGTGTATTGCTGAGTCTTGAAACTACTGAAAAAATATTCTCGTTGGTTTCAAGTGTAGAGTTTTCTATTCCAAAAAAAGTTCTCCCGAACCACTGCTTGAAACTGCTATTAGTTTGATAGTTCTTAATGACTGATTGTTTGATGAATTTTGGAGTTACTCTGTTTATTGCTCTTTGAACTATATTCATTTCTACCCTCCCTTCATCATTTCTCTGATACTAATAAAACCAACATTCGCAGTTTGTTTTGATTTACTTGCAAACATTTCTACCACACTTACGTGGCTGTTCAACAGTGCAGCAAAACCATCGATTTTCCGATTTTTTGATTGCTTAGTTGGCATCCAGTTATTGTTTCTATCCTGAACTAGCTTCACATTAGATAAATACCATCTGAATATCTTTTGCCTGTTATATATTACTTTTCCATCTAAAAAACGTTCTTTGAGGTCCTTCATTGGACCTCCTAAAGTTGTAAATCCTTGGATTGCTTCTTCCATTACAAAACCATAATCAATCATTTGTTGGTTCAGTATTAGACTATTTCTACGATCATATCTGACTTTCAAAATTTTGAATTCTTTTGATTGTTCAACAAACCAATCAAATACAAACTGATAATCCACATAGTTACCTGGTGTGACAGTCAAATCTCCTGATTTTATCCAAGCATCTAATCTTTGCTTGTTGTTATCATTGTTGTACCTTTCCTGCGATATCCAACTATGTTCAAGAACTGCAATTTCACCAGTTTCATAAATCGGAAATTCTAAATTTGCAGATGTAAAATCCTGCGTTTCTGATAAATCATAACCAGCAATGCATTCTTGCTCTTTCATTATTTCCCAATCAATCTCTTTATTATTCCTATTGATCGTCTGCATATCTAAGAATGATAATTCATCGATATCGGAAAAAAGATTGAACTGTTTAGTGATCCAGTCTGCCCGTTCTTGAGGACTGTTTCGTTCTGTCTTCCAATCAGTAACAAGATCTACAAATGACATTAAACCGATGTTCGGATTGGCTTTAATCCAATTTCTTGGATCGTCAGCTTCTGAAACATCATCTAGTTTTGCTATAAAGTAAAACACTCGTTCATCTAGCCCATCCTCAAGATGCTCTAAACAATCGAGTGCATTGTCATAGTATTGCATTAGTGGTCCATCTAGAACATAACCAGCTGTTGTGATATAGGTAATCAATGGTTGACGTCTAGTTCCGCGTGATTTCTTAATAACGTTAATCAGTTTGAAATTAATAAACTCGTGGATTTCATCAAATATTGCAAAATGTGTATTCAATCCATCTAACTTTTTGCTGTCAGATGCTCTCGCTTCCATCTTTGAAAATGTAGTTTCGTCCTTAATCACCGATCGTTGCGGTTTATACTTCTTGTCTAATCGAGGCGACTGCTTGACCATCTCCTTGGTTTTATCATATAGAATAGAAGCCTGCTCTTTAGTATTAGCTAAAACATAGACATTGGCACCTTGCTCATGGTCATATCCGAGCATATAGGCTGATAGACCACTAATTAAGCTTGTTTTACCGTTCTTCCGACCAACGAAAGTTAATGCTTCACGAAAACGCCTAACGCCTGTTTCCTTGTGAACCCAACCGAACATCGACCCAATGATAAAATGCTGCCAAGGTTGCAATATGAATCGATCAAAATCACCTTCGGTCGGACGGCAGTTTTCTTCAATGAATCGAATAGGTCTGTGACCAGCATCTTCATCAAAGATCCACGGAAAATCTTCTGTTCCTTGGCGTTTCAAATCTATCATATGGCGTTTAGCAGCGAGAATATTTTCTTTACTAGCAAGTATAGAACCATCAATCAAACGTTCTGCATACCAAGTAGTGAGTAACTCAGGATATGGTTCTAATAGTAGACCGCCCCAAGAAGATTGCTCTTCCTTGTATTTCCCCCACCACTTTTCAAGTTCTGAATACGAAAGAGACATTAAGCCCATTCGTCATCACCCTCATCTTGCGACAACTTAATTGCAAGTTTCGCTCTTGCAGAAGGCGATAAGCCTAGGTCACTACCGAATGAACGCATATTTTTGGAACATGTATCCAGCTGTTTGATTAATGGATTTCCAATCTCCTCTGGATTTTCGGCTTGTGTCAAAGCTGCTTGAGCTTGAAGAGACATGTGTTCTGCATACCAGTAGCAATACATCGCTAATGGGTAAACATCACCGTTTGTAATCAATTCAATTTCCAGTAGTTCATCTTTAAGAAAATTAAAAGCCCTCACAGCGGTTTCGTTTAACCACTCTGGGGCTCGGATATTGTCGCTCTTCATCTGTAGACGTTCTTCTGCTTCAGCTCTTTTTTTGAGCTCTTTCACATTCTTTTTGTTCGGATTCTTTTGCAGTAGCTGAAGTTTTGCGCTTTTTGCTGGTTGTGGCATCTTATCACCTTCTTTCAATAATGTTATAATTTCAGTATTAGCAAAAAGGAGGAAATGATGAAACTTCTTGAACTTGTTCAGCCAATTGTTAAAGATTACCTACCATTAACGATCTCAATCTTTACCTTGTTCTTGGTAATCAAAAATGAAAATAGAGCAAATCCAAATTTAACATTTAGAAACGGAACTATTTGGTCTGGTTTTAAGTCAACACCTTCAGTACACGATTGGGCAATTGAAAATGGTATTACTTGGAATGAAAGTTTTGGTGCAAGTGTTACATCAATAACTTATACACTGCAAAATGTAGGAAACCTACCAGTAAATTGGGGGTTTGTTTACTTTTTAGATTTTGAAAATAGACAAATTGCTTGTTCTAAACCAATATTCTATATAGATACAAAAGAAATTTACACAATAAAATTATCAACGCTAACTGGTAAAAAAACCGAAAGAACAGTCATTGATAATCTATTTTGGAAACTTGCTGAATTATACTTCAATGTACGTGGGTTACTTGAAAAGAGAGTTTCAAAGTTTGTGAGTATAGTTGTATTTTCTGATTTCAATAATTCGAAATATATGCTGATTAAAAGTCCGCATACTTTAAAACACTTTACTAAAACACAAACAAATTTAAATCTATTTCATCCAATCTTATGGATTATCTTCAAATACGTTCAAAAAGAAACCATATTTCAAAGAAATACTTTTGATGATAGACACGCTATATATACCAAGACACCTGAAAAAATATCCAAAGATGATTTAGATAAATATTTTGATATCACCTTTAGAGAAGAATCTTGAAAAAACTTTAAAAGCGGTAAAACTGTAAAGGAAGGAGCGCACCGGTCTCGCGCCCTTTCTACTTTTACTTTTCGAGGTAGGGGGGCTACTTGATTTTGAAATAGTCCATGCTCAATCTTAGTTCGCGTTGTCTTTGTACTTCTCTTTCTGGCATATTTGACGATTTATCGAAATATCCACCATCAAGAGTTATCATTCCTTCGCTTACCTGCTTTTTGAACTTTTGCAAAAATTCTATTACTTCGTCTAACCATTCAACTTGTTGCAATGTCGTTGACTTATCTGTTACTCCGTTACCATTTATTTGATCACTCTCTTGTAGCATAAAACTTCACAACCTTTCTTTTAGTTTTTACTTTCTTATCTCCTCCTGACCTCTCAGGATGGTCTTTATTGTGGCAAGCAAGACAAACAAGCTCTAGGTTCTCTTCATCCCAGAACTTTGTTAAATCTTCTCTAGCTTCTATGATGTGATGCACTACCACGCCTTTCACTACTAATCCACGACGCTTACACTCTTGGCACATTCCATAGTCTCTTGCGATAATTACCTTACGCAGCTTGCGCCATCTGTTCGTCTTATATAGTTTGTCTATCTCGTCACGTGGTCTGGGTTCTACCATCTATGTTCACTCCATTGTATCGGCCCGCATTTTCTACCACTGCTCATCATTGTAGATTGGCGACCTAACGTAGTTCAATAGTCCGCACTGATTATTTGTTATTAGGAGATCACTTCTCTTACGATAATTAACTCCACATTCATCAAGCATATCTGTATTCCCAATTTCATCAAAGACCACGGTTATATCTGTTGTGCTTCCATAGTCAATACTAGACTCAGGTTTCACCATATCTATTACACCTCTCTTGTATGTCCAATGATCTTTTTATCTAAGTATTTATCCTTCGAAGTTGAGAAGTATTCGATATGGATATCATTAGCTCCACAATCATCACCAGCAAAGCTATTAGTTCTCCAATGATATGCGATATCTACCAAACCTTTAGGCAGATCATCCAACCTTTCCCCTTTGTAATAAACTTCGGGAACAGAGTCAGTATCCTTTAGTTTTATTTCTAGTAGGTTAGGTTCATATTTATCACATTCGAAATCAATTGATGTCCATAAACCTTTTCTTATTCTCATTACTCTTCCCCCTTAATCCATTTAAAAAATCTAAACCAAGCAAGTGTCTGTTCCTTGTTATCATATTCAGGACTGCTATGACTCTCTGTCTTCAATACATATATAGCTACATCTTCCACAGTGTATGCGTTCGGTAATTTGTCTCTTGCGTGAATAAAGCACTGTTGCAAGTATTCAAAGTATGTCATCACAACCACCTCTTTATATTTGCCTGTATATGTTCATCATTAAACCAGCCGATACCAACGAGAACCAACTTATACTGATCAATTTCATTAGGTGTCGCTTCGTCCGTCAGCTCAACAATGGTATAGCGTTTAGCTATCTGCGCTG
>SKEM01000937.1_pt1 | contig 15609 bp, 6 predicted proteins | sample 4826731 | NCBI WGS metagenome assembly SKEM01 (sample SAMN11008809, study PRJNA524170) | human gut metagenome | biome: Human fecal sample; material: Feces; isolation source: fecal sample from pouch patient p37 | host: Homo sapiens | place: Israel: Tel-Aviv | collected 2015-07-27
GCGCTCCTGATGGTTCAGGATTTATGGGCTTCTATCATCAGAATTTAGGTGGAATTCCATTACCTATTAAAAGTACACCACCAACACCACCAACAATCCACTATCATCATACAAACGTTGCTTTGGGTCTAGAAATCAATCTGATTAGTTAAAAAAATAAACGTAGTACAAATTTGTACTACGTTTATTTTTTTAAGTAATTGTAATTCTGTGGCGAAAGTTTGTGCTTCAAAAAAAATATTATAAAGTTCAAATGTAATTTTAAAGAAAAGGAGAGAAACTTATGACAGAAACAAAATTACACTATAAGTTGTATAAAACGAAACATGGTTGGGTAACGGCTACAATTGCTGCTACTGCCCTAGCTATCCCAGTAATTGGTGGATCAGTTACAAGTCATGCAAGTGCAGATACAACTGCCACAACTGGGACGCAAACTGTTACTAGTGGTAGTAATGCTGTAACAGCAACAACTGCTAGTGCTACGTCAGTAACTTCTAACACTCAATCTGTAACACCTGACAGTTCCAAATTAGATCAAGCTGTTCAAAATGCTAAAGCAACAGCTAATGTAACTGTTAATCAAACCCCAACACAAACTGTTACAGGATCTACAGTTGCTGAGGCTAAGCAAAAGGCTGAACAAGATTATCAGAATCAAGCTACACAAATTAATCAGAAAGTTGCAAATCAGAAAGCTAATAATGATGCAACAAATGCGGCTAATTCATTTAATATGGATAACTCTAAAAAACGTGAATTAGATCAAGCTGTTCAAAATGCTAAAGCAACTGCTAATGTGAGTGTTAAACAAACACAAACTCAAATTTACAATACAGGTGTTTCTGGTGTCGAAAACACTAAAAATAAAATTAATAATGATTATTCGACTCAGATTAACAATATCAATCAGGCAGTTTCTACACAAAAGGCAAAAAATGATGCTTACAATAAAGCAGTAGCTGAAGCTAATACCTTAAATAGTACAGCTGATACTACACGCAAAAAATTAGATGATGCTATCAAAGCTGCACAAGCTGTAAAAGGCGTAACAGTAATTGATGGCGGAACTACAACAGCAACAGTTTCAGTATCAGATTTTGAAGCTAAGAAGAAACAAATTCAAGATCAAAATACTCAACAAGCCAATTCAATTAACGCACAGATACAACAATACAAATCTGATTTACAAAATTATCTGAATAAAATCAATAATAACTCTAGTGTAGTTTCATCTAATGAAATTATTCAAAATCTAACTTTAGCTAACGAATGGGATGCCAAAGTTAGTTATCAAGTAACTGGAAATAATATCAAACAAAGTTCTCAAACAATAAAAACTGGAGACTCAACTTATAGTCATGTAATTGATATTCCGCAAGGAAAACAGATTACAGTAACAAGTTTTTCCAGTGATAATCCACAAACATTCAAAGTTACAGCTACATTTACAGGATTAAAAAATTCTAGTTATCAAGGTAGAAAGATAACTAAACTTGTAGAGGTCTATACAATTACTCCTAACACATCAGCAAGGGGGAATGCTGTAGCTATTTACTCTGATCCTACAAATGGTTTTTCAGAATTTTCGTCAAAAGTTAATGTATCTTATGAATTTTATTACGAAGATGGATCTAAGGTAAATTTTGAAAAAGGAACTGCCTATTTAGCTCTAGGATCCTTGAATAATTACCAAAACGGACAAGATCACTATGAATATGCCAAAGTGATCTCTGGTGGTAAAGCCCTAGGACTAGCAGGATCTTCCGTATCAGTTCACAATGGAAGTGTATTATATTCAACATATCCTAATACAGCAAGAGAAAGTGAATATGGTGCAGATAGCCATTATAATACTAATCCCCAGCATTCACCTAATTTTGATAAATACTATGGCTGGGATACAGGTTGGTTGAATAGCAAGGCATTTTATGGCTCAGGTTTAGTCTCTTTAGAAGGTTCTAAATACACTTTTGAAGTTGGTGTAGGTGGTGAAAAACACTTCACCACTGACGAATTGAGAAACAATCTTCCTGCAAACTTCTTATGGTATAACATGGCTACTGTAATTCCAAGGACAGATATTCAAAAACCAAAGCTAACGGTTAAGTATAAACACACGAACGTTGCTTTGGAGAAACCAACTCCAACAGAAGTAACTTATCACTATGACACAATTATGCCAGCAACAATACCAGGTGGCACACCAGTTTCATACCATTATAATGAAATCTCAGTTCCAATTCCTAATCCAACTAAAAAGGCAGATAAGGAAGGTAAGACATTAATTGCGGGTGACGAAAGTACCCAACACATTAGTCAATATACTGGTGTAAATCAAAAACTAGACAAATTTGCTGTAGGTGACGCTATCCAATATACAAATGATGGCAGACTACCAGTTAGTTTTGACCTAAGTAAGTGGACTGTAACAACAAGCAATGGTACTAACGTTACTGCTCAAGGTAAATTTACTCAGTACGATAAAACTTTTGAAGGTAAGAAGTATCATGTTGTATCATGGTCACCAACAAATGTATCTAGCTTAAAAGATAATGAAACTTATACTTTAAATACAATTCTTAAAACCCTAAATGATGGCATTACAGATGGAGAAATTGACCGTGCTGTTGGTGGTGGAGACGGTGTAACATTTGGTGAAGCACACGGTTACGATGAATTTAATCCAACTACTGATAAAGCTTGGAAAGAGGGCAGTCAAACTGTTAATGGCAAGATTGAAATTAATGAAGATATTGCCCATGCAAAAGTAACGATGACAATGCCCGATCCTGCTAAATTAGCGAATAAATTAAGTAATGTAGCAATTACAGATAACTATAGTAAATTTGCTAATTTGGTTACTGTAACAGGAGCAAATGTTTACGAAAATGAACGTAATGCTACTAGTGATTACACAATTGTAAACAATAATAAGGTAGTAACAGCCACACGTAAAAATCCTGCAACAGCTAATGGTGGTACCGTATCATTGGTAGTTGATTTTAAGGTTAACCCTGATGAACCTTCAGGAACTAAACTTGTGAACTCAGGTTCAGGTACAATTAATACTCAAACTGTACCAACTCCTGACGCACAGATTGTAACCTTTACTCAAAAGCCAACCAAGCATTGGATTGAAGGTAGCCAGGTGGTTGATGGTAAAACTTACATCAACAACGATATTGTTACAACTCAAGTAGACATGAATCTCCCTGATCCTAAGCAATTGGCCAAAACTTTATCTTATGTATCTATTGGTGATAATTATCGTGATTTTGCTGATAAGACTGTACTTCAATCTTATAAAGTATTTGAAAATGGTACTGACGTAACAAGTCAATACACGATTACAAATCAAGATGGTATCTTACAAGCCGTACGTAAGAACGCTGCGACAACACCTGGTGGTAAGGTTTCTTTGATTGCTACTTTTGCAATTAATCATGATGTTAAATCTGGTACTAAATTAACTAACCGTGGATTTGGTCGCATCAACAACCATACAGTTGATACAAATACTCCACAAATTGTTACATTTAAGCAAGATACAAGCAAACACTGGGTTGAAGGATCACAAGTAGTTGATGACAAGACTTACATCAACGAAGACATGGTACACGGTCAAGTGACTATGACTTTGCCTAATAAGGACAGTTTAGCTAAAGCTTTAACAGACGTTGCTTTAGTTGATGATTACAGTGATTATGCAAACAAAGTATCTTATGTGAATGCACAAGTCTTTGAAAATAATACAGATGTAACGAGTCAATACAATATCATTAATGCTGGTAACAAGATTACAGCTACAAGAAAGAACCCAGGTGCTACTCCTTCTGGTAGTGTTCGCCTAGTTGCTAACTTTAAGCTAAATAGTAACTTGCCTTCTGGTACTAAGTTAATCAACCGTGGTTCTGGTCGCATTAACAACAATACTGTTAATACAAATGAAGCTAAAATTCTAACTTATGTTCAATCTACGGACAAGCATTGGGTCGAAGGTTCACAAAAAGTTGATGGCAAAACTTACATTGACGGTGATACAATTCACGGTCAAGTAACAATGAGCTTACCTGATAAGAACACTTTAGCTAAAGCATTGTCTACTGTTCAAGTTATTGACGATTACTCTAAGTTTGCTAAGATGGTTGATTACAAGTCAGCTCAAGTTTTAGAGAATGGAAAGGACGTAACGTCTGAATACAATATTTCTAATGCATATGGCCAAGTCGTTGCCACACGTAAAAATGCAGCTGCTACACCTTCGGGTAATGTAACATTAAATGTAACTTGGACAATTCATAAAGACGTTCCTTCTGGTACTCAACTTGTGAACTCAGGCTCTGGTCGTATTAATAATCATACTGTTCCAACTCCTGATCGTAACATTGTTACTTATAAACAAGATGGATTAAAGGATTGGATTAACGCTCAAGGTCAAATCGTTAACGGTAAGACTTATATTGATAATGACACAGTTCACGCTAAGTTAGTTATGACCTTACCTGATCCTACTAAGTTAGCTAATCCATTAACTAAGGTTCAATTGGACGATAACTATTCTAACTTCGCTAAATTAGTTGATTATGTAAGCTCACAAGTGCTTGAAAACGGTACTGACGTAACTAGTCAATACAACATTGTAAATAACAACGGTCATGTAATTGCAACTCGTAAAGATGCAAGCAAGACCCCAGGTGGCAAAGTTGAGTTTAAGGTAAACTTCAAGATTCATACTGATGTTCCTTCTGGAACAACACTTATGAACTCTGGTGAAGTAACGTTGAACTCTGAAACAGTTCCAACACCAACTCCAAACATTGTTACTTACAAACCTGATACTGACAAGCACTGGGTAGAAGGTAGTCAAGTAGTTGATGGTAAGACTTACATTGCCAATGATGTTGTCAACGGTCAAGTAACTATGACTTTACCTGAACCAAGCAAATTAGCCGAAAAACTAAAACACGTTTCTGTTACAGATGATTACTCCAAGTTTGCAAGCTTAGTTGATTATCAATCAGCTCAAGTCTTGGAAAATGGTAAAGATGTAACAAGCCTATACACTATTGCAAATACCAATGGACATGTAACTGCAACTCGTAAAGATGCAAGTACAACTCCAGCAGGTAAGGTAACCCTAAACGTTCATTGGAGAATCCATAAGGACGTTAAGTCTGGTACTCAACTTGTGAACTCAGGCTCTGGTCGTATCAATGATGAAACAGTGCCAACACCAAACCGTAATATTGTTACTTTCAAACAAGACGGATTAAAGGATTGGCTCAACTCTCAAAACCAAGTAGTAAACGGTAAGACTTACATTGATAATGATGTTGTACATGCTAAGTTAGCTATGAATCTCCCTGATCCAAAAGCTTTAGCTACACCATTAACTAAGGTTCAATTAGACGATAACTACTCTAACTTTGCTAAGTTGGTTGATTATGTAAGCTCACAAGTGCTTGAAAATGGTACTGACGTAACTAGTCAATACAACATTGTAAATAACAACGGTCATGTAATTGCAACTCGTAAAGATGCAAGCAAGATCCCTGGTGGTAAGGTTGAATTTAAGGTAAACTTCAAGATCCACACAGATGTACCTTCTGGAACAACTTTGATGAACTCTGGTGAAGTAACCTTAAATACAGAAACAATTCCAACACCAACTCCAAACATTGTTACTTACAAGCCTAATACTGACAAACACTGGGTCGAAGGAACTCAAGTAGTAGACGGTAAGACTTACATTGACAATGACTTTGTACATGGTCAAGTAACCATGACATTACCTGATCCTACTAAACTAGCTGAAAAGCTAAAACATGTTTCTGTTACAGATGATTACTCAAGATTTGCTAAAATGGTTGATTACAAGTCAGCTCAAGTTTTAGAGAATGGAAAGGACGTAACGTCTGAATACAATATTTCTAATGCCAACGGCAAGGTTGTAGCTACTCGTAAAGACGCTTCTACAGCTCCAAACGGTTCTGTAACCTTAAACGTAACTTGGAGAATTCATACTGATGTTAAGTCTGGTACAGTCTTTGTTAACGGTGGGGACGGACGTATCAACGATGAAACAGTTCCAACTCCTGATCGAAACATCGTAACTTACAAACAAGATACACTTAAGAATTGGATTAATTCTCAAGGTCAAATCGTTAACGATAAGACTGTTATTGATAGAGATATTGTACATGGTCAAGTTGAGATGACCTTGCCTGATCCTACTAAGTTAGCTAATAAGCTATCTAAAGTAGAAGTAGTTGATGATTACTCTAACTTTGCCGATAAAGTTATTTATACTTCAGCACGAGTGCTTGAAAATGGAACTGACGTAACTTCTGAATATAATATCGTCAATGCCAATGGCAAAGTAACAGCTACAAGAAAGAATACAGCTATAACACCAGGTGGCAAGGTAGTATTAATCGCTAACCTACAAGTACATTCTGATGTTAAGTCTGGTACAGAGCTTGTTAATAAGGGTTACGGTACTCTTAATACAGAAACTATTGAAACTAATACACCTAAGATCGTTACATTTAGACAAGATACTGATAAACATTGGACAGAGGGAGAACAAATCGTTGATGGTAAAACCTATATTGATGGCGATAACGTTAGCGCACAAATTAGTATGACTTTGCCTGATCCTAAGCAATTGGCTGAAAAACTTAAAAATGTTGTAATTGTTGATGATTACTCTAAGTTTGCTGATAAGGTAGATTACAAGTCAGCTAGAGTGCTTGAGAATGGAAAGGACGTAACATCTGACTACAATATTAAGGTTGCTAAGCAAGGGTTTGTAATTGCTTCAAGAAAAGATCCAAGTACAACTCCAGGCGGAAAAGCTGTATTACAAGTATTTTGGAAAGTACACAATGACATTGAGAGCGGAACTCGATTAGTCAATAGCGGTAACGGCACAATCAACGACGAAACAGTACAAACTCCTGATCGTACAATTGTTACTTATAAGCAAGATACTGAGAAACATTGGAGAGATGATGGTGGACAAATTGTTGATGGCAAGATTGCAATTAACGATGACGTTGTTACAGCTAGAGTTGATATGACTTTACCTAAAGAAGGAAACCTAGCTAAACCATTAGATAAAATCCAATTGGTTGACGACTTCTCCAAGTTCGCTGACAAGGTTACACTACAAGCCGTACATGTTTACGAAACTGGTAAAGATGGTGTAAGACGTGATGTAACAGATCAATATGATATTCATGTTGAAAATGGACGAGTAGTAGCTACACGCAAGGACGCAAGCAAGGTTTACGATCATACAGGTGTCGCTAATGCTACAATGAAAGCTACTTTAAAGGCTAACAAAGCTCTAAACGTTAACGACTTAGTACACACAGCTAGTGCTAACGTTAACGATAGTAAAGTATCAACTGTAAACAGACTTGCATTTACTCGTTTGTTTGCTAAATCATTCATTACAAGCAACCTTGCTGTAACAAGTGATAACAACATCAAGAGCCAAATTGATATGGCTGTTCCAACAAACGTAGATGCTAAGACACCTATGACTGTAACAAGCGATTACTCTAACTTTGCTAAATACGTAAATGTTAAGGACGTTACTGTTTACGAAAATGGTAAGAATGTAACAGCTGACTACACTATCAAAGATGATAAAGCAGGCCACGTTACAGCTACTAAGAAAGCTGGTAGTGAATCTGACGGTGGCCAAGTATCGTTAGTTGTTGATTACGAAGTAAACCATGGTATTCCAACTGGTACAATCCTTGAAAACCACGGTTCTGGTACATTGAACGGACAAGATGTACCAACAAATACACCAAGTATCACAACTTATACTCAAGATACAAGCAAACACTGGGTTGAAGGCGATCAAAACGTTGATGGTAAGATCTACGTTAACGGTTCAACAGCTCATGCACAAGTAAGCATGACTCTACCTGATCAATCTAAGTTAATCAACAAGCTTTCAAACGTAAGCATTGATGATGATTACTCCAAGTTTGCTAAATTGGTAGATTACAAGTCTGCTAAAGTGCTTGAAAACGGTAAAGATGTAACGTCTGAATACACAATCAAGAATGCAAACGGTCATGTTACAGCTGTACGCAAGGACGCAAGCAAGACCCCAGCAGGTAACGTTCAATTATTGGTAGACTTTGAAATTCACAAAGATGTTAAGTCTGGTACAGAGCTTGTTAATGGTGGTTCTGGTACACTTAATAAGAACACTGTACCAACAAATACACCTTCAATCTGGACTTATACTCCTGATGGTGAAAAGCATTGGGTATTAGATAACAATGTGACTGATAACAAGATTTACTTCTCTGGTGACAAAGCAGTTGCTCAAGTTTCTGTTGATTTACCTGATACAAGCAAACTTGCCACTCCATTAAGCAAGTTAGTCTTAGTTGATAACTACTCTGATTTTGCTGATAAAGTTAAGTTAGATAGTGCTAAGGTGCTTGAAAATGGAAAGGACGTAACGTCTGAATACGACTTGACTAATAAAGATGGTAAGGTAATTGCTACTCGTAAAGATGCAGCTAAAACACCTTCTGGTAAGGCTGTTTTAGTAACAACATTTACTATCAACAATGGTATTGAAAATGCGACAGCATTACACAACAAGGGTTCTGTAACAGTTGATTCAATCACTGATGAAGTTCCTGATACACCAATCGTTGTCTTTACACCAAAAGCTCACAAGGACGTTGAGTTAGGTGGAGATGTTAAAGGCGATACTGAAAACAGTGTTGACGGCTCATTAATCCTAAACGGTTCGGTTGTAACATATCCAATCACAACTAGTGATTTACCAGCTGAACGTGCTGAAGACATTACTAAGCGTGTGGTTAAAGATACCTTAGATAAGAACGCTGAGTTTGTTGGATTCAAGGCTTGGATTGAAAACGATAAAGGTGAACTTGAAGACGTAACTAGCCACTACAAGCTAGATAAGAACGGTCAAGACTTAACCTTTACTGAAGATTCATACTTGCTAGGTCTTTACAACAAAGATAAGTCCAAACAAACTCATACACCTATCATTGACTTAGTTGTTAAGGTTAAAGGTGATGCTCAAAATAAAGCTACGGTATTAACTAACGATAACGTAACTGAAACAAACAAAGTATCTGTTGACACACCTTCTAAACCAACACCAACTAAAGTTGATAAGAACGAAAAAGGTGTAAACATTGATGGTAAGAACGTCCTACCAGGTTCTGTAAACAACTACGAACTAACAATGGACTTAGCTAAGTTCAAAGGTATCAAGGTTACAGACCAAGATTTAGCTAAAGGTTTCTACTTTGTAGATGACTATCCAGAAGAAGCTTTAGATGTTGATCCTCAAACATTTACTTACAAGACAGTAGATGGAAAGACGGTCAAGGGCTTATCAGCTAAGGTATATCAATCCTTGTCTGAAGTTCCAGAAAACGTTGCTACAGCTTTGAAAGCTAATGGTATCACACCAAATGGTGCATTTGTTTTAATCTCAGCTGATGACCCAGCACAATTCTTCAAGGATTATGTTGAAACAGGAACAAACATTGTAGTTAATGCTCCAATGAAAGTTAAGGAAGGCTTTGCTGGCAAGTACCAAAACAAAGCATGGCAATTAACATTCGGTCAAGGCGAAGCAACTGATGTTGTTTCTAACAACGTTCCTAAGATTGATCCTAAGAAGGATATCGTTATCTCAGCAGATAATCGTACAAGCCTAAACAACCATACAATTGAATTAGGTCAAAACTTCGATTACTTGCTTAAAGGTGGTATCTTAGATAAGGATCAAGGACATGACATCTACGAGTACAAGTGGGTTGATGATTATGATGAAAATCACGACCAATACAACGGTCAATTTATCGCTCCACTAACAGTTGATGTAACGCTTAAAGATGGCACAGTCTTAAAGGCTGGTACAGACATCTCTAACCATGTAAGTCAAAACATTGATACTAAGACTGGTTCAGTTGAGTTCTCTGTTGATAAAGACTTCTTGGATAAGGTTGACTTTGACAAGAGTGGTTTTGCAGCTGACATCTTGATGAGTGTTAAGAGAATTAAGGCTGGCGAAGTTGATAATACTTACACAAATATTATCAACGGTCAAAAATTTAGTTCAAACACAGTTCATTCAACAACTCCTGAACCAAAAGAGCCTGAAACTCCAGCTACTCCTAAGACACCTGAAACACCAAGTGTCCCAGTAGCTCAAACACAAACCCAAGCTACTCCACAACCACCAGTGAAGATGGTAACATCAACACCTTCTCCTAAAGCTCCTGAATCACCAGCATTACCACAAACTGGTGAAGCTAATGATACTTTAGCTGAAGAAGTAGTAGGATTTGCTGCAATTGTAGCTGCTTTGGGTATGGCAGGAACTAGTTTAAAGAAACGTAAAGATTAATATATTTTAATCCAAATATAAAGAAAACATCTCATGGAAATTCATGGGATGTTTTTTTGTTTATAGAAGAATATATACTGACTTAACATACTTTCGTTTTTATAGTATTCAATATTTTTTTAGGTTCACTTGTAACAATAATACAAGTATTATATAATGTTATTTAGGTTATGAAATAGGATTAGCTACCCTATGGATTGGCTCAGTGAATTGTTGTAAGGCTGAACACCCCTCAAACATTAAACATTCAGCGAGGTGATGAGTCATGACAACACGTGAGAGGCTAGAGGTGTAAAGGCTATGGCTTGGGTTATCCTTGCGCTAGGTGAGTTCGTAGTAGATCTTGCTGTTGCATACTGGATAATAAAAAAAGCTAATCACGATTTTAAATAATCGTAACTAGCTTATACACCACAATAGTCTTAAACATTCACGCTTGAGGGTAACAGGTTAGGAGCTGTTGCCCTCTTTTCATATACAATAATACATGGCATAGATCCAAAAGTAAAGAAAAACAATTAAAGGAAGCGTTGTAAGATGGTTAAAGAAACTGATGATAAAATGAAAAAGCAAGTAGCTTATAACAGAAAATGGAACGAGCAAAACCGAGAGCATAAACGATACCTAAGTAAAAGAAGTACGGCAAAGAGTTTTCTAAGAGTTGCTACTAAAGAAGATATACAAGCTATTATAGAATTTGCTAACGAGCAATTGAAAGAGAGGTATTAACAATAAGATACCAACTAATAGCTATTTATGGATAAATATTAGCTATTATAATATGAATATTAGCTAACACATGATATAATTAGCTTATGGAGGTGATTTAAATGGTTCAAGTTACAGCAACAGAATTAAAGAATAATCTTGGTAAATACTTGAAAAAGTCAGAATTTGAAGATGTATATATTACTAAAAATGGTGTAATTGTATCAGTTTTATCCAATCCAAATCAAAGTAGATTACAACTGTTAAATGATTTAAAAGGTATTGCTCCTGATATAAATATGACAGATGATGAGCTGCGAAATGAAAGGATTAGTGAAATCTGATGGCAAAAGTCTTAGTTGATACTTGTGTTATTATTGATATTCTTTTAAATAGACAGAAATTTGTTGATGCTAGTTATAATGCTGTTTCTAGTTTAATAAGACAAGGTGATACGGTTTATACTACAGCTAAAGCAATGACAGATATTTTCTATATTGTACATCATTCTTTACACGATAATGATAAAACAAAGGAAGTACTATTAAAGTTAAGTAAAATTTATCAGATTCTTGATACTAAAGAAAAAGATACTCTAAAGGCTATTACTTCTGATGTAACTGATTATGAAGATGCCGTTATGGTTGAAACAGCTATCTCTAATGAAGTAGATTTTATCTTAACAAGGAATATTAAAGATTATAGGAAAGCTAAGATAAAAATTGTTAGCCCAGCAGACCTATAATAAGACTAAGTATCCTTTTATGTTAATACATAGAATACTTTTTTTAATACAATAAACAATTAAAACTTGACAAGGAGAAGATTTGCAATGATTCTAGGAACGAACGAACGAACGAACGAACGAACGAACGAACGAATTAGATTCTAAATTTAAACAAAATATAATTAGTAGTCCACTAATGTACGGAAATAGTGGGCTATTTTGCGTACAATCATTAATTTTCAAAAGAAAGTTGGTGATTGAATAATGGCAAAGTCAATTGAAGAAAAAGTAGAAGAACACTATAAAGATTGTCTGAAAGAATTAGGAATAACATATTATGGAAAAACACAAGCTAGTCAACTGAACGAAAGCATAGCTAATGCTTTAAAAGAAGCTCCGTCCAAATCTGGTGGATCGGGTAACAACTATCCAGACATTATGCTAATGCTAAAATCTAGGAAGCTAAACCGCTACATACCAGTAATGATTGAAGCAAAAGGTGGTAAAAATAAACTAGAAAAATTAGATAAAGAAGGAAATATTGAACAAGTTAAACTATGGGACAGTGACTCAAAAGAAGGTGCAAAGAATCCACATAAAAAAGGTGATCCTAATTTTAACTCGATAGAAAAGTATGCAGTTAATGGGGCTTATCATTATGCAAAAATTATTTTAGAAGATGAGCGTTGTAATTACGATGAAGTAATCTTCATTGGAGTTAATGGTACAAAATTAACTAAAAATAACGAAGTAGCTGACTCAGAGCATAAAGTGTACTACTTATCAAGAAGTAATAAGATGCAGCCTAAGTATGTTAAAGATTTAGACAAGTCATGGGATTTGATGAAAGCTGATAATTTAGAGAGTTTATTTGATGTTATTGATAAGTTGACTCTATCAGAAGAAGAATTAGAAACTTTAACCAGCAAGACTGAAGATCAATTAGAAAAAGCTGTTAAAAAAATTCATCAAGAAATTTACGATAATGCTTCATTGAAGAATGCTTTAAGTACAAATGAGAAGTTATATTTATTTTCAGGCTTAATCATGGCAGGATTAAAGACAGATGGTGTAGCACAACTTAAACCAGAAAAATTTGAAGGTAATTCAAATGACAAAGATAATGACGGTACATTTGTATTAAGCAAAATTGACAATTTTTTGGATAACCGTAATTCTGATAGGCGAAAAGTAGACATGATTATTAGCTTACTCACACCAATTTTTACTAAAAAGATATTATGGGAAAATAACAATGGTGAATCCTTAATTAAGCATATCTTTACTGATATTTATTCTGAGATTATCCCCTTGCTTGAATCTGACTTGCAATTAGATTTTACAGGAAAGATCTTAAATTCTTTAAATGACTGGGTATCAATTGAAAATGATAAGCAGAATGATGTTGTCTTAACACCACGTTATGTCACAAAATTAATGGTGAAGTTAACCAGAACTGATATGAACTCTTATGTTTGGGATACAGCCATGGGTTCTGGTGGTTTTCTAGTTTCAGCTATGGACGAAATGTTTAAAGATGCTAAAGAAAAGATCCAAGATAAGAAGAAATTAGAAGAAAAGCTTGAACACATTAAAAGAGAGCAATTGCTAGGGGTTGAATTATTAGGTAATATCTACATACTAGCGGTTCTGAACATGATTTTAATGGGTGATGGTGCTAGCAAGATGAAAAATGGTGACTCACATAAGATATATGATAACCTTGAATTCCCAGCTAATGTATTCTTACTTAATCCGCCGTATTCTGCTGATGGTAAGGGTTTTAACTTTGTCGCAGAAGCTTTTTCTAAAATGCAAAAAGGTTATGGTGCAATCCTAATTCAAGAAAATGCTGGTTCTGGAGCAGGTCTACCATATACTAAGAAGATACTAGACCATAATACATTAGTTGCGTCAATTCATATGCCTAATGACTTATTTAATGGTAAATCCAGTGTACAAACAGCTATATATGTATTTAAGGTTAATAAGCCACATGATGTTAAAAAAGCTGTTACTTTTATTGATTTTAGCGAAGATGGATATTCAAGACAAAATCGGAAGAAAGCTAGCCAAGAAGTTAATTTACGTGATACAGACAATGCTAAGGCACGTTATCAAGAAGTAATAGATCATGTATTAGGCAATATTCCAGATACAAAATACTACACAGAAGCAAATGGCAAACTCATTAAAGATAGAATTACACTTGAAGGCAATGACTGGACGTTTACCCAACATGTTGTAATTGATCCAATGCCAACAGAAGAAGACTTTAAAAAGACTGTGGCAGATTATCTTTCTTGGAAAGTGAGCCAGCTTATGCAGGATGGTGTAAGTAATGACTAGTATTAGATTTAGCAAGTATTGGGGTGAATTTTTAATCGGAGATCTGTTTAAGAATTTATCGCTTAAACGAATTAAACCTACTTTCGATAAGAAAAATGATGTTTCAACGATTAGAACAGATGAATTTAATCTACCATTAATAAATGCAAAATCTGGAAATAATGGTATCATGTACTACGGTAGAGAAGAAGATTGGGAATTTGCTGAAATGACGTTAGATATTGTGAATGATGGTGCAATTTCTACAGGATTAGTATACGCACAACCACAAAAAACTGGAACTTTGTATAATGCCTATCAAATACAACTAATTAATAGGCGTCCTAACTATCAAGAACTATTGTTTTTGCAACGTTGTTTACAAAGAAGTATCCAACTAAAATTTAATTATTACAATAAAGCTACATGGGAAAGGGTAAAACAAGAAAGCATCTGGCTTCCGCTTATAGATCGGACTGATCCCGCAAATTACACTCAAACTGATATTGACTGGAATTTTATGGAAAATTACATTAAGCAACTGGAAGCTTATCTGATTGCTACAGGATTAGATGACTATGTATTGAATGACAAAGACAAGAAAACACTCTCCTTATCTCAAGTTGATATTTCTGACGAAGTCAGATATTCTAAAAATATTGTTGAAGACGAACAATTAAGATTTAAAGAATTTCAAATTGATGATCTTTTTGTAAAAAAGAAATTAGGACATAAAAAACCTTTCACCAAAGCAAAAGATACCTCAGATCATAAAACAAAAGAATTCAATCTACCATTGATAAACGCTAAAATGGGTGATAACGGAATTATGTTTTATGGACGAAGCCAAGACTTTGATCATATCGAAAAATCAATTGCTATAATCCAGAATGGTGCTATTGCAACAGGAAAAGTTTATGTACAACCACAACATACAGGTGTACTTTGGGATGGATACTTGATTCAATCAAATTTTGAAGTTGATAAAGAGTGTAGAAGATTATTTTATATTGCTACTTGTATCGAAAAAACAATTCGACCAATTTTTAATCGTGACAATAAAGCTACTTGGAATCGAATTAAAGGATATAAGATTAAGTTACCAGTAACTGATGATAATACTCTAGATTTTGAATACATGGAAAATTACATCAGAGCAATTGAAAAATTAACGATTAAAGATGTTGTTGAATATAAAGACAAAACAATTGCATTAACTAAAGAAATTATTTGAGTAATGGTTAATTTAAAAGTAATCAAATAGAGTAGAAGTCAGACTCCAATTTTGGTTGTATAATATTTAGGACTGATAATGTAAAATTTTTTTGCATTACGGTCCTTCTTTTATTTTCTCCATTTTTACGGCAAAATAAAAGAGATGGCCCACAACGCCAATCTAATTAAAGAAAGGACA
>SKEM01000939.1_pt1 | contig 15576 bp, 9 predicted proteins | sample 4826731 | NCBI WGS metagenome assembly SKEM01 (sample SAMN11008809, study PRJNA524170) | human gut metagenome | biome: Human fecal sample; material: Feces; isolation source: fecal sample from pouch patient p37 | host: Homo sapiens | place: Israel: Tel-Aviv | collected 2015-07-27
GTTTTGTGTCATATCAGCTATTACATATATAATTCCCAAACCAAGTGTAAATATCATGCCCAAAGTTATACCTGCATAATATAACCCTTCGTAAGTAAGCATCTTTTTAATTTGTTTCTTAGTCATTCCTACACTTTCCATTATAGCAAGTTCTCTTAGTCTTGTACTTACATTTGTGATCATCACATTTATAAAATTAAGTAATCCTATAAATATAAATATTATCGCAATTCCACCACCGACTACATTCATCATAATTTTGCTTTGTGTGAAATTTTCAGATGCATCCATTTTTGCGTCTATATATCCCTCTTTTTGCATAGAGTCTAATTTTTTCTTTATATATTTACTGTATTCTTTTTTACAATCTACTGTTATCCAATCCGTCATCTTATTGCTCGTAAAATTATTTATAAGAGATTTGCTCATATACACATATGGTATTCCAACTTCATTATCACCAGAAAACTTAACTACTTTTTCACCATCAGATATCAATTGTACATTTGCAGTAACTTGCTTGTCTTTCTTATTATTTTTTAATGTTAATTTTTCATTTGAGAAATCATAATTTTTATCACCATTGTAGAAAAATCCGTCTACAAGGACTAACTTTCCTTCATTAAATGCTTTAATGTCTATTTTTCCACCTTCTATTTTATTAATTTTTTCTATATCATCTTTATCTAAAAAGGCAACCAGTGTTTTTAATTTGTCAGGATTTTTCTTTATTTGGTCTATATATTTATTTAATTGTTTCTTATAAGTATCTGGATCTGAATATGTTTTGTATGAATTTTCTAGTGATGGCATAAGTATATTTTTATTAAAACCTAGGTTTAATCTAGCAAATTTTATTGCATTTACTGAAGTAACACCATCCATATCTTTAATTTCATCAATTTTTTTGTCTATTTCATCAGAACTGCTTTCGTTTGTATCAACCATCTCAAAATCATGTGGATAATATTCACTAATATAATTTTCCAAACTCAAACTACTTATAAAAGTATTTACACTTAAGAAAGTCATAATCCCTACAAATAATGATAAAAATACTAGTATCGCTCGTTTTTTGTCTCTAAAAACATTGTACCAAGCCATTTTGTATAACTTACCGCCATTTGTAGATTTTCTATTCTTCTTTTGTTTTTTACTTTTCTTACCCGTATAATTAAGTGCTTCTGTAGGTGAAATTTTACTCGCTATTTTAGCAGGTTTTACACAACTTACCCAAACTGTAAATAGTGAAAATAATATTGTCCCTATAAATACAATTGGTGTAAAATGTGCTTGTGTAGGCATCATACCTTCATAATATGTCCCCGCGCTAAATCCTTCTAAAGCTGCTGGAACAACTAAAAATGAAACTATTATTGCTAAAATTATACCGATTGGAATCCCTATTATTGAAAGTCTTAGTCCTTGGCCTTTGACTATTCTCTTAATTTGTTTTGGTGAAGCACCTATAGTTTTTAACATCCCATAAAATTGTATGTCTTTTGTTATTGCTATATATAATATATTATAAATTAATAGATACCCGCTTAAAATCATAAATAGACTTATAATCGCTACCATAGCAAGAGAAGTTATCATAGCATTTTGTTGTGAATTAGATTGTCCATATAAATAAGTGAATGATTGATTTTTATTTAAATCGATATTTTGTTTTAATATTTTTTCTGCATCACCTTTTTTAGCATCTTTTACATCAATAGTAAGCACTCCGTTTTTTTCTAATGATAAATTGTGTTTTTTTATAAAATCGTTTGATACATATGCTAATTTATCGATGTTACTTCTTTTTACCATTGAATAATCTGTATAAGTCCCACTTATCACAAATTCTATTGATTTTATTTTTTTATTTATATTGCAATTTAATACAATTTTATCTCCCAGTTCTATATTTTTTAATTTTAACAAGTTTATTACAGACTGTGATAACATAATTTCATTTTCTTTTTCTGGGTAGCTTCCTTTTATATCGCCAACTTCTGGCTTAATTTGTTTTTCCCAAGCTTCTTTATCTATATATTCAAGCACTATATTTTGTTCATTTTTCTTTAATTTATTTGAATCTACATTGCCAACAGTAATTTCCTGCCCTATAGAATCTGTCATATTTAAATTTTTTATTTCTGAAATTTGTTTCTGTGTTGGATTATTTAAATACGTATTCGCTGTAGTGCCAGCATCTCTTAAATTCATAAGTTGATAATTCTCATTAAAACTTATTCCCAAAGTAAATACACATGCAAGCATAAAAGTCGTCAAAACTATTGCAATCACTACAAAAATATTTCTAGTTTTATTTGATTTAAGCGATCTATTCGTAATTCTTTTTATTATCTCTTTATTATTATTTTCAAACTTCATTATTTATCACCTCTTGCGATTTTCCCATCTTCAATTCTTATAATTCTATCAGCAAGCTGTGCTATTTCTTCATTATGTGTAATCATTACAATAGTTTGGTTGAATTTTTGGCTTGTCATTTTCAAAAGACCGATAACATCCATACTAGTTTTACTATCCAAATTTCCAGTAGGTTCATCTGCCAAAATTATTGCCGGTTTTGTCGCAATCGCCCTCGCTATAGCAACACGCTGTTGTTGTCCTCCAGACAGATTATTCGGCATATTTGTCAATTTTTGATTCAATCCAAGTGTATTTATTATTGAATCTATATATTCTTCATCTATTTTCATACCATCTAATTCAATCGGCAAAACTATATTTTCATAAACATTCAGTATTGGAACTAGATTGTAATTTTGAAATACAAAACCTATATTTCTTCTTCTAAATATAGTAAGCTCTTCATCTTTCATATCTCCAAGTTTTTTATTATTTATATAAATATCACCACTAGTCAATCTGTCCAATCCGCCCAACATATTTAAAAGTGTTGATTTTCCACTGCCGGAACTCCCCACAATAGAAACAAATTCACCTTCTTCTATTTCTAGACTAACATTATTCAACGCCTTTACTTCATTTTCACCTTGACCATATATTTTGACCAAGTTCTCAGCTTTTAATATACTCATATTTACACCTCGGTTTTTTATTTTATATTTATATAATAATTAAAACTTCTGACAATCTTATGACAAAACTAAAAATAGAACATTTTTTATTTGATATTGTTCTCCCTCTTTTTCGTTATTTACTAAATGGTAACAAGTCTGACCAGTTTAACCCTCTTTTTTTTGCACATTTGTTACCATTTGTTTCTTTTTTGTTATTTTGTTACTATCTGTTTACAATTCTTTGATTTCTAACACAAATTATTTTTTAGTGCTATAATAAATGTTGTTAAAGGATAAGGAAATAAATTCCAAATATAATTTCCAATTTACTTTCTTAAATAAAAATTTAAAAAGTCTGTGCGAAATTCCTAAATAGGACTTTTAGAAAACGAGGGGGCATCTAAAATGCAAAGTAAAAATTTCAAAAAATTTATGGTAACAGGGTTAGCATCTGTTCTTTGTGCAGGTGGTATGTCAGTGGCTAGTTTGCCAAGTTATAATAGTGATTATGTTGCAACAGCTTATGCAGCTACAATAAAAGATACTGCTTTAAAAGCAACTGGTACTGTTAATAGCAATGTATTTTTAAGAAAAGGACCTGGAACTAGTTATAGTAAAATAGTTGTTTTGAAAAAAGGTGCAAAAGTTGATATAGTTGCTAAATCTTCTAATAACTGGTACAAAGTTAAATACGGTAAAGGCTTTGGATATGTTTATAGTAAATATGTAACTGTTAAATCTGAAACTCCTACTAATAAAGAAGATGTAGCTTATAATGCCACTGGTACTGTAAAAACTAATGTTTATGTTAGAAAAACTGCTAGTACTTCTGCTAAAAAATTAGGGTTACTTAAAAAAGGTACTAAAGTTACTATAGTTGCTAAAAACTATACTGGCAATTGGTACAAAGTTAAATACAATAAAGGTTTTGGATATGTTTCTGCTAAATATATAACTGTCAAAGCTCCAACTCCTTCTAATAAAGATATTGCTTTCGATGCTACTGGTACTATAAAATCTAATGTTTATGTTAGAGAAACTTCTAACACTTCTGCTAAAAAATTAGGCGTACTTAAAAAAGGTACTGAAGTTACTATAGTTGCCAAAACTTCAACTGAAGCTTGGTATAAAGTAAAATATAACGATGGTTATGGATATGTTTCTTCTAAATATGTAACTTTAACTTCTGAACAACCTGAAGTTCAATATCCAGCAACTGCTGTAGCTAACCATGATGTATATGTAAGAAACGGTGGTTCTCCTAAAGCTAAAAAACTTGGTGCTATAACTAAAGGTACTAAAGTTACTGTAGTAGAAAAATGTCAATATAATTGGTATAAAATCCAATATAAAGATGGCTTTGGATATGTTTATGGTGAATATTTAGATATTGTTTTAGTACAAAAATAATTTATAATAAAATATATTTTTAAATCTTTGATATAACAAAGAAGGCAAAAAAGCCGATAAAAATAGAAATTATTTTTACCGGCATTTTTTTATATTCTCATTTTATATCCTCACATTATATTTATCAAATAAGTCTATCGGCATTGTCATACGTGCTGTCTTTAGTGGATTTACAACTTGGCATATTTCCATATTACCAGCAATTGATAAAAGCATTATTAATTCTTGTAAATCTAATGGAAGTGTTGCTTTTAGAAAATCTAGCATTTTAAAACATGCGTGGCTACTTGCTTCATCTAAAGTTTTCCCTGCTGCAATTGTTATATATTCACTATTTGTCTTTAAAAATGGAGTCGGCATTATTGCATCTTTTAAAACTGTTACTTTTACTGTAACCTCCCCGCTTATTTCAATTCCACAAGTTGCAGATTCTCCATCACCCATAACTGCATGTAAATCTCCCATTGCCAAAAGTGCACCTGGAACGTTTACAGGTAAAAATAAACTTGTCCCTTCTTGAATTTTATTACAATCCATATTTGATCCATGTTCTCCTGGTGTTCCATTTAATACTTCGCCTTCTTTTGGCGCTGTACCAATCACACCTATCATCGGATTTATTGGAAACTTTAAAATATCATTAAATACTGCATATCCATCTTCTATTTTTATAATTTTTGTACGTTCTTCTTCAACAAAATCCTTTAATGCTCCCCTTCCTGGTGATACAGACATAGCCCCTTGCGAATCTAATTTTATTTCTAAAATATCAACTCTAAGCACATCTCCAGGCTCTGCATTTTCTATATATAAAGGGCCTGTTGCTGGATTTATATTAGAATAGTCTATTAAATGAAATAAATCACTTTCACTTTTTAAATTGCCATTATAACAATCTGAAGTCTGAAATACTACTGTGCTACCAGATTTGCAGTAATGTTTTGCTTTATTATTTGAAGACATTGATACTATTGAATCTTCTTTATTTATATATATTTTTTGCTCCATAGTTACCTCCAGTTTTTTAACTTTTAAATAAATTATACTACTTGTTATTTTCGAAATATAGAATAAAATAAAATAAACAAAAAATCCCCCTTTTGAATAAACATTTTGTTTATCTAAAAGGGGGTATTTTTTATTTATTAAATTAAGAAAGGATTATTTACGGAATAAATTTAATAATTTTTGCCAGAAGTTAAGTTCTTCAGTTTTTTCTTCTTCTACTTTAACTTCTTCTTTTTTAATAGCTTCAGTTTTTATTACGAATTGTACTGAATCTACATCTGTATTTTTATCTGATACGAATGATTCAACTTCGAAGTCCCCACCTGCAAAGTTATCTATCATTGAATCTACTTCATCATCAACTTTAGAGTCAAGATCTGATGTTTCACCTTTGAATTCGCCAGTTCCATCAGTAAGTTCTGTTGTTCCTTTATATAAACTATGTGTTCCACTTACTAAGTCTAAAGCTCCTTCATAAACTTTTGAATATCCATTAGTTATTTTGTTTACTGCACTTGTATATTCTTTTATTCCACTATCTAAAGTTGCATAATTATCTGTTAATTTATTTATACCATTTTTTAATTGAGTCATATTAGCCATTAAGTTATTTAACGAAGAAACTAAATCTTGTATGCTAGCATCGAATTTTTTGTAGTTAGTTTGTAATGATACTGCACCACTCATTAAAGTAGTTTGGCCTGAATATGTACTCATTTGTGCATCTATACCGTTTATAAGTTTAGAACTTCCTTCTATATAACTTGCATCAGCTTTTAATAAAGTTTCAACTGATATTAATTTTCCTGCTGCTTGAACATATTGTGTAACTGCATCAGTATTTCCTGCTGATACTTGTTTATATAATTCTACTGCTTCAGAATCTCCTGCTTGTGCTAATTTAGCTAATTCTGCTGAAACTGCTTGGCTTCCTCCTGATGTATATGCACTATATAATTTTCTTTGTGTATTTGTTATTCCAAGAGCACTTAGCGCTTGTTTATTTTTTTGTGCTAATTCACTTGCACTATTAAGTCCTGCTTTTTTTAAGCTGCTGTTATATGTGTCTATACTAGAATCAACTGTTTTTAATCCTTTTACTAAGCTATCTATACCAGATTTTATACTAGTCGATGCTGAAGATAATTGTTTTAAGTCTTTAGATGAAGTTGACACATTATTAAGTGATGATTGTATTGTTTTTAATGCACTTAATACTTCACTTGAACCACTAGTTAAGCTAGATGATTTTGAGTTTAATTGATCTAATCCATCTTGTATAGTTTTTATACCGTCAGTTAAAGTAACTGCACCATCATCTAATTTTTTTGCACCATCGTTTAATTCATTAGCTCCATCATCTAAATCATTAACTGCATCTTTTAATTTATCAAGTTCACCAGTTAATGATGATGTATCTATAGAATCTTTATCTAAACCTAAGTTTAAGTTTATTCCGTTTACTTGGATTTCACTCATTTCAAAATCAGTTACATCTGATGTTATTTTTATATCTTTTTCATTTCCAGGTAATATTGTGTAAGTAAGCTGTTTTAATCCACCTACATTAGCCATAGTAGCTTCATCACTTTTTATATTTTCACATAAATTTGTGTCTAATTGTACTACAGTTTGCAAAGCGTAGTTTTCAAAGAAATTCTTTTTACAGTTTTTATTTTCTTTTATAGATATTGATATTTCTAACTTACCACTTTTTCCTGCAAGTTCACTTGGTGCATATTCAACCCCGTCTAATTTATATCTTACTTTTATAGTCCAAGGCATTTCAGTATTTTGTTTCATTATACCTTGATAATATAATTTATCTTCTGAGTTTTGTATTGTTATTTTTCCATTTGAATAATTTATTTTATCCATTGTATTCATATTTTTTACTGTCTCATAAACTCCGTAGTCTACGATATCTTTATCTTCAAATATGTTTACTGCATAAATTTTTTCTATATCACCAGATGAAGTTAAGTTTGCATAAATTACTTCTTCTTTTTCGCTTGATTTTGTAGCTGCTAATGAAATTGATGAAAATGCAGTAGAACCGCATATTGCTCCAGCCATTGCAACTGCTATTATTTTATTGTAATTTTTCATATAACACACTCTCCTATTTATAATAGTTTAACTCTATATTAATTTCCGATATTAATTTTTAATTAATTTAATTCCCAATCTTCATATTTCTTCTTTTTATATAAAGAATCTTCTTTTTCATTGTAGAATTTAGAACCTACAGTTGTTTTTTGTACTAATTTATCTCCTATATACAGCATTCCTGGTATTACGAATAATACTATTACTGTTGATAATGCTGTACCTCTAGCTAGTAAATGTCCTAACTGGCTAAGTACTCCATGTGTAGATACTTTCCATAATAATATCCCTGCAATAGTAAGTATTGATGCCGATGTCATTATTGATACTGTAGTTGATCTTAAAGTTTCTACTACTGTATCTTTTCTACTTGCAGTTTCTCTAACTTCCATATATCTACTTGTTAAAAGTATTGCATAGTCAACTGTCGCACCTAATTGTACTGAACTTATGATTAAGTATGCTATATAGAATACGAAGTCGTTTGTGAAATATGGAACTGATAAGTTTATCCAAATTGCTGTTTCTATCGCTAATACTAATATAACTGGTATAGATAGTGATTTCATAGAAAGTAGTAGTACTAGGAAAACTGCTCCTATTGCTATAAGATTTACTCTGTCATTATCTTTTGTTATTGTATCCATTAAATCGTAAGTACTAGCACTTTCACCAGCTAAAAGATATTCATCGCCATAGTATGTTTTTGCTAATGCACGTATTTCTTCTATAAGAGCGAAAGTTTTTTCACCTTCAAAATCTGCATCTACTGTTAAAACTAATCTACTGTAATTATCTGATATTAATTTGCTTAAAGTATCATTATCCACATAATCCATTGGAACTTCTGCCCCTGCATTATCCACATATGAAAGTATGCTAGACACCTCTGGCATGTTGTGTAAGTCTTTACTTAATTGACTTTCTTTTTGTAAATCACCTTTTGGAACCATTAATACTAGGTTATTTGATTTTCCAAAAATATCTTCTATTTTCTTTGTATCGCTACCTATTTGTGTATCTGTACTAAATATTTGTGATGAACCATATGAGAAGAAGTTTTCTTTTTGTCCTAAATTACAAGGTATTATAAATAACACAAATACTAATACTGCTGGAACCATAAGTTTTGTAACAAATCTACCGAATTTTTCAAAATTAGGTAATAAAGATTTATGTGCAGTTTTATCTATTAGTGGGTAACAATATAATAATATTACTGGGAATAAAACAAACACTGTTACTAAACTTATAAATATAGCTTTTGCCATTGCAAGCCCCATATCTGGACCAATCTTAAATCTCATAAGTATAAGTGCTGCGAATCCTATTACTGTTGTAAGTCCACTTGATAAAATTGAACCTGTTGATTTACAAAGTGCATTGATCATAGCTTCTTTTGGAGCTTGACCTTCTTCTCTCATTTCTTGGAATCTATGTAGTAAGAATATTGAGTAGTCCATAGATACAGCTAACTGAAGTACCCCTCCTGCTGCATTTGTTACGAATGAAATCGTACCAAACATTAAGTTACTACCTTTATTAATTAATATTGCTATTCCTATTGAACCTAATAATAATATTGGTTCTATCCAAGATCCTGAAGTAAGGAATAATACTGCTAAACAAATTGGTATTACTAGGAATATTATATTTTTAACTTCCTTAGTAGTAGCCTCTGCTGCAACTGCTGTATTTACTGCTGCACCAGACATTGAATTTTCCTCACCAATTAAATCTCTGATTGCATGTACTGTTTCGATTCTTTTACTTTCATCTATTGTAACTGTATATAATGCATTATTATCTTTATAATAATTCTCTACAGTGTCCTTATCTGCTGTTTCTAAAGGTATATCTGTATCTATAGCATCATCTAGCCATGTTACATCATCTACCCCATCAATTTCCGATAATTTTTCCTTCATCTTAAGCGCTTCAGCGACGGTCAAATTTGATACCATTACTCTCGCATTTGGTATACTCATGTCATATTCTTCGTTCATTTTGTCAAGAGCAACTGTTGATGCCGTACCGTCTGGTAAATAGTCATTTATATCGTAATTTACATTTACCATTGTGCTACAAAGTGCAGAAATAATCATTGCAATAGTAAAGAAAACTATTACTGTTTTTTTATGATCTACGATAGCCTCATAAAATTTTCTCATAAATTCTCCTCCTTTAATTAACGTCGTGTTGATTTAAATGATAAAATCCATTATAATTTCATAATAGTGGAATTTCAATAATCAATGATTTTAATTCTGTTTAAATTTAGACAGTATTATTTTATTTTGTATACAAATCAACACTTTTTAATAATGTGTTAATTTTTGGAGGGTATTATGGAAAAGAAAACTGACAGAAGAATTAGAAAAACTAAACAACAACTACAAGAAGGTTTCATCCACCTTAGAAAAACAAAAAGTATCAAATATATAACTGTTAAGGAACTGTGTGAACTTACAGATTTAAACAGAGGTACTTTTTATCTACATTATAGAGATATTTACGATTTATCAGAACAAATGGAAAATGAAATTATTCTTAAATTTGAAGAACTTTTAAATTTATCTACGGCTGAAATTGCGAATAATCCACAACTAGTTATTTGTAAAACATTTGAACTAATAAAACAAAATGCTGATTTTTGTACATGTCTTCTAAGTAATAATGGTGAAATGACCTTCTTTAACAAATTAAAAACAATCATTAGGGATGCTTGTTTTAAATATTGGACTGAATTATTCAGCAGACCTAAAAAAGTAGAAACTTTTGATTATTTCTTTAACTTTATGCTTTATGGTTGCATAGGTCTAATTGAATCTTGGCTAAATAATGGTCTTAAAGAATCACCAAAAGAGATGGCACAACTTGCAAGCAAAGTCATGCTTAATGGTGTTGCTGTATTGCATTAGATTAGATTTAATTTTATATATAAAAACTTTTATATATAAATATAAGTCAGTAATTTTTTATTTTAAAAGGGATATTGAACTTCAATATCCCTTTGTTGATTATAATATTATATTTCATCTACTATATTTCTAGCCCACTTTTTAGAAAGTGCTCTCGGTACTCCGAATATGAATTTTGCAACTTCTTCAGTATAAGTAAGTGCAACTAAAATATAAATTGGCACTCCTTTGTAAGCTGCGAAGAATGTTATTGGAAGTGAAACTAACCACATACATCCCATTTCTAGGAATAATGAGTATTTAGTATCTCCACCACTTCTCATAACACCTATTACTATAAATGTGTTGAATGTTCTAAGCGCCATTAAAACTCCCATTATCTTAAATATTTTTATGATGTCTGGAGCTAAACTGTCTGATACGCTGAACATTTTTAATAATAATGGCGTTGCACTTATTAATAGTATTCCAAAAATAAGTCCTGCTATAGTAACAAGTACAGAGAATTTTTTAGAATATCTTACTGCTGTATCTATATTATTTGCACCTAGTTCGTTGCCCATCATTATTGATGAACCAATCGCTATACAGACAGCAGTCATTATAAAGAAGTTTCCTGTTGTACTTGCAATTTGACTCGCTGCTATAGCTGATGTACCAGCTGTCGCATAAGCAACTGAATAAAGTACACTACCAAATGCCCAAATTGTATCATTTAAAAATACTGGCGTACTTTTCTTAATTACAGTTGTTGCAAGCTCTTTTGTAATTCCCTTTATGTCCTTAATTCCAAATCTAAGTTCATAATCTTCTTTTATAAAGTATACATATGATATTAATAATATAAACTCAACTATTCTAGCTACAACTGTTGCAACAGCAGCACCTTTTACACCTAATGCTGGCGCACCAAAATGACCAAATATGAAAACATAATTTAAAATTATATTTATAACAAGAGATATAGAGCTACATACCATCCCTAAACGAGGATTTCTAACACTTCTAGACCCCATACTAAAAATATAACTAATTGCCATAATTGGATAACAAAATCCTATAACTAAAAAGTATGATCTCGCTTCTTTCACAACTAATGGATCGTGAGAGAAAAAGTGAATTATTACATTTGGGAAAAATACTGCTAGCATAAAGAATAATAATCCTAAAATTAATGCTGCTATAACACTAAGCCCTGTAATTTTCTTTATACTGTCCTTATCTCCCTTTCCATAAAACTGAGCCATAAAAATCCCAGCTCCACCTATAATTCCTGATAATGCCATATTAAATAAAAAGAAATATTGGTTTGCTATCCCTATTGATGCTACAGATACTTCTCCTAAACTTCCAACCATTACTGTATCAACCATATTTACTAAAGTTGATATTAAGTTTTGAATTATGATTGGAATACATAGCATAACTAAAGTTTTGTAAAATAATTTGTCTTCATCTTTAATTTTAAGTATTCCTTGCAAAATATCACCTCTCTTTAATTTTTTTCTTATTATATATTAATCTTGAAAATATCAATTTTTACACTTCTATATATTATATCTTATTATAGAAAATAAAAAAACTATGTAGTTATCCTACATAGTTTTTTGTTGTAATGTATATAAATTTTTAATTTAAGTATTGTAAATTAAAATTTAAAGATTACAAAATCTATCTAATCTTTCTTAATTTAAAACTCAAAATCTTTTCGATTTCCACAATTGAGAATACTATAAATCCACAATATAGAGGATATAGCCAGTTTTGCATTTCAACTGATGTCGTTCTAAATATGCTATGCATTTGTGGAATATAAGTTATGGACATTTGTAAAGCTATAAGTATTCCCACAACTAAAAAAGCTATTTTGTTTGTAAAGAAATTTTTTGAAATAGCACTGCTATCATTTCTTATATTGAACAAATAAAATATTTTACAAAATACAATTATATTAAGTGTCACTGTGCTCGCTATATTGTGATTAACTCCCACTGATAATAAATGTTGATTTACACCTAAACCTAAACTTGCTATTAACATCGCCACATATAAAATTCTAACTGTATCTTGTTTTTTTATTATGTTTTCATTTTTATGACGAGGATTTTTGCTCATTATATTACTTTCAGCTGGTTCAAACACAAATGCAAATGATATAGTTACTGCTGATACCATGTTTATCCACAGAAGTTGAACAGGCTCTAAAGGCAACGGATTGTTTAAGATTATACTTATTAAAACAATCAAACCTTCTGCTATACTCGTTGGCAACAAGAATTTTATAGTCTTTTTGATATTGTCATATACTCGTCGTCCTTCTTTAATTGCATCTACTACTGTCGAGAAATTATCATCTGCAAGTACCATATCTGATGATTCTTTAGCCACATCTGTTCCCTTAATTCCCATTGAAATACCTATATCTGCTTGTTTTAATGCAGGAGCATCGTTAACCCCATCACCAGTCATCGCTGTAACTAAGTTGTTAGCTTGATATGCTTTTACTATTCGAAGTTTATTCTCTGGTGTCGCCCTTGCAAATATATCGTAATCTTGGATTACAAATTTTAACTCGTCATCTGTCAATTTGTCTAGTTGTGGCCCTGTTATAACATTATTATCATCGGATAATTGAATTCTTCTTGCTATTTCTGCTGCTGTCTCTGGGTGGTCACCTGTTATCATCTTAATTTTTACACCTGCATTTCGAGCCTGTAAAATCGCATCGATAACTTCTTCCTTTGGTGGATCCATAATCCCAACTAAACCTACTAATTGTAAGTCTTTTTCTAATAAATTATGCTCAATTTCATTTATGTCTTTAGATATTTTTTTATAAGCAACTGCTACAACACGTTTGCCTTGTTTTGCCAACCATGTCATTTTCTTTTTCCAATATATCTGATTAAATTCACTGTTGGAATTTAAAATTATATCCATCAAGCTGTCTGGTGCACCTTTTACAACTAAATATCTACTTTCGTCTAAATCAACTATTTTTGCCATATATTTAAAGTCAGAATCAAAAGGTATCTTGTCAATTTCAACAAAATCAGATGTATCTAAATCTGCTTTTTTACAAAGTGTTAAAAAGCAGCCATCTGTTGGCTCACCATTTATACTCCACTTTCCATTTTCTTGATTTAAAGTTGCATCATTTGCCAATGCACCTATTAATATTAATTTTTTTAAGTCACCTTCAATATATAGTTTGCTATTAGATTTATTATTTAATAAATCTTCTCTACCTTCCACCTTTTTGATTTCTCCATCTGGTGAGTATCCATCTCCAGTTACTATATATCTATCATTTTCTGTTATTATATCTTTGATTGTCATTTCATTTTTAGTTAGAGTTCCTGTTTTATCTGTACCTATAATATTTACTGAACCTAAAGTTTCTACTGATGGGAGATTTTTTACTATAGAATTTTTCTTTGCCATATTTTGAACACCTATTGCAAGTATTACAGATGTTATAGCTGGCAGTCCTTCTGGAATTGAACCGACAACCATAGTTACAACTGATAATAAAAGAACAGGAATTTCATATATGTCAAATAAAACTCCAAATGCAAATAATAAAATCGCAGTCAGAACTATTGCATATGATATATATTTTCCTAAATTATTTATTGAAATTATTAGAGGTGTTTTTTGCTGTTTTACATTATTTATGCTTTGATTTATTTTGCCTATTTCAGTATAATCTCCAGTCGCAACCACAACCCCAATCATATCTCCATTTGTAACACTTGTAGATGCAAATGCCATATTAGTCTGATCAGATGTTGCAACTTTTCCAATAAGAGTCTTTTCATCTTTTTCAACTGAATCTGCCTCACCTGTTAAAACTGACTCTTGGATTTTCAAATTATTCGCTTCCAAAATTCTAATATCTGCTGGTACATTATCTCCAGCTTCTAAATATACGATGTCTCCAGGAACCAATTCACTTGCCTCAATATCAAATCTCTCGCCATTTCTTATGACTGTTGTCCTTATAACTAGCATCTGCTTAATTTTTGAGATTTCATTTTCAGCCTTATTTTCTTGAATATAACCGATTAAAGCATTTACAAGAACTACTATTCCTATTACGATTGTATCTGAAATATGATGCATTGATAAAGTTAGTACCCCTGCTACTAATAAAATATAGATTACACTGTTGTTGAATTGTTTTAAAAACCTAACTAATTTGCTTTGCTTTTTAGTTTCAGTTAAATTATTTTTCCCGTATTTGCTATGTCTTAAAGATATGTCTTCTTCTTTTAATCCCAATTCTTTATTAGAGTCAAGCCTTTTTAACGTTTCTGTTGTACTTATCTTGTACCAATTGGAATCATCAATTTTTATTTTATTTTCATACTCCTTAGTTTTCTGGAGCGATGGAGGTTCATCCCCTATAGTTTTTTTACTTTTCGAGTGACTTTTTGCTTCCATTTTTATTCCCCTTTCAATTTTTATTAGAAATATTACAAAGTAATATATCTTATTATATATACTAGCAGATATTTTTTTACTGTTGATATGTTTAACATTTTTCTAACATTGCATATAAAATTTTAACATTCATCTTTTATCATACAAAAAAATGCCAAATAGATGAATTTGGCATTTTTTCTGAGTAAAATTTAATTGATTATTATAGTAAATTTGGTGCAAAGTTGGCTATTTTACTTATATTGTCTGTAGTTTAATTGTACATGAGATTGCTCGTCTGTAGATGGATCTTGTTTCATAGCTGAAATCCAGCTATTGTTCATTTCAGATTTTTTTTCAAAATCTTCATGTTCATGGCGTTTTACTTTTGGATCTTTCCCCTTATGACATTGACATCCTTGACAGTTATTGCTACATTTTTTATTATGCATAATAGCCCTCCTTATACCGGCTACAGTTATTTAAGGCAAGCGATTTAAATAACTGTATTTATTTAGAATAAAGTATTCTAGTTATATTATTTACAAATAGTATGGTTATATATACTTCAAATTTTGGAATAAATCATTTTTAACATAAAATATATAATAAAATTGAGAGCTTTTCATAAATTGAAAAGTTTTTACTTATTTAAATATTAATAG
>SKEM01000917.1_pt2 | contig 15568 bp, 14 predicted proteins | sample 4826731 | NCBI WGS metagenome assembly SKEM01 (sample SAMN11008809, study PRJNA524170) | human gut metagenome | biome: Human fecal sample; material: Feces; isolation source: fecal sample from pouch patient p37 | host: Homo sapiens | place: Israel: Tel-Aviv | collected 2015-07-27
TGCCAAAACAGGAGAAGCTTTGGCACTCTTAAAGTAACGTATATTGGAAAATTTAGCAATCAATATACAACCGGTTACTCGCAATAAATATTTCAGTGGCTAAAAGGTAGTTCTAAGAACAAAAAGCCACTCATAATGGGGGTTATGAGTGGTCGGAGTAGACTATATAGTACATAGGACTAATCTTTGTATCAAAAGGATTACCTTGGAGAAGTAATATTAATACGACTGTTACTTTAGTACAGTGCAAGTCGTAATGCAAGCATCGTTACTCATAATAAATATTTCTGGAGGGTGAGTTTAATGCTACGGCCGCCAAGCTGGTAAGCTGGGACTAAATTAATGTTAGGAGTGCAAATTATGACGACGGTAATTTTAGCAGAAAAGCCCAGCCAGGCCCGGGCGTATGTGGCGGCCTTTCAAAAGAGTCAGAAAAAGTCGGGTTACTATGAGGTTAGTGATCCAGTGTTACCCAATGATACGCTAGTGACACACGCGTTGGGTCATTTGGTCGAACTCGTCCCGCCAGAAAAATATGATGCGAAGTATCGCAATTGGGCTTTAGCCAATTTACCAATATTTCCAACCACCTATCAATTCGAAGTTATTGCGGACAAGCAAAAGCAGTTTCAGGTGGTCAAGACGTTATTAAATCGGGCTGATACGATAATTGTGGCTGGTGATAATGGTCGTGAAGGTGAAAATATCGCTTGGTCGATCATGAAACAAGCTCAAATTGATGTCGAACACAAAACGATGCAACGGTTGTGGATCAACAGTTTGGAAAAAGAAGCCATTATCGCGGGCTTTCGCGAATTGAAAGATGGGTGGCAATTTTATCCGAATTACCAAGAAGCCCAGACCAGACAGATCAGTGATTGGCTTGTTGGCATGAATGCTAGTCCGCTGTACACCTTGTTATTACGGCAACATGGGTTGTCGGGGGTGTACTCAATTGGTCGCGTCCAAACGCCAACGCTATATATGGTCTATCAAAGAGATCAACTGATCAAAAACTTTAAGCCGGAACCCTACTTGGAACTAAATGCTGAAATTTTAGCCAATCAGCAAAAATTCGAGGCAAAATTAGACCCCTATCAGCGTTTTAAAGACGAAAAAGGATTAATGATATTCATGCAGGCTAAAAACGTTCAGCGGGGCCCACAGACAGCTTTAATTAAAGATGTCCAAAACATCGTCAAAAAGACCCCTAGTCCCCGGCTGTTTTCACTATCTAGTCTACAAAGTGCGGTTAACCAGCGGTTTCATGCGAGTGCGAGTGAAACCCTAGCGGCGGTGCAGGCCTTATATGAAGCCAAGTGGTTAACTTATCCGCGCACTGATAGTGAGTACCTTACGAAGCAAGAGTTTGATTACTTGGCGGCGAACCTGGATCATTACCAAGAATTATTGCCTGAAAAAATGGCTTTACCACAGACCACGCCGCAAAAGCGCTATGTCAATGGTCAGAAGGTGACGGAACACCCCGCGATTATTATGACGAAAGTGGTGCCTAGTTCAGCGCAATTGGCTAAGTTACCCGTCTTACAACGCCAGGTCTATGATTTGGTGTTAAAAACCACGTTAGCCATGTTTGCGGCGCCTTATGAATATACAGAAACGACCATCACGACGCAGGTCGGACAAGCACTGTTTAAATCAGTGGGCAAAGTCCCAATCAATCCTGGTTGGCGACGCCTATTCAAGACAAAATCAGTTGAGCAGGGGAAAAACACACTACCCGTGGTCACGCCTGGTCAAACGGTACAAGCTGTCTTAACCACCCCGACGAAACAGACCACCCCACCGAAGCCGTTTACCGAAGGGACCTTAATTACAGCCATGAAAACGGCCGGCAAGACTTTGGACGCAGACGAAGCGGCGGTGTTAAAAGCTGTCGAGGGAATTGGCACCGAAGCTACGCGTGCCAATGTGTTAGAAACGCTGAAGCGTCGGCACTATTTAGTTACGAATAAAAATGAGTTACATGTTAGTGGCACTGGTGTGACACTGTGCCAAGCGGTGGCATTAGAACCATTGTTAACGAGTCCGTCGATGACGGCTAAATGGGAACTAGCTTTAAAAGAAATTGGTAAGAAAAAGCGCACGCCCGAAAACTTTTTAGGCCAGATTAAGTTGTTAATCCAAAAATTGCTTAAAGAAGTTCCCGAGCAGTTTGCCCAGAATGCGGACTTACAGACGCAATTGGTGGCCCAACAACAGGTAGAACAAAAACAGCAAGCGCAGGCCGCTGTTGGGGTTTGTCCAATATGTAAAACGGGTGAGATTTCAAATCGTGGCAAGTTTTATGGGTGTTCAAATTACAAAAATGGCTGTAAGTTTACGTTGCCCAAACAATGGAGTGGCAAAAAATTGCCAATAAGTGCCATCAAGCAACTGATCAAGACTGGTGAAACAGCCCAACTCAAAGGCTTTAAGAGTAAGAAAACGGGAAAAACATTTAGTGCCAAGTTGAAGTTAGAAGCTGGCAAACTAAAATTTGATTTTGATAAGTACAAGTAGTAGTAAGCCTCTTTGGTTAGCACAAGTTACAGTGTTGATTAAAGAGGCTTTTTGGATTTGAAATCTCAAAATAATAAGTACAGGAGGTTAATGAATGTTACAGGATACTTGGAAGCCGTTACAAATATTAACGCAGAAATAATTAGGAGATGAAAAAATGACAGCAGAAGAGTATGAAAAAAATATACTTAGCAGTAAAAAAACGACGGTATTACAAGTTATGCCTGGTTGGTATTTAACAAATCAAGGCATTGATTGGCCTGGTTGGAGTTTTTTTGCTGATGATTTCACTAAAGATGAAGTGTCTATTACAACAAACTTAGCCAAAGCAATGCATTTTGATTTTGAAACTCGGACAGATCCGACCTACAGATTTGCTAAACAAGTTGCTCGTAATTTTAGTGAAAGTCAATTTATCAAAGTATCTATTAAACTTGTTCCATATGAGGAAAACAATTAGTGCCAAGTTGAAGGTAGAGGAGGAATCATATTGAATAGTAAGAAGAAGATAGTGCGGATTATTGGTGGTACAGCGCTTTTGCGACGAATCTTAGTGTTTCCATATTTATACGGCATAATAATTTTCGCGCTATTAATCGGTGGCGCTTCAGTCCTAGTTGCTTACGAAAGACAGCCAGAAAGATTATTCTTTCAAACATTAACCTATGCGTTAATTTTCTTTCTGTATATGACCATGTTGTTGCTAGTACTGCGTTTTTCGGTATTACCTTATCTCAAAAGACGTGTTTGGAAGGAAATAGCCAAAGATATAGAAACTCAAGTTTTGAGGGACAATGACGGTCATTCATTAGAAGTTAAGCGGCTCAAAAAAGATAGTGAATGGCGACAGTTAGTTTGGCCTTATCGCGAGGCTAAAAAGCCTGAGAAACGTATGGGATTACCAATGATTGATGATGGTAAAAAGTGGACTCGAAAAAAGGCTATTGCAGTTCGCAACAAAGATTTGCAAGAACGGTATGATTACGCAGAAAAGCATAGTTTAGCCTATGCAGCACCTTTTTACCTAAGATGCTATGGGATGACTGAAATATTAGAACCGGAATTTGTAGGCGTTGAAGCTGATGAAGATTGCGAGTATCTAGAACATAAGCAGGATTAACAAATCATTAATTAACAGGTTTCAACCTCTTTTATCAGTAGTAAGTATCCTTACTGGTAAAGGAGGTCTTTTTTTATGGCGTTAGAACTTGCGGATTACGTTAGCTATGCTGGGTTGCCCTTTAAACATGAAGGCCGGTATTTACGCTCACAAGAACACGATTCATTAATTATTGATACCCGCAAAAATTACTTTATTTGGAACAGCCAAGGGTTAGCTGGTAATTTGAGTCAATTCATTAAGGCCTATTACGGTATTAGCGATCGCGAAATGCACTTTAGGCTCAAAGCGTTTACCAAGACTAATCCCCAGCAGAAAGTCGCAGTGAAAGCTGACTATCCCACGAAGTCAGCGGTGGGACCGGTAGCGCCGTTAGATGCGGCTGGCATGGCTTATCTGACGCAGTATCGGCATCTGGATTCACGATTAATTACCTTTGCCGCGCGGCAAGGCCTATTAGGCAGTGATGGCTACCATAATGTGATTTTTAACTGGTTTGATGCGGCCGGCACCTTGGTGGGCCAAGATGTGCAAGGCACGGTGATCAATCGACAACGTTACCACAAACATGGCTCGTTAAAGCAGATTAAAGCCGGTTCCAAGCCACATTACGGGTTTAATGTCCGGTTTAGAGGGCCGTTTAAACACTTGTACATCTTCGAATTACCAATCGATTTACTGTCGTACTGGCAAATGTATGCCCGGGAGTTAAGCGGGAGTCAGTTACTGAGTTTGAGTGGGGCCAGTGCCAAGATACAGACCATTAATGATTACCTGCTCACCCAACCGGCGTTACCGGCCTATTTACACTTGGCACCGGACAATGATGTGGCGGGACGCGCGTTGATTGAAAAATTTCAACACATGCGGCTAATCACGCCCCACCAAACGTGTCAAAACTTGGTGGAATGGTCAGGGACCAAGGATTGGAATGCCCAATTACAACCGGCTAAGGCTGGACCGTATACCAAATTGACCTTTGATATGCAAACTTTTGATCAATTTCAATTATTCAACAAATTAAGGGAGTGTTTATCATGAGTAGTCGACGTTCACGTATCGTTGATATTAAAGCAGAACAAGCTCGTCTGCTAAAGGCTCAAGCAGCGTTTAGAGCCCAAGAAGACGCGTTACAAAAGGAAACTGGACGGTTAGTAATTGAAGCCAAAGGCTTTACGAGCACCAAACAAGTCGAACAATGGTTATCACAATTGAAAGAACGGGGGTTATAAGCATGTCAATCACAACGATTAAACTAACGGGGATTACCTGGGGAGCAGGCCAAGATCTTTGCCTGAATGGGCAATTAATTCCTTTAGAGACTCCGGTTGAACTGATTTTTAAAAAACCGGTTGATCAAGCGCTGGTTGATCAGGTTTTACAAGCTTTGCAAGAAAAACAGGTGTTGACGCTAACTGGTGAGGCACGGGAAAAGATACCAGCAGGGACAAATGAATTAGTTAATAATCAGCCTAAAATGGCACCAGACCAGAGAACCGAACCGGCTACCAGCACTGATCAAATCGATAAAGATAAGCCAGGAGAACACTTACAGTCAGTTGACGAAACCCAAGACTTTGACCCGGAAAAGGTTGGAACTGCGGTGGCAGATCACCTGGCTAGCGCCACTAAAGTGGATCAAGCGACTCCTAAGTTAAATGTGCCATCAGCGTTACCAAGTCATGGGCACCCCGAACCATTTACGGCCACTGATTTTGAACAACAACCGACTAATCAACAAACTGTTAATCAGCCGACAATCTTTGGCGCCGATGGTGACAAATTAACCCGTGAAGAGGTTGATGACACGCCAGAATCAGATTCACTACCGGGGTTATAGTAATGAGTTTATTGGCGGAGTATACCCAAGATTTGACCAAGCTGGTCGCAGCTAATCCTGATCAGTATCAAACGATTGGTCGCGATCGGGAAATTGAACAGTTGATCGAGACGCTGTGCCGGAAAAACAAACGGAATCCGTTAGTGATTGCGCCACCGGGTGTCGGTAAGACTAATTTAATTGAAGGCTTAGCTAAGCGGATTGTGACGCAAAAAGTGCCTCCCGAGCTACAAGCTCAGCCCATTTATGTGTTGGAACTATCCCAGTTAAAGCAAAGTGATCAAAACTTCATGGGCCTTTTTAAAGCTTTACTGACGGAATTACAAGCCAGTCAGGCGATGGTGTTTATTGATGAAATTCATACGATCGTGGGCACTGGTAGTGATGGTGACAATGCCCTAGATGTTAGTAACGTTTTAAAGCCAGCCTTGGCTCGAGGCGAAATCACGTTAATTGGTGCGACCACGACGAAAGAATATCACCGTTATTTGGAAAAAGACGGGGCGTTAGCCCGACGGTTTGATGTGATTCAATTAGCTGAACCGAGTGTGTTAGCAAGTTATCAGATCCTAGGCGGTTTAAAGGCTAGTTACGAAGCTTACCATGACTTAACCATTGACGCGACCGCAACGAAGACGGCGGTGGATTATGCCGTGCGGTATTTACCTGATCGTTATTTACCGGACAAGGCGTTTGATTTATTAGATGAAAGTTGTGCGTATGCGAAGGCCCATGCCCTGAAAGCCGTCACGCCAGTGACAGTGGCGAAGGTCATTGAACAGCGCAAGCACATTCCCTTACATCAGATTATGAAGAATCGACAAGCCCAGCTCAATGATGTGCAACGTCGGCTCAATCAGAATATTAAGGGCCAACCGCAAGCCATTCAAGGGGTCTTAGATGCCCTAACGTTGTATTTTGCGGGGTTCCAAGATCCGACTAAGCCCATTAGTTCGTTTCTGTTTTTGGGTATGCCAGGGACGGGTAAGACGGAAACGGCTAAACAACTCGCTCAGGCCATGTTTGGGTCGCCCGACGCTTTAATCCGGTTTGATATGTCGGAATATAACGACCGAGACGCGGTGCACCGCTTATTAGGGACCGCTGACGCTGGGGGAACCTTAACCGAAGCGGTTAAGCACCAACCCTTTGCCATCGTGTTGTTAGATGAAATTGAGAAGGGCAGTCATGATGTCCAAGACTTATTTTTACAAGTGCTCCAAGATGGCATCTTACATGATAGTGATGATCAACCGGTTTCATTTAAGAACACGATCATTATTATGACGACGAACTTGGCCGCTAAAGTGGTTAACGATCAACAACAATTCAATCACTTGCGTCAGGGTGAACAACGGCAACTACAGTTTAAAGCCGTGGTGGAAAAAGCGTTGAAGAATGAATTTCGACCGGAATTTGTGAATCGGATTGAGCACAAAATTATTTTTAACATGCTTGATGAAAAGATTGGGCTGGCGATTGCGACCAAGTATTTAACGGAATTTAAAGTGACGTTAGCGCAACGGCAATTAAAAGTCGATTTTAGTCCCGAGGTGGCCCAATACCTAGCGACCGTTGGTTTTGATATGACCAATGGGGCCCGGCCAATTGCGTATATGTTGAATGCCAAAATTAAAGCGGCGCTAGCGCGGGTGCTATTACAACAAGATGCGACCCAAGTAACTAAATATCACTATTTAGTCCGGGTTGTCGGCCGGTGGCCAGGGGTCTTTCAAGGGCAAAAGGATCGCTTTGGTGATTTAAAGGTCATTATTGAAGCCCGTTAAAGGGCAGGGTTACGCCGTGACCTGGCGGAGCACGTAAACTCGGGGTTATGGAAAGGAGGAAGACCGATGTCAACATGGTTAGCTAGTTTCAAATTGGCCGCAGTGACGGGGTATTTAAAAGTATTACCGAGCTTAGATGCGGTTAGCAACACGCAAAGCATTATGAAAAAGGTGACGAATGCTTTTCAAATTGTCGGGTTTGCCGGCGCTATCGCGATTGGTGCGGGGTGTTTTGCCCTGATGGCCTGGGGTGGTGATCGGCTACGTGACAAGATCAAGAGTCACCTAATTTGGATCATTATTTCAGTGATTGGTTTGTTTGCCATTTCAGCGATCGCAACCTTAGCGAAGACGTATTCGCAAGGTTCCTTCGGCAGTTAGATGTGAGGATTTTCTAAACGGGGCAGTAGCGGGGGTAACGAAGACGTTACTACCCCGTTAATACATAACCCGCAAGTTTGAAAGGAGTTAACAACATGGCATTATTTAAAAAACGCGCGAAGTTACAAGAGCCATTTGTACTGGAATTTAGTAAGGGGGATAGTCAAAAATTACGGCACGATGCCGTTGTAACTGAGTTGATTGAAGAATTGGGCCAACAAGAACGCGTGGCCCGGTCAGGAATTATCCAGCAACTACCATTGATGACGTTGAACGTGGCTTGTCAGTTGTTCCAACGCCTACGGGAGCACGTGATTGACCAAGGGGACCCAATGAGTTTTGAAACGATTACCGTGTTACAACGGCAAGCAGCTGGTCGGGGGTTTAAATATGAGCCCTATGTGCGGGTGGGGCAATTTACTTTAGATCGTGACTATCGTGATTTTACCGGGGCCGTGGTCAACAGTATCTTCAATGCACCAGAGTTTGCGGACATTGATTATGATGATAAGCGGACTTGGGCCAGTGAGTTTATGGCGGCTTATCAAGCCGCCAATCCCGATCAACAAGTTGTGGCCTTAGTACCAAGTGAAGCCCAAGCTGAGGCTGATGACTTTCACGTCCGGTATGCAGGGTTAGATGAGATGGTTCAACCAGTTACCACTGAGACCGCCGTGAACACTCCAACCAGTGACACAGAAAATAAGCCAGCCAGTCAGGTAGCTGAAATAGAAAAGCCAGCAAAAATAAAACCTGCGGTAGCAGCTACATCAGCGAGGGACACAACGAGTCAGCCAACCAGTTCGGGTGATCGTACAGGTGAGCGTAAAGCTGGGTCTAATGAACCAACCAGTCAAGCGGAAAGTAGTTCAACGGCTAAACCGGAAAAAATGCCGGTGATACCTAAGCCGTCTCGGATTGGCCAAATAAAAGTGCCCCAGTTTAAGGTGCAAAATTTGGCGGCAGTGCCCGAGGCCGATCAACAATATGTCGCTTATCAAGTTGAACAAAAGAAGCGCCATAGCAATACTTACTTGCGCACACTCGAACAACGGCTCAATGCCGACGCAACACAGGACTTAGTGAGTTATAGCGAACAACAGCGGCAAGCGATTGCTAAACAGTTGCGGGACTATCAGGCCCAACATGATCCACAGGCCGATTTGCGGGAAACAATTCAATCCCAAGTAGTCCAAAGTAAAGCCCAAACCGAGGCTAAGGTATTGGCTGACTTGAAGTCTAAATGTGACGTTGACGTGCAACAAATTCAAGCAGACGCCGAACGGGCCGTGACGCAACGCCAAGCTGAGTATGAGCAACAAGTGCAAGCGACTAAGCAAGACTTAGATACCAAGGCCGTGCAGGACGCTAACGAGCGCTATGCTAATGAACTGAAAGCTCGGCAGACAGCTTTAAAGCAACAATTGGCCAGCTTAAATCATGAATTAGACCAGCAAACACGAGCGGATTATAACCGCCGTGTGGGGAAATTGGTGGCCAATAACCAAAATATTGCCGGGACGGTTTATCAGAATCTGGCCAAAAAGTTGGACGAATACGCCTTAGAAGTGACGAAAGTGCATCTAAATGCGGTTGAAACCCAAGCCAGTGCTGATCGCGCCAAATTCAACTTAGTTGATGTCCAGCAGCTAGAACACAAGTTAGACCGGGTCGTAGCTGAGAAGCAAAACGTGATGCAAGAAAAGGAAGACCTGCAAAAACTATTACAAACGCAAACCACGGAATTGACGCAGTTGAAGCAACAATCCGGGCAGGTTCAACCGCCGGAGGCGAGTAGTCAGTTAGAGCAGTTATTAGCCGCGCAATTGGCAACTAAACAACAGCCAGCCCCAGCTAAGTCGGTCGAGCGCGAGCCCCAGCCTAAGACACTACAGAAAGTGAGCTTAGGGCTGGGAACCGCGGTGGGCTTGGCGGTACTGGGTGGTGGTGGCTTGTGGGCCTATCACGATCATCAACAAGTGGCCCAAGCCTTAACAACCAATCAACAACAATTGCGGCAAGCCCAATCGAATACAGCGTCATTAAACCGGCAATATTATCAATTGAGTCAACATAATACGGCCTTAAAAGGACAAGTTTCAGCGGCACAGCAGGATAAAAAAACGGCACAGGCAGAGGCTAGTCAAACTAAGGCGCAATTAACTAAAGCCCAAGCCACCGCCAAATCAGCGGCTAAAAAAACGAGTGAAAAGTAGGTGTGAGTGATGAAATGGATTAAGCAACATCAGCTGTGGTCGGCTTTAATTGGCATCGTCAGTCTAATCGTACTGATTGGCGGCGGGATATGGGGCTGGGCGCAGTACCAAGCTCATGAAATGACCACTGAGTATGTGCAGACGCAAAAGCGACTGGGACGTAAAAGCAATCGGCAATTACAAGGGCAGTTAAAGCAAACGGTGAGTGGTCGAACAGGGCGAGTAGCTAAAGCTAGTCAGAGCCAGACGCTACCGCAGCGCTATACGGAAAATAACAACGCCGGTGTCACTAATCAGGATTATCAACAACTATTGAAAACCCAGCGTAAAGCCAAAAAGGTAGGCTTAGAAGGTCAGCAAGTGGCCTACGTGAAAGTGCCCTCAATTGGGCTAGCGTTACCGATTTATCAAGGGACGAATCAATATACGTTAAGTTTAGGGGCGACAACTTACTTTGCCCATCAGCAGATGGGACAAGGCAATTACGTGTTAGCTGGTCATAATATGACGATGTCGGGGGTGCTATTCTCAAATGTGCCCCAAATTGAAATGGGTGCGACGGTGAACTTGATTAGTGCTACCAAGGTTTATCACTACCGGGTTAACCGGCTGTTGACTGGTAAAAAAGCAGTTACCCCTAACCAGACCTATATTAACGGTAGTCCAGTCAGCACTAGCGTGTTATATCAACAACCTAAACAAGCCATGGTCACGTTGTTTACTTGTAATGCGACGGGGTCAATGCGGGAGGTGGTGCAAGGCAACTTAACCAGCACGAGCGCAGAATAGTTCAATTAAAAAAGAGGAGTGGTGGACGATGAATCCCAAAATAACCGCAGAAGTAAAGCTTTATGGTAAGAAGATGTTAGTTTTGTCAGCTTTAACCTTGACGATAGCCCCATTAGTCGCAGTTGGTAACCAGCGTGGCATGACAGCACGCGCTGATAGCACTGGGAACGGTAGTCAAACTAACGGGTTGAAAGTTAACGTTGATGATAAAGCCCTTCAAACCGCGGTCACACAAGCCAAAGCGGCCGGCGTTAACGTGACGCAAAAGGCCACTAAAAATTCGGTCGCAACGAGTGGCCAAGCGACGCAAGCGCAAAAAGATATTGCGACAGATTACAACAACCAAGCGACCGCATTAGCCAAAGTGACGGCGACGCAAAAGGCCGCAATGGATAAGTACAATACCGCAGAGGCTCAATATCAAAAGGATTTGGCAGCGTGGGAAGCTTATATGAAAGATCCGGAATATACCAACAGTACGCAGTGGTCTAAACAGACATTACAAGACTTGATTGGTAATAATCCCGCTAATGTGACGTATGTCTCTAACTCGACTAATAAAATGAAGCTGGATTATGGCAACGTTAGTAAGATGACAGCCGCGCAATTTAAGACTTTCCTAGAAACGTATAAGGGTGGCAGTACCACTAGCAGTGTTGATAATAAAAATGGCACGTGGGTAGTCTTGAAAGTTGGGTCAACATTCACATATCAATCACCATTCGTTGATGTTTCAACAGGCAAGCCAGTTGATGTTAAATTTACAGTTGATAAATTGGATAACCAAAAGACTCCCGCATATGCTTATTTAAGCAAATACGCGATGGGCGCTAATTTAGCAACCCCTAATTTGTATGGGCATTATAAGGTCAATTTTTATGATCATGCTTCGGGCAAACTAGTCACTTTAAAGGAAGCCCTAATTGGTATGGGCGACTTAGATGCCAGTCAATATGTTAAATTTGATGGCCAGGCTGTAAAGACGATTTATGGTGATAAGGTGACCAAGGTTAGCGATGATAGCTATAAGGCTCATGATGATACAGCATATGACGATTCAGAAACCGGGACCCAGGTTTGGCGGCGATTAGACAATGTAAGTGGTTTTAGTTATACGTGGGGGCAAGCGATTGATCATTGGTCAGCTCCTTATCAATCTGATGATTATTTTGCGGTTGGCAATATTGATTTTGCCATCAAGCTAAAGCCTAAACCGGTCGCCCCAACCAAGCCTAAAGCAGAAACGGCTAGTTACCAATTAACTGATTTGATGGTCACCCCAAGTAATCATAAAGATGTCACTGCCGGTGATAATCAGGGGAAGGACACAGCTTCCATTAATGGTAAGACCGTGGATAAGGGCGATACCTTGACTTATCCGCTAACCAATTCTGATTTGCCAGCTAATCGAACTGATGACATTAAGAGTTATGTGCTGACTGATAAGGTTCAAAAAGAACTCACAGTCAACCAGGCGGAAACCGTCAAAGCTAATACTAAGAATTGGGACGTGAAGGTTGACGGTCAAACGGTCACTTATACCGCTAAGGCGGACTTATTAAAGGCGATGAACGCCGATAAGACTAAAGCTTACTCGGTACCAGAAGCTAAGTTAGTCACAACCGTCAATGCCGACAATGTGACCATTAAGAATCAATTCAATACGAAGATTAATGATGTGACCACGGATTCAAACACGCCAAGTAACCCAGTTGAGAAGCTTTCACCATCATTAGTGGCCAAGCGCGTGGAAGATGCCCAAGGCAAGCTTGCAACAACGAGTGACAACGTTAATATCTTGACGGGTAAGGACGTTTACTTTGATATTTTCAACCAGTACGATAACAACTCACATACTGACGATTTAACAGATACCGATCAATTGCCGAAAGCTGCGAAAGTTGATACCAGTAAGATCAAGGTGATGATGAGCGATGGGAAGGCCGACGCCTTTAGCATGACGGCTGATAAGCTCACGGGGCTGAGCTATACGAAAGACGTGACCAGCGATGTTACGATTGCTTATAAGGACGGTAAGTTAACCGTGACGCCGAAAGCTGGTAAGAAAGCTGAGTTTAAAAATCAACAAACGAAAGTGCGGTTTGCGGCGAGTCTACCTAAGGAAAAAGCTGATAGTCAACTAACGAAGAAAGATGGCGACTACGTTTGGCATAATAAAGTCGCTAAGGGCGATCAAACGTCCAATAACGTTGATTATAATGCTGAAAAAGACCCTGATTTGATCACTAAGAAGGTCGAAACCAAGGACGGCAAGTTAGCCGATAACGTAGCCAATGCCAATATTATCAACGCCAAAACCGTGCCTTTCAACATTTTCAATCAGTATAACAATTTAGGTGAAACTCAGTATATGACCGATACTGATCAACTGCCGAAAGCTGCGAAAGTTGATTTGAAAGCGGTGAAAGTCTATCTAGCTGATACCACAACAACCGATACCAATTCATCATCTAAGGTCGATGACCAGTCCTCAACCGCAATGAGTGCTAGTTCGTCAGCTAAGACTGATGATCAGTCAACATCAAAGACTAGCAAGATTGATGCTAAAACAATGACTAAGGAAAAACTAGCGACATTGACTTACACTAAAGATGTGACCGCTGATTTCACAGTCAAATTTGAGAACGGTAAGCTAACCGTGACGCCAAAAGCTGATAAAATCGCTGAGTATGCTGGTAAGCAAACTAAAACACGCTTTGTTGCGAGTTTGCCAAGCGACAAAGCTGATCGTGAGTTGACCAAGCAAGGTCAGACCTATACTTGGAATAACCAAGCCTCTAACGGTAAAGATAAGACCAGTACGGTTAAGTATCATACCGATAAGCCAGCAACCCCGGCCAAACCAACAACTCCAGCAGCTAAGTCAACGGTTACTAAAGTAGTTAAGATGGCCCAGACTGGTTATCACCAAACTTGGTTTGATCGATTGGTGGCTTGGTTCAAATAATTGCTAGTCTTAGGGTTCAACATGTATACTAAAGATATTAAGAAATGACTAATGGCCAATAATGGGAGGAATCAACATGGCTGATAATGTGTTAATGGCCTATCATATTGTGCATGATCCTGATGAGCGGGCAAAACATGTTTTGAATACGAAAAAGTTGTATAAGTGGCGGATTACCGAAAAGACGAAAGGCACCCCGGTGGTTGGTAATGTGGCGTTAGTCCAAACCCAGTTTGCGAAGCGTACCCCAGTTATGATTTATGCGACAAAGGAAGTTGCCAATGATTTAAGTGACTTACAACCAGTTAAAGCATTTACGAACAATCGTGATCAAGAGACGGTTAATCAAACGTTTGATGACCTGATGAAATAAATTAACGGCCCAAGCCAACATGCAATAAATCATGTTGGTTTGGGCCGTTTCTTAACAATTTAATATTTAGTGAAGTGGTTCTGATGAAAAAATCAAATCCAACATATTTGCGTTCTAATTAGTTTAGAAATAAAGGCAGTTATGTTTGGCCTCTATATCCATAAAAATGGATTGAAGTCAATATTTGAGACAGATTTTAAGAGACATTCAGAACCGCGTTTACCTTCCACAGCTCAAATAAATCATTAATCGTGATTAATAACTTATTTGAACCATGGAAAGCATTAAATCAGGCGGCCATTTGGCTCGTAAGTGTTGCGATTTCAACTTGTAAGGGGGTCTGGTAGCCCAGTGAACTATGAATTCTCTTCCTATTGTAGAAAGCATGCACATATTCAAAAAGGACAGCAGCGGCAGTTTCATAATTCTCAAAGACCGGCACTGGATAAACACATTCCTTTTTGAGGGAAGCATGAAAAGATTCCATTGGTGCATTATCGTATGGACATCCCTTACGGCTGTAAGAGTGGCGGATATGTAGTTCTGTTAACCGTTGGTTGTAATCATCGCTGGTGTACTGTGATCCTAAGTCTGTGTGGATAATCAGGTCCCCAGTAATGGTTCGATTTTTAACCGCGCTTTCCAGGGTCTTTAAGACTAAATCAGTAGCCATCTTTTTTGAGAATGAATAGCCGATAATTCGTCTTGAGTGCAGATCCATGATGGTTGATAAGTAACACCAGCCATTACGCTTCGTTTGAATATAGGTCATATCAGCGGTCCATTTTTGATTTAAACCAGTGGTCGAGAAATCCTGCTTAAGCAAGTTGGGACGCTGTTCAACCTTGGTTTTGGAAGCCGAAGCCGCTTTCCATTTATTGACGGTAACGGAGTGGATATCCAGTTCCTTCATGAGCCGGGAAATCCGTCTTGGGCTGCACCGACGCTGCAGTGGTTGAAGTTCCAGATTCAATTCATGGTGGATCTTCATAACGCCGTATCGCTGCTTGAATTCCGCAAAGATCCGCAGAATCCGTTGTTTTAAGTCCGCATCTTCGGCCCGGCGTTTTGAAGGCTTTGGGGATCGATAACGATAATACTGAGCTCTGGAAACACCGAGGATTCGGCACATCTTAGTTACCTGGTGGTGATGGCTTTCTTGGTGAATGTAATCAAAAATATTGGTTACTTCTGCGCAAGGAAGCCCAGGGCTTTTTTTAGGATTTCGTTCTCCTCAGACAGGGAAGCCAGCCGCTTTTCCATCGCTTTAATTTCGTCTGGCGATTTACCGGATTGAGTTTTAGCTTGGCCCTGGATCCACTTATGAACGGTTGAATAGCCAATGCCATATTCTCTGGCCAGTTGGGCGGCTGATTCGCCTTGTTTATATAGGTTGATGATGTTTTGTTTGAATTCTTTGTCGTAACGAGTTGGCATGTAAAAATTCCTTCCTTTTGAGAGACGATTTATTCATTATACGCTCTCTTAAAAGTTGTCTCAGGAATCAGCTTACATCCAACTTTGGCGAGTTACGGGACGACAGTATCGTTTAGTTAACTAATGCCACCGCC
>SKEM01000943.1_pt1 | contig 15539 bp, 12 predicted proteins | sample 4826731 | NCBI WGS metagenome assembly SKEM01 (sample SAMN11008809, study PRJNA524170) | human gut metagenome | biome: Human fecal sample; material: Feces; isolation source: fecal sample from pouch patient p37 | host: Homo sapiens | place: Israel: Tel-Aviv | collected 2015-07-27
AACGGCGGGGCGCACCGCCTCGATAGGCGGTGCGCACGGCCTTTGTCTGCGCGTGGAACCTGCTTACACCAGCCGGTATCCCATGCCGCGCACGTTCTGGATCCGCTCCTTGCCGATCTTGCCCCTGAGGTAGGACACGTAGACCTCCACCACGTTGGAGCCGGGGTCGAAGTCGTAGCCCCACACCGTGCTCAGCAGCTGCTGCCTGCTGAGGACCTGGCCGGGGTGACGCATGAAGGTCTCAGCGAGGGCGAACTCGCGGGCAGAGAGCTCGACCGTGGAGCCCGAGACCTCCATCGTCCGCGTCCGCAGATCCAGGTCCAGGCCGTCGTGATGCAGGCGCACGGGGTCGGAGGTGGGCGCCGCGGCATCGTCACGCAGACGCAGCCGCACCCGGGCGAGCAGCTCCTCGAAGGAGAAGGGCTTGGGCACGTAGTCGTCCGCCCCTCCCTCCAGGCCCTTGACCCTGGCCGCCACGGAGGACCGGGCGGTGAGCATGATGACCGGCACGCTCACCCCCTGGCCGCGGATCTGCTCCAGGACGGAGAAGCCGTCGATGTCGGGCAGGCCCACGTCAAGGATGATGAGGTCGGCCTGGTCGCTCACCGCCCGCTCGATGGCCTCAGCGCCCGAGGCCGTGGCCTGGGCGCTGAAACCCGCGGCCTTGAGGCCCTTGAGCAGGAACGAGGCGATGCGCGGCTCGTCCTCGACCACCAGGATGCGGCTCATGAGAGCTGTCCTTTCGTGGTGCGGCCCCGCGGGTGATGACCGTGGTCTCGCCCGCAGGGGATCCGCATGGTGAACTGCGAGCCGGTCCCGGCGACGGAGTTGATGTCCAACGTGCCCTGGTGGGCGCTGACGATGTTCTCCACGATGCTCAGCCCCAGGCCCGTGCCCGTGGCCATGCTCTCGGCGTTGGAGCCGCGCCAGAAGCGCTGGCGCACCAGCTCCAGCTCCTCGGGGGCGATGCCGATGCCCTGGTCCGTGACCCACAGGAGCAGGTGGTCGTCCTTCACCCGTGACCCCAGGGTCACGCGGGAGCCGGCCTCGGAGTACTTCACGGCGTTGGCGGCCAGCTGCAGCCAGGCCTGGCTCAGGCGCTGGGCATCCAGGTCGCACACGGTGTTCGCAGACTCCTCCAGGACCCACACGCGCGGGCCCAGGACCTGGGCCTTGTCGAAGACGCTGGCGGTCAGCTCGCTCACGTCGGTGGGCTTGGGGACGAAGGAGTCGGTCCCGCTGGTCCTGGCGAGCTCAAGCAGGTCGTTGGCCATGGAGCCCATGCGGTCCAGCTCCTCGATGGCCAGGGAACGGGTCCGGCTGACATCCTCGGTGTCGGTGGGGTCGAGCAGCTCGAGGTGGCCGCGGATGATGGTGATGGGGGTGCGCAGCTCGTGCCCGACGTCGTCGAGCATGCTGCGCTCGGCCTCCACCGAGTGCTGGACACGGTCCAGCATCCTGTTGACGGCCCGGGCCAGGATGCCGAGGTCGTCGCGTCCGTGCACGGGAACCCGCGCGCTCAGGTCCTGGCTGCCGATCGACTCGGTGGCCATGCGCAGCTCGCCGATGGGCGCCAGGAGCCGCTCGCCGACGAACCAGGCCAGTGCGGCCACCAGGGCGACGGTGAAGACCGCGGCCACGCCGTACAGCATCATGGTGCGCCGCAGCGAGGCCTCAGCGGTGTCCAGGTCGATGATGTGTGCCAGCGCCACCTGGGTCGTTCCGTCGCGCAGCGGCACGACCATGACCCGGTAGGTGCTCTGAGCGGTGCGCACCGTGGTGGTGGTCGAGTCCCTCGCCGTGCTCATGGAGGCAAGGTGGTCGACCAGCTGCTTGTCCTCCTGGGGCTGGCGGTCGGTCGCCGCGGAGGAGTAGTGCCAGCTGAGCGTCTGGCTCTCGAAGCCCAGCACGCTCTCGCCGGCACCCACCACGGACTGCCGGATGTAGGCGCGCACCACGCTGGAGGCGTCGGTGAAGCTCTGCCCGTTGCTGGGGTCGATGCCCGCGGTGGCCAGCTGCTCGAGCCGCTGGCGGCCGCGGTTGAGCTGCTCGTCGATGTCGGCGTGCAGCGTCTGCCGCCCGAGCACCCACACGATGGCCCCGGAGATGAGCAGGGCGATGCTTGACACCAGGATGATGGCGGCCATGACCCGTACTCCGACGGTGGCCGAGGGCTTGATCTGCTCGTCGTCCACGTCACTAGTGTGCCCCGCGCCCACGCCGGGCACACCCGTGCCGTGGACGCGGGGCGCCGTGAGGCTCACGGCTGTGCTCGGGTGCTCAAGCGCGGTCAGGCTCACCGGCCCACGCCCCGGTAGGACCACCCGGCTGAGCGCCACGCCTCGGGATCGAGCGCGTTGCGGGCGTCGATGACCACCGGACGGGAGACGGTCTCGGCGGCCCGCTGCGGGTCCAGCCCGGTCAGCTCTGGCCACTCTGTGCCCAGGAACACCAGGTCGGCGTCGGTCAGCGCCTGCCACGGGTCCTCAGCCACGGTGAGGTCGGGGTGGCGTCGTCGCACCTGCTCGGCGGCCTGCGGGTCGTAGACCGTGACACGGGCGGCCAGCTGCGACAGGCGCTCGGCGACCTCCAGGGAAGGCGAGTCGCGCAGGGCGTCGCTGTCGGGCTTGAAGGTGGCGCCCAGGACGGTCACGGCCGCGCCTTCCACGTTGCCCTCGCAGCTCTCGACGGCCAGGTCCACGATGTGGTCGCGCTGGCCCTGGTTGATGGAGTCGACCTGGGCGAGCAGACGGGCCAGGGACTCGACCCCCAGCTCCGAGGCCCTCGTGCCCAGGGCGCGGATGTCCTTGGGCAGGCAGCCGCCGCCGAAGCCCACCCCCGCCCGCAGGAAACGAGAGCCGATCCGTGCGTCCAGGCCCAGGGCGCGGGCCAGGACCGTGACATCGCCTCCCGCCGCGTCGCACATGGAGGCCATCGCGTTGATGAAGCTGATCTTCATGGCCAGGAAGGCGTTGGCGGAGGTCTTGACGAGCTCGGCGGTGGCGTAGTCGGTGAGGATGCGCGGCACGTCCTCGTCGAGAATCTGGGCGTAGACCTCGTCCAGCACCGACCGTGCGGCCTCCGCCTCCTCGGGCTCGTCGGGCAGGCCGTAGACGATGCGGTCGGGGTGGAGGGTGTCCTTGACGGCGAACCCCTCCCTGAGGAACTCGGGGTTCCACACCAGACGGGCCCGCCCGGCCAGCACCCCGGCCAGCTCGGCGGACGTTCCCACCGGCACCGTCGACTTGCCGACCACCAGCGGCTGGCGCTGGCCGTCCAGGAGCGCCGCCAGCATGTCGACCGCGGAACGTACCTGCGACAGGTCCGCCTTGCCCGAGTTGGGGCTCTGGGGGGTGCCCACCGCGATGAAGTGGACGTCGGCCCCGGCCACGTCCTCGACCGTGGGCTCACTGGTGAACCGCAGCCTGCCGCTGTCGACGCCCTCCTCGAGCAGCTCGGGCAGGCCGGGCTCATAGAAGGGGGCCCGGCCCTGGGCCAGGGACTCCGCCCGCTGGGGGTCGGTCTCGATTCCCAGAACGTCGTGGCCAAGGTGCGACATGGCGGCGGCATGGACCGCGCCCAGGTAGCCGCAGCCGACAACTGTCAGACGCATGAGGTTCTCCTCAGGTTGATGGTGCAGGATGACGGGAGGGGTGCCAGGCTCCTGCGCACCCAGCTCGCAAGCCACGCCCTGGCGCCGGGGCGGAAGGCGTGGACGAAGATCAGTCGCAGCGCAGCGCTGCGGCGGTAGAGGCTCAGACGCTCCGCGCGTGCGGACGACGCGGCGCACATGAGCTCCAGGACGGGGGAGAGGCGCTCGGCGCCCTGCTGGCTCAGACGGCCCTGGACGCCCATGAGCTCGGCGTGGGCGATGAGGTTGCCCAGATCCAGCTCGGCCTCGGCCAGGCAGGCGGTGTCCAGGTCGATGAGCGACAGCTCCTCACCGCTCCACAGCAGCTGGCCGTCGTGCAGGTCGCGGTGGCTGAGGGTCATCGGCCCCTGCGTCCCCTGCACGAGCTCGGCGCAGGTCGCGTCCACCGCGCGCCCGAGGGCGTCGGGGTTGTCGACCAGGCCCCGCAGCAGCCCGTGGCGGCTGGCGTTGTCGAACCAGCCTCGCAGGACGCCGGCCTCCTGTCGGGGTCCGTGGACGGCGAGGTCGGCGTCGGGCCGCGACAGCCCGCCCCACGCGCCCGCCAGGTGCTTCCAGCCCTGCAGCCCGTCGTCGCCCAGCTCGGCCAGGCTGCGCCCGGGCACCCGCTCGAAGTCGATGTGGGCGTCGCCGACGGCGAGGACGCGGGGCACCCGCAGGCCCATGGCGGTGAAGGCCCCGAAGGCCGCCAGGGCGCCCGGCGACGGCGCGGCGCGCCCGGGCCGGGTGGCCTTGCGCACCAGCTCGAGCTCCAGCACCACCGCGCGTCGACCCGCACGGTGGACGACGAGCTCACCGTCGTGCGGCGGAGCCAGGTCCGGCAGGGCCGGGTCCGTCGCGTAGGGCAGCATGCTCACGGTGCCGTCCGGGGCCAGGTGCCCGGCCCTGAGCCGGCCCTGCTCGTCGCGGCACTCGATGCTGATCGAGCCGTCTCGGGCGGGCCAGGCGCGCCGGACGCCCGGCAGGCGGGACAGGGTCTGCAGCGTGTCGACGCCGGGCGCGGGGTGCGGCACGGAGGCGGTGCTCCTCTCGTTGTCAGTACTCATGTCAGCGGCTCTCCTGCCTGCTCAAGGCGTGAGAGCCGGACGCCGATGGCGTCGGCCCAGCCGGGGTCCGCGTGCCTGAGCGGCTCGACCAGGCGGGAGAGCTCGGCCAGGGTGGTGGCGGCGCGCAGCTGGTGCTTGTCCGGCACCCGCCCCGCCTCCTGCCGGTACCCCTCGAGCAGGGCGGCGCCCGCGTCGGGCGGGCAGACCGCCAGGTAGGAGCCCAGGTCGATGGCGGCCGGCCCGAGCCGGGCCCGGTCGAAGTCGGTCAGCCACAGGGCCCGGCTGTCCGGGTCCGTGAGGAACTGGTCCGGTGAGGCGTCGCCGTGAAGGAGGACCGGTGCTCCGTCCAGCCGTGCCGGCAGCACGGGGACCAGCGCGCGCGTCCTCCTGGCCAGCGCGGGGGCCAGGGGCTCGAGGATGCGGGCGTGGACCCGGACGAGCTTGTCGACCGAGACGGGGGTGTTCCTCAGCCCGCTCCTGACGTCGGTCGGCAGCGAGGAGGTGGAGGCGTGCAGACGGGCCAGCAGAGTGCCGGCCCGGTGCGTGTCCTCCTGGCTCGGTGACTGTTCCAGGTCGGTGCTGCCGCACAGCTCCTGGAGGCTGTAGTGCTCGGGGTCCCAGGACCGGCCCAGGTCGCTCAGCCGTGGCACGGGCACGATGCAACCGGCGGCGCGGTGGATCTGCGCGAGCCGGCGTCCGCCGCCGGTGCGCACGCGCAGCACCCCCTCCGCCGTCCGCAGCACCAGGCGCCGCGCCGGGTTGTAGCGCAGCACCGCGTCGGGGTCGATGTCCTCCAGCAGGCCGCGCTCGCGGGCCCGGCCCAGGTACTTCGCGAGCTTGGGGTCGGCGAGCTCGGGGCCGGCCTGGAAGATGAGCCCGTCGGGCAGTGTGCGGGTGAGGACCTGCGCCCCGTAGCGCTCAGCGCGGTGCCGGACCTTGGCGGCCTTGGACGCGGATACGGGCCACAGGACGTGGGCCCAGCCCGCGGTGCGCCCCGACTCGCGCTCGGCCAGCCCCATGAGCAGAGAGACCTCCGGCTTGACGCGCAGCCGCACGGCGCGCACCGGCCGGCCGGCCAGCTCGCTCAGGGCGTCGGCGCCCAGGACGGTCTCCAGGACGCCGGGGACGGAGACGCTCACGCTCCGGCCCTCAGGTGCGTGAGGGTGGCGCGCGGAGACCCGACGGGCGTCGTCCCGGCCCAGGAGCGGAAGACCTCGGAGGACGCCAGCAGCCTGTCGGGCGTGCCGTCCATGAGGATCCGGCCGTCCTGGATCCACACGACGCGGTCGGCGCGCAGCGCCGCCTGCGGGTCGTGGGTGACGGTCAGGGTGGTGCGGCCCTCGACCAGGCGGTCGATGGCGTCGAGCACGACCAGGGCGGCGTCGGGGTCGAGTCCCGTCGTGGCCTCGTCGAGCACGACGATCCTGGAGTCCCTCAGCAGGGCCCGGGCGATGGCCACGCGCTGACGCTGGCCGCCGGACAGGGTCCCGCCCCTCTCGCCGACCGAGGTGTCGTAGCCCTCGGGCAGCTTGCAGATGAAGTCGTGGGCGAAGGCGGCGCGCGCCGCCCGCTCGACCTCCCGGTCGCTTGCCTCAGGACGTGAGAGCCGGATGTTCTCCCTGATGCTGCCGGTCAGCAGCACGGCCTCCTGGTGCAGCACCGAGACCTGGGCCCGCAGGTGGCTCAGGCTCAGCTCGGTCAGCGGCTGGCCGTCCAGGCTCACGGTGCCCGCGGTGGGGTCCATGGCCCGCACCACGAGGGAGGCGAGCGTCGACTTGCCCGATCCCGAGGGTCCGACCAGCGCCACGTGCTCGCCGGGGCGGATGGTCAGGTTGATGCCGTGCAGCACCTCGTTGTCCTCGTAGGCGGCCTTGACGCCCTCGAAGCGCAGCATGCCCTGCACGTCGCGCAGCGTGAAGCCCTGGCGCGGCGAGACGATCTCGGGCTCGATGGCCATGAGGGCGGCGACGCGCTCGCCCGAGGCGGTGGCCCGGGAGATGCGGCCCGTGTACTTGGCCATGTCCCGCAGGGGCTTCATGGTGGTGCGCAGGTAGGTCGTGAACAGCACCAGGTCTCCCGGTGTCATGGCGCCCTGCAGGACGCGCAGGCCGCCGCCGACCATGACCACGGCGGTCGCGATCCCGACGATGACGTCGGTGCGACGCTCCAGACGCGCCGCGATGCGCCGGGACTGGACGCCCTCGCGCAGCGAGACCTTGTTGACGCCGCTGAAGCGGTCCTGCAGGAGGGGCTCAAGCCCGTAGGCCTGGACCACCTTGATGGCGCCGAGGGCCTCCTGCGCGGTGTTGGCCAGGTTTCCCTCGGAGCGTCGGCTGCGCCGGGAGGCGGCGGTGATCCGCTTGGAGCTGCCCGACGAGGTCAGGGAGAAGGCGCCCACGGCCAGGAGCACGACGACGGACAGCAGCGGGTCGAGCACGACCATGACGACGAGCATGACGACCAGGGTGAGGACGTTGGCCGCCAGGGGCAGGCCCGCGGTGACCGCGACCTCCTGCATGCGGTTGACGTCCGCGACGAGGCGCTGGACGGTGTCGGCGCTGCGGTTGCGGGCGTGGAACTGCTGGGACAGGCCCTGGACGTGCCTGAAGGCCCGGGCCCGCAGGGAGGCGGAGGTGCGCGAGCCCACCAGCGTGAAGGCCAGGGTGGCCATGTAGTTGAACAGGGCGCGCGCCGCCACGACCGCCACCAGGGCGGCGCCCAGCACGAGCAGCAGCCCGAAGTCGGCCGGGGCGACACCGGTTGTGGTGCCCAGGGAGGCGACGACGGAGTCGACGACCATCTTCATGGGCCAGGGCTCAAGGGCGCGGAAGCCGACCTCCGCCAGGAGCGCCGCGGTGCCGCCGGCCATGAGGGGCCAGTGCGGGGTGGCGTCGGGACGAATCAGGCGCAGGGTCTGGCGCAGCGCCGAGGTGTCGGTGTTTCCCTGCTGGGAGCGCGAATCCTGTCCGGAACCGCCCCCGATGACGTCATCACTGCTCATGGGATGCCTCCACAGGCTCGAGGATGGTGCGCACCACGGAGCTCCAGGAGTGCTTCTCCACGGCGCTGCGGCGTGCGAACCGACCCAGGTCGGTGCGCCGTGCGGGGTCGGCGGCCAGGGCGTCGAGCGCCTCGGCCAGCGCCTGCGGGTCAGAGGGCGGCACCAGGACGCCCACCTCGCCCACCAGCTGCGGGACCTGCCCGACGTCGGAGGCCACCACCGCGAGCCCGGCCGCCATGTACTCCAGCACCTTCAGGGGAGAGAAGTACTGGTGCTCCTGCCCACCCAGGTCCGGGTAGGGCGCGACGCCGATGGCAGAGCCGGCCAGGTGGGAGGGCATGAGGTCGGGCGCGATGGCGCCGCGCAGGTCGACCTCCACCCCGAGCTCCTCGGCACGCTCCCTCAGGGAGTCCATCTCGGGACCGTCACCCAGGACGCGCAGCTGCCATCCTCCCTGGGACAGGCTCGCCGCCTCCAGGAGGTCGGCGACCCCGTGCCACGGCTTGAGGGTGCCCACGAAGGTGACCACGACCTTGTCGGGGTCCTCGGGCTGGGGCTGGATGCGTCGCACGCTCACTCCGTTGGGGACGGTGCGCACGCGCTCGGCCGGATCGGTGCCCGGGTAGAGCTCGGCGGGGCCCAGGGCGCGTCGCACCCACTGGGTCACCGGCTCCGAGACGCACACGGTGCTGGTGGCGCCGGCCACCTGGCGGCGCAGCAGCTGCCAGGCCAGGTCCTCGTCCGCCAGGTGACGGTGCTGGCGCTGCTCGTCGATGAGGGGGGAGTTGACCTCCAGGACGCCCGGGACGCCCAGCGCCTGCGTGATCTCGGACAGCGCCTCGCTGAACAGCGAGTAGCGCTCGTAGACCATGTCCGTTCCCTGGTCGCGCACCATCTGGGCGATCTGCCGCGAGGCCTCCAGCTGGGCCTGCTCGCGCGAGGCCGGGTCCTCGGCGTCGACCGGGACGTGGTGCACCGCGAGGTCGGCGAGGTCGCTGGGACGGTGGTCCCCGGTGCGGGCCGTGTAGAGGGTCACCTCGTGGCCCCGGGCCCGCATCTCGCGGATGACCTCCTGGACGTGGACCGAGGCGCCCTTGGTGCCGAACACCGGGATGCCCGGGTCCGTGCAGACGTAGGCGATACGCATTCTCACTGCTCCTGCTGTCGTCGTGCTTGCCAGCCCGACAGGATCGCGGCCTGGTGGCGTGAGTCGAACTGCTGCTCGATGAGGCCACGGGCGGCCCGGGCCAGCGCCCGGGTGTCGGTGGCGCCCGAGGCGATGTCCCGCAGCGCGCGGGCCAGCTCGCTGGGCACGCCCGGGGGCAGCAGCACGCCCGTCTCACCGTCGCGCACCACCTCGGGCAGCCCCGACACGGCGGTGGCCACCACGGGCGTCCCGCAGGCCATGGACTCCAGCACCACGGTGGGAAGGCCGTCGAGGTTGCCGTCCGGCGCCTCGACGCAGGGGGCGGCGAAGACGTCGGAACGGGCCAGGAACTCGCGCACCTCAGCCTGGGTCATGGGACCGAGGAGACGCACGTTGTCGGTCAGTCCCAGCGACTGGATCAGCTCGCTCAGCGCCTGGTACTCGTCGCCCTCGCCGGCGATCTCCACCTGCACCGGCACGCCGTCGTCGAGAAGCAGCCGCGTAGCCCGGATGAGGTCGGCGAAGCCCTTCTTGTAGACGAGCCGGCCCACCGCGCACACCCGCAGGGGCGTGGCCACGGGGTCGGGGTCCCGGTAGGCGAAGCGGTCGAGCTCGAGGGCGTTGTAACGCAGGCTGATGCGTGCCCCGCTGCCCGCGAGCACCCGGTTGAGGTAGTCCTCGTTGAACCTGCTGATGGCGATGACCCGGTCGGCGTCGACGCACACGCGCCGCAGCCACGTCGGGTCCACCGACTCGTGGAAGATATCCTTGGCGTGGGTGGTGACAGTGTAGGGCACGCCCGTCAGCGACGAGGCGATCCAGGCCACCCTGCCGGCCAGGGAGGCGAAGTGGGCGTGCAGGTGGTCGATGCCGTCGGCACGCACCTGACGGGCCAGCTCCAGGCCCTGGGTGACCTCGTCCCCGGGAAGGGTGAGCAGCGCCGGGAGGATCCGCGCGAAGCGGTCCATGTCGGCCCCGTCCAGGCACTGGGCCATCTGGTCCCACATCTCGATGCCCTTCCAGGGGCGGCTGACCCAGTTCACGCGGGCCTGCACCCGTGCGATCTCCGGGTGGAAGCGGCTGTCCGTGGTGGGGCGCAGGGCGTAGATCGACAGGTCGTCGCCCAGCGCCTCACGCGCCAGCATCTCAGTGACGATGAAGGTCTCAGAGAAACGGGGGTAGACCTTAAGGACGTAACCGATGCGTGTCATGCTGCACACCCCTGTCCGGCGTCGGCGGTGAGCAGCTCGTGCGCCAGCTGAGGCACGGCTGCCAGTCCCGCGAGGTCGATGTGATTACGGTTGACGCTGCGGTGGACGGCCGAGGCCGCCCACTGTCCCAGCGCGGTGGGATCCGCCTCCGACGAGCGCAGCACCTCGACGGCGCCGCGGCGCTCCAGGGCGCGGGCCCGGATGAGCTGCTCGAGGCGGGGCGTCTCGCGGGGGATCACGAGGGAGGGGGTGGAGGTCGACAGGATCTCGCACACGGTGTTGTACCCACCCATGGAGATCACGGCCGCGGCGTCGTTGATGTGGCGGCTCATTCCCGGCCAGGTCCTCATGACCCGGGTGCGCGGCCCGCCCAGGCGGGTGACCTCCGCGACGTCCGGCTCACTGAGCTGGGGCCCGCAGACCACCACGTGCTGGTGCCCGGCGGGCGGCTCCATGGCGGCGGCCTGCATGAGCATCGGCATGGCGTCCGAGCCCCCGCCGGCCGTGGTCAGCACGAAGGGCTCGGGCTTGAGCGGGGAGTCGTCGCCCGTGCCGTCGACGGCGCGCCTGCCGAGCGCCAGGTAGCCGGTGAAGCGCATCCGGTCGGCCAGGACCTGCGGGCCCTCCCCGGTGCGCGCAAGGTTGTGGACGGTGGGGTCGCCGTAGACCCACACCTGGTCGATGAGCGAGCGCTGCTGCTCACCCGGACCCAGGGAGGCCCACTCGCGTGCCATCGTGGTCGGGTCGTCCAGGACCTCGCGCAGCCCCAGGACCACGCGGGTGTGGGGGTGGAGGCGCTTGAGCGCCCGCAGCGGCTCCAGCAGCTCCTGGCGGACGCCGTAGGGGTGCCGGTCGATGATGAGCAGGTCGGGCGCGAAGGAGGTCATGGCCGCCTCGAGCACCTGGGAGCGCAGCCGGCGGAACTGGGCGCGCGTGGAGCGCAGGCGCCGGGGCCGGTAGCCGTCGGGGGACTTCATGACACCGGGCAGGATCAGCCAGTCGAAGCCTGCGGGCACCTCGAAGCCCTCGCCGGGGGTCAGTCCCGCCATGAGCAGCCCCGTGACCGGCGCGTCGGCGATCCCGGGAAGGGACTGGGACAGGTGGTGAGCCAGAGCGAGGTTACGGCGCAGGTGACCCAGGCCCTGGGCGTCGTGGCTGTAGAGCATCACCCTGATGGGCACGGCGGTCATGGCTCCTCCTTGTGATCGACCGGGAGTGGTGAGGGGAAGACCCCACTGGGGTTCCCCTCATACTGTGGCGAGACCGGTCAAGGTCACGATGAGGACAGAATGAGAGAGCTCTTAAGGTGCGGTCCCTCGGGGTCTCAGGCAGGACAAACCGCGCAACGACGCCGCTGCGGGTGAGGCACGGCACAGGGCCGAGCCCCATGCGGATCATGGTGCCCGGCCCTGCGTGCCGACGCCGCCCCGTAGGCGGGGCGGGGGTCAGTCGACGTCGACCCAGACTGAGCCCATGGGCCCGATCTCAAGCTCCCACTGGCGCCCGTCGCCCAGGACCGTCGTCGTCACGGCCTCGTAGGCGTTGTTGGTCACCAGCATCCTGCGGTGCTCCGGGTACCAGGCGACCTCCGTGGCCGGGTGGGTTTTGAACCAGTGGCTCAGCCGGTCCTCGCGGCCGGCCGCCCAGTACAGGGCGCGCTGCAGGGTGCGCGAGTTGGTGAAGGAGTACGGCAGACCGGAGAAGTAGACGGCGCGGCCCTCACCGAAGGTGTTGACGGCGATCCTCACCGTGCCGTCCTCGTAGGACAGCACCTGCGTGCGCTCACTGACGGCGTAGACGTCGCCGCCCGCGCCCTCGCCGTCGTCGAAGGGCTGCTCCAGGTCCGCGGTGATGACGTGGTCCTTGACGACGGTGGGGTAGCGGTCCGTGCGCTGGACGAAGTGCTGATTGATCCTGACACCACCAAGAGCCGATGAGCCCGCTCAGCGACGTCCATGGGACTTTACTCCGTCGCTACGGTGAGATGGAGCACATACTGTCTCAGTCGTCGGATCGGGGAGCCGACATCAGCGATATAGGCCTCGAGGAGGAGGTGAGATGTTATGAGCAACGGAGTCATCGTGTCGTCGGTCATTGACCTGATCGAGTCACGTCGCGACGACGCTGCCCCGCACAGTTGCGGCGAAGGCCCCTTGTCCTGGATCTCTTTTAGATTCAACTGGTGTGATCATGCAGGTGGAATCACCATCGTGCGAGTACATGATTGGCCTCATTGAGGGGCTCGTGGAGGGAATGCGAAAGGCGTATCGTGGCGACGCGTGCGCTGTGGCGTGACCGCGACTACCTGGCGTGGCTCGTCGGTGACACGGCGGGGGCGCTCACGGGCGCCATGCGGCTTTTCGCGATCCCGCTCATCGCCTACGCCACGACGGGCTCTGCCGCGCTCGCGGGCGGCGCCACGGGCCTGACCGCGATCGTCGCCGCCATGCTCAGCATCCTCGGTGGCGTCCTCGCCGACACGCATGACCGGCGGGCGCTCATGCGGTGGTACGCCGTCACCGGCGCGCTCGTCCACGGCGGCTTCGGCGTCCTCGTGCTCCTCGGGGCCGTGAGCTCGTGGTGGGTCATGGTCTACGCGGTCGCCTCTGGCGTGCGCGCCGGACTGCTCGGTGACGTGACCAACATCGTCCTCAAGTCCGTCGTCTCCGACGCGAACCTCACCGAGGCCTTCGGCGCGAACCAAGCACGCGACCAGGTGGTGCTCCTGGCTTCCGGCCCCCTCGCCGGCGTGCTGTTCGCCGTGAGCCCGGCCCTTCCGTTCCTCGCTGAGCTCGGCGCCAGCCTCGTCCTGCTCCTCGCCCTCGCGGGCATCCAGGCGGACCTGGGGCCGCACGAGGCCCCCTCACGCGAGGAGCTCCACCCGCTCACCGCCCTGCGCGAGGGCGTCACCTGGGTTCTCCGTCACCGGGTCGTCCGTCGACTCCTCGCCGTCTCCGTGCCCCTGAGCGCGGGCATGGCAGGCGTGGCGAGCGCCGTCATCATCCACCTCCAGGCCCGCGGGACCCCCGCGCCCGTCATCGGGCTCGTCGGCACCGCCGAGGGTGCCGGCGCTCTGTGCGGCGCCCTCGTCGCCACCGCCGTCGCGCGGCGCGTCCCGAGCGGCTGGGCGATGATCCTCGGAGCCTCCCTCACCTGCGTCGCCTACCTGCCGATGCTCGTCCTCACCCAGGACGCCGTCGTCGTTGCCGCGATGGGAGCGGCCGCCGCCTGCACAGCAGTCACGAACGCCGTCTTCGGCTCCTACTTCATGCACGTCGTCCCGGACGCTCTCCTGGGCCGGGCGCTCTCGGTGAGCTCGCTCGCCGGAGCCGGTGCAGGCGGGCTCGGGTCCGCGATGGCCGGAGCACTGCTCGGCGCTGTCGGCTTCCGCCTCACGCTCATCGTCCTCGTGCTCCTGTCGGCCCTCGCCGTCCCGCTCCTCCTCACCGCCCCTGCGCTGCGCGCCGTTCCTCGACCGGACCAGTGGGAGCCGGCAGGGGCGTGACCTCTGACGGCGCCCGGGGGCCGCGTGGCAGGATGTCCCCGTCCGACTCCCACGAGCGGACCCGGTGCGCGACGCGGTGCGCCGGAGCGCCGCCCGACGGCGCACGGACCGACCAGGGGAGAGCGCGTGAGCGAGGGCACGAGGCCGCTTCGCATAGGCATCATGGGCGGCACCTTCGACCCGATCCACCACGGCCACCTCGTGGCCGCCAGCGAGGTCCAGAACGTCTTCGGGCTCGACGAGGTCATCTTCGTGCCCACCTGGGCGCAGCCCTTCAAGAAGGACCGCCGAGTCTCACCGGCCGAGCACCGCTACCTCATGACGGTCATCGCCACCGCCTCGAACAACCGCTTTACGACCTCCCGCGTCGACATCGACCGCGGCGGCACCACGTACACGATCGACACTCTCCACGACATCGCCGCCGAGTACCCCGGCGCGGAGCTCTTCTTCATCACCGGCGCAGACGCGCTGGCCCAGATCCTCACGTGGAAGGACAACGAGGAGATCTTCGACCTCGCCCACCTCGTCGGCGTGACGCGCCCCGGTCACGTCCTCACCGACTCGGGCCTGCCCTCCGACGGCGTCTCGCTCGTCGAGGTCCCCGCGATGGCGATCTCCTCGACCGACTGCCGTGAGCGCGTCGCCCGCGGCGCTCCCGTGTGGTACCTCGTGCCCGACGGCGTCGTCCAGTACATCCGCAAGTACGGCCTCTACCGCGTGAGCACGCCCGACGCCCCGACGACGTCGATGACGGCGCGAGTCGCGGACCGGGCCGCATCCGAACCCGACCCCGGTGCCGACGACGGTGCCGCCCCCGAGGAAGGAAGCCCATCGTGACGACCCAGGACGCCGGAGCCGACGGACCCGTGAGCCGCCGCGCCCGCCGTGAGGCCGAGCGCGAGGTGGAGCGCGAGCTCCTGCGCACCGGCCAGGTGCCGGTCCTCACCCGCAAGGAGATCCGCCGTCAGCGCGCCGAGGCCGAGGCCATGCGCAACGCCATCGCCGCCGGTGAGATCACCGAGGAGGAGGCCCGCGCCCTCCAGAACCCGTACCTCAACGAGGACGCCCCCGTCGCCCCGGCGCCCGCCGAGGGCGAGGAAGGGGCCGTCCCGGCCGCCGCCGGGACCGAGGGCGGTGCTGCCGAGGACGGCCCCTCCGCCGGGGACGCCTCCACCGCCGAGTCCGTGGAGACCGGCGAGTCGACGGAGGCGCCGAGCGCCCCCGTCCGCCGTGCCGTTCTGCGCGTCCCCGCCGCCCAGGGGCTGCGCCGTCTCGACGCCGCCACCGGTGAGATCTCCCCGATCGAGCCCGTCGACGAGGGCTTCGCCGGCATCGAGACGCCCGAGTGGCAGGCCATCGCCCCCGACGCACCGGCCCCCGGCGAGGAGCCTCCCGTCGCGGCGACGCCGGACTCCGCCCCCGAGCCCGCCGCCGGCACCACCGGCGCCGGCCTGCCCGACGAGCCGGGCACCCGGCTGACGGAGGCCGCGGCCGCGACCTCGCAGGAGGACGAGGGCCGGGGCCGCCGCGCCGTCATCGCGCTGCTCGTCCTCGTCGCGGTCCTCGCCGTCGGCGTGACCACGGCGGGGGCGGCAGCCGTGGCCTGGTGGCGCACGCGACGGGCCGACCTCGGGCCGCTGGGCGGTTCGCGTGAGCGCGCTGAGCGCCGCCCCCGCCTCATCTCTCTGGCACCCGTGATCCTGGGGACCGCGGGGCTGGTCAGCACCCCGACGGTGGCCCACCAGAACTCCGATCTGACCATCTACCTGCTCCCGGTCTCCTACCTGTGCGCGATGCTGGGGCTGCTGTGGGCCGGACCGCTCCTGACCTCCTGGAGCGCCCGACTGGCCCGGCGCGGCGCCCGCAGCGCGGCCCAGGTCATCAGCCTGGGGCGCCTGGCCCAGCACCCGCGGGCGGCCTTCCGGGCGGTGGGCGGCCTCGTCGTCGCCGTCTACGCCGTCACGCTCTTCGCGGTGG
>SKEM01000635.1_pt1 | contig 15525 bp, 11 predicted proteins | sample 4826731 | NCBI WGS metagenome assembly SKEM01 (sample SAMN11008809, study PRJNA524170) | human gut metagenome | biome: Human fecal sample; material: Feces; isolation source: fecal sample from pouch patient p37 | host: Homo sapiens | place: Israel: Tel-Aviv | collected 2015-07-27
GCAGCATCCGGCTCCGTGCCCGCCCCGGCCCTGACCACCGACGGCGTCGGGCCCACGAGCCTCGACGAGCTCAACGCCGCCGCCGGCCTCCTCACCCGCGTCGACCGCAAGTACCTCGTCCCCCTGGACGACACGCAGCGGGTCGTCGACGCCGTCGCGGACCGCTCCCGCGTCCTCGAGATCGACGGCCGCCGCGGCTTCCCCTACTCCTCCACCTACTTCGACACGCCCGCGCTCGACTCCTACCTCCTGTCCGCGCGCAAGCGCCGTCGTCGCTTCAAGGTCCGCACCCGCTCCTACCTCGACTCCGGGCTCACCTTCCTCGAGGTCAAGACCCGCGGGCCGCGCGGCGCCACCGTCAAGAAGCGCGTCCCCTACTCCCCCGACGACGCCGACCGCCTCACCCCGACCGGCCGCGACTTCGTCACCGCCTGCCTCATTGAGTCCGGCACCGCCACCGGCGACGCCGCCCGGCGCCTCGCGGACGCCCTCGTCCCCGTCATGGGCACCACCTACGAGCGCACCACCCTCCACCTGCCCGACGACGAGGCCCGCGCCACCATCGACACCGACCTCGTCTGGACTCCCCTGGACACGGAGGGCCGTCGCTGCGGCGGGTCCCGGCGGGCCGGCGCGCTCGCCGTCGTCGAGACGAAGAACCCGGCGACCCCCTCCCCCACGGACAGGCTCCTGTGGGCGGTCGGGCACCGCCCCGCGCGTGTGTCCAAGTACGCCACCGGCATGGCGCTCCTCCACCCCGAGCTGCCCGCCAACAAGTGGCACCGGGTCATGAGCCACGATCTCGCGGCCTGACCGCCGCCCGCCGTCGTCGCGCCGGCCCCGGCAGCCACCGCTCCGGCTGCCGCGCCGCGCCCGCCCCCCCGTCCGGGACCCCGAAGCCCGCTCACTCGCGCCTCACAGGAACGTCACAAGGCGCCTCGGAAGCATGAGCACCGTACGAAGCGATCAGCCGATCCCCCGCCGGGCCACCCGGCGCCACCAGGAGACCCAGATGAAGAACCCCCTCAAGCACCTCAGCCGCTCCGGGCGCACCGCACCGGGTACCCGCAAGCGCGCCGGCGGCGCCGTCGCGACCCTCGCCGCCATCGCCCTGGTCGCCGGCTGCGGCACCGCGTCGGCCTCCGGCTCCGCCAGCAGCGCCTCCTCGAGCGCCACGTCCTCCAGCTCCTCGGACGCCTGGACGACCATCACGAGCGAGGTCGCCTCGGCCTCCACCGGCGCCACGGTCTCAGACATCACCTCCGCCAACGCGGACACCTCCGACGCCACCGGCGCCTCCACCGACGAGGAGAACTCCGGCTCCTGGGACACCTCGAGCGCTACGACGATCACGCTCGACGGGGACTCCGTCGAGGTCTCCGGCTCCGACGCGGACTCCGTGACCGTGGACGGCACGACCGTCACCATCACCGGCGGCGGCACCTTCGTCGTCTCCGGCACCCTCGACGACGGCGAGCTCGTCGTCAACGCCTCCGACGCCGCCGTCCACGTCGTCCTCAACGGCGCCTCCATCACCAACGCCGACGGCGCCTCCATCACCACCGCCGACGGCGCCGCCATCGACGTCCAGGACGCCGGCACCGCCGTCGTCGTCCTCGCGGACGGCACCGAGAACACCCTCGCCGACGGGGAGACCTACTCCGACGCCTCCGACGACGCCCCGACCGCCGCCCTCTCCTCCTCCGACGACCTCACCATCACGGGGACGGGCGAGCTCACCGTGACCGGCAGCTCCAACGACGGCATCTCCTCGAAGAACGGCCTCGTCATCCAGGGCGACACCACGATCACCGTGACCGCGGCGGACGACGGCATCGTCGGCAAGGACTACCTCCTCGTCTCCGGCGGCACCATCACCGTGGACGCGCAGGGCGACGGCCTCAAGTCCTCCGAGGACGACGACGAGACCAAGGGCTTCGTCCAGCTCGGCGAGGCCACCATCACCATCACCGCCGGCGACGACGGCGTCCAGGCCACCACCGACGTCACCGTCGACGGCACCACCCTCAAGGTCACCGCCGGCGGCGGTCAGGAGAACGCCTCGACCACCGAGCAGGGCCCGGGCGGCATGGGAGGCGGCCAGAACGACTCGTCGTCGAGCAGCACCGACTCCTCGAGCAGCGACGACACCTCCAAGCCCAAGGGCATCGACGCAGGCGTCTCCTACACGCAGGACTCCGGCACCGTCACCCTCGACGCCGCCGACGAGGGCATCCAGTCCGCCTTCATCAACGTGGGCGGCGGCACGCTCGACATCGCCTCCGGCGACGACGGCATCAACGCCACCAACTCCGACTACACGATCGAGGGCTACGACAACGCCGGCTCCGAGGACGACGACGGCGCCTACGTCACCATCACGGGCGGCGAGGTCCAGATCGACAACGCCTCCTCCGACGGCATCGACTCCAACGGCTCGGCGAAGATCTCCGGCGGCGAGATCGCGATCATCGGCACCTACGGCTCGCCCGACGGCTCCGTCGACGTCAACGGCGACCTGTCCGCCGCGGGCACCAATATCACCGGCACCGTGGCCGAGGGCGACACCATCTCGGTGTCGAGCTCCGACGGCAGCTCCTGGGACCTGACCTCGGCGATCTCGGGCAGCTCCTTCACGATCCTGGGCCTGACCAGCGACACCACCTACACGGTGAGCACGACGTCGGGCGGCTCGACCTCGGTGACCGCCGCGGAGGTCACCGTCACCGGCGGCGGGATGGGGGGCCAGGGCGGTCAGGGCGGCCCGGGCCAGCAGGACCAGTCCGGTCAGTCCGACCAGTCCGGCACCGACGGCGCCGACTCGTCCAGCAGCTCGTCGACCTCCGACACCAACAGCTGACCTCCCGTCCCGCGAGATCGGGACATATGAACCGCGAGATCGGGATGTCCCGATCTCAGGGTCAGGATGTCCCGATCTCGGCGGGGCAGCGGGGCTCAGCGGGCGGGGCGGAGCCAGGCGGTCGCGTCGGCGGGAAGGACGCTCACGGCGGTGCCGTCGTCGGCCTCGATCGCGCCGACCGGGGCGCTGGAGAGCAGCACCTCACCGGCGGGCAGCTCGACGTCGGCACCGAAGGCGGTCCAGCACTGGAGGCCGCCGCGCTCGAAGGCGAGGACCTGCTCGTCGCGCTGCAGCCAGGTGAGCTCACCTCGGTTCGAGGCTCCCCACAGCTCGCGGCGCAGGCGCAGGCCCTCCCTGTAGAGCGAGAGGGTCGACTCCGGGTCGGCGGCCTCGACGTCGACGGCGTGCGATCCCCAGCCGGCAGGCTGGGGCAGGTGGGGCTCGGCGCCGCCGTCGGGCCCGAAGCCGTGGCTGGAGCCGGACTCGGTCCAGGGAAGCGGGACGCGGCAGCCGTCGCGGCCCTTCTCGACGGCGCGGTTACGGAAGGCGATGGGGTCCTGGAGCCGGTCCTCGGGGATGTCGGGCACCTCCGGCAGACCGAGCTCGTCGCCCTGGAAGACGTACATGGCGCCCGGCAGGGCCATGACGACGAGCGCCCCCGCACGGGCGCGGCGCTCGCCGGCGACCGGGTCGGGCGTCGGCTCGGCTCCGTCGGCCAGCACCCAGCGGCGGGCGGTGAGGAGCTGGTGGCCGGCGGGGTAGGCGTCGTCCTCGGCGACGGCGTCGTGCGCCTGGTCGACCTCCTCACCGCCGTCACGGGCGCGGCGCTCACGCTCGTGCTCGGCGGCAGCCTCGGCGAGGGCCGTGGCCATGTCGAAGGCGTAGCGGGAGGCGACGCGGAAGACGTCGTGGCAGCCCAGGACCCAGGTGGTCGAGCCGGACGCAGCCTCGTCGGCGAGCCCGGCGTCGATCGCCCAGGCGAAGGAGGCGGCGGTGAAGTCGGCGTCCTGCATCTGGAAGTTGAAGGCCTGGCCGGCGCTGGCCGCGTAGAGGGGGCGGCGGGCGGCGGGGACCCCGGCCTCGGCGACGGCGAAGCGGGGCGGGTCGTAGGAGTCGAGGACCTCGCGCCACTCGCGGTAGATGTCGTGGACCTCGTTGCGGTCGAACATGGGGTGGGAGCCGTCCTCGGGCAGCGGCCACCACGGGATCTCGGACCAGGGGCGGTCGAGGTCGGAGATGTCCTTGGCCATGCCGGGGGCGACGTCGACGCGGAAGCCGTCCACGCCACGGTCGCACCAGAAGCGCAGTGTCTCCTTGAAGTCCTCGCGCACCGCCGGGTTGTCCCAGTTCAGGTCCGGCTGCTCGGGGGCGAAGACGTGGAGGTACCACTGGTAGGGACGGCCGGTGCCGGGGCCCGTGAGGGGGCGGCCGGCGTCGTCGACGTCGTCGATGCGCTCCCAGATGGAGCCGCCGAACATGGAGCGCCAGTCGCTGGGCGGCTCCTCGCCGTGCTCGCCGCGGCCCTCGCGCACGTGGTAGAGCGCGCGCTCGGGGGCGTCGGGGCCGCCGGCCATGGCGGCGCGGAACCAGCGGTGGCGGTTGGAGGAGTGGTTGGGGACGAGGTCCACCATGAGGCGGATACCGGCGTCGTGGAGGGCGGCGGACATCTTGTCGAAGTCCTCGAGGGTGCCGATCTCGGGGGCGACGTCGCGGTAGTCATCGACGTCGTAGCCGCCGTCCGCGAGCGCGGAGGGGTAGAAGGGCGAGAGCCAGACGGCGTCGACGCCGAGGGCCTTGAGGTAGGGGACGCGGGAGGTGACGCCCTTGAGGTCGCCGACGCCGTTGCCGTCGGAGTCCGCGAAGGAGCGCGGGTAGACCTGGTAGACGACGGCGTCCTTCCACCACGCGCGCTCGTCGCGGGCGGCGGCGGGGGCCTGCTCGGGTGTCTGCTGGGGATCGGCTTCGGGGTGGGCCGTCTCGAGGCGGGTCTGCTCAGTCACGGGGCGGATCCTCCCACGCGGTCGGTTCCGAGCGCGAGCCGCTCGGCTCGTCGCGCAAGGACTGTTTCACGTGGAACCGGGGCCTGCTCACGTGACACCTGTACAGTATCCTGTCCTTACCAAGTCCTATCGTCCTGGAGAGGGGTCCGCATGAAGACGATGACCTACACCGAGTCACGCGCCCGCTACGCCGAGGTGCTCGACTCCGTCGTCGACGACCGCGAGGAAGTCGTCATCACCCGCGCCGGCCACGAGCCCGCCGTCATCGTCTCCCTCGCCGAGTACCAGTCCCTCAAGGAGACGGACTACCTCCTGCGCAGCCCCGCCAACGCGCGGCGCCTCCTCGACGCCATGGAGCGCCTCGAGAACGGCCGCGGCACCGTCCACGAGCTCGACGACGCCGACTGAGATGTCGCTCGTCTGGGACGACGACGCCTGGGAGGACTACCTGTGGTGGCAGTCCTCGGACCGCAGCGTCGTCAAGCGGATCAACCGCCTCCTGCGCGACGTCCAGCGCGGCGGCCACGAGGGTATCGGCACGCCCGAGCCGCTGCGCTTCCAGCTCTCCGGGTACTGGTCACGGCGCATCACCGACGAGCACCGCCTCGTCTACCGCATCGCTGACAACGGCGACGTCCTCATTGCCTCGTGCCGGTACCACTACGAGTGACGCTCTGCAGCGGCGGACGGGCACCACGACGAAGGCGGCGCCCCAGCGCTGGGCCGACGACGACGGGCGGCGCGGCCCCTCCGACCGCACCGCCGGTGACGACGCCAGTCGCACCGAGCGACGAGGAGCGGCACCGCATCGAGTGCCACTGCGGCGCACTCGTCGAGAGCCGTGCCGTGAGCACACAGACTCCTCACGCCCGTCGCCATGCAAGCAGACTGGCAGCCCAGGAGACTTTGATCGGAGGAGCTCCGAGCGCTGGAGGCGGTGGAATTGTGGCACCTGGCGACCAGCTGCGTCGAGAAGGTCCTACTCCACCTGCACGCTCATGGCGCTGCCGCGCACGCCTCCCCAGCCCCATGAGCCGCCACCGGCGACCAGGGCGTCACCGTCACACATGATGGCCGGAGAGCAGGTGGGTAGGGAACCAATCATGACCTCGACGCACGGGTGGTCTAGGGACTGTGCTCGCCTCGACTGCCGACGGCGGCGAGATGGGCGCCCTCCAGTTCAGAGAACGAATACACCCGGTGCACACCCCGGCGATCCGGAGCAAGTTGACGGCCACCTCGAAAGGCGACCGAATGCAGTGGATCACCTCCAGCCAACCATCGGGCCGCCCCCCTCTGCCGACGCCATAGGCTTGGAGTCATGAGCGGCATTCCCTGGCCCATCGTCGCACTTCTCGTAATCTTGATGATCAGTATGTCGCAAGGCAACTGGCTGTACGTCCAGTACCGAGAACTACGCGACCGCTGGGATCGAAGAAGCTACCACATCCAGAGATCATTGACCTCATACCCAACGTTCCTAGTACTCGCCATCACGGCATGCCTCACCGCGGTCCCCATGAGCAGAGATCAACTCTGGCCGTGGTCGATAGTGACTAGCGGCAATGCGCTCGCGAACCCCCCAGTCAGCATGATGCTCAAGGCCGCGGTCGGCCTAGTCACCCTCCTCACGTTCTCGGCGACCGCAATGTCCGCCATCGCTCGCGACCAGCATTCGGGTCCCATTTACATGGGGAAGAACATCCACACCGCCTCGTATTCCTGGACGATGGCAGCGGCAATTCTGTCCACATGGATCTTCCAACTCGCCGTTGCATGGGTCGTCGTCGCACCCTTTGCCAGCCAATACATGTCGCACCGAGAGGTCAACAAGTTTGCCGTAAGACTCATCGTCGCCACATGGTCGGCCTCCTTTGCCGTAGTCGCCGCCACCCTCACCCTCAATGTCCTCACCATCCTTTATCTATCCGCCAGACGAGTGCGTTCGAGCAGTTATCCGAGAGCAGACATCGCTTGGGATAGGCAAAGATCCTATCGGGCCGGGCATGCGGAGCTCCTGCGGCGCAGAAACCATCACGACGCTTCTGAAGCGTCCGGCCACCAAACCGTCCAGATCGTTGAACTGATTAGGCGAGCAGAAGACCAGGACGAGCAACGCAAGCTCCTCGCGATCACCATCAATTCACAATTCCGGTGGTTGGACTTTCATGATGCGTGTGACCGAGTTGTCAAGACCTCCCGGCACCCCCGGAGTCGGTTCATCCGCTCCCTTCGGCTACCCAGCCCCGCTGTACTGAACGGCATTCTTGACGGTCGACGCGACACGCTGATCCGCGCAGCAACCGACGCCGATCTGCCCGGACCAACAAGGTCCTCCCTTCTCCACCGGGTCCTTCAAGACGTCCAGGACGCCGACGCCCTCATACGAGACCTGCTCGAGGCGGACGCCGCACTCACTGAACCGATGATGGGACGGACCACCACGTCCGACAAGGCTCCACGTGTCCGCGCGGATGAATTCTCAGGCCTTCTCACCCTGAAGGACGACGACCCGTGGTCTTCATCCCGCAGCCTCACACGTCGAGCGGAGGCGGACGAGAGCAGGTATCTCGAACGCGTTCCCCTCGCCGCATACCGCGAGCTCGCCAAGCAGATCACCGGACACCCGTGCCGCCTCACTTCGGCCCAGGTCAAGGCGATTCTCAATTCTCGCTTCATCAGTGAGACATTCCCTCACGGCGACTCTCCCTGGGGCATGCTGCACGACCGCACCGCTGCGACCGCTCGCTCGATCATCATCGAAGCCCTGTTGAGCGCGACCATCACCAACCGCGCCGAGGATGAGACCCTGCCGCTCAGCACGGTGCGCGATCTTATGGGTTGGGAGAGGGGCGTCGACCATGATCTCCTCGACGAAGCGGAGCAGCAGGACACGCCCTCCCTGAGGGCCGAGGTGCGCATGCGTGCCCAGCACAGGCTGCAACTGACCCCGATCCTGACCCCAGCCGAGCATGCCGAGCTGCTTGGCTACTCCTCATCTGCCACAGTGAGCCTCACGGCGCTTCTGCACATGCTCCTGTACTACGGACGGAGCGGGCGGGCCGTGCGGGGAGAAGATCTCGCTCCCTTCTACAAGCAGATCCATCGTGAGCTCCGATTTCGTGACTCTTTCCCCGCTGACGCGGTCGAGCACACATCGGACGTTCTCCGGGTCTCCCACGTGAGCCACATCGTGGCCCCTGACGACGTCGCCTGGCTCTACGACGTGGTCAAGGAGCCCCTCACCTGCAACACGTTCACCGAGCTTGACCATCACCGGGCGGCCGGCCTCGACCTCTCGGTGACGAACCTGTGCCTGTGGTGGGCGATCGTCAATCCTGGAGAGCGCGCCCGACGGATCGGCCTCGCCATGCCTGACACTCTCGACTCGCGGGGGCAGCGGAGGCTCATCGACGCTGTGGGTCGAGCCGTCCAGATCCTAGATGAGACGCACATCGACAACCTGATGGGCATTGCATCGTGGCTCCGGGACGAGCTCCCCGAGCCGTACGATGAGGACGACACTGGAAGGTGATCACCGCACGTCGGCGCGCCTCGACGACTCAGGAGCGCCGCGCCAGGCACAGCGAGGTTGCCTCCAGATGCTCATCAATCCATGCGCGGACCGGAGCGGGGGCAAGATCGCCGACAGCACCCTCAGCCCACGCCTCGCGGAATCGCTCCACGGTCTCGTCGACGACGTCGAGGACCTCCGCGTCACCCACGTGGAGGAGCCCCGCGAGCCTCGCGAAGGACTCACGTGTGACGTCGGCGAGGCGCGTCGCTCCCCCGAAGGGCAGAGCGAGCTCCACGTGCCCCTCGTACGCCCCGGTGCACACGAGGTCATAGGCGGGTGAGAGCCTCGCTCGACGCCCGTCGTCGTAGATGAGCGACCAGTTCTTGAGGTGCGCGTCCCCGTTGCCCACGAGCAGGTTGAAGACGCTCCGGCGCACCATCTCCCGCAGTGAGTCACTGTCCTGGCCGCGGTAGGCGATACCTGCGACCGTCTCCACCGTGGAGCGGTACTTCGCATCGCCCGTGCCCGACGTCCCCCGGACCTGAGCGAAGTCCTCGATGTGGATCCTGCCTGCCGGGGACCGGTCGAAGCGACGGATCGCGTAGGCCGTCGTCTCCGCCGAGCGCCACGCACCGTCCCCGAGGTCGTCAATGCTGTCCCGCTCCCACAGGACGGTCTCCGGCACCTCGATACCGACCCACCTCGCGAGGCTCATGACGGTGTACTCGTTCTCGGGGAGCGCCGGGAAGGTGGGGTCCGGCGTCTTGAGGATCCAGTCGCCGTCCTCGTCATGCGCCGGGGCCGCCATGCGTCCACCGCGCATACTCATGGAGTACTTCATCACCATGCCGGCCAGCGAGGCGCGGTGCAGCAGGGGGGCCGGGAGGGGCCGCCGACCCCGGCGCTCCTCGCGCACCCGCGTGAAGTCGGCGTCGATGCCGGCCTCAGGATCGGGCACCACGGTGACGGCGCCCGGCAGGTCCGCGCCGATCCGGGCCAGGAGCTCCATCTCCCGATAGGTGCTCACCCCCTGCTCACGGGCGATCAGCTCACGGAGGGGGCCCTCAGGGAGCAAGCCCGAGAACCAGGCGGGTACAGCGTTCGTGGCCTTCGGGCGCTCCCGGGGGTGGTCCTCGAACCAGAGCCCCAGGACGCACCGGTCCGGACGCTCCCAGTAGTCGGGGTCGAAAGCGAAGACGGTGAAGCGGTCCCGCTGCTGGATGGCGCCGACGTGCTCGCCGTGGAGACGCACCGCGTAGACAGCCTCGGTCACAGCGCCACCTGCCCGTCCTCCTCGTCATCGTCGTCGAAGACGAGGTCAGCCAGCGGGGGCGTGTCATCCTGCGCCCAGGCGGTCCGTGCATCGAGGAAGTCCGTGAGGTAGACCGTGAGCGCTTTCGCCCTCCGCGCGAGGAAGCCCGACACGTCGCGAGCCCTCAGGCGCTCCACCATGACCTCATCGAGGAGCAGGGAAGCTAGATCAGTGCCCTCGTCGATTGCGTCGAGGAGATCGCGCCCCTCGCGGATCGAGATCATCTTGGCCGCCGCGATCGGGGCGTCGTCCGGCAGGCCACCCGCAGGGACGAGATCGGCGACGACCGGCGCCGGGGTCGACGCCCCGGTCAGAGCCTCCGCGAGCACCTCCCGGCTGATCGGCTCGCTGGTGACGGCATCGACGGGCGCCCGGTTCCACAGGGCGGCGAGGATCATCTTGGAGTCGGAACGCGTCGCCCGGAAGACGCGGAGATCCGGGACGTCCGGCCCGTCGTCGAGCGCAGCGTCCCGGACGAGCCGCTGGACGGAACCGGACTCGTCGTCCGGGACGACGTAGCCGGCCAGTCGACGCAGGTCCGTCTGCGACCCAGCGAGGCCCAGCCGCCCAGCCCCGGCGCTAGTGCGCCACACCCACCGACTGAGCAGCTCGACGTTGCGGTCGTGCGGAGCCGGGAAGAAGGCGAAGACGCGGACGAGCACGAGGAGCTGGAAGCGGAAGGGCACGAGGGTCATGTGCGGGATCCCGCAGACGTCCTGGAGGAAGCGCACCGCCGCGACGAGGGCCCGTTCCGTGGCGTCGAAGGCCTCCGCCTCCGTCTCCTCGGGGAAGTCGCTCGCACGCCGTCGGCTCTCACTGAACTCGCCGTGGACGTCCCGGGAGATGTCGGTGTGGCGACGCACCAGGAGCGCCTGCACGACGGTCTTGGCCTCGACGTGACCGAAGAGGGTCTGCGCCTGCACCCGCTCGGCGATCCCGTCCACCGTCGTGCCCGCTCCGGGACCGCCGTGGATGGCGTCGAAGATCTCCGCCTCCGTGAGGTGCCGGCCGCGAGAGTTGATGCGGTCGAAGACCTCACGGAGCGTGCCCTCGTCGGCGTTCTTCATCACCGTGGCCGGGACCGTGATCCTGTTGAGGCGGCCGGCAAGCTCCTGCACCTGTGCAGCTCTGTCCGCTGCCTCGGGGTTCTCACCGAGCCAGGCCAACGCCCGGGAGAAGTCGTAGAGGTCCGGCAGCGGGATGGCGAGGGGGTCGTTGAGGGCCGATCCGCGCACGATCTCGTCGTGCCGCAGGGAGTAGCCCAAGGCGAAGCGCGGGTCCCGGGCCCCGACCGGATCGACGGCGTTGACGAGGCTGGTCACGCGCTGCTGGCCGTCGACCACCCACAGGGCGTCATGGCGCTGCGGCGCCGGGATCCGCAGCGCGCCGACCGTGATCTGATCCTCCGGCGCCTCCCGCTGCCACAGGAGGAGGCTGCCGAAGGGGTATCCCTTGACGATGGAGTCGAAAAGGCTGCTCACGTCCTTGGCGTCCCAGCGGAAGGAGCGCTGGAACTGGGGGACGCGCAGCCCTCCGCTCGACACCAGTTCACGCAATTGCGTGATGGTGTACGCGGTGCTCGTCGACTCGGCCTGGGACTCTGCCATGTCCCGATGATGCCACGTGCCTCCGACACCAATCCGACCTCCGTTCGGAGACCGAAGCGTCGTCGGTCCAACGCCGGTGATGACATCTGCGACGGCGTCACACCACCCCTGCCGGCTCAGCCGACCTCCGTCAGCACTCCACGACGTTGACGGCGAGCCCGCCCGTCGAGGTCTCCTTGTACTTGGAGAGCATGTCCTCGCCGGTCTGGCGCATGGTCTCGATGACGGTGTCGAGGCTGACCTCGTGGCGGCCCTCGCCCCACATCGCCATGCGCGCCGCGTTGATCGCCTTGACCGCGGCGACGGCGTTGCGCTCGATGCAGGGGATCTGGACGAGCCCGCCCACCGGGTCGCAGGTGAGGCCGAGGTTGTGCTCCATGGCGATCTCCGCGGCGTTCTCCACCTGCGCGGGGGTCGCGCCGAGGGCCTCGGCGAGCCCGGCGGCCGCCATCGAGGAGGCCGAGCCGACCTCGCCCTGGCAGCCGACCTCGGCGCCGGCGATCGAGGCGTTCGTCTTGATGAGGCTGCCGACCGCCGTCGCGGCGAGCAGGTAGCGGCGCACCCCGGCGGCGTCGGCGCCCGGGATGAAGTCCTCGTAGTAGCGCATGACGGCCGGGACGATGCCGGCGGCGCCGTTCGTCGGGGCGGTGACGACGCGCCGCCCGGCCGCGTTCTCCTCGTTGACCGCGAGCGCGTACAGGTCCACCCAGTCCATGCCGCGCATAGGGTCGGCCATGGTGAAGCTGCGGGCGGGGCCGGTGCGCTGGGCGAGGAGGTGCTCGTGGAGGGCCTTGGCGCGGCGGCGCACGTTCAGCCCACCGGGAAGGGTCCCCTCGGCGTCCATGCCGGCGTCGATGCACGCGGTCATCGTGTCGTGCAGCTCGGTGAGGTAGGCCTCGACCTCATCCTCGTCGCGGGCGGAGACCTCGTTGGCCATGACGACCTCGGAGACGCTCAGTCCCTCGCGCTCGCAGATCTCGAGGAGCTCGGCCGAGGAGGAGAAGGGGTAGGGCGCGGGGGTGGCGTGGGCCGCGGCCGCCGTCGCCGCAAGGTCACGGCCGAGGCCGCCGCCCCCGAGCACGTCGAGGAGGCCCCCGGGACCCCGGCCTCCGACGACGCCGACGAGGCCGAGGACCGCTCCACGGGCGCCGCGGAGGAGCCGTCGAAGGGGCGTGGCCGCCGTCGCCGCAAGGCCCGCTCCGGCCGTTCGGCCGACGCGCAGGACGACGGCGAGAGCACCTCCACCGATGACGAGGAGGACGAGAGCGTCGAGGACGCCGACTCCGAGGGCTCCGACGACGCCCAGGAGAGCGGCTCCGGCCGCCGCAAGCGCCGCCGCGGCGGACGGGGCCGTCGCTCCCGGTCCCGCGGTGACGACCACGACTCCGACGAGTCCTCGGAGGACGAGGACTCCGAGCAGCCCGACGCCGACGCCTCCGCCGACGACGGCGAGCCCGGCGAGGACTCCGGCGACCAGGGGAGCGTTTCCGGCTCCTCGCGCCGTCGTCGTCGTCGCTCCCGCTCCCGCTCTGACTCCGGCTGCGAGGGCCGCGACGTCCGCGACGAGGTCACCGCCCTCAAGGGCTCCACCCGTCTCGAGGCCAAGCGCCAGCGCCGCCGCGAGGGGCGCGCCGCCGGGCGCCGCCGCCCCGTCGTCACCGAGGCCGAGTTCCTCGCCCGCCGCGAGAGCGTCGACCGCCAGATGATCGTGCGCGAGCAGGACGGCCTCAACCAGATCGCCGTCCTCGAGGACGGGCTCCTCGTCGAGCACTACGTCGCGCGCCACACGCAGACCTCCATGGTCGGCAACGTGTACGTCGGCCGCGTCCAGAACGTCCTGCCCTCGATGGAGGCCGCCTTCGTCGACCTCGGCAAGGGCCGCAACGCCGGCCTCTACGCCGGCGAGGTCAACTGGGACGCCGCCGGGATGGAGGGCAAGCCGCGCCGCATCGAGGACGCTCTCAAGAGCGGCGACACCGTCCTCGTCCAGGTCACCAAGGATCCGATCGGCCACAAGGGCGCCCGCCTCACGAGCCAGATCACGCTCGCGGGCCGCTACCTCGTCCTCGTCCCCGGCGGCTCCATGACGGGCATCTCCCGCAAGCTGCCCGACACCGAGCGCGCCCGCCTCAAGAAGATCCTCAAGCGCATCGTCCCCGACGACGCCGGCGTCATCGTGCGCACGGCCGCCGAGGGCGCCACCGAGGAGCAGCTCAAGTCCGACGTCGACCGCCTCGCCAAGCAGTGGGAGTCCATCGACAAGAAGTCGAGCGCCGTCCTCAAGGGCTCCGGCAAGGCCCCCGTCCTCCTCAAGGGCGAGCCCGAGCTCGCGGTGCGCGTCGTCCGCGACGTCTTCAACGAGGACTTCGGCAAGCTCATCGTCCAGGGCCCCGATGCCTGGAAGACGATCAGCGAGTACGTCACCGACGTCAGCCCGGACCTCGCCGAGCGCCTCGAGCACTGGGTGAGCGCCGAGGACGTCTTCACCGCCCACCGCGTCGACGAGCAGCTCGCCAAGGGCTTCGACCGCAAGGTCTGGCTGCCCAGCGGCGGCACGCTCATCATCGACCGCACCGAGGCCATGACCGTCATCGACGTCAACACCGGCCGCTTCACCGGGGCCGGCGGCACGCTCGAGGAGACCGTCACCCGCAACAACATCGAGGCCGCGGAGGAGATCGTCCGGCAGCTGCGCCTGCGCGACATCGGCGGCATGGTCGTCATCGACTTCGTCGACATGGTCCTCGAGTCCAACCGCGACCTCGTCCTGCGTCGCCTCGTCGAGTGCCTCGGACGCGACCGCACCCGCCACCAGGTCACCGAGGTCACAAGCCTCGGCCTGGTCCAGATGACCCGCAAGCGCGTCGGCCAGGGCCTCGTCGAGGCCTTCTCCACGCAGTGCGAGGAGTGCGGCGGACGCGGCTTCATCGTCCACGAGAACCCCGTCGAGAACCAGCAGGCCGACATGTCCGCCTCTGCCTCGCGCGGCTCGGGCTCCGGCCGGGGCCGCGGGCGCGGCAAGGGCGGTCAGTCCGGCCAGGAGCGCTCCGGCTCGCGCAAGGCGGGCAAGGGCTCCGAGGGCGCCGAGAAGGAGGGTGCCGAGGTCTCCGTCGACGAGCAGGACGACGCGACCCGCGAGGCCGTGCGCCGCTCGCTCGCTCAGATCGCCGCTGCCGCCGAGCAGGCTCACACGGCGCAGGCGGAGCAGCCCGAGCCGGTTGTGGCGCCCGAGCAGCCCAGCGAGCAGCCCGCCGAAGAGCCGACGGACACCGCGTCCGAGCCGTCCGAGGAGGCCGCTGAGGCTCCTGTGACGGATGAGACGGCGCCCGCCGCCGAGGACCCTGCGGGCGAGTGACGCCGTGACTCCGCACGGCGGCGGTTCGCACCGTCGCCGTGCGGAAGAACACAGGAGGCTGCCCGGGATCCGGGTTGGTCCCACGGTGTCGATCGCATAAAGTGGTCCGCCGGTGCGTTCTTGCACCGAAGCCCAGGAGACAGCCCTCCCGTCGTCCCGCCCACGAGCGCGGAGCCCGGCGGAGAGCGTCCTAAGATACGACAGAATTGAGCATTCAAGTGGTCTACGCGATCGTCAAGGCCGGCGGCCGTCAGGAGAAGGTCTCCGTCGGCGACGTCGTGGTTGTCGACAAGCTTGCCGGCAAGATCGGTGACGAGGTCTCCCTCGCCCCCGTCGTGCTGGTGGACGGCGACAAGGTGACCACCGCCGCTGCCGACCTGGCCAAGGCCTCCGTCACCGCCGAGATCGTCGGCGACGAGAAGGGCCCCAAGATCAACATCCTCAAGTTCAAGAACAAGACGGGCTTCCGCAAGCGCCAGGGTCACCGCGCCAAGCTCACGGCCGTCAAGGTCACCGCGATCAAGTGACCGCCCTCGCGGCATCCTGAACGCATCGCTCGAGAGAAAGAAGCCTCACCATGGCACACAAGAAGGGTCTTGGTTCCTCCCGCAACGGCCGTGACTCGAACGCGCAGCGCCTCGGCGTCAAGCGCTTCGGCGGCCAGTTCGTCGGCGCCGGCGAGATCATCGTCCGTCAGCGCGGCACCCACTTCCACCCCGGCGAGAACGTGAGCCGCGGCAAGGACGACACCCTGTTCGCCACCGCCGACGGCAACGTCGAGTTCGGCACGCACCACGGCCGCAAGGTCGTCAACGTCGTGCTCGCTGAGGCCTGAGCCTCACAACTCAAGCACCACCGCGCGCACGTCCAGGAG
>SKEM01000947.1_pt1 | contig 15449 bp, 17 predicted proteins | sample 4826731 | NCBI WGS metagenome assembly SKEM01 (sample SAMN11008809, study PRJNA524170) | human gut metagenome | biome: Human fecal sample; material: Feces; isolation source: fecal sample from pouch patient p37 | host: Homo sapiens | place: Israel: Tel-Aviv | collected 2015-07-27
TATATGCGTAAGTTTAAAATGTCACGTATTAATTTTAGAGAGTTAGCACATCAAGGAAAAATACCAGGTATCCACAAAGCAAGTTGGTAGTTAAAGAGAGGTGAATATAATGGAAAAGACAGATTTAGCAAGTGCTTATCGTCGTTTGCGAAGCAGTAATCGTAAGACTAAGAAACGTGCGCTTAAAATAATTAAAGCACATAAAAAGAATAAATAAGAAAAAGCCTTAGTTAGTCCGATAAATTATCGTGAACTAACTAGGGCTTTTAAAATTAATTATTATTTTTCTTAGTTGCTCGAGTATAAATTCCTAGAGCTAGAGAACCAAAGAAGATTGGTCCAATAACAGTCCAAAATCCAGTTACCCAATCGCCTTGTATAAATGGATCAACACAAGTAAAGATGATCCCAAATAAGATAATTAAGAAGCAAATGTAGGTAACAATTTTAGTCCAAGTATGATTCTTGTAAGCGATAAATGGTTGCTTAAATCCTTTTTTCTTAAAGACAGGGAAGGCACCAACTAAGAATAAATAAGGGAATGAAGTTGATACGTTAGACATATCAGTCAAAATTGTATAAAAACTCTTAGCTTGACCGCCACCAAATGAAATTAAGAAGATCAAGATACATACAAGTAAAGCTTGCATCCACATAGCGAATTCTGGAATACCATGTTTGTTGAGCTTGGTCATTTTTTCTGGCCATAAGTGTTTGGAACCTAAGATAAATGATTTAATTGGAGAATAAATCAAAATAAAGAAAGAACCAACATAAGCTAAAAACATTCCTAAACCAACAAAACGGATGAAGATATTTCCGATTAAATTACTTACACTTGCAGATAATCCTAAGCTATGTCCTAAATAAATTCCAAGATGTTGCATCATAACATAAGTGATGTTTCCTAGGTTAACAGAGTCGCCAGAAAGGACATCTTTCCAGTTTACGCTGATACCCCATAAAAGAATCATGAAGGAGTAAGCAACTGCGATTAATAATGAAGAAATCAACAAACCTCTAGGGAAAGTTTTTTCAGGTTCTTCAATATTATCTATCATTCCACCTAAAGATTCCATGCCGGCATAAGCAAAAATAGCATATACGACAAAAGATAAAGTAGCAACCGGGCTAGCAAAAGCAGGGTTAGGTGATTTGATAAATGCAGATGCTGTGATTGGTTGTTCAAAGTGTCCATGAGTTGCAAATAATGAAATGAACGTAGCAATTAAGAATACAAAAATCATTCCAGTTACAAAAGCACCACCAACACTAGAAACCTTTGAAATAACATCTGCACCACGACTTGCAAAGAAAGTAACGAAAATAATCCAAAGAATAGCTAAAATCCCGACTACTTGGGTAGCATTGAAAGGACCAAAAGCCCAAGTTTGGGTCATATCTTTACCAAATAATAAGGCAGAGAAGGGGATAAATACTTTTGATGAAATATTTATCAACCAAACTATCCAACTAGAAAGCCAGATGAAAGTTCCGATAAATGCAAGTTTTTCACCAATAGTATTACTTAGCCAAGCATAAATACCACCTTGCTCATCTTTAAAAGTTGAGCCGTATTCTGCAAGCATCATGGATACTGGCAAGAAGAAAAAGATGGCTGCAAAAATATACCAGATGATACTAGCATATCCCATTTGCAGAAAAGCAACTGGCATGTTAGCGAAACCAAAGATACTTGAAAAAATCATCATGATTAAGCTAAATAAGCCTATTTTTTTGTTTTTATCATTCATAAAAATTCTCCTTTAAAAATGATAAAAAACATTTTAACACATGATGATTAAAACAAGGTTGAGTAATTGGGAAAAAGATGATTAATTTAACAAGGAATTGGTTTAATATTTTCTATAAAAACACTAAAATTACAATTATAGATAATTAACTTACGATTATAATTTTAGTATTATTTAATTCTATAAGTAAGTTCACTACTTTTTTCTTCTATTATATCGCGTATTTCTTTAGCAAATCTTTCTCTACTAATTGGACGAAATTTTCTTAGGAAACTAAATAGTTTGAATTTTAATAAAAAGTCTAATATTACAGCGGGATAATAGTTGCTTCTTCGAACTTTAGAATAACTAATCCGGGATAGACAGATATTGCACGATTGCCCAACTTTCTACTAGCATAATTTTCAGTAGTTCTTTTGGCATGTAAATAATTATTTAAAAAGAATGGAGCTGAATTAGCAGAGATAAACAAGAACTTGTTATCGAAATTAGCGATGCTATCAATGATTAACTTAGCAGGTTCAATGCTACTATTTTCATAGGTTTGATTTTTTGATTTATTAGGGAGAAGAATTCCTACACAATCAATAACCCAGTCAGATGTTTGAAGTAAAGAATGCCAACTAGTATCATGTGCTAAGTCAAAAGAATGATAATTAACACCAGCAATAGAATTAGGGCGTTTGCCATTACGTGAAATAGAGTGAAGCTCTAAAGTTGTATCTTTTGATAATTCCAGTAATATTCCTTGGCCAACTAACCCAGTTCCACCAACAACTGCAATTTTCATAGAAGATTCCTTCTTTCAAAAAACACCAACCGAGAAAACTCAATTGGTGCCTATTTTTATTTAGATAATTTTCGATCCATAATTAACTCAACGGTCTTATTCATAGTAGAACTATACTCGGATTTTTCCATAAGTTCCATTGTAATAATATCAATAACATACACAATTGCTAACTGAGAATTGATAAAGCGAGTATTATCAACAAAATTACTATTTTTGACAACCGCACTCCAGGTAGAGAGCTCAATAAGTGGACTTTGATAAAATCCAGTAATGCTGATAATTTTTGTTCCTTTTTGTTTGGCTAAAGAACAAGCAACATTTACATCATCAGTATTACCAGATTGACTAATGGCGATGATAACATCATCAGAGTTTACAATAGTACTATCTATAAACATCATATGGCTATCGACTGTACAAAAAGCAGCAATTCCCATACGAATTAGTCGTTGAGTGAATTCTTGTGCAGTATAACCTGAACTTCCTAAACCGTAAACGTAGACACGACGAGCTTTAGTAATAGCATGGACAATATTATGAATAGTGTCAGTATCTAGTTGCTTCCAAGTACCTTGAAGTACTTTTTGATAGAATTCGTAAACTTTATCTCCCATAGAATCGCTTTTAGAAGAAACTGGAACCTCAGGAGAGCTAGCAGCAGATATAGCGAGCTTTAATTTAAAATCATGAAAATCAGAACATTCCATTCTACGCACAAAGCGAGTGATAGTAGCATTACTAACACCCGCTTTTTTAGCTAATTTAGTAATATTCATAGATTGTACTTCTTGAGGATTTTGAAGAACTTTTAAAGCTACTTTACGTTCTTGGCGAGAAAGTGTGGAGAAAATTGCTTCTATATTATTAAGCAAATTCATCAACATCACCCCTGATATAATTTATCTCAAGTATAGCACAATTTTTTACTTAATTGCGTCCATAAATTTATTTGCAATTTCTAGTGGACGAGTAATCGCGCCACCAACTACTAAGGCATGTACACCTAATTCTAAAACACGTTTAGCTTTTTGGGGGAGATCAATTTTACCTTCAGCAATAACTGGATGCTCAGCAACTTTTAGAACTTCTTTTAAATATTCAAAATCATTATCAGCAATATTCATACCTTTAGTAGTAGGGGTATAGCCATGCATAGTCGTACCGATAATATCGAAACCAAGTCTATTAGCTTCTTTGACATCATTGAGATCACCAGTATCAGCCATAAGAAGAGTATTAGGAAATTCTTCGCGGAATTGAGGAATGATTTCTTCCAATTTTTCTCCATTAGGACGTGCTTGTCCTGTTACTTGGCAAGCAACAACTTCAACTCCAGTAGCGGCAACTTGACGCATTTCTTTAAGAGTTGGAGTAATATATACATCAGAATCTGGATAGTCTTTTTTTATAATTCCAATAATTGGAAGTCCAGTCTCGTCTTGAATAGCTTGAATGTCAACGATAGAATTAGCTCTAATTGCAGGTGCGCCAGCCATTTTAGCTGCACGTGCCATACGTGCCATAATGAAAGAGCTATGTAAAGGTTCACCTTCAAGTGCCTGACAAGAAATAATTAATTTTCCATGAACTTGATCAAGAAAGGTATTTTCCATAATCTTCACCCCAATTTCTACTATTCTTTGAAATATTTTTCGTAAATCTTTTGAGCTCCAGCTTCCATTTCAGGAGTTGGTTTGCTCATAGGTTCTTTGCAGTAGCCAGCATGAACCCCAAGTTTTTCAAATACTAACTTAATAGTAGGATATAAATCATTATTTAAAAGATCAGTAATATAGTCATTACTTAATGTTTGAAGTTCACGAGCTTTTTCTATATCTCCAGCCTCGAAAGCTGCAATTTCTTCTTTAACACGAGGAGCGTTTAAGTTAAATGTTGAACCAATTGCACCATCAACGTCCAATGCAAGAGCAGGTAATAACATTTCGTCAAAACCTGAAAGAATTAACTTATCTGGGAAACGATTACGAACACGTTCTAGGAGATAGAAATCGGCATTAGTATATTTAATACCTACAATTTTTGGATTTTCAAACAATTCAGCAAATTGATCTAGAGATAATGCGACACCTGTTAAGGCTGGAATAGAATAAATAATAAGTTTATTATCTACACCTTCAAGAATTGAATTATAATAATTCTTAATTTGTTCAAATGAGAAATTATAATAGAAAGGTGTAACAGCAGAAATCATAGGGTAACCTAAATCAGTCACATATTTAGCTAATTCTTTTGCTTCATTTAAATTCAAAGAGCCTACTTGAGCAATAAGATGTGTTTTGCCAGCAGCTTCTTCATAAGCAACCTTGAAGATACTCTTTTTTTCTTCTGTACTAAGCATGAAAGTTTCACCAGTACTACCACCTACATAAAGTCCATCGATATGATTTACATCAATATTGTAACGAACCATTTCACGAACGCCGTCTAAGTTAACAGAACCATCTTCGTTAAATGCAGTCATAAGAGCAGAATAAAGTTTTTTCATAATCTATTACCTCACAATTCATTTTTGATAACGCTTTAACTACCTTCGCTTATACTATACAATACGAAAAAAATTATTTCAACAACATATTTAGATAATAATTATCATAATCAAACATAAACGTTGTTATATCAATGCGATAATTATTTTTACAAAATTAATTTGAGAAAAAAAGTATCTTATGCTATATTGAAAGCGGTTATAATAAATTCCTTTAGAAAGAAGGTAATCAAATGAAAAAATATTATTTAGGTTTTGATGTAGGTGGTACTACCATTAAATATGGCTTGATTGATCCTGAATTAAATATTATCGAAAGTAGTAGTTGTCCAACTTTAGAAAATAAAGATGGTCATATTTTAAAAAGCCTAAAGAAAATTACTGAAGAAATGATGAATTCTTACACTTTGCTAGGAATTGGTGTTAGTACAGCTGGCATTGTTGGTAAAAATGGTGAAATTCAATATGCTGGTCCAACAATCCCAGGATATATAGGAACACCTATAAAGAAGGAGTTAGAAGAATTATCTGGATTACCAGTATCAGTAGTTAATGATGTAGATGCTGCTTTATTAGGAGAACGTTTAGCTGGTGGTGCGAAAGGCAGTGACAATGTTTATTGTATAGCGTTAGGTACTGGTATAGGTGGTGCATATTTTTATGAAGGGAAATTATTTTCTGGTGCTCATGCTGGTGCTAATTCTATTGGTTATGCTCTTTATGATAAAAATACTAAAACAGACTATCAGAAAAGAGCAGCTACTTTAAGTTTAGAAGCTTACTTGAAAAGATTTGATACATCTGTAATTGATGCTTTTGAAAAAGCTAAAGCTGGTGATGAAAGATTTAAAAAGATTATTGAAGATTGGGGAGATGAAGTAGCACGAGGTGTAGCAGAAATTATTTTGTTATTTGATCCTGAACTTATCTTATTAGGTGGTGCAGTTGCTAAACAAGGAGAATATCTAGTTGATTTAGTAGAAAGACATCTTGAAGAATATGTTCCTAAAGGATTGATACAGACACAAATTAAGGTTAGTCATTTAGCAAATAAAGCACAACTTTTAGGTGGAATTGCTGAGCTAGTAAATATATAAATAAAAAAAATTGTTGAGTGTTCATTAGTGTTAGATTATACTTATAGGTAATGATAGGTAAATTTAACGAGAAGAGAAAGAGAAGTGACAAATTTGGCAGAAGAAAGAACACTTATCTTAGTTAAACCAGATGGAGTTTCAAGTCATCATGTAGGTGAAATTATCACTAGAATTGAGCGCAAAGGATATGAAATTGAAGCTTTAAAGGTTGTATCAGCTACAGAGGATCAATTAAAACAACATTACAATGATAAGGTTGACAAACCATATTTTCCAGATATGTTATCTTACATGCAATCAGGTCCAATTGTGGGGATAGTTGCGGTAGGTACAAATATTACTAAAGCAATGCATCGAATGGCTGGTAATACAAATCCAGGAGAAGCTGAATTTGGAACTATCCGTGGAGATTATGGGCGAGAATGGCCTTATAAACATATCCAAAACGTGGTGCATACATCAGATAGTGTAGAAAGTGCGCAACGTGAAATTAAAATATGGTTTCCAGAATTTAATTTTTAGAAGTAAATAAAGATGAAAGCTAAGAATTACACTAATTTAACGTGATTCTTAGCTTTCTTTATTTTACAGATATTATATTTTTACTTTTATCAAAATAAAAAAATTTACTTTTTATAAAATGCTGATATAAAAGAATTATCACCTTATTTTGAAAATAAATATCTTTTTTAAGTGTTGAAATATTTATTTTCTTTTTATATAATGACGTTGTTGAATGAAAACGTTTTATAAATAGAGAGTGCTACCTTCGATTACAACACTGCACAGGAATGATATTAAGAAAGGCGGTTGGATATAAATGCATGTATCTATAAACACAGCTATTTTCGAAAATGAAGTAAAAAAAGGTAAGAGCCAATTAGAATGCTTGAAAAGTCTACCAGAGAAATTGATAGATAGCATTGAAGTGCGTGGAGAGTTTTTTAATGAAGGCAAAATTGAAGAAGAATTAGAAGAAATCGCTAATTTGTGTAAGGAAAATGGATGGAAGTTATTTTATTCTGTTCCGCAAGAATTGTTTAATCAAGAAGGTTTCAATCAAGATATCGAAAATAAGATTTTAATAGCTGAAAAGTATAATATCTCTAACTTAAAATACAGTTTAGGGCATATAGATATTAAGAATACAAATTTTAACAAATTAAATGATATTTTAAATAATACATCTGTAAATGTAACTATTGAAAATCAACCTAATGCCAATGGAACTTTAGTAGAAATGAAAAAAGCAATAAATTATTTAAGTGATAATCATATCAAATTAGGATATACATTTGATTCTGGAAATTGGTATTGGATAAATGAAAATCCACATGTTGCTTTTGATGAATTGAAAGACAATATTTCTGTATATCATTTAAAAGATATAAAAAATGAAAATACGATGATGTTAAATGATGGAAATACAGATTGGAAGTATATGTTAAATGAATTAGATCAAAATATACCAATATTTTTAGAATATGGAATTGATAAAGATAAAGTAGTTGATGAAATGGAGAAAGTAGAAGAGGTATTGATAAACGGTAGGTGTTATCAATGACGTATCTCGTTGAATTGTTTATAATATTGCTTTTGACAAAAATAGGTGCCCATTTATCTAATGTATTTAATTTTCCAAGTGTAATTGGAGAATTATTAGTAGGAATTATTGCAGGTCCTGCAGTACTTGGGATTTTAGCTCCGACTAATTTAGTTCATTATTTTTCAGAGCTGGGAGTAATCATTCTAATGTTTATTGCAGGATTAGAAGGAAATTTACAGATGCTGATGAAGTATTGGAAACCATCTGTAACAATTGCGATACTAGGTGTAATTGTTCCAACAGGAAGTGCAGCACTTTTATGTGCATTAGTATTTGGCTTTTCTTGGGAAACAGCATTATTTATAGGGCTGGTTTTAAGTGCAACTTCAGTAAGTATTACAGTTCAAGTACTTAGAGAAATGAACCGGATGAATAGTAGAGAAGGGGCCATGATTTTAGGTGCTGCAGTAGCTGATGATATCATTTGTGTTATTTTACTAGGTTTGAGTATTAGTTTTGTTGGAAGTAGCGGAACATCAGGTATAGCATTATTAAAATTAATTGGTCCTAAGATACTATTTTTTGTAATCGCATTCTTGTTAGGAAAGTGGTTTGTACCTAAATTTTTAGAAATATTTAGTAAGTTAAATGCGAGCGAAAATGATACAACTGCAGCGATAATTTTATGCTTTGGTTTTGCTGCTTTGGCTGTGTCTATGGGAATGAGTGATGTTTTGGGAGCTTATTTTGCAGGGTTAGCGATTTCTGAAACAAAATTTAAAGAGAAATTGTCATTGAAGATTGAACCTATAGGATATGCTGTTTTTATACCAGTATTTTTTGTAAGTATTGGATTGAGTATTAGTTTTAAAGGAATACAAAATGATATTTTCTTTATTATATTGCTAATTATTATAGCAATTTTGGGAAAACAAATAGGATGTGGTCTTGGAGCAAAAGCTTTTGGATTAACTTGGGATGAATCGAATATTGTAGGAGCAGGAATGGTATCACGTGGAGAAATGGCACTAGTTGTAGCCAATGTAGCTCTGAATGCACATGTTGTTGATCAAAATCATTATACTGCCATGATAATTGTAACCGTAATCACAACTTTGATTGCTCCACTAATTTTAAAATTCTATATACAAAGAACAGAAAGAGAAGAAGTTTACGCAAAAAATCAAATTAATTAATATTATGAGGTGAAACGAAATGGAAAAAGTCGGTTTTGGTACTCTTAATTGGATTGTCCTAGTTTTATATTTGCTAGCAATGTTAGCAGTCGGAGCTTATTTTACTAAAAAAGCAAGTAAGAATACAGATTCATTTTTCACAGCTGAAGGTAAAATTCCAGCTTGGGCTGCAGGATTTAGCATTTATGCTACAACTTTAAGTGCTATCACTTTTATGTCTACACCTGAACAAGCTTTCTTAAATGATTGGGCATATTCAATTGGTAATTTAGCAATTATTGCTATCATTCCAATTTTAGTTAAGTACTATGTTCCATTCTTTAGAAAATTAAAAGTTCCAACAGCTTATGGATACTTAGAAGAAAGATTTGGTCCGGTAATGCGAATTTTAGGTAGTTTACTATTTATGCTTTATCATATTGCTCGAGTAGCTATTGTTATTTACTTACCTATCATCGCAATTACATCTGTTTCGGATATTAATCCAATTATTATTGCATTATTCGTAGGCGGACTATGTATCATTTATACATTCCTAGGTGGTATTGAAGGTGTTATTTGGTCAGATGTTATCCAAGGTATTTTGTTACTAGGTGGTGCATTATTAGTTATCATTCTAGGTGCTCACTATATTGATGGTGGTTGGGCTACTGTAACTTCTGATGCAATTACACATCATAAATTAATTTCTGGATTTGATATGAAAGTAAGTGATTTATCTAAGTTTTTACCTTTGATTTTTGCAGGTCAATTCTTTAATAGTTTATATCAATATACTGGTAGTCAAGATGTTGTGCAACGTTATCAAACCACAGCAACAATGGAAGAAACAAAGAAATCTCTTTGGACAAATGGTATCTTAGCATTTATCACAATTCCTATTTTCTACGGAATGGGTACAGTTCTGTTTAGTTTTTACAACCACGCAGCAGTGCTACCAAAAGGATTTAACACAAGTGCAGTTGTACCATACTTTATTGTAACTAAACTTCCTGCAGGTATTGCTGGACTAGTTATTGCTGCTATCTTTGCTGCTGCTCAATCAACTATTGCTTCTAGTTTAAATGCTATTTCTTCTTGTGGTATTGTTGACTTTAAACAAAGATTCTTTAATGATAAATTTAAGAATATTAGTGATGTTGCTTTAGCTCGTTGGATTATCGTAATTTCTGGTTTATTTAGTTTAGCAGTTGCTATTTACTTATTAGTTGGCAATACTTCAGAAACATGGAACTTATTCTTAGCAGTAACTGGTTTGTTTGGTGTTCCTATTGCAGGTATCTTTGCTGCAGGTATTTTTACAGAAAAAGCTAATACTGTTGGTGCTGTAATTGCTTTGATTGTAGCAGCTGGTTTAACATATTATGTACAATCTTTAAATATTTCTCCATTTATTACAAGTAGCGTATCATTCTTGACATCATTTGTAGTAAGTTACCTTGTGGGTCTAGTTACACCACAATACAGAAAGGATGTAACAGGATTAACAGCTAAAACTATTGATGTGGAATACACTAAAAAATAATTATAATTAGAATATGAAAATTGCTGGTAATTTTTAAACAAAAGTTATCGGCAATTTTTTATTTAAATAGGAAGAAACTATTCTTTATTTTATTATCATAAAAATAATTAAAAGTTACAGCTTATGTGGTGTGCTATAATAATGTAGAAGATATCCTAGTGAAAGCAGGTACTCGGTTTGAGTAATTTATATAGAAGTGTTTTTGATATTATTGGACCAATAATGATAGGTCCTTCAAGTTCTCATACTGCCGGTGCGGTTGCAATTGGAAGGGCAGCTAATGATTTATTTGGCGGAATTCCTGAAAGAGTAATCGTACATTACTATGGTTCATTTGCTAAGACGCATCGTGGTCATGGAACAGATTATGCGATTGCGGCAGGAGTTCTAGGCTTTGATGCATCAGATCCTAGGGTTCCCAATTCTAGACAAATTGCTAGAGAACAAGGAATAGATATTAGGTTTGTAGAAGAGAGCGGTGAAAGTCCTATTCATCATCCTAATACTGCAGTTTTAGATTTGATTGGTGGAGATAAAAGGGTGCAAATTTCAGGTTGTTCCATTGGTGGAGGAACCATAGAGATTCGTAATATTAGACTTCATGGAATAGATATTAAACCAACCGGACCACTATCAATTATACTTTACGTAACCACCAATACAGAAAGGGATAACGGAATATCACTTATTGAGGACTTGAATAGGTTAGCTCCATTTGATAAGAAACAAGTTTTAAAAAATAATGAATATACAATATATGAATTTGATTTGAAACAACAATTACAAGAAGGAATAAGAGGATTTTTTGTTAATAAATATGAAAATATCATCTGTCTATAAGAGGAATTTAAAATGTATGCAAGTATAGAAGAATTAGTTAGCGATGCTACAATTAAAAACTTACCAATATCTGAATTAGTTATTCAAGCTGAGTGTAACGATATGAACGTTTCCAGAAATGATGTATGGAGAAAGATGAAACATAATTTAGATACTATGAGATTAGCAGTTAGTCGGGGTGCCCATGGAATTGGAGTACACTCTAAAACAGGATTAACAGGTGGTGATGCTGTAAAAATAAAAGATTATCGAAAATCTCACAAAACATTATCTGGAGATATGATAATGTCAGCAGTACAATCAGCCATTGCTACAAATGAAGTTAATGCAGCGATGGGAGTTATATGTGCAACTCCAACAGCAGGATCTTCAGGTACTCTTCCAGGAGTGTTATTTACTCTTGAAAAGAGGTTGGGATTAGATGAAGAACAAATGGTGAGGTTTTTATTTACTGCTGGTGGATTTGGAATGGTTATTGCTAACAATGCTTGCATTGCAGGTGCCACAGGTGGTTGCCAAGCTGAAGTAGGTAGTGCTTCTGGAATGGGAGCAGCTGCGGCTGTAGAAGTAACAGGCGGGACTCCTAAACAGAGTGCTAATGCAATGGCGATTGCAATTAGTAATTTATTAGGTTTGGTATGTGATCCTATTGCAGGTTTAGTAGAAGTGCCTTGTATTAATCGTAATGCTATTGGTTCTAGCAATGCTTTGATATCTGCAGACATGGCACTGGCTGGTTGCGAAAGTATGATTCCAGCAGATGAAGTAATTAGTGCGATGGACAAGGTCGGTAAAAATATGCCAGAGTCACTACGAGAAACTGGAATTGGTGGTTTGGCAGGAACCCCAACTGGACAAGAAATTAGAATGCGTATTTTTGGTAAAAATCTATAGGAAAGGACCAAGTCGTATGAGAAGTAATAAAGAGGTCAGAGATGATATAATAGAGAAGCTAACAACAGTGGTTGATCCCGAATTGAATATAGATATTGTTAACTTAGGATTAATTTACAACGTTGACTTAGATGAAGATGGCATTTGTTTGGTAGAAATGACATTGACTACAATGGGTTGCCCACTTACTAACATTTTGGCAGATATGGTTACAAGAGCTTTGAGAGATATTCCAGAGATAAAGAACGTAGATGTTGAATTTGTATGGGAGCCAATGTGGACGACAGACCGTTTAAGTCGATACGCTAAGTTAGCTTTAGGGATACACTAGTAGCAATTCAAAGAGGGGTGATTTTTGTGAATAAAAGTCTAAAAAATGTTTTAATTGCTGGAACTGCATCAGGGATTATTTCTGGTTTAGTTAAATTAGGTTGGGAAAATATTATGCCACCTAGAACTCCAGAACGCGATGAAGTTAATCCTCCACAAACTTTCTTACAACAATTGGGAGTACCGGCAGAGATAACACAATCAACTTATAAATATTCTGGTCATAGAATGCCATGGGCTAGTTTTCTAATTCACTTCGGATTTTCAGTAACTTTTGCAACAACATATGCATTAGCATTGGAAAAGAAAATGAATTGGTTAACTAAGAAACAAGGTATTCCATTTGGTGTAGCTATGTGGATTGCTTTCCACTTGGTAATTATGCCAGCTATGAAGACTATTCCAAGTGCTAAACGTCAACCTTTAGAAGAACACTTATCAGAAGTATTGGGTCACATTTTCTGGATGTATACTAATCATGAAGTGGCTAAAGAAATTTTAGATAGATTAAACAAATAATGGAAGTAAGGATTAAGATATGTAAATCTTGATCCTTATTTTTTATTAGTATTTTTTGTTTAAAAATGATAGAGTATAATTAAATTATCATAATTACTTGAATAAGAGGTGATTGCATGACATTAAGGATTGCATTGGCACAAATTCCTGTTGAACACGGGAAACCTGAAGAAAATTACAAAAAGGTTGCTCAATATTTAAGCAAGGCAGCACAAGCTAAGGCGGATGTAGTTGTCTTACCAGAATTGTGGAATACAGGTTATGACCTAGCAAGGTTAGAAGAAATTGCAGATGTTGAAGGCCAGCAAACTAAGGAATTTTTACAAGCTAAAGCACAAGAATATAAGATTGACATTGTTGGTGGATCAGTTGCGATTAAAGAGAATGAACAGTTTTACAATACAACTTATATTGTTGATAAACAAGGCAAGCTCATTAGTGAATATCGTAAAGTTCATTTGTTTAGATTGATGGATGAAGATAAGTATTTAGCTGCTGGAAATCAAAAAAATATTTTTGAATTAGCTGGTGTAAAAAATGCATCTTTTATCTGCTATGACATTAGATTTCCAGAATGGTTGCGGACAGTTGCTAAGGAGAAGTTGAGTATAATCTATGTCGTGGCGCAATGGCCTCAAACTAGAATTAAGCAATGGAAAGCCTTGTTAATTGCAAGAGCTATTGAAAATCAAACTTATGTTGTTGCGGTTAATCGAGTGGGTAAAAATCCTGATAATAAGTTTAATGGTCATTCGCTGATAATTAATCCTTTAGGTGAAGTTTTAAGTGATAGTGGCGATCAAGAAACATTGACAGTTTATGATTTAGATACATCTGAAATGGAAAAATTCACGCAACAAATTCATGTATTTGAGGATCGCAGACCAGAATTATACGACTAAGAAGGTGAGGAAAGACGATGAAATTTGAGAAATCTGAAATTCTAAAAAATCTACCAAAGCAATTCTTTGCTAATTTGGTAATCAAAGTTAATAAAAAAATTGCAGAAGGAGTAGATGTTATCAATCTAGGACAAGGTAATCCTGATAAACAAACTCCTGAATATATCGTTAAGAGCACACAAAAATGGGTAGCTAGTCCGCAAAGTCACAAGTACTCATTGTTTCGTGGACAACCAGATTTTAAACAAGCTATAGCAGATTTTTATCAAGAAAAGTATCAAACTATATTTGATCCAGAAAAAGAAGTTGCAGTTCTTGGTGGCTCTAAAACGGGCTTAGTCGAACTACCACTGGCTTTGATGAATCCTGGCGATGTATTTTTATTACCAGATCCTGGTTATCCAGATTATTGGTCTGGAGCTACACTTGGACAGGTAACTTTTGAGAAAGTTCCACTTTTGAAGGAGAATAATTTCTTACCAGATTTGAAATCTATTCCTGAAGAACTTGCTAAAAAAGCTAAATTTTTCTATATTAACTATCCTAATAATCCGACAGGTGCAACCGCAACTCAAGAATTTTACGAAGAATTAGTTGCTTGGGCAAAGAAATATGAAGTAGGTATCATCAGCGATTTTGCATATGGTGCAATTGGTTTTGATGGAGAGCGACCATTAAGTTTTATGGAGATTCCAGGAGCTAAGGATGTTGGTATCGAATTTTATACCTTCTCTAAGACTTTTAACATGGCAGGCTGGCGAGTTGCTTTTGCGGTAGGAAATGCTGATATCATTGATGCTTTAAATCTTATCCAAGATCATTTATTTGTAAGTATCTTTCCAGCTCTACAATATGCAGGAATTGATGCTTTGAAAGCCCCAGAACGCGATGCTGAAATCAGTAAGATTGTAGATCGTTACGAAACTAGAAGAAATGCGTTCATCCAAGCTGCTGAAAAAATCGGATGGAAAGCTTTCGTACCTAAGGGAACTTTCTATGCTTGGATGGAAGTACCAAAGGGATATAGTAGTGAAGAATTTGCAGATTTACTTTTGAATGAAGCTGGAGTAGCAGTAGCTCCTGGAAATGGTTTTGGCGAATATGGAGAAGGTTATGTACGAATTGGTTTGTTAATTGAACCAGAACGTTTAGAAGAAGCAGTTGATAGAATCGCAAAACTTAATTTATTTAATGACGATTTGGCGGAAATCCCCTTACTTTAGTGAGGGGGGATGGATAGCCTAAGCCTAGGACTCGTAGAGTCCTATTTTTTGTATGCATTATATTTATGGTCGTTAATATATCTCTCAACAACATCTTTACTCATGTTACCTAGAGAGCCTAGATAATAGCTAGAAGACCATAAATGACCGCTCCAATATTGTTTTTGTCTAATTTCTGGATGTGTTTGTAAGAATAAGAATGCACTTCTGCCTTTTAGTGCTTTGATTACGTCTACTGCTGATTTTCTCGGTGGAAATGAAATAAGCATATGTACATGGTCTGGCATTACTTCCATTTTTTCAATGACTATTTCATTGTCGTCA
>SKEM01000948.1_pt1 | contig 15442 bp, 14 predicted proteins | sample 4826731 | NCBI WGS metagenome assembly SKEM01 (sample SAMN11008809, study PRJNA524170) | human gut metagenome | biome: Human fecal sample; material: Feces; isolation source: fecal sample from pouch patient p37 | host: Homo sapiens | place: Israel: Tel-Aviv | collected 2015-07-27
GGCGCGACACAGTCCTCCACCGCCATCGAGGCGATCAAGCACTACATCCTCAAGGAGCGCCTCCAGCCGGGCGACCCGCTCCCCACGGAGTCGCAGCTGTGCGAGGCCCTCGGGGTGTCCCGGTCCAGCGTCCGCGAGGCCGTCCGTACGCTCGTCGCCCTGGACATCGTCACCGTCCGCCACGGGCACGGCATGTTCGTGGGCGACGTCTCCATGCGCCCCATGGTCGAGTCGCTCGTCTTCCGCGGGCTCCTCAAGCCCGGCGACGACTACCGCGGCCTGCGCGACGTCGTCCAGGTGCGCATGACGCTCGACGAGGCCCTCGCCCCCGAGGTCGCCGCCGCCTGGCGCGGCCGCACCTCGGCTGAGCTCGACGACCTCGTCCGCCGGATGGAGTCCCTCGCCGCGGCGGGCCGGACCTTCTCCGCCGAGGACCACGAGTTCCACTCCCGCCTCCTCGAACCGCTCGAGAACAAGCTCTTCGGGCACCTCACCGAGGCCTTCTGGGCGATCCACACGCAGACCGTGCCCCTGCTCGGAGCACCGACGGCCGAGGACATCGCGACCACCGCGCACGCCCACGGAGCCATGCTCGCCGCGGCGGAGGCCGGCGACGTCGAGGCGTACCGGGTCGCCACGCGCGAGCACTACGCGCCGCTCCTCACGGTGCTCGAGCGGGTCTGAGCGCCGGGGCGACCGGGATTCGTGGCGCCCCGCTCGACGAGCGCACAATGCTCTGGTCCCCTCCATCCGTCCCAGGACCCCAGGAGCACCACTTCATGGCTCAGGACACCCGCGGCCCGGCCGCGTCCTCGGCGGCAGACGCCGCCCACTCCCCCTCCCCCAGTGACCCGACCGCGACGACGCGCCGCCCCAAGGACCCCGTCGACGCCGTCCCCCCGATCGGCCGCCTCACCGTCCTCGGCGTCCAGCACGTCCTGGCCTTCTACGCCGGCGCCGTCGTCGTCCCCCTCGTCATCGCCTCCGGCCTCGACCTGGACACGACGACGACCGTCCACCTCATCAACGCCGACCTGTTCACCTGCGGCATCGCCTCGATCATCCAGTCGGCGGGCCTCGGGAAGCGCATCGGCGTGAGGCTGCCGCTCATCCAGGGCGTCACCTTCACCGCCGTCTCCCCGCTCATCGCGATCGGCCTGGCCGCCTCGGGCGGCTCCGGCGGCACCGCGGGCCTGGCCGCCATGTACGGCTCGATCATCGCCGCGGGCCTGGCCACCTTCATCGCCGCCCCGTGGTTCGCGCGCCTCCTACGCTTCTTCCCGCCAGTCGTCACGGGCACGCTGCTCACCGTCATGGGCACGACCCTCATGAACGTCTCCGCCTCGGACATCGTCTCCTGGGGCACGAACGCGGCCGCCGGGCAGGACGCCACCGCGCTCACCCTCAAGGGCCTCGCCTACGCGATGGGCACGATCGCCCTCATCGTCCTGGTCCAGCGCGTCTTCAAGGGCTTCATGGCGACCATCTCGGTCCTCATCTCGCTCGTCACCATGACGATCATCGCCTGGGCGCTCGGCGACGCCGACTTCTCCGGCGTCTCCCAGGCCCACGCCTTCGGGGTGACCACGCCCTTCTTCTTCGGCCTGCCGACCTTCCCCGTCACCGGCATCGTCTCCATGCTCATCGTCATGGCGGTCACCGCCGTGGAGACCACGGGCGACGTCTTCGCCACCGGCGAGGTCGTCGGCCGCCGCATCACCCCGCGGCACATCGCCAACGCCCTGCGCGCCGACGGCCTGTCCACGATGCTCGGCGGCGTCCTCAACTCCTTCCCGTACACCTGCTTCGCCCAGAACGTCGGGCTGGTGCGCCTGACCCGCGTGCGCTCGCGCTGGGTCGTCACGGTGGCCGGCGCGATCATGATCGTCCTGGGCCTGCTGCCCAAGGCGGGCGCCGTCGTCGGCGCGATCCCGACGCCGGTCATCGGCGGGGCCTCGCTCGCCATGTTCGCCTCGGTCGCCGTCGTCGGCATCCAGACGCTCGGCAAGGTCGACATGCACGACACCCGCAACGAGGTCATCGTCTCGACCTCGATCGGGCTGGCGCTGCTCGTCACCTTCCAGCCCGGGATCGCGTCGATGGTGCCGTCGTGGCTGTCCATCATCTTCGGCTCCGGCGTCACCATCGGCGCCCTCACCGCCGTCATCCTCAACCTCCTCTTCTTCCACGTGGGCCACCAGGAGGGCGCCGACGTAGCCCTCGTGAACGGCCGCGCCGTGAGCGTCGAGGACGTCAACGCCATGGACCGCGAGGCCTTCGTCTTCACCTTCTCCCGCCTCCACGCCGGCGCCCAGTGGCCCGCCGAGCGCGTCTGGGAGCACCGCCCCTTCGCCTCCGCCGCGGCGCTGCGCGAGGCCTTCGAGGACGAGGTCCTCGCCGCCTCCCCGGCCGAGCAGGAGGCGCTCATCAGCGGCTACTCGGACGTCGTCGACCTCCTCGTGCCGGGCCCCGCAGGCGGTGCCGACGACGCCGCCCGCCAGGCGCGGCTCGACACGGCCTCGCTCGCCCTGGGCGAGATGAACGACGCCGAGGAGGCCGAGCTACGTGCCCTGACCGACGCGTACCACGAGAAGTTCGGCCGTCCGCTCGTCATGTGCGTCGCCCGGGTCGCCGACCGCGAGCAGCTCGTGGCCGCCGGGTGGAAGCGCGTCGAGGCCTCCCCCGTGCGTGAGGCGCGCACCGCGATCGGCGCGGTCGTCGACATCGCCGATGAGCGCTTCGACGCGATGATCGCCGACGCGAACCCGATCCGCTCGGCCTGGTCGCGCAAGTTCGAGCAGCTCGACTGACCCCGTCACCGCCACCACCCACCCGAGGAGCCCTGGACATGCTCACCACCGCACCGCTCGTCATCGGCGCCTACGCCGCCCTGCCCACCGCGCTCGAGGCGCAGGACGCCTTCTACGACGGCCTCGCCGGCCTCGGCGCGACCGGGCTCGAGGTCCCCGACACGCACCTCGCCGGCGCCGACGGCGTGCGCCGCATGACCCGGGTCCTCGACGGGCGCTTCCCCGACAGCGTCGTCACGGCCATCCCCTCGACGATGGGCCGCCAGGCGGGCTCACCCGGCGAGGGCCTCGCCTCGCCGGACGAGGTGCTCCGGGACCGGGCCCTCGCCTTCGTCCGCGACCTGCGCCGCGCGTGCGGCACGGTCAACGACGCTCTCGGGAGCCGGTCGATCGGTGTCCTCCTCGTCCACTCCGCGCCGACGGGAGGGGCCGACGCGGACGCCTTCCGCGCGTCCCTCGAGGCCCTCGCCGCGGACGCCGACACCGCCCTGCCCTCGGTCTGGGTGGAGCACTGCGCCGCCGCCTCGGACGCGGTCCCGGGCGAGAAGCGCTTCCTCCCGCTCGCGAGCGAGCTGCGCGTCGCCGCGGAGACCGGGACCCGGGTCACCCTCAACTGGGGGCGCAGCGTCGTGGAGACGCACAACCCGGCGACCCCCGTCGCCCACGTGCGCGCCGCGACCTCGGCGGGGGCCCTCGGGGGCATCGCGGTCTCCGGTGCCGGCGGCTCAGAGACCCCGTACGGGCCCTCGTGGGGCGACGCGCACCTGCCGCTGGACGTCGACGAGCCCACCTCGCTCCTCACCGCCGACCGCGTTCGCGAGTTCGTCGCGGCCGCCGCGGGCCGGGAGGCCTACCGCGCCGTGAAGATCCAGGTGCCCGCCGACGCCGCGGTGGAGCGTCGGCGCGAGATCATCGGACGGCTCACCGAGATCGTGGCCAACGGGGAAGCCGCGTGACGGTCACGACGACCATCGTCGCCTCCGCGGGGCTCGAGCGCGTGACCGCCGCGGTCCTGCGCGCCGTCGAGGCGTCCGGCTGGCGCGCCGCGCCGGCGCAGGAGCCCACCACCGGGGGCGGGACCCTCCTCACGATCGAGCGCGGCAGCCGGCTGCGCAGCCTCCTCGTCGGCGCTCACGCCGGAGACTCCTTCCACGTCCGCGAGACCCTCCTGCTCACGCAGGAGGGCCCGTCGCCGGACGAGGGCGCCGAGGGCGCGAGGACCACGATCGTGTACCGGACCTCGGACGGCCGGTCCGCCCTCCTGGGCGGCCCGTACGGCGCCCAGCACGAGCTCGACGCGTACACCCGGACGCTGGAGCGCATCGAGGTGGAGCTGCGGCGCGATGGCCTCGCCGTCGGCAGGCTCTGAGCGGGCGGCGCAGCTCCCGGCCGGCGGCGTGCTGCTGGGGGCGGCGGGCGTCGGCTTCATCCTCTAGGGCGTTTACTCGGTCCTGCGGGACCGCTACCAGGAGATGTAAGAGCCGCACCCGCACACGACGACACCGGCCCGCTGCCCGTGACGGAGCGGGCCGGCGTCGTGCCCACGGGATCAGGCGGCGTCGGCCACCATGTCGCGGACCATGGGGGCGACCTTCGTGCCGAGGAGCTCGATGGAGCGCAGCTGCGCCTCCTGGGAGCCGAGGCCGATCTTGAGGTCGAAGGTGTCCGCGCCGAGGGCGAGCATCGCGTCGGCGACCTTGCGGGCAACGGTCTCGGGCGAGCCGACGAAGAGGGCGCCGTGGGTGACCTCGTCGTCGAAGCGGGCGCGGGTCATGCGGGGCCAGCCGCGCTCGGCGCCGACGCGGTTGTTGTTGGCGGCGTACTGCGGGAAGAAGGCCTTAGCGGCCTCCTCGTCGGTGTCGGCGATGAGACCGGGGCTGTGGAAGCCGACGGAGTTGTCCTGCACGTGCCCGAACTCGTCCTGCGCGCGGCGGTAGAGGTCGGCGAAGGGCGCGAAGCGCGCCGGCGCGCCGCCGATGACGGCGAGGCGCAGGTCGAGGTCGTGGTAGGCGGCGCGGACGACGGACTGCGGGGAGCCGCCGACTGCGACCGCCAGCGGCGGGACGGAGCCGGCGGCGTCGAGCGGAGGGTAGAGCTCCTGCTTGCTGAGCGACTGGGCGAGCTCACCGTCCCAGGTGGCGGGGCGCTCGCGCCACAGCTGGACGAGCATGGCGAGCTTCTCCTCGAACAGGCCCTCGTACTTGGCCAGGTCGTAGCCGAAGAGGGGGAAGGACTCCGTGAAGGAGCCACGGCCGACCGTGAGCTCGGCGCGCCCGCCCGACAGGGCGTGGAGGGTGGAGATGCGCTCGTAGACGCGGACCGGGTCGTCGGAGGACAGGACGATGACGGCGGTTCCGAGGTGGAGGCGCTCGGTGGCGGCTGCGATGTGGGACAGGACGGTGTCCGGGGCGGAGATCGCGTAGTCGTCGCGGTGGTGCTCGCCGAGGTTGAGGGCGTGGACGCCGACCTGGTCCGCGAGGCGCGCCTGGTCGACGACCTTGCGGAGCGTGGCGGCGAAGTCGCCGTCCTGGAGGTCGCCGAAGGTGTCGAGGCCGAAGTGCAGGGAGGCGGGGTCGAGACGCGTGGGCTCGGGTGCGGTCGTCATGCCGCGACCCTAACAGTTGAACTCTCAATCGCTGAGGGTGCGGCGGCGTGACGATGACGACGGCGTCCCGGTGCCGTGGCCCGGAATACCGGAGCGGAGCCGCCGGGTTGCCCCGGCATGACGATCAGGACCGTGGGCATCATCGGAGCGGGCAAGCTGGGCACGGCCATCGGGCGGCTCGCCGCCACGGCCGGACTCAGCACCCTCATCACCTCCCGGCCCTCCCCCATGCTCCCGGTCATCGTCGGGTCGGTCCTGCCCGAGGCCGAGCTCGTCGACTGGGACCGCCTCGCCGAGCTCGAGGAGCGCGCCGACGCCGTCGTCCTCGCCGTGCCCGCCACCGCCGTCGCCGGCCTGGACCTGTCCCACGCGCGCGGGACGGTCATCGACGCGACGAACCCCTGGGAGGCCACCGGGACCGCGGACGCCGGAGCCGGCGTGCCTGACACCACCCCTGCGCTCGATCCAGCGCACGACCTGGACCTGCACGTGGCCCGCGCCCTCAACCACGTCTCCTACGAGGAGCTCCTCGGCTCCGCGCGCACGCCCGAGCAGGGCGGGGCGCGCCGGGCCCTCGCCGTCGTCTCGGACGATCCGGTGGCGCTCGCGACCGCGAGCGAGCTCGTCGACCGCCTCGGCTTCGACGCCGTGGCCGTGCCCGAGGAGAAGGCAGGCCCCTTCCGCCCCGACGGGCGCCTCTTCGGCGCCTGGCTCGACGCCGAGCAGCTCGCGGCCGCCGTCGCCTGACGGGCGCTGGCGGGGCCGCAGAGACGCCCTGCGGAGCGCCTGAGGCCCAGCACCCGGACCGGATCACCGGCTCCGCCGGGCCGCCGCCGAGCACGGCCCGGGCCCCTCACTCGCCGCGCAGGGACCGGACGACCTCGGCGAGGCGGCGCGCTCCCTCGCGCAGCGACCCCGGCGAGCCGTTGGAGTAGGCGAGCCGCACCGCGGCCCGCTCGGGCGCCTGCACGAAGCACGAGCTGCCGGGCACGACGACGAGATCGTGCTCGATGGCGGCGGCGAGCAGGTCCGTGTCCGGGTCGACGCCGTCGATCGTCACCCAGGTGAAGAAGCCGCCTGAGGGCCGCGTCCAGCGCACGCCGTCGGGCCCCTGCTCGGCCAGGGCGTCCAGGAGCACCTCGCAGCACTGGGCGTAGCCGGCGCGTAGGGCGTCGAGGTGCTCGCGCCAGGACGGCGTGCCGACGTAGGCGGCGACGATCTCCTGGGAGAGGACCGAGGGGTGGATGTCGACGCTCTCGCCGGCGATCTGGAGGCGGTCGCGCACGTCCGGCGGGGCGGCCATCCAGCCCACGCGCATGCCCGGGGAGAGGATCTTGGAGAAGGAGCCCAGGTGGATGACGCCGTCGGGGTTGAGTGAGAAGAGCGAGGGCAGCGGGTCGTTCCCGGGGAAGCCGACGAAGGCGTAGGGGTCGTCCTCGACGATGAGGACTCCGCGGCGGGCGCAGACCTCGACGAGGCGGCGGCGCCGCTCGAGGGTGAGGGTCGTGCCGGAGGGGTTCTGGTGGTGCGGGATGACGTAGAGGTAGGCGACGCGGCGCCCCTCGCGCTCGGCACGGGCGAGCGCCTCCTCGACGGCCTCGCGGTCGACGCCGTCGGCGTCCACGGGGACCTGGCGGAGCTCGGCCTCGTAGGCGCCGAAGACGCCCATGGCGCCGACGTAGGTGGGGCCCTCGGCGAGGAGGACGTCGCCGGGGTCGCACAGGAGCTTGGTGGCGAGGTCGACGCCCATCTGGGAGCCGGTGGTGATGAGGAGGTTCCGGGCGTCGACGCTCGCACCCTGGCGGGCCATGAGCGCGGCGATGACGGGCTCGAGGGAGTGGACGCCGGCGCCGGAGCCGTGCTGGAGGACCTCGGCGCCGCGCTCGCGCAGGAGTCGGTCGGCGATCGCGGCGATCTCCTCGTGCGGGAGGTCCGCCGTGCCCGGGTTGCCGCCGGCGAGTGAGACGTAGCGCGGGTCGAGGGCGAGCTCGAAGACGGCGCGCACGGGCGAGGGCCGGAACTCGCTCTCGCGTCGGGCGTAGTGACGGCGGGGCGCGGCGGCGCCGTCGGCGTCGGGGCTGGTGGACACGGTGGGCCTCCCGGGGCGGGGTGGTGAGGGCGGGTGCGGCTCTGGCTCCGACGGGGCTCAGGCGTCGAGGGCGGCGGCCTCGGACTCGTCGATCTCGATGTTGGGGACGACCTTGTGGTGGTCGATCGCCGTGACGAGCAGGTACGGGACCAGGCCGACGACGATGCCGAAGGTGATGGGCCAGTCGCCGCCGATGGCGAAGTCCGCCTGGCCGGTGGACTCGCCGTAGGCCATGGTGCCGGCGACCGTGAGGGCGGACAGGCCGAGGGAGACGAGGCCGGCGCGCGGCGAGATCCGCCGCAGGACGAAGGAGAAGAAGACGGGCACGAAGACGCAGCCGGACAGGAAGCCGTAGGCGAGGTCGAGGGCCTTGAAGATGTCGGAGATGGCGACGGCGAGGACGATGGTGAGGACGCCGATGCTGAGCGCGATGCCGCGGTTGCCCCACACGTCGCGGCTGGTGGTGACGTTGCCCTCGGCGTCGTGCTCGACCTCGTGGGCGCCGCCGTCGAAGGACTTCTCGCCGCGCACGAAGCGCAGGTAGACGTCGTTGCAGACGGTGGTGGAGCAGGCGAGGATCGTGCCTGAGGAGACGGACATGCAGGCGGCCAGGGCCGCGGCGAGGAGGAGCCCGGCGACGCCGGTGGGCAGGAAGGCGCTCACGCCGGCCTCGAAGGCGAGGGAGGGGTCGTCGAGCTTGATGCCGGCGGCGAGGACGGCGATGCCGAGGAAGACGGCGCACAGGGAGCACAGGATCGAGTAGAAGCCGGCGAGGATGGTGCCGCGCTTGGCGACGTGCTCGTCGTGGGCGGTGAAGACGCGCTGCCAGATGTCCTGGCCGATGACGAGGCCGGGGACGTGGAGGAGGATCCAGTAGAGGGTGCCGCTGAAGCCGTAGGCGCCCATGTCCCAGTGGTGCGCGGGGACCTTGTCGATGAGCCCGGACAGGCCGCCGATGCGGGGGCTGGTGAGGACGAAGATCGGCACGAGGATGACGATGCCGAGGGTCTTGACGACGAACTGGACGATGTCCGTCATGGTCACGGACCACATGCCGCCGAGGAAGGTGTAGAAGACGACGACGCAGCCGGCGAGGACCATCGAGACGGTGTTCGAGAGGTTGAAGAGGCCGGAGACGATGGCGCCCATGGAGATGATCTGCACGACGGTCAGCGAGATCGTCTAGATGATCGTGAGGGTGGCGCCGAAGACGCGGGCGACGGGCCCGTAGTTGCGCTCGATGACCTCGTTGACGCTGAGCGCTCGAAGGCGGTTGAGCTTGGAGGAGATGAGCATGCCCAGGGCGATGAGGCCCATGCCGAGCGAGCCACCGACCCAGATGCCGGCGAGGCCCTCGCCGTAGCCCTTGCCGGTGCCGCCGACCGTGACGGCGCCGCCGACGGCGAGGGCGGCCATGCAGCCGAAGAACATGGGGAAGCGGAGGCGCCGTCCGGCGACGAGGTAGTCCTCGCGGTTCTTGGTGCGCCGCACGGACCAGAAGCCGATGCCGATCATGATGGCGAAGTAGGCCACGATGACGACGTAGTCGAGGGCGTGGAGGGAGTTCATGGCGGTCGCCTGGGCCGTCGCGCACCGGGGTGCCGGTGCGGCGCTGCTGCGGGGGTGCCGACGGCGGGCGGCCGGCGGGTCGCGGGTGCGGCCGCGGCGGATACAGCGTAGTACCCGGACTGCATACTCATGCACTGGCGCTCGCGGCGCGGGACGGACTGCACGGACGTGCCGGACGGGGCGGGCTCCGTGCGCGAGGCGGCGAGGCGCTGCGGAGCACCCGGAACGTCGTCGTCGGACAGCCGGTGGAGGACCGGCACCGCCGCCGTCGGCGAGCCCGCCAGGACGCCGGTGAGCACGACGACGGCCCGGCCGCCTCCCCTCTCGGGGCGGCGGCCGGGCCGTTCACAGGTGGAGATGCGGGGAATCGAACCCCGGTCCGACGGTGGTGCAACAGGACTTCTCCGGGTGCAGCTCGCTAGCGATTTTCTCAGCCCCGGCGTCTCACACGAGCAAGGACGCCGACGGGCTCAGTCACGTAAGTGTCCCGAAGTCCCCCGTGACATGGGACCTCAGCAGTGGCTCCCTAGATGACGCCAGGAACCGGGGCGGAAGCAGTCCCCGGGCTGACGGACTTCGAGGCTCGCTCAGGCGGCGAGGGCGAAGTCGGTGCGAGAGTTATCGGCACCTATTGGTTCGCACAGAGCGTTGACGAGATGACTGTGCATCCTCGACCCGCTTCTCCTGAACCCACGACCGTCGTCGAAACCGATCATCCCCTGTGGAGTTGTCACCCGGTCCGCGCCGGAGCACCGGAGCCGGGGAACGTGCCCGCGTGCGGGCGGTTGCCCACTCTACCAGAGCCCCGCGCCCGAGTCACCACCCCGCCACCGTCGACCGTCAATGCATCGGCCGACCGTCTGATTTCTGGAAATGAGGCGGTCGAGCAGAGCATTGACGGTCGGCCACGGGGGGGGCTGGAAGAGCGCGCGAGCCGGGCCCGGACGCGCAGGAGCCCCGGCCCTCCTGGCAGGACCGGGGCTCCGAGTTCTCGGGTGCTCGCTCAGGCGAGCACGGACAGGCCCCGGAGGACGGAGCCGAAGCGGATCTCCTCGGCGGTGCCGCGCCCGATGGCGTTGACGGTGCCCTCGATGGACTCGGTGCCGGTCAGGGCCCAGGCGGGCCAGAGGGCGAGCCAGTCGTGACCACGGCGCACACCGGCGGCCTCGCCGCGGCCGAGCGGGCCGTCGACCTCGGTGGCCGGGACGGCGATGGCGTAGGCGTTGGCCCAGGTCAGCGAGGAGGCGACGCGGCCCTCGCGCAGGTCGTCGGCGGCGTCGGCGGCGGAGTTGCGCAGGAGGTGGGCGCGGTGCGCCTCGAGCTGGTGGACGGTGGTGGCGCCGGCGAGGGTGAGGACGGGGACGACGCGGCCGAGCTCGGCGACGACGAGGCCGGCGACGGCGACCGGGGCGGCCCACAGCACGGACAGGCCGTTCATGGCGAAGAGCGCCGCGATGAGGAGGGCGCCGACGGCGATGAGGGAGCCGGCCAGGCGCATCCGGGAGACCATGGCGCGGCGCGGGAGGCGGTAGTAGCCCTCGGCGACGGCGGCGCGGTCGATGGCGTCGACGCCGCCGGCGACGACGTCGTTCCAGACCTGGGCGTCGCGGGCAGGGGACACGGCGCCGCCGTGGGCGGCGAGGGCGGTGAGGATGTCGCGCTCGAGGTCGCTGGGCTCATCGTCGCCCGCGGTGAGGCGGATCGTGAGGGCGCGGAGGCGGCCGACGTCGGCGACGGCGGAGCCGACGCAGTCCTGCTCGAGGCGGACGTGGCCGCGGCGGGCGAGCTCGACGATCGAGGTGACGACGTCGCGCTCGGTGGCGCCGTCGGAGAGGAGAGCGCCGCCGACGCCGGGGTGGAGGCCGAGGGGTGCGCGCTCGGCGACGAGGACGCCGTCGGCGGCCTGGGTGGCGCCGGGGGTGGCCCAGGCGTCGCGCTCGAGGCGGCGGCGCAGGGCGCCGACGCGGCCGGCGAGGGCGCCGGCGACGACGCTGGAGCCGAGGACGGCCCAGGTGACGGCCCAGCGGGTGGAGGCGAGGAAGCCGACCCAGGCGGCGTCGGAGGTCTCGGCGAGCGGGGCCCGGGTGGCGCCGCGCAGCGCGGCGGCGGGAGCGCCGTTGAGCAGCCACAGGGCCACGACGCAGAGGCACGCGATGACGACGACGCGGGCGGCGACGTCGGCGCGGGCGATCAACGTCGCGCGGCGGTTCGTGGACGGGCTCACTGGGGACTCCTCTTTGGGGGATTCATCAAACATCAGGTCCTGTCGCTGGGTAGACCGTACAAGCGGGCCTCCACCAGGGGCAGGGCGGGCGAGCCTTCTTGCGGTGCGTTGCAGCAATGCGACATCGCCGTGACTCGCCCGAGACACAGGTGTTTCGCGCACCAAGACTTAGGTCCCAGCCGATTGGGGGGCCGGATGGGGCACGGCCGGGTGACGTGGCATTCACCCGTCACTCACCCGCATCTCACCCGCGCCAATCCTCACATGCGGGCCCGATGGGACCGCGGTCACAAGGGAGGGTGAACACCCGAATTCACCCGAAGGGTGAAGGAGGAAATCGGCGGGATCCCGCAAGAACCGACCACGATGAAGGGCCGAGCGAGCCCCGAGGACCGCGCTGCTAGGACGGCGACGGTGCCCGCCCCGTTCGGGCGGCTCAGCCCTGGCGTCGATTGACGGCCGACATCGCGCGCGCGGCCTCGCGCTTGTCCTGGGCCTCGCGCAGCGACTGGCGCTTGTCCCAGTCCTGCTTTCCCCGGGCGAGGGCGATCTCGATCTTGACGCGTCCGCCGATGAAGTAGAGCTCGAGCGGGACGATCGTGTAGCCCTTGGCCTGGACCCGCTGGGAGAGGCGGTCGATCTCGGCGCGGTGCAGGAGGAGCTTGCGCTTGCGCCGCGGGGAGTGGTTGTTCCAGGTTCCCTGGAGGTACTCGGGGACGTGCGCGCCCTGGAGCCAGGCCTCGCCGTGGCGGTCGATCTCGATCCACGCCTCGGTGAGGGAGGCGCGCCCCATGCGCAGGGCCTTCACCTCGGTTCCGGTCAGGGAGAGGCCGGCCTCGTATCGGTCCTCGATGAAGTAGTCGTGCGTCGCCTTCATGTTGCGGGCGATCGTCTTGTGGGCGTCGGAGGCGACCTTGGCGCGCTCCCCCGCCGTGGGCTTGCGCGGCTTGTCGGGCTTCTTGCCGGACGTCTTGGCCATGAGCGTCTCCTTCCCTGCTTCCCGCTCGAGGCGGCGACGACGGCGCTCCGGCCGACGCGGTTGCTCAGCCTACGCGAGACGTCAAGGCGCGGCGCGCACGACCGGACCGTCCGGCTCAGAACCCGGGCAGGGTCATCGGGTCGATGGTCTGCCCGTTGATGTGGACCTCGAAGTGGCAGTGGGGTCCGGTGGCGCCGCCGGTGTGCCCAGTGAGCCCGATCTGCTGGCCCTTGGTGACGGTGGCGCCGTCGGGCACGGAGTAGGAGGAGAGGTGGCAGTAGGCGAGGACGACCGACTCGCCGTTGATGACGCCGCCGTTGATGTAGATCCCGTTGCCGCACGAGGAGTTCTGGTTGTAGGTGACCGTGCCCGAGACCGCGGCGTACTGGGGCTGCCCCTCGGCGGCGACGAGGTCGACGCCGGCGTGGAGCCTGCGCTCGCCCGTGATGGGGTGGATGCGGTAGCCATAGGGCGAGGCGACCGTGAGCGTCCCGGTGATCGGGTGGCCGATGGCCCCGGAGCCGAGGGAGGAGGCGTCGACGGATCCGCTCGTCCCCGTGTAGGCCGCGGAGGCCTGGTTCTTGGCGTCAATCTCGGCGATCTTGGCGGCGGCCGCGGCCTCGTCGGCGCTGGCCTGCTTGAGCTGCGCCTCGAGGTCGCCCTTCTGGTCCTCAAGGGGCTTGGCGGCGTCCTCCTTCACCTTCTTGAGGGAGGCGACCTCGTCGCGCTTGGCCTGGGCGTCGTCCTTGGCCGTCTGGGCGGCCTTCTCGGCCTCGTCGGCCTTCTCCTTGAGGGAGGTGACGCGCTCGGTGGTGGCGTCCTGACGGGCCTTGCGGTTGGCGGCCTGGGCGCGCTGGGTCTCGGCGGCCTGCAGGGCGGACTCCTGGACGCCGGAGGCGATCTCCATGGTGTCGGCGCGGTCCGTGAGCTCGTCGACGTCGTCGGAGGACAGGACGTAGGACCAGGAGCTGAGGGAGTTGTCGCCCTGGTAGGTGGAGACGACGAGCTGGCCGACGCTGGACTCGGTCTCGTCGGCGGTCTTCTTGGTGGACTCGGCGTCCTTGGTGAGCTTGTCGAGGTCCGCCTGAGCGACCTCGAGCTGGTCGGAGGCGGTCTGCTGCTCGCGCTCCTTGGTGGCGAGCGTGGTCTCGGCGGTGGAGAGCTCGCCCTCGGCGGTCGTGAGGGACTGGGTGGCGCTCTGCAGGTCGAGGTAGGCCTGGCCGAGCTCGGAGGAGACGCCCTCGAGGGAGGCGGTGAGCTGCTGCTCCTTCTGCTGCGCGGAGGACTGCTGGTCGGCGGCGTCGGAGCGCTCGTCGGCCTGGACGGCGCTCAGGGGGGCCATGACGACGACGGCGACGGCGACCGCCACGGCGAGGCGGCCGCGCCGGCCAGCGGGGGGCGCGATGAGCCGACGACGCGCGGCGGCGGACCGGGCGGCTCGGTGCGTGGAGCCCACGGGTCAGACCCTCGTGTACTTGCGCAGCGACAGCGCCGAGGCGAGGGCGGCGATGAGGACCGCCGCCAGCAGCAGCCAGGGCGACAGGCGCAGGACGTCACCGGTGCCGATGAAGGCGGAGGTGAACTTGATGGAGCCGGCGAGCCAGTCGGTGACGACGTACTTGACGCCGACGAAGAGCGCCCCGACGGCGAGCAGCCCTCCGATGAGGGCGGCGATGACGCCCTCGAGGACGAAGGGCAGCTGGATGAAGGTGTTGGAGGCGCCGACGAGCCGCATGATGCCGGTCTCCCGGGAGCGGCTCATGGCGGACAGGCGGATCGTCGTCGTGATGAGGAGGATCGCGGCGAGCGCCATGATGGCGGCGAGGCCGCCGGTGATCCACGAGGCGCGGTTCATGACGAGGAAGAGGGGCTCGAGGGTGGCGCGCTGGTCGACGACGCGCTCGACGCCGTCGCGGCCCTCGAACTGCTCGGCGACGACCTGGTACTTCTCGGCGTCGGTGAGCTTGATGCGGAAGGACACCGGCATCATGTCCTCGGTGGCGTTGCGGCCGATCGAGGAGTTCCCGTAGGCCTTCATGAAGTTCTTGTAGGCGGCCTCCTTCGACTCGATCGTGTAGGAGGCGACGTAGGGCTCGAGGGTCGTCGAGTTGACGAGGTCCTCGACGGCGTCGATCTGCGCCTGGGTGGCCTCGCCCGCGGAGCACTGCGAGTACGAGGAGGAGGGCGGGCACATGTAGACGCTGACCTCGACCTTGTCGTACCAGTCGCCCTTCATCGTGGAGATCTGCGCCTGGAGGAGCGCGGAGGCGCCGACGAAGAGGAGGGAGACGAAGGCGACGAGGATGACGGAGACCGTCATCGCGAGGTTGCGGGTGAGGCCCTTGCCGGTCTCGGAGAGGACGTATCGGAATCGCATGGTTCTGCTCGCTCCCTTGGCTCAGCGGTCGGAGCCGTAGACGCCGTTGGCCTGGTCGCGGACGACCTCACCGGCCTTGAGCTCGATGACGCGCTTGCGCATCTGGTCGACGATCTCGTCGTCATGGGTGGCCATGACGACGGTCGTGCCCTGGCGGTTGATGCGGTCCAGGAGCCGCATGATGCCGACCGAGGTGGACGGGTCGAGGTTGCCGGTGGGCTCGTCGGCCAGGAGGATCTTGGGACGGTTGACCATGGCGCGGGCGATGGCGACGCGCTGCTGCTCACCGCCGGAGAGCTCGTGCGGCATGCGCTTCTCCTTGCCGGACAGGCCGACGAGCTCGAGGGCCTCGGGCACGGCCGTCTTGACGTAGTGGGAGGGCTTGCCGATGACCTGGGAGGCGAGGGCGACGTTCTCGATGACGTTCTTGGACTCCAGGAGGCGGAAGTCCTGGAAGACGAAGCCCATCTCGCGGCGCAGCTGGGGCACCTTCCAGGAGGAGACCTGGGAGAGGTCGCGGCCGAGCACGTGGACGCGGCCCGAGGTGGGGCGCTCCTCGCGCAGCACGAGGCGCAGGAAGGTGGACTTGCCCGATCCGGAGGCGCCGACGAGGAAGACGAACTCGTCGCGCTCGATCGAGATGTCCACGTCGTCGAGGGCCGGTCGGGCGCCCCGCTTGTAGACCTTGGACACGTGGTCGAATCGGATCATCGAATGTCTGCTCTCCTGGCCGAGACGGGTGCGAGCGCACCCCGGTTCGCGGTCACCGTAGCGAGGGCGGGGCGGGGC
>SKEM01000949.1_pt1 | contig 15399 bp, 8 predicted proteins | sample 4826731 | NCBI WGS metagenome assembly SKEM01 (sample SAMN11008809, study PRJNA524170) | human gut metagenome | biome: Human fecal sample; material: Feces; isolation source: fecal sample from pouch patient p37 | host: Homo sapiens | place: Israel: Tel-Aviv | collected 2015-07-27
AACTGGGGCTGCGTCTGCCGATAACAGCAGGCCAGTTTTACGGTGTCTGGCAGCACTTTTATGACGATAACTTCTCTGGCACGGATTTCACCACTCACTATGTGGTGCTCGGTTTTCGCTTCAGAGTCGCTGAAGAAGATCTGATACTGCCGGATGAGCAGCATGACGATTACCGCTGGCTGACGCCGGACGCGCTGCTCGCCAGTAACGATGTTCACGCTAACAGCCGCGCCTATTTTCTCGCTGAGAAGCGTGCCGGAGTACCCGGATTATGAAAATACTGGTCTACGGCATTAACTACTCGCCGGAGTTAACCGGTATCGGCAAATACACCGGCGAGATGGTGGAATGGCTGGCGGCGCAAGGTCATGAGGTGCGGGTTATTACCGCACCGCCTTACTACCCGCAGTGGCAGGTGGGCGAGAACTATTCCGCCTGGCGCTACAAACGAGAAGAGGGGGCCGCCACGGTGTGGCGCTGCCCGCTGTACGTGCCAAAACAGCCGAGCACCCTGAAACGCTTGTTGCATCTCGGCAGTTTTGCCGTCAGCAGTTTCTTTCCACTGATGGCGCAACGTCGCTGGAAGCCGGATCGCATTATCGGCGTAGTGCCAACGCTGTTTTGCACGCCGGGAATGCGCCTGCTGGCGAAGCTCTCTGGTGCGCGTACCGTGCTGCATATTCAGGATTACGAAGTGGACGCCATGCTGGGGCTGGGCCTTGCCGGAAAAGGCAAAGGCGGCAAAGTGGCACAGCTGGCAACGGCGTTCGAACGTAGCGGACTGCATAACGCCGATAACGTCTCCACGATTTCGCGTTCAATGATGAATAAAGCCATCGAAAAAGGCGTGGCGGCGGAAAACGTCATCTTCTTCCCCAACTGGTCGGAAATTGCCCGTTTTCAGCATGTTGCAGATGCCGATGTTGACGCCCTTCGTAACCAGCTTGACCTGCCGGATAACAAAAAAATCATTCTTTACTCCGGCAATATTGGTGAAAAGCAGGGGCTGGAAAACGTTATTGAAGCTGCCGATCGTCTGCGCGATGAACCGCTGATTTTTGCCATTGTCGGGCAGGGCGGCGGCAAAGCGCGGCTGGAAAAAATGGCGCAGCAGCGTGGACTGCGCAACATGCAATTTTTCCCGCTGCAATCGTATGACGCTTTACCCGCACTGCTGAAGATGGGCGATTGCCATCTGGTGGTGCAAAAACGCGGCGCGGCAGATGCCGTATTGCCGTCGAAACTGACCAATATTCTGGCGGTAGGCGGTAACGCGGTGATTACCGCAGAGGCCCACACAGAACTGGGGCAGCTTTGCGAAACCTTTCCGGGCATTGCGGTTTGCGTTGAACCGGAATCGGTTGAGGCGCTGGTGGCGGGGATTCGTCAGGCGCTCCTGCTGCCCAAACACAACACGGTGGCACGTGAATATGCCGAACGCACGCTCGATAAAGAGAACGTGTTACGTCAATTTATAAATGATATTCGGGGATAATTATGGCGCAGTCGAAACTCTATCCAGTTGTGATGGCAGGTGGCTCCGGTAGCCGCTTATGGCCGCTTTCCCGCGTACTTTATCCCAAGCAGTTTTTATGCCTGAAAGGCGATCTCACCATGCTGCAAACCACCATCTGCCGCCTGAACGGCGTGGAGTGCGAAAGCCCGGTGGTGATTTGCAATGAGCAGCACCGCTTTATTGTCGCGGAACAGCTGCGCCAACTGAACAAACTCACCGAGAACATTATTCTGGAACCTGCAGGGCGTAACACTGCACCTGCCATTGCGCTGGCGGCGCTGGCGGCAAAACGTCATAGCCCGGAGAGCGACCCGTTAATGCTGGTATTGGCGGCGGATCATGTGATTGCCGATGAAGACGCGTTCCGTGCCGCCGTGCGTAATGCCATGCCGTATGCCGAAGCGGGCAAGCTGGTGACCTTCGGCATTGTGCCGGATCTACCTGAAACCGGATATGGCTATATTCGTCGCGGTGAAGTATCTGCGGGTGAGCAGGATACGGTGGCCTTTGAAGTGGCGCAGTTTGTCGAAAAACCGAATCTGGAAACCGCCCAGGCCTATGTGGCAAGCGGCGAATATTACTGGAACAGCGGCATGTTCCTGTTCCGCGCCGGACGCTATCTCGAAGAACTGAAAAAATATCGCCCGGATATTCTCGACGCCTGTGAACAAGCGATGAGCGCCGTCGATCCGGATCTCGATTTTATTCGCGTGGATGAAGAAGCGTTTCTGGCCTGCCCGGAAGAGTCGGTGGATTACGCGGTCATGGAACGTACGGCAGATGCCGTTGTGGTGCCGATGGATGCGGGCTGGAGCGATGTCGGTTCCTGGTCCTCTTTATGGGAGATCAGTGCCCACACCGCCGAGGGCAACGTTTGCCATGGCGATGTGATTAATCACAAAACTGAAAACAGCTATGTGTATGCCGAATCTGGCCTGGTCACCACCGTCGGGGTGAAAGATTTGGTGGTAGTGCAGACCAAAGATGCGGTGCTGATTGCCGACCGTAACGCGGTGCAGGATGTGAAAAAAGTGGTCGAGCAGATCAAAGCCGATGGTCGCCATGAGCATCGGGTACATCGCGAAGTCTATCGTCCGTGGGGCAAATATGACTCTATCGACGCGGGCGACCGCTACCAGGTGAAACGCATCACCGTGAAACCGGGCGAAGGCTTGTCGGTACAGATGCACCATCACCGCGCGGAACACTGGGTGGTTGTCGCGGGAACGGCAAAAGTCACTATTGACGGTGATATCAAACTGCTTGGTGAAAACGAGTCCATTTATATTCCGCTGGGGGCGACGCACTGCCTGGAAAACCCGGGGAAAATTCCGCTCGATTTAATTGAAGTGCGCTCCGGCTCTTATCTCGAAGAGGATGATGTGGTGCGCTTCGCGGATCGCTACGGACGGGTGTAAACGTCGCATCAGGCGCTGTTTGTCGGATGCGGCGTGAACGCCTTATCCGACCTACGGTTCGGTTTTGTAGGCCTGATAAGACGCGGCAGCGTCGCATCAGGCGCTGTTTGTCGGATGCGGCGTGAACGCCTTATCCAACCTACGGTTCGGTTTTGTAGGCCTGATAAGACGCGGCAGCGTCGCATCAGGCAATGAATGCGAAACCGCGGTGTAAATAACGACAAAAACAAAATTGGCCGCTTCGGTCAGGGCCAACTATTGCCTGAAAAGGGTAACGACATGAAAAAATTAACCTGCTTTAAAGCCTATGATATTCGTGGAAAATTAGGCGAAGAACTGAATGAGGATATTGCCTGGCGCATTGGTCGCGCTTATGGCGAATTTCTCAAACCGAAAACCATTGTGTTAGGCGGTGATGTCCGCCTCACCAGCGAAACCTTAAAACTGGCGCTGGCAAAAGGTTTGCAGGATGCGGGCGTCGATGTGCTGGATATTGGCATGTCCGGCACCGAAGAGATCTATTTCGCCACGTTCCATCTCGGTGTGGATGGCGGCATCGAAGTTACCGCCAGCCATAACCCGATGAATTACAACGGCATGAAACTGGTGCGCGAAGGGGCTCGCCCGATCAGCGGTGATACCGGACTGCGCGACGTCCAGCGTCTGGCAGAAGCCAACGACTTTCCTCCCGTTGATGAAACCAAACGCGGTCGCTATCAGCAAATTACCCTGCGTGATGCTTACGTTGATCACCTGTTCGGTTATATCAATGTCAAAAATCTCACGCCGCTCAAGCTGGTGATCAACTCCGGGAACGGCGCAGCGGGTCCGGTGGTGGACGCCATCGAAGCCCGCTTTAAAGCCCTCGGCGCACCTGTGGAATTGATCAAAGTGCACAACACGCCGGACGGTAATTTCCCCAACGGTATTCCTAACCCGCTACTGCCAGAATGCCGCGACGACACCCGCAATGCGGTCATCAAACACGGCGCGGATATGGGCATTGCCTTTGACGGTGATTTTGATCGCTGCTTCCTGTTTGACGAAAAAGGGCAGTTTATTGAGGGCTACTACATTGTCGGCCTGTTGGCAGAAGCATTCCTCGAAAAAAATCCCGGCGCGAAGATCATCCACGATCCACGTCTCTCCTGGAACACCGTTGATGTGGTGACGGCCGCAGGCGGCACCCCGGTAATGTCGAAAACCGGACACGCCTTTATTAAAGAACGTATGCGCAAGGAAGACGCCATCTACGGTGGCGAAATGAGCGCCCACCATTACTTCCGTGATTTCGCTTACTGCGACAGCGGCATGATCCCGTGGCTGCTGGTCGCCGAACTGGTGTGCCTGAAAGGAAAAACGCTGGGCGAACTGGTGCGCGACCGGATGGCGGCGTTTCCGGCAAGCGGTGAGATCAACAGCAAACTGGCGCACCCCGTTGAGGCGATTAACCGCGTCGAACAGCATTTTAGCCGTGAGGCGCTGGCGGTGGATCGCACCGATGGCATCAGCATGACCTTTGCCGACTGGCGCTTTAACCTGCGCTCCTCCAACACCGAACCGGTGGTGCGGTTGAATGTGGAATCGCGCGGTGATGTGCCGCTGATGGAAGCGCGAACGCGAACTCTGCTGACGTTGCTGAACGAGTAATGTCGGATCTTCCCTTACCCCACTGCGGGTAAGGGGCTAATAACAGGAACAACGATGACAAATCTAAAAAAGCGCGAGCGAGCGAAAACCAATGCATCGTTAATCTCTATGGTGCAACGCTTTTCAGATATCACCATCATGTTTGCCGGGCTATGGCTGGTTTGCGAAGTGAGCGGACTGTCATTCCTCTACATGCACCTGTTGGTGGCGCTGATTACGCTGGTGGTGTTCCAGATGCTGGGTGGCATCACCGATTTTTATCGCTCATGGCGCGGTGTTCGGGCAGCGACAGAATTTGCCCTGTTGCTACAAAACTGGACCTTAAGCGTGATTTTCAGCGCCGGACTGGTGGCGTTCAATAATGATTTCGACACGCAACTGAAAATCTGGCTGGCGTGGTATGGGCTGACCAGTATCGGACTGGTGGTTTGCCGTTCATGTATTCGTATTGGGGCGGGCTGGCTGCGTAATCATGGCTATAACAAGCGCATGGTCGCCGTTGCGGGGGATTTAGCCGCCGGACAAATGCTGATGGAGAGCTTCCGTAACCAGCCGTGGTTAGGGTTTGAAGTGGTGGGCGTATACCACGACCCGAAACCGGGCGGCGTTTCTAACGACTGGGCGGGTAACTTGCAACAGCTGGTCGAGGATGCAAAAGCGGGCAAGATTCATAACGTCTATATCGCGATGCAAATGTGCGACGGCGCGCGAGTGAAAAAACTGGTCCATCAATTGGCGGACACCACCTGTTCGGTGCTGCTGATCCCCGATGTCTTTACCTTCAACATTCTCCATTCACGTCTCGAAGAGATGAACGGCGTTCCGGTGGTGCCGCTGTATGACACGCCGCTTTCCGGGGTTAACCGCCTGATAAAACGTGCGGAAGACATTGTGCTGGCGACGCTTATTCTGCTGCTGATCTCCCCGGTGCTGTGCTGTATTGCGCTGGCGGTAAAACTCAGTTCACCAGGGCCGGTTATTTTCCGCCAGACTCGCTACGGCATGGATGGCAAGCCGATCAAAGTGTGGAAGTTCCGTTCGATGAAAGTGATGGAGAACGACAAAGTGGTGACTCAGGCGACGCAGAACGATCCGCGCGTCACCAAAGTGGGGAACTTTCTGCGCCGCACCTCGCTGGATGAACTGCCGCAGTTTATCAATGTGCTGACCGGTGGGATGTCGATTGTCGGTCCACGTCCGCACGCAGTGGCGCATAACGAACAGTATCGCCAGCTCATTGAAGGCTACATGCTGCGCCATAAGGTGAAACCGGGCATTACCGGCTGGGCGCAGATTAACGGCTGGCGTGGCGAAACCGACACGCTGGAGAAAATGGAAAAACGCGTCGAGTTCGACCTTGAGTACATCCGCGAATGGAGCGTCTGGTTCGATATCAAAATCGTTTTCCTGACGGTGTTCAAAGGTTTCGTTAACAAAGCGGCTTATTGATATGAGCTTACGTGAAAAAACCATCAGCGGCGCGAAGTGGTCGGCGATTGCCACGGTGATCATCATCGGCCTCGGGCTGGTGCAGATGACCGTGCTGGCGCGGATTATCGACAACCACCAGTTCGGTTTGCTGACCGTGTCGCTGGTGATTATCGCGCTGGCAGATACGCTTTCTGACTTTGGTATCGCTAACTCGATTATTCAGCGAAAAGAAATCAGTCACCTGGAACTCACCACGCTGTACTGGCTGAACGTCGGGCTGGGGATCGTGGTGTGCGTGGCGGTGTTTTTGTTGAGTGATGCCATTGGTGACGTGTTGAATAACCCGGACCTGGCACCGTTGATTAAAACATTGTCGCTGGCGTTTGCGGTGATCCCCCACGGGCAGCAGTTCCGCGCGCTGATGCAGAAGGAGCTGGAGTTCAACAAAATCGGCATGATCGAAACCAGCGCAGTGCTGGCGGGCTTTACTTTTACGGTGGTTAGCGCCCATTTCTGGCCGCTGGCGATGACCGCGATCCTCGGTTATCTGGTCAATAGTGCGGTAAGAACGCTGCTATTTGGCTATTTTGGTCGCAAAATTTATCGCCCCGGTCTGCATTTCTCGCTGGCGTCGGTGGCACCGAACTTACGCTTTGGTGCCTGGCTGACGGCGGACAGCATCATCAACTATCTCAACACCAACCTTTCAACGCTGGTGCTGGCGCGTATTCTCGGCGCGGGCGTGGCAGGGGGATACAACCTGGCGTACAACGTGGCCGTTGTGCCGCCGATGAAGCTGAACCCAATCATCACCCGCGTGTTGTTTCCGGCGTTTGCCAAAATTCAGGACGACACCGAAAAGCTGCGCGTGAACTTCTACAAGCTGCTGTCGGTGGTGGGGATTATCAACTTTCCGGCGCTGCTCGGGCTGATGGTGGTGTCGAATAATTTTGTACCGCTGGTCTTTGGTGAGAAGTGGAACAGCATTATTCCGGTGCTGCAATTGCTGTGTGTGGTGGGTCTGCTGCGCTCCGTAGGTAACCCGATTGGTTCGCTGCTGATGGCGAAAGCGCGGGTCGATATCAGCTTTAAATTCAACGTATTCAAAACATTTCTGTTTATTCCGGCGATTGTTATTGGTGGGCAGATGGCGGGCGCAATCGGCGTCACGCTCGGTTTCCTGCTGGTGCAGATTATCAACACCATTCTGAGTTACTTCGTGATGATTAAACCGGTTCTTGGTTCCAGTTATCGCCAGTACATCCTGAGTTTGTGGCTGCCCTTTTATCTCTCGCTGCCGACGCTGATGGTCAGTTATGCGCTGGGCATTGTGCTGAAAGGGCAACTGGCGCTGGGGATGCTGCTGGCGGTGCAAATAGCCGCAGGCGTGCTGGTGTTTGTGGTGATGATTGTGCTGTCGCGCCATCCGCTGGTGGTGGAAGTAAAGCGTCAGTTTTGTCGCAGCGAAAAAATGAAAATGCTTTTACGGGCGGGGTGAGTTGTTGTTTTCGGTTCCGACAACGGTTGCCGGGTGCAGCGTAAAACGCCTTATCCATCCTACGGTTCTGTGCTTGGATCTTGTAGGCCTGATAAGACGCGTCAGCGTCGCATCAGGCACTGAATGCCGGATGCGGCGTGAACGCCTTATCCGGCCTACGGTTCTGTGCTCGGGTCTTGTAGGCCTGATAAGACGCGCCAGCGTCGCATCAGGCACTGAATGCCGGATGCGGCGTGAACGCCTTATCCATCCTACGGTTCTGTGCTTGGATCTTGTAGGCCTGATAAGACGCGTCAGCGTCGCATCAGGCACTGAATGCCGGATGCGGCGTGAACGCCTTATCCGTCTTACGGTTCTGTGCTCGGGACCTGTAGGCCTGATAAGACGCGTCAGCGTCGCATCAGGCACTGAATGCCGGATGCGGCGTGAACGCCTTATCCGTCCTACGGTTCTGTGCTCGGGTCTTGTAGGCCTGATAAGACGCGCCAGCGTCGCATCAGGCAAAAAACGGCAACGAACAAAACAAACGCAGCCTCACCTGGCACCAAATTTATGAGGAAAAAATGAAATTACTTATTCTGGGCAACCACACTTGCGGCAATCGCGGCGACAGCGCCATCCTGCGCGGCTTACTTGATGCCATCAACATCCTCAATCCACATGCCGAAGTGGACGTCATGAGCCGCTATCCGGTCAGTTCTTCCTGGCTGCTCAACCGCCCGGTAATGGGCGATCCGCTGTTCCTGCAAATGAAACAACACAACAGCGCGGCGGGCGTTGTCGGGCGCGTTAAAAAAGTCCTCCGTCGCCGCTATCAACACCAGGTACTGCTCTCACGCGTCACCGACACTGGCAAGCTGCGTAATATCGCCATCGCCCAGGGATTCACCGACTTCGTGCGCCTGCTGTCAGATTACGACGCCATTATCCAGGTCGGCGGATCGTTTTTTGTCGATCTCTACGGCGTGCCGCAGTTTGAACATGCACTTTGCACTTTCATGGCGAAAAAGCCGCTGTTTATGATTGGTCACAGTGTTGGTCCCTTCCAGGATGAGCAATTTAACCAACTGGCGAACTATGTCTTTGGTCATTGCGACGCGCTGATCCTGCGCGAATCGGTCAGCCTTGATCTGATGAAACGCAGCAATATCACTACCGCAAAAGTGGAACATGGCGTCGATACCGCGTGGCTGGTCGATCACCACACCGAAGACTTCACTGCCAGCTATGCCGTTCAACACTGGCTGGACGTTGCCGCACAACAGAAAACGGTGGCCATTACCCTGCGCGAACTGGCACCGTTCGACAAACGTCTCGGCACCACTCAACAAGCGTATGAAAAAGCCTTTGCCGGGGTGGTCAATCGCATTCTCGATGAAGGCTATCAGGTGATTGCGCTCTCCACCTGTACGGGCATCGACAGCTATAACAAAGACGACCGTATGGTGGCGCTCAACCTGCGTCAGCACATCAGCGATCCTGCCCGTTACCACGTGGTGATGGATGAACTTAACGATCTGGAAATGGGCAAAATTCTCGGAGCCTGTGAACTCACCGTCGGTACGCGCCTGCACTCAGCCATTATCTCGATGAACTTTGCCACTCCGGCGATTGCCATCAACTATGAACATAAATCCGCAGGGATCATGCAACAACTGGGACTACCAGAGATGGCAATTGATATCCGTCATTTACTGGACGGCAGCCTGCAAGCGATGGTTGCGGATACCTTAGGCCAGCTTCCGGCGCTGAACGCACGACTTAACGAAGCTGTCAGTCGTGAGCGTCATACAGGAATGCAGATGGTGCAATCTGTGCTTGAACGCATCGGGGAGGTGAAATGAAGGTCGGCTTCTTTTTACTGAAATTTCCGCTGTCGTCGGAAACCTTCGTCCTCAATCAAATTACCGCGTTTATTGATATGGGCTTTGAGGTGGAGATTGTCGCGCTGCAAAAAGGCGACACCCAGAACACCCACGCGGCATGGACGAAATACAACCTTGCCGCCAGAACCCGCTGGTTACAGGACGAACCACAAGGCAAAGTTGCGAAACTGCGCCACCGCGCCAGCCAGACCTTACGCGGCATTCATCGTAAAAATACCTGGCAGGCGCTCAACCTCAAACGCTATGGTGCTGAGTCGCGAAACCTGATTTTGTCTGCCATTTGCGGCCAGGTCGCAACACCGTTTCATGCCGATGTCTTTATCGCTCATTTTGGCCCGGCGGGGGTAACCGCAGCAAAACTACGCGAACTGGGTGTCATTCGCGGCAAAATTGCCACTATTTTCCACGGCATTGATATTTCCAGTCGGGAAGTGCTCAACCATTACACTCCCGAATATCAGCAACTGTTCCGCCGTGGCGACCTGATGCTACCGATAAGCGATCTGTGGGCCGGAAGGCTGCAAAAAATGGGCTGTCCGAGGGAAAAAATCGCCGTATCGCGCATGGGCGTAGATATGACGCGCTTTAGCCCACGTCCCGTGAAAGCGCCCGCAACACCGCTAGAGATTATTTCCGTCGCACGCTTAACCGAGAAAAAAGGCCTGCATGTGGCGATCGAAGCCTGCCGTCAGTTGAAAGAGCAGGGCGTGGCATTTCGCTATCGCATCCTCGGCATTGGCCCGTGGGAACGACGCCTGCGCACCCTCATCGAACAATATCAACTGGAAGATGTGGTAGAGATGCCGGGCTTTAAACCGAGCCACGAAGTGAAAGCGATGCTCGACGACGCGGATGTCTTCCTGTTGCCATCGGTAACGGGCGTGGATGGCGATATGGAAGGCATTCCGGTAGCGCTGATGGAAGCGATGGCGGTCGGCATTCCGGTGGTTTCTACTCTGCATAGCGGAATACCGGAACTGGTGGAGGCTGACAAATCCGGCTGGCTGGTGCCTGAGAACGATGCTCGCGCACTGGCGCAACGACTGGCGGCGTTTAGCCAACTGGACACCGACGAACTGGCTCCGGTCGTCAAACGCGCGCGCGAAAAAGTTGAACACGATTTTAACCAGCAGGTGATCAATCGAGAACTCGCCAGCTTGCTGCAGGCTTTATAGAGGAGAACGTATGCCATTTAAAAAACTCTCCCGACGCACCTTCCTGACGGCAAGCTCGGCGCTTGCCTTCCTCCATACCCCTTTCGCCCGCGCACTTCCCGCCCGACAAAGCGTTAACATTAACGACTACAACCCACACGACTGGATCGCCTCATTTAAACAAGCCTTCAGCGAAGGGCAAACGGTCGTCGTGCCTGCCGGATTCGTTTGTGACAATATCAACACCGGCATCTTTATCCCTCCCGGTAAAACGTTACACATCCTTGGAAGCCTGCGCGGCAACGGCAGAGGGCGATTTGTCTTACAGGACGGCAGCCAGGTGACAGGGGAGGAGGGCGGCAGTATGCATAACATCACCCTGGATGTGCGTGGTTCTGACTGCACCATCAAAGGGCTGGCGATGAGCGGCTTTGGTCCGGTAACGCAGATTTATATTGGCGGCAAAAACAAACGAGTCATGCGTAACCTGACCATCGATAACCTGACCGTTAGCCACGCTAATTACGCCATCTTACGCCAGGGATTTCATAACCAGATTATCGGTGCCAACATCACCAATTGTAAGTTCAGCGACTTACAGGGCGACGCCATTGAATGGAACGTGGCAATTAACGACAGTGATATTTTGATCTCCGACCATGTCATCGAGCGCATCAACTGTACTAACGGCAAAATCAACTGGGGCATTGGCATAGGCCTTGCGGGGAGTACTTATGATAATAAGTACCCGGAAGACCAGGCAGTGAAAAACTTTGTCGTGGCAAATATCACGGGATCGGATTGTCGGCAGTTGATCCATGTTGAAAATGGCAAACATTTTGTTATCCGTAATATCAAAGCCCGCAATATCACGCCGGATTTCAGTAAGAAAGCAGGCATAGATAACGCCACAGTCGCTATTTACGGTTGTGACAATTTCGTGATTGATAATATTGAAATGATTAATAGCGCCGGGATGTTAATCGGCTATGGGGTAATTAAAGGCAAATATCTCTCGATACCGCAAAATTTCCGAGTGAATAATATTCAACTGGATAATACCCACCTTGCTTACAAATTGCGCGGCATCCAAATCTCTGCCGGGAATGCCGTCTCCTTTGTGGCACTGACTAACATTGAGGTGAAGCGTGCGTCGCTGGAGTTACACAATAAACCGCAACATCTTTTTATGCGTAATATCAAAGTGATGCAGGAATCCTCTGTTGGACCCGCATTGAGCATGAACTTCGATATGCGCAAAGACGTTCGCGGCGTGTTTATGGCAAAGCGTGAAACGCTGCTTTCACTCATGAATATTCATGCTGTGAATGAAAAAGGGCAAAGCTCCGTCGATATCGACAGGATTAATCACCATATTGTTAATGTGGAAAAGATTAACTTTAGATTGCCGGAACGGAGGGAGTAGATTTGCGACCATTCATAAACTTACTGGATATAATGTTCTAAAAGATTATAATCCTCACACTAACTGTTAAAGCTGGGGCTGGGCAGCATTGACTACTCAGGGAAGGTACTCATCTTTATCTTGTGTTTCTTACGTAACAACCAGACTAAAGTGATTTATGAACGATAACGTTTTGCTCATAGGAGCTTCCGGATTCGTAGGAACCCGACTACTTGAAACGGCAATTGCTGACTTTAATATCAAGAACCTGGACAAACAGCAGAGCCATTTTTATCCAGAAATTACACAGATTGGCGATGTTCGCGATCAACAGGCACTCGACCAGGCGTTAGCTGGTTTTGACACTGTTGTACTGCTGGCAGCGGAACATCGCGATGATGTCAGCCCTACTTCTCTCTATTATGATGTCAATGTTCAGGGTACCCGCAACGTGCTGGCAGCCATGGAAAAAAATGGCGTTAAAAATATTATCTTTACCAGTTCCGTTGCTGTTTATGGTTTGAACAAACACAATCCTGACGAAAACCATCCACACGATCCTTTCAACCACTACGGCAAAAGTAAGTGGCAGGCAGAGGAAGTGCTGCGTGAATGGTATAACAAAGCACCAACAGAGCGTTCATTAACCATCATCCGTCCTACCGTTATCTTCGGTGAACGCAACCGCGGTAACGTCTATAACTTGCTGAAACAGATCGCTGGCGGCAAGTTTATGATGGTGGGTGCAGGAACTAACTATAAGTCCATGGCTTATGTTGGAAACATTGTTGAGTTTATCAAGTACAAACTGAAGAATGTTGCCGCAGGTTATGAGGTTTATAACTACGTTGATAAGCCAGATCTGAACATGAACCAGTTGGTTGCGGAAGTTGAACAAAGCCTGAACAAAAAGATCCCTTCTATGCACTTGCCTTACCCACTAGGAATGCTGGGTGGATATTGCTTTGATATCCTGAGCAAAATTACGGGCAAAAAATACGCAGTCAGCTCTGTGCGCGTGAAAAAATTCTGCGCAACAACACAGTTTGACGCAACGAAAGTGCATTCTTCAGGTTTTGTGGCACCGTATACGCTGTCGCAAGGTCTGGATCGAACTCTGCAGTATGAATTCGTCCATGCCAAAAAAGACGACATAACGTTTGTTTCTGAGTAATGCAGACGAGTCAGAGAAAAAAGGACCAGGTTGGACTACGATTATTCGGAAAGAGGTACTGATTAAATTATCAGTATGTGGATTTCCGAGTAATCCGAGTAACCCAGATGCTGATGGTGTGTAGTGTTATCGTAAGGTTTAATCAAAGTTATGCTTGGTATATAGCCATACCATTTGGCTAACCTATGACAATAATTTACGCACTATCAGCCACTTAGAGGTAGGAAAATAATGACGAATTTAAAAGCAGTTATACCGGTAGCGGGTCTTGGGATGCATATGTTGCCTGCCACTAAGGCGATACCCAAAGAGATGCTACCGATCGTCGACAAGCCAATGATTCAGTACATTGTTGACGAGATTGTGGCTGCAGGGATCAAAGAAATCCTCCTGGTAACTCATGCGTCCAAGAACGCGGTCGAAAACCACTTCGACACCTCTTATGAATTAGAATCTCTTCTTGAACAACGTGTGAAGCGTCAACTGTTGGCGGAAGTACAATCTATCTGTCCACCGGGCGTGACCATTATGAACGTGCGTCAGGGTGAACCTTTAGGTTTAGGCCATTCCATTTTGTGTGCACGCCCCGCCATTGGTGACAACCCATTTGTCGTGGTGCTGCCAGACGTTGTGATCGACGACGCCAGCGCTGATCCGCTGCGTTACAACCTTGCTGCCATGATTGCGCGCTTCAACGAAACGAGCCGCAGCCAGGTGCTGGCAAAACGTATGCCGGGTGATCTCTCTGAATACTCTGTAATTCAGACTAAAGAGCCGCTGGATCGTGAAGGTAAAGTTAGCCGCATTGTTGAATTTATCGAAAAGCCGGATCAGCCGCAGACGCTGGACTCAGACATCATGGCCGTTGGTCGCTATGTGCTTTCTGCCGATATTTGGCCGGAACTAGAACGCACTCAGCCTGGTGCATGGGGGCGTATTCAGCTGACTGATGCTATTGCCGAACTGGCAAAAAAACAGTCCGTTGATGCAATGCTGATGACTGGTGACAGCTACGACTGCGGTAAAAAAATGGGCTATATGCAGGCGTTTGTGAAGTATGGCTTACGCAACCTGAAAGAAGGGGCGAAGTTCCGTAAAGGGATTGAGAAGCTGTTAATCAAATAAAAATTAATACTTCATATGCGAGAGGATTGCATATAAATAAAATGACAGTGAGCATTAACAGAGACGGCATATGTACGGGAATGTTCCTGTTTGTTTATATAAGTCCTGTAATAACAATAAGATATCGTGAGTTGTTGTTGAGTATAGATTTTCCTTGTGTCCGACTTCGTTTGGTTAGACAATTGGGAACTTGCGCAATGGTATTAAATAAATAGTTCTTATGATTCATTTGCAGTGAGTTGGTAACTGTTAAGCCAAGGGCGGTAGCGTGTGTTTTTCTTACATTCTATATGGTAGAAGAGGCTAATATGGTGATTTTTGTAACAGGCGGTGCAGGATATATTGGGTCCCATACCATACTTGAGTTACTTAATAATGGTCATGATGTCGTTTCGCTAGATAACCTTACTAATTCCTCGATAGAATCATTAAAAAGAGTAGAGAAATTAACCAATAAGAAAATTGTTTCTTATCAAGGCGATATCCGTGATAAAAGTTTGCTTAGTGAAATTTTTTATGGACACCATATTGATGCTGTAATTCACTTTGCATCATTGAAATCTGTAAGTGAGTCAAAGTCAAAGTCCTTAGAGTATTATTCAAATAATGTTGGTGGAACTTTGGTGTTACTTGAATGCATGGAAAAATATAACATTAATAAAATGATATTTAGCTCTTCGGCTACTGTTTATGGGAATAACAGTACCCCTCCCCATACGGAAAATAGCCGAATTGGTGAAGCTACAAATCCATATGGAACATCGAAATTCATAATTGAAATTATTTTGAAGGATTATTGTAGTAGTGATAAAAATAAATCAGTAATTGCACTACGTTACTTTAATCCAATTGGAGCACATAAGTCTGGGGTAATTGGTGAAAATCCCAATGGGGTTCCTAATAATCTAGTCCCGTATATATCAAAAGTTGCACAAAATCAACTTTCTGTGTTAAATATTTATGGTAACGATTATCCAACTAAAGATGGTACAGGAGTAAGGGACTATATACATGTCTGTGATTTGGCTAAAGGACATGTTAAAGCATTAGAATATATGTTTTCAAATGATGTTAATTATGAGGCTTTTAACTTAGGAACTGGACAGGGGTATTCTGTCTTGGAAGTTGTAAAAATGTTTGAG
>SKEM01000958.1_pt1 | contig 15271 bp, 18 predicted proteins | sample 4826731 | NCBI WGS metagenome assembly SKEM01 (sample SAMN11008809, study PRJNA524170) | human gut metagenome | biome: Human fecal sample; material: Feces; isolation source: fecal sample from pouch patient p37 | host: Homo sapiens | place: Israel: Tel-Aviv | collected 2015-07-27
GCCTATGGCTATAATAATTTTAAGCATTTTAGACTCAGGATTCTGCTTTCGCTAAAAAATAATGTAATTTTCTTCTCCACCTAAAACAAAAAAACTATTAGACTTCCATCTAATAGTTTAAAAATAATAATTAAAATTTTGGCATCAGTCCTTTTTGACAAAGAACCTAAATAATGCAGGTATTAACTTGCCTAGGTTATTAGTAGATGCTAAGGAAAGTAATAGTAAATATGAATTAACTGAAAATGATTTTGACAAGATGTTCAATGTCAATGTAAAGAGTGTATTTTTAATGTCACAAGCTGTTGCTCGTCAATTAGTAAAACAAAAATCAGGTGTAATTGTTAATATGGCTTCTGAAGCTGGTTTGGAAGGTTCACAAGGACAAAGCATCTATTCAGGAACTAAAGCAGCGATTGTAGGTTTAACACGTTCATGGGCAAAAGAATTAGGTGAATTCAATGTTCGTGTAGTAGGTGTAGCTCCTGGAATTATGGAAGCAACAGGTTTAAGAACACTAGCTTATGAAGAAGCTTTAGCATATACAAGACACAAAACGGTTGAAGATATCCGTGCAGGATACAAGAGTAAGAGTACTACACCATTAGGAAGAAGTGGTAAATTATCAGAAGTTGCTGATTTAGTTGCCTACTACTTATCAGACAGATCAAGTTATATAACAGGTGTTACAACAAATGTTGCCGGAGGAAAATCTCGCGGATAGAAAGTGGGATAGGTTATGAATGTATTAAACTATCAATTGTTTAAGATTCTTACGACAAATGATTCGATTACAGTAGATAGGTTAGTTAGTGAGTTACAGGTATCTAAGAAAACTTTACAAAAGTATATAACGAGTTTGAATGAAGAATTAGGTGAAATAGCTGAGATTCAAGAAAAAAATCAAAAATATTATTTGAAAGTTGAAGATTATGCTAGATTAGCTAAATTTCAGACACATTATTTAAAGACAACTTTGGATTTCAATAATCCTTTAAAACGTCAAGCGTATATATTATTGATGCTGATTAAATCTAAAGGATATATGTTACTTGATGATTTATCTGAATATTTGATGGTAAGTAAAGGTACAATCAATCGTGATATTAAAGAAATAAAACTTCTATTAAAAGATTACGATACTACTATTCGATCGGTAAGTAACAACGGGGTAATGCTAGAAAGTAAAGCAGATTGTCAGATTGCTTTCATTCTGCGTAACTTTGTTTGTGACTACTATGATTTGGGCGAGAAACTAGCAATTGAAGAAAAGCAGGAAATAACCAAATTAGTTAGAAAGTACGATAAAAGTAAAACAGTACGTAATTTAATAATAAGACATTTGAAAATACTTAACTTCTTACATGAACATGGTAGAAAAATTTCAACGACTCCAGACTGTTATTATGAATTGACTAGTTCTGAAGTAAATGACGAAATTATATCTATATTGAAGAAGTATTTACATTCTGAGGAAATAACAGAAGCAGAAAAAAGTTTCCTATTGATACCGCTGAATATCAACTATAGTAATAGAAATACTGAACGAATAAATAAACGCTTGATGTGGATAGATGAGTTGTTCGCAGAAATTTTTAGTCAAGTTAAGGAAAATATCAGTCTAGATATTGATTACAATCGAGTCTTTGAACAGATAAAGTATCATTCAATTTTCATGATAAATAGAAGTGCCACATATATGAGAAATGATGATCTATTCAGTCGAGAAATTGTTGAAAAATATCCAGTGGCAGTAGATTTAGCTATTATGACAGTTAATTTATTAGAAAGTAAACTGCATATTAAGATTTCAGATAAAGAATTGGGTTATTTAGCACTTTATTATCAAATGGAAATAGAAGATGAAAAAAGAGGGAATCCTCAATATCATAAAGTTGCGATTGTTGGTGAAGTAAGTAAAAGTATTCAAAATTTGATTATTAGTAGGTTAAATGAAACTTTTCAAGGAACAACTGAAGCGGATATTTTCAAGAGTAGTGAAAGTTTCAAGAAATCATCTGAACGTTACTTGATTGTATTTTCAACTTTACCACTTGAAAGTAAAGATGTTACAACTCCAATTGTTAGAATTCAGAGTATCTTTAAGAATGACGAATTAGTTAGCAAAGTAACTCTATCGCAAGTTATGGCGGGAATTAGTAGCCAACAAGTAAAATTTAGAATTCAAAGATTTGAAGAAAGAATTTCCTATTTGAAAGCTGTGGAGAATTTAATTGATACAGAAATTTCAACAGGTGAATTATTACCAGGATTTAAGCTAGATTGGAAGAAAAGAGAAGAAAAAATGAGTAATGTCTTCCAAAATGGGATTGCAATTCCGCATATGGTTGATAAATCTAATCATTCTAGAATATTATTGACGGTTGGCATCTTATCAAAAGCTGTAAAATATCAAGGAAAAGAAGTAAGAATCATTTTCTTAATAGGTATACCGCAAAATCTAAACTCTAAATTGAGTAAGATTCTGTCTCACGTATATGACTTAATCTTTATGATTTCAGGATATGATGAAATTTATAATAATTTGTTGGAATATGACATGGATTTACCATTAACACAGATAACGGAGGGAATATAGATGATTATTTTAATAGGATTGATTGTTGTAGGGGCGTTTCTCTTACAAGGATTGTTTGGAATCTTTCAAATTAAAAATTTTTCCAGAAATTATCGTGAACTAAGATTACTAGGACCTTATCGCATTCTGATTGGTAAAAATCCTAAACGTTTCTTTTCAGGTTCATTGATGTTGATAGCGATAGATAATGATGGAAATATAAAAGAAGCCCGTTTAATGCAAGGGGTTACAGTGTTTGCTAAATTTAGAACATTGAAGAAACTCGAAGGCAAAAATATCGCGGTTTTAGCCGCAGATTATCAAGAGTTAAAGAGAATGAATAAATTGACTAGACAATGTTTATTGAATGCTTACAAAACTTTTGTTGATTTTAAGACACAAAAATTGTCAGCAAGTGCTTACGATACAAGTGTAAATGTGTTCAACATGCCATTATTTACGAAGATTGGTTTAATGGCAAACAATTTGAAGGTAAATATGTCAAAGAAATTTAATTAGGAGATGATCTCATGGATATAGTTGTAAATCTTGCATCAGGTTTTATGAACCTCTTTGAAACAGGTGGAAAAACATTCATTGGTTGGATGAAGACAATCGTACCAGTTGTATTGCTATTATTGGTTTTAATGAATACAATTATTGCATTCTTAGGTGAAGAAAAGATGGATAAGATTGCTAGAGGAGCATCTAAGAACATCTTTACACGTTATCTAATTTTGCCATTCTTATCAGCATTTATGTTAGGTAATCCAATGTCCTTTACAATGGCTCGTTTCTTACCTGAATACTACAAGCCAAGTTACTACGCTGCACAAGCTCAATTCTGTCATACAAGTAATGGGGTATTCCCTCACATCAATCCAGGTGAATTGTTTGTATGGATGGGTATCGCACAAGGTGTACAAAAATTAGGTTTGAATAGTATGGACTTAGCTATTAGATACTTATTAGTAGGTTTGGTTATGAACTTCATTGGTGGTTGGGTAACTGACTTTACAACTGCTTATGTATGTCGCACAACTGGAATTAAGTTATCTAAGACAGTGGATTAATTGGAGGTAATGAACTATGAGTAAATGGAACAGTATTAAAATCGTAAAAGGCTCAGGTGGTTGGGGTGGTCCAATCGTTGTAACACCAACAGAAGAAAAACATAAAGTAGTTTATGTAACAGGTGGTAACAGACCAGATATTGTTGATACAATTGTTGAATTAACAGGTATGGAAGCTATTGATGGGTTTAAGACAGCAATTCCTGATGAAGAAATCGCATTAGCAATTGTTGACTGTGGTGGTACTTTACGTTGTGGTATTTACCCAAGTAAAAATATTTTGACAGTAAATGTTCTTCCAACAGGTAAGAGTGGTCCGTTAGCTAAATACATTACTCCAGAATTATATGTATCTGCTGTAACTCCAAAACAAATTTCATTAGTAAATGCTGAAGACGCAGAAGCAATTGTTAAGCAACAAAATGAAAAGGCTACCAAAGAAGAAACTGCAGCTGATAAAGAAGACGGAATAGATACTTCTAAGACGTTGACACAACAAGGTCATGGTGGCGGATTTATCGCTAAGATTGGTATTGGTGTAGGTAAAGTTGTTGCTACATTTAACCAAGCTGCTAAGGAATCAGTACAAACAGTTTTGAATACAATTATTCCATTTATGGCATTCGTTGCTTTGCTAATCGGTATTATCATGGGTTCCGGTATTGGTAACTGGTTCGCTAAAATCATGGTACCTCTTGCAGGTAACGTTTGGGGCTTGATGATTTTAGGTTTCATTTGTTCATTGCCATTCTTATCACCATTACTTGGACCAGGTGCTGTAATCGCCCAAGTTATCGGTACTCTAATTGGTGTTGAAATTGGTAAAGGTCATATTCCTCCACAATATGCATTACCAGCATTGTTCGCTATCAATACTCAAAATGCTTGTGACTTCATTCCTGTTGGTTTAGGTCTTGAAGAAGCTAAGCCAGAAACAGTTGAAGTTGGGGTTACATCTGTATTGTACTCACGTTTCTTAAACGGTTTACCTCGAGTATTTGTAGCATGGTTAGCTAGTTTTGGATTATATTCAGGAAAATAAAAGTAAAAAATGAATTGATGATGAGGTGTGATTTATTATGTTCTTACAAAAGAAAAAGACTAAACTTTACGAAACAGAAGTTATAGAAATTGGTGAAGAAGCTAAGAATTTCAAGGAAATTAAAATGGTTATCTTATTTGGTGAAGGTGCTCCAGATGCGCTTAGACCATCTTGCTACATCATTAAAGTAAATGAATTATCTGGCGAAATAAAGGCAGGCATGACTTTACAAATTGACGATGAAAAATATAAAATAACAGCAGTAGGTAACGAAGTTCAAACTAACTTGAAGAACTTAGGTCATATAGCTATTAATTTCACAGGAGATAAAACTGCTACATTACCAGAATCAATGTACGTAGAAGAAAAGGAATATCCTGAAATTAATGAAGGTACAAAAATTGCTATTATAAAATAAATTAGGGAAGCATAGGGAGCGTTGAGGTTTCTCTATGCTTTTTTAGCATGAAAGGACAAAATAGATATGGAATTTTTATTAGATACAGTTGATTTGAAAAAGATTAAATATTACTGTGATAAATTAAATGTTAAAGGAGTAACTTCTAATCCAACGATTCTAAAAAAAGATGGAGTAGGCGATGATTTATTCGCACATCTAAAAAAAATAAAGGAAATTATTGGAGATGAAAGAGAACTCCACGTACAAGTTGTAGCACCTTCTGTATCTGGAATGATAGATGAAGCTCACAAAATTATAGATGAAGTAGGCAAGGATGTATATATTAAAGTTCCAACCACTTTAGATGGGTTAGAAGTCATGAAAAAACTAAAGGCTGAAGGAATTAGAGTAACAGCAACTGCAATTTATACGGAATTTCAAGGTTATCAAGCAATTAATGTTGGTGCTGACTACTTGGCTCCTTACTATAATAGAATGTTAAATCAAAATATTGATTCAGCTGAGGTTATTAGAAATCTAGCTAAAAGAATTAACTTAGATAATAGTAATACTAAAATTTTAGCTGCAAGTTTCCATAATGTAGCACAAGTAAATGAAGCATTAAGCAATGGTGCTCAAGCTGTAACAGTTGGTCCTGATATTGTGGCATCTGCTTTTAAGATGCCATCTATTTCTCAAGCTGTAGCAGATTTTAGAAATGACTGGGAAAGTCTATATGGTGACAAAAATATAAATAACTTATAGTAAGTATAATAAAAAACCTCTGAGATAGATTCTCAGAGGTTTTTATTAGGATTAAACTAATTAGTTTACACGTGTTGAAGCATCGCCAGTTTCCAATACTTCTAAAGTAGCATTCAAACCACCTTCAACTAAGTTTTTAACAGCTTCATCAGTGTAGTAAGCTACGTGTGGTGAGTAGATAATCTTATCAGATTCAAGTACTTTCTTGAATGTTTCGTCTTCAATATCTTTTCCAGTTAGGTCAATAGGAACTAATGGACCTTCGTGTTCGTAAACATCAAGACCAGCTCCAGCTAAAAGGCCATCGTCTAAAGCTTTCAATAAATCTTCTGTATCAATTAAAGCACCACGAGCCATGTTAACTAATACAGCGTCAGATTTGAATTTCTTGAACATTTCGTAGTTAAACATGTGATGGTTTTCCTTGAAAGCAGGCATATGTAAAGAAATAATGTCTGCATCGCGGATAGCATCTTCTACGGAATCACGATATTCTAAGATACCGTCTAATTTGTCACTAGGATATAGATCATAGCCGACAACTTTAGCACCAAAACCATGGAAGATTTTAGCTACATGGTAACCAATACGACCAGTTCCGATAACAGCAACTGTCATATCGCCGATAACACGACCTCTGATTTCAGGTTCCCATGAGAAATTATGTTCTTTAACACGTTTTTCAATTAATGGGAATTTACGTACTAAGTTCAATGCTGTAGTTACAGTGTATTCAGCAATTGATTCTGGGGAGTAGCTAGGCACGTTAGTAATAATAATGCCATTTTCTTTAGCAGCATCTAAATTGTACATATCATAACCAGCACTACGTTGTGCGATTTGTTTGATACCAAATTCTTTCAATTTAGGATATAAATCATCAGTAACTTCCGCTACTTGCATTAAAGTTAGACCGTCAAAACCCTTAACTTCATCAATAGTATCGGATGTAAGGATGTCACTAGTCATATCAATGTTAACGTTGTGTTCTTTTGCCCAGTTTTCAGCCATTGGACGTTCTTCATCACGAACACCAAACATTTTGATTGAAACCATTAAAAATTCCTCCTCATATAAATGATAACCTTTACAATATATATTATATCATTATTATAGCAGAATACTTAAATATGAGTGTTAAATTTAATTAATTTTTTACGTTTTGCTCTAATAAAAGAAAGAAACTAAAGAAAAATATATTTACATTGCTCACAATCTCACTTATAATAGTGTATATATTTTACATAAAGAAGGTGACGAATTTGGAAACAACAAAGATTACACCCAAAGTTTTCATTGATCGTGTTTTAGGCGGTACTGCCATCGGGATTATAGTTGGTTTAATTCCTAATGCTGTTCTTGCCGCTATCCTTAAAATGTTCGGTACTAATCCTTTTGCCGTACATCTGGGACAAGCAGCAATTATTTTCCAATTAGGAACACCTTTAATTATTGGTACATTGATTGCTCAAAAGTTTGGCTTTGATGGCATGAAGATGACCGTAGTTGGTGGAGCCGCATTTGTAGGTTCTGGCGTAATTAAATACTTCCCAGCGTTGAATAAGACAGGTGCCTATGTAGGTGCTGGGACAGGTGATATTATTAACACTATGTTAACAGCATCGATTGCAGTTGGATTAATTCTGTTGATAGGCGATAAATTTGGATCAGTAGCAATTGTTTTAACACCAATTGTAGTAGGAACAGGTGCTGGCTTAATTGGATTCTATATGTATCCATATGTTACAGCGATAACTTCCGCAATTGGTAATGTGATTAACACATTTACAGAATTACAACCAGTTTTAATGTGTATTTTAATTGCCTGCTCTTTTGCAGTGTTAATTATCTCTCCAATTTCAACAGTAGCGATTGCGATGGCTATCCAAGTTAACGGTTTAGCTGCTGGTGCTGCTGCAATGGGAGTTGCTGCAACAACACTTGTACTTGTAGTAAACTCATGGAAAGTTAACAAGCCAGGGGTAACAATCGCGATTGCCTTAGGTGCGATGAAGATGATGATGCCTAACTTATTTAGACGTCCAATTATCTTAGTACCATGTTTCTTTACAGCAATAATTTCTGCAGTTCCTGTAGCTTTGATGTCAATTTCAGGTTCTCCTGCTTCCGGTGGTTTTGGTTTAGTAGGTTTAGTAGGACCATTAGCATCAATTGAAAAAGGCTTAGGCGTTGTCGCAGCATTGCTAGCATGGTTAGTTATTCCAGTTATTGCGTCACTTGTCGGTCAATTCTTATTTGAAAAAGTATTTAAGTTATATGACCGCAAAGATGTTTTTGAATTTTTAGGTTAGAAAATATTAGAATTGAATCTAATTAAAAATAGTTTAAGTTAAGAAAATGCTGAAGGTTACATTACTGAATGTTAATCTTTGGCATTTTTTATTTTAAAGATTTTTTGCCATGATTTTAAAATTATCAGTTTAAATAATATGTATTCTGAACAAAATCTGAAAATAATAACATATTATGATATAAATAAGCTGGAGAGTTTAACATTGGATACTTTATCTAATTGTAATATGATTGAAGAATTATTTAAATTAATAATAAGAATAAATTTCATTGGAAAAATGGTATAGTTTTGATATGCATTTTATTTAGGAAACTTACAAAAACGAGAAAATTTGATACATTTATAAATAATTATACTGATGAAATAGAAAGTATTTTTGACAAAGATATTCGAAATTTAGGCTTTCTTGAGGGAACAACAGGTATTATTTTAACTTTAAATGAGTGTTTTTCAAATAAAGGGAAAACGCAATGGATGAAATCATTAATGTTATTTGATGATTTTTAGCTGTAGTTATAAAAATTATTATAAGGAAGATGACGTATGTATAGAATCTTAGTTATAGATGATGATGTAGAAATTTTGAAACTTATGAAAACAGCATTAGAAATGAAAAATTATGAGGTTGTAACTTGCCAAAATGTTCATGTTCCGTTAAAATTATCAGATTTTGAGGGTTTTAATTTAATTTTATTAGATATTATGATGTCAAAGATATCAGGAACTGAAATTTGTTATCAGATTCGTTCTAAGATTTCAACGCCAATTATTTTTATAAGTGCTAAAGATGATGAAGAAGATATTTTATATGGTTTAAAAATTGGTGGTGATGATTATATAACCAAACCTTTTAGTTTGAAACAGTTATTAGCTAAAATTGATGCAAATATTAAACGAGAAGAACGTAGTCGTCAAGCAGTTCAAGATTTCGCAGAAGTTAAGCGTGATATGGGGAAAATAACTTTTTATTTGGAAGAACGAAGGGTATGCGTTAATAGTCAAGATATTCCTTTGACTAGTCGTGAATATGATATTTTAGAATTGCTCTCACGAAGGGCTTCTCATATTTATAGTCGTGAAGACATTTATAATAATGTATATGACGAATATGCAGAAACTTTATTTGGATCTATTTCTGAATATATATATCAAATCCGAACAAAGTTTGCACCATTTAAGTTAAATCCTGTTCAAACAATTCGTGGTGTGGGGTATAAGTGGTATGAAGAATAAAATACATTCTATGAAGTGGCGAATATGGAAAACAGCTTTTGAGATTTTTATTGAAACTTTTTTAGGTTTAGGTTTGTTATTAGCAATAACTTTTATCTTGCAGAAGGCAGGATATATATCAAATCCGAATAAAGTTTATTTAGTATTAGATTCTGATAAAACTACTTTGACAGATATTAGGCAAACGATGAAAAAATATCCTTATGACTTTATTGTATTCGATAGGAGAACAGGAAAAATTGTAGCAAGTAGATATCAAAAAAATGATAAAGATAATTACTACTTAGCTAAAGTAAAGAATAAAAGTTATATAAATGGGACTACAAGTTATACTATATCTTCTAATAAGTTATATAGCTTAGTGATTAGACAAAATAGTGTTCCGGAATTTACTAATCCAGTCTTGAGAAAGTTTTCGTATAATCAAATATCATATATATTTTTGATTATATACGAATCATTAATAATCATTATTGCAATTTATAAACTAATTCATGAGATTTCAAAAAATTTTACAGCTATTCAAAAGATTGCTTTAAATATGGGAAATAAGGTTACTAAAGATTATCCTAAGTCGAAAATTAAAGAATTTGATACTGTATTAAAGCAACTCTATCAAAAAAGTAATGAGTTATCAACCTTAATTGAGACTGAACGGATAGAAAAAGAAGATTTATCATTTCAGGTAGCAGCATTATCTCATGATATAAAAACACCACTTACTGTATTAAAAGGAAATATAGAGTTGTTGGAACTGACTAATCCTGATAAGAGACAATTAGAATTTATGGAATCTATGAAAAACAGTATTCAAACTTTAGAAAATTATTTTAATACAATGATTAATTATACTAAGTTACTAAATTTAAATTCAATAAGCGAAGAAATAGATCTAAATGAATTTATTAAAGAACTTTTTCTTGAACTAACAGATATTGCCATAGTCAACAAAACGAATAATCGATTAAAGGTAAAAACTAATTTAAAGAAATTTCATGCTAATGTTCCAGCTCTAAAACGAGCGCTAATCAACATTTTTCTTAATGCGTGTCAGTATGCGGATAAAAGTAATCCCCAAGTATCGGTTACTGTAACTGAAGATTTAAAATTTTTATGGTTTGAAATATGGAATAATGGGGCACCATTTTCAGAAGAAGCACAAGTTAATGCGCAAAAGTTATTTTTCACTGAAGATAAAGGCCGTAGTGGAAAGCATTATGGAATTGGACTATCTTTTGCACAAGCGGTTGCAGTCAGACATGGTGGTACCATGATAATTACAAATCTAGTAAATGATGGGGTGAGTGTAAAGTTAGGAATCCAGAAATTCTGATCTAATTATGAATTTAATTACTTATACTATTACCGAATAATTAAAGATAAGGTGATATATAAGATGAAAATTGAAGTGAAAAATATTTCTAAGAAATACCAGAATAGAGAAGTATTAAAGGATGTAAGCTTTACGATTGAAAAAGGGACTATTTGTGGTTTATTTGGGATGAATGGTGTTGGGAAATCAACTTTAATGAAAATTATTTATGGGATTGAAATACCAGATAAAGGACAAGTACTATTTGAAGGTCACGGAAAAACTAGTAACATTGGTGCTTTGATTGAACAACCACCAATTTATTCGAATTTATCAGCTTTTGATAATTTAAAAACTAAAGCACTTTTATATGATATTCCAAATAATCAAATTAAAGATGTTTTAAAAAGAGTTGGTTTAGATAGTACGGATAAAAAACATGCAGGTAAATTTTCAGTTGGCATGAAACAAAGATTGGGGATCGGAATGGCTATTTTAACACAACCTAAATTTATAATTCTCGATGAACCAACTAACGGATTAGATCCTGATGGGGTTATTGAATTTTTAGATTTACTAAAGTCATTAAAAAAACAAGGTGTAACTATTTTGATATCAAGTCATCAGCTACATGAAATTGGAAGAATCGTCGATCAAGTTATCATTTTAGATAAAGGACATGTTGTATATAATAAAATTCAAAGTAATTATAAAGATATTGAAGAGATTTTCTTTAATGTTATGAAGGGAGAGAGTTTCATATGATAAAAGCTTTGTTTTCTGAAATATTGAAATTAAAAAAAGTTAGAATAAACAAACTTTTATGGATCATCCCTTTATTAACGGGTTTAATTGCTTTTTTAGTAGGGGGAGTAATTATTTTTTCTCCTTTTGCCATATATTGGTGGGAATCTGTTTTTTTATACCTACTAATAGGATTATTATTTTTAATGGATTTTAATATGGAGAAAAAAGCAGGAAACTTTCAAAATGTTAAGTATAATTTATGGAGTTTCCAAATTTATTTGGCAAAAATTTTCTTAATCTTTATACGAGTTGCAATATCAAGTCTTTTTTTTATAATACTAGTAATTGTCTTAAATAAGTTTTTTAGTGGTTATACAGAATTATTACTAAGTAAAAGTATACTAAGTATATTTCTGTTATTGTTATCTGTATTTTGGAATATACCGTGGTTATATTTTTTAGCTAATTTTATAAATGGCTATTTGCTTATAGCAGTTAATACGTTAGTATGTTTATTATTTGGATCTATCATTTCTCAAACACAATGGTGGTTTGCATTTCCATACTCGTACCATTATAAAATATCACAGTATCTATTAGGGGTACAGCCCTCAGGAATTTTTAAAATTATAAATTTACAACTTTTTGATGTTATGAGTCCTGTATTACTTTCATTATTGATATCTTTACTTTTAATATATTTTACAAGATGGGGTAAATCAAATGATTAGAAGTGAATTATTAAAATTAAAAAGTAGTCCTACTATATATCTATTAGTAAGTTTCACTATTTTTGAAATTGCATCAGCCTACGGATATTTGTATTGGCATCGAAATTTACTAACTTATAAAAATGTTGTACTGGCATTTGCTCTAGCTTATCCATCTTTAATTTCTGTGGTAACTAATATATGCTTTGAACAAGAAAGAGAAGCAAATAATTTTCAAGAAGTTCGTAAGTATAGTCAAGTGAAATTACTTACAATAAAAACGTTAATCTTAGACTTATTATTATGGTGGATTTCATTTTTTGTATGGTGGATAATAAGTTATTCCATAGCCCAAGTTAAATTAGGGATAATCAGCGGAATAGCAATGTGGCTATTAATAGTATTACTTAATCATAGTCACATGTTTTTATATATGGTTACTAATAAATATATAAATTTAGTATTTTCATTAGTAGAGATTTTATTTATTATTTTTGCTAGTAATAAAACTTTAATGTCAGCCTATTGGTGTTTCGTAGCATGGCCTATTAACTATTTGATTCATGCAGATAATAGTAAACTTTATTTTAGTGCAATGTGGATTTTGATATTAACAATTTTAGATTATTTCATCTTTAGAAGTATAGAATTAGAAAGAATAGACTGATATTTTTGGGTGATGAAAAGCTAATTTTGAATATTAGACACAGGAGAAATTCTAAAATTTATGCAAATAAAGCGATATCAAAGTTTATTTTGCATAAATTAAGAAATTGGTCCTATGTCGAAATCGCGAATTTAGGTTTTACAAGGAAAAAGTTACTGATAAAATAATTATGATAGTCATATAAAGGAGTAAGACAATGGTAGAAAAGACAAAAGAATTAAATATTGAACGTGATTTGTGGCAGGCTGCTGATAAATTACGTGGAAGTATGGATGAATCAGAATATCGTAATGTTGTATTAGGATTAATCTTCTTGAAATATGTATCAGATTCATTTGAAGAAAAAAGAGATGAGATTTTAAACTCTGATTATCCAGAAGAAGTTGAAGAACCAGATGCATATTTAGCTGAAAATATTTTCTGGGTACCTAAAGAAGCTCGTTGGAGTGTAATTCAAAAAGCAGCTAAAACACCACAAGTCGGTGAAATTATTGATAATGCGATGGATGCTATTGAAAAAAATAACAATTCACTCCGTGGGGTATTGAATAAAAATTATGCTTCTCCAGATATAGATAAAACTAGATTAGGTGGTGTAGTTGATTTAGTTTCAAATATTAGTTTAAAAGGTGATGGGAAGTTAGATTTACTAGGTCGAGTTTATGAGTATTTCTTGAATAAATTCGGTTCTGGAAAAACTGGCGGTGAATTTTATACTCCACAATCTATTGTTAAAACTTTAGTAGAAATGATCGAACCATATAAAGGAAGAATTTACGATCCTTGTTGTGGTTCTGGCGGAATGTTTGTTCAATCAGGAAAATTTGTTCAAGAACATCAAGGAAGAATTGGAGATTTATCAATTTATGGGGAAGAATCCAATCCTACCACTTGGAAATTAGCTAAGATGAACTTGGCAATTCGTAGAATAGACAACAATCTTGGACAACATCAAGGTGATACTTTTACTAATGACTTACACAAAGGTGAAAGGTTTGATTTTATTTTAGCTAATCCACCATTCAACATTAAAGACTGGAGTGGTGAAAAGCTAAGAGAAGATGCTCGTTGGAAATATGGAGTGCCACCAGAAGGAAATGCCAATTATGCTTGGATTGAGCATATCATTAGTAAGTTAACTCCAGATGGTAAAGCAGGATTTGTTCTTGCTAATGGTGCATTATCTACATCTACTAAGGAAGAATATGCAATTCGTAAAGCAATTATTGAAGATGATAAGATCGATGCTATTGTTGCAATTCCTGACAAAATGTTCTATACAACTGGGATTCCAGCTTCTCTTTGGTTTATTGATATGGATAAATCTTCAGATGATGAAAGAAAAAGAAATGGCGAAACCTTATTTATTGATGCACGTGAATTAGGGGAAATGTTAGACAGAACTCACCGTGGATTCTCTGACGAAGATATAAAGAAAATTGCTGATACTTATCATGCTTATCGTGGCACAAATGATAAAGAATATAAGGATATAGCTGGTTTTTGTAAGGTAGCTAAAATTGAAGACATCGCTAAAAATGACTATGTCCTAACTCCAGGTCGTTATGTAGGTTTAGCTGAAAAAGAAGATGATGGCGAACCATATGAAGTAAAGATGGAAAGATTAACTAGTGAATTAAAAGAACAATTTGAGGAAAGTAATAAATTACAAGCTGAAATCAAAGAAGTTTTAAAGGAGTTAGGGTATGAGATATAAGATAGTTGGTGAAATTTTTGAAGTAGTAACAGACTATGTAGCAAATGGAAGTTTTAAATCATTAAAAGATAATGTTAACTACGTTGAAAATGGATATGCAGCACTTATCAGATTAGTAGATTATAGGAATAATTTTAAGAATTCTCTACAGTATATTGATAAAAAAAGCTATGATTTTTTATCGAAAACAAAACTATATGGTGGAGAAATAGTGATTTCTAATGTTGGGGCAAATGCGGGGACAATATTTAGGGTTCCTAAATTAGGAATACCAATGTCTTTAGGGCCTAACACTATAACAATAAACACATCGGAAAAAATAACAAATGACTATTACTACTATTACTTTCAAAGCCATAATGGACAAAATTTGATACACTCGATAATCTCTGGAAGTGCACAACCTAAATTTAATAAAACAGACTTTAAAAATTTATCTGTTCCTTATCCAAGTATTAAAGAACAAAAAGAAACTGTAGATATACTTAATGCATTGGATAAAAAAATAGAATTAAACAGTAAAATAAATACTAATTTAGTAGCTTAGTAATCATTAAAAAATTTATACAATAAACTGTTTTTAACATCTTCCATAACACTATTATTTCTTTGATTTTGAAATATTTTTTCAAATATAGGCGTAACTTTTTTATTGAAACTTTGCACTTGTTCTTCGTCTAATTCCGAAATCAAAAGATTTCCTATATGTTTAG
>SKEM01000960.1_pt1 | contig 15254 bp, 20 predicted proteins | sample 4826731 | NCBI WGS metagenome assembly SKEM01 (sample SAMN11008809, study PRJNA524170) | human gut metagenome | biome: Human fecal sample; material: Feces; isolation source: fecal sample from pouch patient p37 | host: Homo sapiens | place: Israel: Tel-Aviv | collected 2015-07-27
AAAAAAAACAGTGTTCATCGGTTCGCTGAATCAGTCAGTCGCTCATCCTAGAGAAATTTTCCATTATGCTGTACGTTATTGTGCAGCAAGGATCGTTTTAGCGCATAATCATCCTTCTGGTAATGTTTTAAACATAGTATCCTAAACTAGAGTACTCTAAGTACTCGAAGTTTAGGATTTTTTAATTACAGTGCTTTAACTATTAAATATATAAGGGTATTATTAATAGTAGTTAAAGTATTTAAAGGTGGTGGAAAGATGAAGGTTCAGAAAGTAATTGTGGAGGAAAAATCATATCCGTTATACATACTGCTAGATAAAGAATTTGAAGTGATAGAACCGGTTAAGCGATTTATAAAGTACTTGGATAATACGGGCAAAGCTCCAAATACCATTAAAACATATTGTTATCATCTCAAGCTGTTTTATGAATTTATGAGCCAAAGTAGAATCGAATTAGGAGATTTACAATTTGAGGATTTAGCAAACTTTGTAGGATGGTTAAGAAATCCAGCAGGGCATTTAAAGGTAATAGATATACAACCAAAGAAGGCTAAAAGAGAGGAAACATCAGTTAATTCCATACTTAACGCTGTAACTAGTTTCTTAGAGTATTTAAATCGCACAGAAAATTTTAAAGCTATAGATATGTCTAAAGAAGCAAGAGGAAGAAACTTTAAGGGGTTTCTTCACCATATTTCTAAAGGTAGATCCTATAAAAAAAATATTTTAAAGCTTAGGGTCAAAAAGAAACTTGTACAAGTATTAGAACATGGACAAGTCAAAGCAATAATTGAGGCATGTCATACCAAAAGAGATAAGTTACTTATTATGCTTATGTATGAAGGGGGACTTCGGATAGGAGAAGCATTATCCCTTCGTATTGAAGATATTTCAACATGGGATAACCAGATTAACATCAGGCCAAGAGATCATAATGAAAATGGAGCTTATATTAAACTTAAAAAAGAAAGAACTATTGATGTAAGTAAGGAATTAATGGCATTATATACCGATTACTTAGTACATGAATATGGGGAAGATTTAGATCATGATTATATATTTATTAATCTTAAAGATTCTTATTTTGGCCACCCTCTAAAATATCAAAGTGTATTAGACTTAATAAGAAGACTAGGAAAACGGACAGGGATTACTTTCACTGCCCATATATTACGTCATACGCATGCCACAGAGCTTATTAGAAGTGGATGGGATGCTGCATATGTACAAAAAAGATTAGGGCATGCCCATGTACAAACAACACTTGATACGTATGTTCATCTTTCTGATCAAGATATGAAGAATGAATATAAAAAGTATCTTCAAGGGAGAGAAACATGACAATGAAATTTCCAAGTGTAGCAACTAATCGAAAGCTTATCGCTAGTACAGAGATTAATAAAAAAATAGCTAATATGACAAGTGTTTTAAAAGGTTATTGGGCAGCAGATAGATGGGATATAAGAATTTGTCCGCATCCTAGTGCAATTGAGTTAAGTAAGAATCCGTCACTAAGAAATCGTTGGGTAAATTTCGATAAGGTGGAAAATGTCTGGTTGAAAACAGAATTAAAATATTTTTATTACCTTCACTTGAATAATGGAGCTTGGAATGCAAAATCCGTTTGGATTAGAAAGGGAACAGTGATAAGCCGGATGATGGGATTTTTAAATTTAAAATATCCTAATATTACATCGATAACCGAAGTGCCTATAAAAAAAGCTTTGACAGAATACCGGACCTACTTAACAGAACAAAAAGTAAAAACTACGACTACTAATTACAAACTTGATGTAAATCAGCAGAAAGTTACTGTACATGCGAATTCCTATTACGTTACTCATCTTAAGCAGTTTATGGAATTCTATGAGGACTTCTATTTTGATGGGGAAGAATGGGAAAAAGATGTTTGGAATCGAAGAAAATTATCATTACCGGAAGATAAGGTAAACCCAACATCCTACGAATATACGATCAACTTTAAGGGTTTTAAGAATAATTATTTTAAAGAAATAGTTAAGCGATATTGTAAACTAATGTTAAACACAGCTAGCTTTTCTCACGTAGTAGATATAGCTTCAAAATTAAAAGAATTTTTTAATTTCATGAACAAAAATTGTGAAGGTATACAAAGGATTCATCAATTAACTAGAAATGAAATTGAGCAATATTTTAATTATATTAATTTAAAAGGTTTAAAACCCAGTACTGTAACTGGACGAATATCTACTTTAGACGTTTTTTTTACTACAATTCAAAGATATGACTGGAAGGATACACCTTCTAAGATCCTTATCTTTCAAGAAGATTACCCTAAAGTGCCGAAGGCACTACCACGTTATATTGATGAACATATACTTGAACAATTAAATGGGAAATTAGATAAATTGGAACCTTATATTGCTACAATGGTTATGGTACTTCAAGAATGCGGGATGCGTATCAGTGAACTTTGTACATTGAAAAAAGGGAGCGTCATAACCGATAAAGAAGGGGATTGCTTTTTAAAGTATTATCAGTGGAAAATGAAGAAAGAGCATATCATTCCTATTTCTAAAGAAATTGCTGCATTGATATTAGTTCAAGAGCAAAGGGTGGCTGATGAACTCGATGATGGATGTGTATATGTGTTTCCCCGAAAAGATTGCTCACCATTGAAACAAGATACCTTTAGGGTTAAATTAAATGAACTAGCTTATGAAGAAAAGATAACGGACAGCAACGGAGAAATTTTTCGTTTTCATGCTCATGCCTTTCGGCATACAGTTGGCACTAGAATGATAAATAACGGAGTGCCACAACATATTGTCCAGAAGTTCTTGGGTCACGAATCACCGGAAATGACGGCAAGATATGCACATATTTTTGATGAAACCCTAAAGAAGGAATTTACGAAATTTAAGGAAACCTTAGTAACGAATAACGGTAGCATTCTGGATTTAAGTGAGGAAAATACTGAAGCTGACAATACAGATCTTCAATGGTTTAAAAAGAATATCAATGCACAGGCACTTCCTAATGGCTATTGTCGGTTACCAGTAATTGCAGGACCATGTCCTCACGCAAATGCATGTTTAGATTGTACGAATTTCTGTACAAGTAAACAATTTCTTACTGAACATGAAGAGCACTTAGAGCGAACTAAAGAAATACTAAATAGGGCTAAACAAAACCAATGGCAGCGTCAGGTTGAAACCAATGAACGTGTTAAAAATAGATTAGAACAGATTATTCATTCGTTAAAGGAGACGAATTAAAATGATTAGAAAAGGTAACACAACTGCCATAGTTCAGCTAGCTAAAGACAAGTCGGAGAAAACAAGAATTAGGGTTGAAAAGACAATTTCAGAGATGGCATTGAAAGAAGAGAAGATTAATTTTAATTCCGTTGCACAAAAAGCAAATGTTTCAAAGTCATGGCTTTACAAACAAAAAGATATTAGAACTAGAGTGGAGACATTAAGAGGGATGCAGATAAGTGAGTTAACCCCCCGTAAACCTAGTAAAAGCCCTCGTTCAGAGGACGTATTAATAAAAACCTTAAAAAGCCGTATAAAGGCGTTAGAAGAAGAGAATGAACGGTTAAAGGATCAAGTTCAAAAATTACATGGCAAGCTGTTTTAGCAGATTTGTGTTTCTTGGAATTTATTGGGCACTTTGAATTGGCTACCTAAAATGAAATCGCTAAAACCTTCAATAACTTCAATAGCCCATTTCCCTAAATGTGTTAAGGGGAAATGGGCTTTCTTCTAGTATTGTTGGCATGATCGCAGAAGTGTTTTATGCTCTTAAATAATACTTTTTAATATATTGCAAATACTCATTAGCACTTTTCTGTATCTCTTCGCCCTTCATATCCGAATTAGCACCGTAAAGTACAAACTCTGGTACATATTCAGCATGAATCTATGCACATAAAGATTTGAATGGTGTTAACATCTGGGTTAATGTATGCTTGTTTTTACCCATACTTGTAAATTCACCTTTTTTTACGCCAGCTGATATAGCTAATCCTAATTTTCGATTATAAAATATTCTTTTACCCTTTGATCCGTAAGCCCATCCATATATAATCACTTCATCGATCCATTTTTTTAATAATGAAGGAGAACTATACCAATATAATGGAAATTGAAAAATAATATTATCATGATTTTCAACTAATTCCTGCTCTCTTTTTACATTTATAATAAAATCAGGATACTCTCTATAAAGATCATGAATGGTAATTTCGTTTGAATAAGACGCTGCTTTTTCTACCCAAACTTTATTGATTCGAGAATTTGGCATATCTGGGTGAGAAACGATCACCAATGTTTTCATTGTTTCATCCTTAACATACTCAACTTTCGCACCAATAAAACAGTGTACGAAAGTTGAGTTACTTAAAAGTATTCTATTCTAAGAAATTCAAATTTGCGTGATTCCTAAGCTATTTATTTACAGCTTAAACTATAGAAGATGAACTAAACAATAACTAATCTTTACATAACTAAGTTATTACCCACGCTTTTTTAAACCTAATCCAGCTATTAAGGCAATGAGTATTGCCCCTGTAGCTGCAAGGAACGCATCTGAGTAGGACATAGCGTCCAATATATATAATGGATTTATCGGCTCAGTAGCATCACGTCGAGCGGATAATAATGCTCCAATCATACCTGCTCCAGTTCCTGCTCCAAGGTACAAAGCACCTTGGAAAATCCCCATTCCGACACCAACCTTGTCTGCATCGAGTGCACTTACTGCGGCGTTATTTGCGGGAGAATTCGTGAATGCAAAAGCAATCCCTACTCCGAGGACCCCCACGGAAACTAACAGAGGTGAAGCACCAGATGCATAGGTGGACAAGAATAAGGTAGACAGCCCCATCAGAGTCATCCCAGTAATTATCAGACGTTTATCCCCAAATCGATCAGAAAGACGGCCAACGAAGGGAGATAAGATTGCAACAGCCACACTACCTGGCAACAATATCATTCCAGCCTGTCCAGAAGAGAGTCCATTCACCTCAATGACTAGTAATGGGACGAACACAAGAACAGCGTAATAAGCAAACATCGAAAAAAATGCAATTATGACCGTATTGACATAATCCTTGTTATTGAACAGGACAGGTGGTACAAATGGATTTTCTGCGGTAACAATTCTCCAAATAAATCCCACCAAAGCTACAACAGAACCAATTAGGCTAGTTAACGATGAGAACGAAGAAAAACCAGAAGTTTCTCCTTGAGTGATGCCAAAAAGGAGTAATCCTACTGTGAGGCCGAGGAATAAACCACCAATGAAATCAAAGTTCTTATTGCTTCCTACGGATTCTGCCGGTTTAATTGTCGGTAACGCGTAGTAGGCACCAATAACAATCATAATGGCTAACAAAAATGTGAACCAAAACAAGGCATTCCACCCTAAATATTGACCAACTACTCCACCAAATATTGGACCAGCAGCAGTTCCAACACCAATAGTTCCTGCGATAATTCCCAAAGCTCCCCCACGTTTTCCTTGTGGGAAAACCTTCGAAATTGCAATGACTGATAGAACTGGAATTGCGGACATCCCAGCACCCTGAACCATTCTTCCCAAAACCAACAATGGGAGGTTCGGGGCAATTGCACATAAAAGACTACCACTTGCCAGAATCATAATGGCAAAGATATATAGCTTTCGTAACTCAAAAAAGTCTGAGATTCGACCATAAATCGGAACTCCAATCGCAAGAACAAGTGCCATACCACTAACTATCCAACTCACTTGAGATTTCGAAGCTTCTAAAGCTTTGCTTATTAGTGGAAGTACGGGATTGACTGAATCAGCCGTAATTGAACCTACAAGTACAGATAGGGAGAGTACCATCATTAAAAGCCTAGTAGAACCCCTTTTTTCAGATTGAATCATTTCTTTAGATTTACTATCCTTTTTCATTTTATTTCCTCCTAAAATATATTGTGATTTTAGGAGGCTAAATCCACTGCTTTCACCATAAACCTCACCTCATATCTATTTATATTGTAAAACCAAATCAACGAACTCACCATATTTCTACAGCATGATTAAAGATTCGGTTCTCCAAACTAACTGAACTGATCAAACAAAAAAAAGGCACCAGTTTAACAACCGGTGCCTAATCATTCGTATGCATTTTTACAAATGCAATAGATTCATAAATTTTTGCCCATTATATAAAAGGAGGCAAAAAGTTTTCCGGTAGTGTTTCCATTTTTTGTTTTTGTGAAAAAGGACATACTGATCCCGTTGTACCTAAATCCCCTGAAACTTTTACATGCTTTCTAAACTCGACATTAATGAAATCAATTCCCATTACTTTTTGCCTCCTTTCTCATATTGTGATAATAACACAATAATAATTGATGAAAAAGAAATAATCAACCCTACTTTTTTGAAAACCAATTTAAAGCTTTACTACTTTTACTTACATAATAAAGGCAGGTGCAGTATAAACTTTTTTAAATAGGTCTTCTTTAACGAGCAGGTAGCGTCAGTTAAAGTAGATAATTTAAGATCGAAATCATATTATAGATATTCCGAAATTGGGCGTGATTGTTGCAGGTCAAAAGCTTAATTCCTCGATAAAATAAAAAGGAATTAGTTTTTTTATTTGTGGTACATTCTTCTGACCGTAATCAATTGTCATCTAATAATTACATTGTATTTTTTCATTTGATTTAACACGTTAAATATATGTTCTTAAAGTAAAAACATTGATGTTAATGGATTTTTAGTAATTTACTCTTGATAAAACCCACAACCAAGTGAAGCAGATAAATTATTTACAGAACGCATCAAAGAAGCTGGCGACCTATTAGGAATTTCCCTACTCGACCACCTCGTTGTTACGAGCAATCGTTACTATAGTTTTCGAGAGAATGGCGGATTGTAGAAGGAAGCAAAGCACAGGCTCAAAAAGAGCCTGTGGCTTTGATGAAAGGAGAAAACACGATGAAATACCCCAAACTATTGCAACGGTTAGAAACATTAGAAATGGTTACTTATTTTCATGATGACAATGCTGAAGATATGTACAGAAATATCATGCAGATTGTAGCCACTGCAAAACCACAAACCAAAGAACAAGAACACCAAATTATTTATGACACGTTGTACTTATTAGAAACTATGCATTACGAACCCCTACTAGATGAGCCTTTAATCGAGTTTAAAGCAGAAGAACGTGAGCCAAACAACTAAACTGTAAAGAAAGAGCGTTTGACAAAAGTTTGTCATACGCTCTTTTTTTAAACCAAAAAATAAATACAAACAAACGGCCATTCTATTTAAAATAGAATGGCCGTTTGTTTGTATTTAATGCGGTGGTGTGTCCCCCACTCCACCGCATTAAATTCGCTTAACAGTCGTTTCTGTTACAACAATAGCAGGCAACTAGTGACATCATATTTAAGGCAGTATCTAAATTAGCTTGAGGTAGTGTCTTTTTTTGCCACCTCATTTTTTCGAATCCCCCACCCTTGGATTAATTCTTCTTCGGTTTCTTTTTCTATTTCCTCCACTGTCCGAATTGTTTGTCCCTTATCATCTACATCAGGGACTGTTTGATTTTCTTTCTTCGCGTTTCTGAATAAGTTCAATTCAAATTGTACGCTATTAAATAAGTCTACTTTGTCTTCTTGAGAGAGATTTTGTTTGATGTATTCATTAAGTGCTTCACGTAATAGTTCATCACGAGAAAAATTGGTGGCATATTTTTCTACCAGAATACGTGACGTAGCATTTAGCAATGGCGAAAGCTTGATGGGTGTTTTTACTGCATAGACGCGATCAAACTTTCGAACAGGTGCACCCACTAACCGTTTCTTTCCTTGGGATAGAGCAGAAGGTCGTTTTTTTTGAACGTCTTTAGCAGAGGATTTTTTAGTAACCTGTGTTGCTTCTTCTGTTACCGGGATTGATTTCGGTTTTTCCGTAGTATCTGCCAACCGTTTCTTTTCCTCTGCATCTTTTTTCATTTTTTCCAGACCTTTATTTCGTCCAAAAATGCCCAAATCTTTTATATCTGCCATCTACAATCACTCTCCAAACCAAGATTCATGTTCTTCAAGTTCTTCATAAATTCGAATAAATAATTCATGGGCTTTTTTATCCCACTGCTTGAGGTCACCTTTAACTGTCTTTTCTGTGGTAATGCCAGACCCATCATAGCGTTTTAAGCGAGCATTTTTTAAGACAACATTTTTAATCAAGTGTTCCCTATAGATTTCTTTTGCTTGCTCATACATTTCTTTATCCACTGAATCACTTGATTCCAGCATAAATGGTATGACGCCTGCCACGTATAAACTGGTGTCAAATTGCGTAGTAAAGAAATCCATGTATTCCAAATATTGCATGGCATTTCGCATTGATTTGACTTGTGTCTGAAGCACCACGATTGCCCAATCAGCGATATACATAGCGGATTTGCTATAAACAGAGATAGATGGTGGAACATCGATATAAATTAAATCGAATTGATCAAATAAGGGCTCCAGGCGACTCCGCATATGTTGAAAAATAGCCAAAGAATCCTCAAACTTCGATTTACTCCAATCGTCATAAAGTTCAAAAGACATATCAGCGGGTAGAATATACAAGTTATTTACAACTTGATAGATAGCATCAGTCGGATCTGTATAAGAACCTGACTTCTTGACCATGCGAGATTTGAGATTGAGCTCATTCATGAGTTCCCAAACCAAACGATCACCAACATCAGTCTTCAAAATGAAGCGCAAGAACGCTGCGATACGACGGTAGCCATAGATGCCACGATTGGTGTTATAAACGGCTTTAATTGCCGTTTTCAGAGCAGTACGCCGTGTTTCTCGTTGGCTAGGTTGCCAGTTTTTCCATTGATAATACGTGCTTCGAGCAATGTTCAAAGCCGATAAAACGCTTGTTATGCGGTGTCCCATTGCGAGTGACCGGTCAATGATTTCCAGTCCTAACTCGCGATTTTGCGTTAATTGTACTTCGAAAGCAACACCGCGGCTCGTTTTAAAATCTCAAGTTCTTCGCGAAGTTTGGCGTTTTCCTTTTGTAATGCGTTTACATCAGCTTGCGTCCATTTCTCGCCGTCCACTTCGTGGACTGTGTACAATTTGACCCAGTTACGGATTGAATCGGCCGAAGGCCCGTACTCAGCGGCTAGTTCAGTGTAAGAACGCCCTTGGTTGTGCATCTCGACAAGAGATTGCTTAAATTCTGGTGAATATCGAATCATATAAAAAATGCTCCTCTGCTATTAGTTTACAGGGCAGAGAAAAATCTGTCCGTAAATCTAGCATAAGAGCATAAGCAGTTTCTGATTCAACCTCCTTAAAAATTATTTGCTCAATATTCGAACACACGTTCGAGTAGACGGCTTAATTTTAGCACAGAAAAACAAGAAAACAAATTTTTGTCGGATTATTTTCGAACAAAAAAGATCTTCCAGGAAAATGGGAAGATCAAGTAAGCTATATATTTTTAAGGGCCCATTTTTAATAAATAGCCCCTAAAGAATACCGAAAAATAAACCCCTAGCTAGACGAAAAGCCTAGTTAGGGGTTATTATTTTGTTATATCGAATTATCCGCCCTAATTTTGCGGGGTAATTGCCACCGACAAGATGTAATTTGCTAACTGATTATTAGCAATATCTTGCACTTTAAAGATCGTCCAAACTCGCTCAACAGGGTTTGTATTTTGTAAATATAATCTAATTGAAGATAAATAAGGTTGAATTCGCTGAACATCAATAAAAAGCATGCCATTTTGTAATAAACATTGTCGTTCATCTGAAGTTAATTGCATACCTGCTTGTAATTGTAAATCTTCATCTGTTTCTTCAATAATTTCGTTAGCATTTTTGATCATGTTAAAAGCCTCCTTATTAATTTTCAATTATTTATCCCGCGCGATTCGCGCGTTAGAAAAAAGGAGTTATAACATGAAACAACTTGTATTGCCTATTAAAGACAGCAATGTTCTGCATGAAGTTCAAGATACTTTACTTAATAATTTCCAATATGGCCGTCGTAATTACACGATTTTCCAGGTTGGTAAGGCAACTCTGCTTAGAGTGAGTGATGTATTAGCTCTGAGACGCAATGAAATCTTCAATGACGATGGAACTATCGCTAAAAATGCTTACATTCGCGATAAAAAGACTGGAAAGCCCAACATTTTATACCTAAAACCGGTTAAACAAGATCTACTAGCCTATTTTCAATGGCTAAATCAAGAAAATCTCCGCTCCGAATGGCTTTTTCCCTCAACTAAACACCCAGATCGACATATTACGGAAAAACAATTTTATAAAATCATGGTCAAAACTGGTGACCTATTAGGAATTAATTATTTAGGAACACATACGATGCGTAAAACGGGCGCTTATCGGGTTTACACACAAACTAACTACAACATTGGTTTAGTTATGTCGCTACTTAATCATTCTTCAGAAGCAATGACACTTAAGTATTTGGGACTAGACCAAATTAGCCGTGAACAAATGTTAGACGAAGTTAAATTCGATTAAAAAGGTATAGCAACAGCTAAAACCCTTAATGGAAAACATTAAATTTAACGAATATCTAAGTAAACAGTTAAATGATCATCACTTTAAAGCAGAATTTGATAAAGAAATAGAAACCTTAAAGACTGAATCAGTAATAGAATCTTCTTTATTAGAATATGCAGACTTTCTAAATGGCAAAAAATCCACAATTGATATAGTTGAGTAAATAAAACGCGCTTTCATCATTTGTATGTTATAATGATATACAAACAATGATGAAAGGGTGGTTATTATGCCAGCAACAAAAAACAAATCTAAAACTCCAACTACAATTCGTCTTGATGATGATCTAAAAGCTGAAATGCTAAAAGATTTGGAACCAATGGGCATAAGTCTAAACAGCTATTTTAATATGGCAGGTCGACAATTAGTCATTCAAAAAAAGATTCCATTTGAGATTCTAACTGAGCAATCAGAACCTAATCTTACAACTAGAAAAGCTCTTGTTGCTGCTGAAGCAAAAGCTTTAGGTATTATTCCTGACGATACGCCCAGTTTCACTAATGTTAACGATTTAAAAGAATATTTGGATGCTGAATAATGTACGAGTTAAAGCCTGAACCACAATTTAAGAAAGACTATCAAAATCTTAAACGTAGTCATCCAGAACTCATATCTGATCTTTTGGAAACATTAAATCAATTACAGAAAAATGGAATTGTCAATTTAGAATATTCTCCACACCTATTGAATAATCGTGGAGGGAATTATACTGGAAACTATGAATATCATTTATCAGACGGGAAAGTAGACGTTCTCGTTATTTATATGCCACATAAAACTAATCCAACAATTAGATTAATTCGAGTTGGAAGTCATAACGAATTATTTCATAGTGATCTAAAATAATTGAAACCTATAAAGGAGAAATAGTTTCAATGAGTGAAGCAGAAGAATTAAAAGAATTTAAACAAAAACTTGAGTTAAAATATGGCCGTCTTGCTAAGAAACGTTTAGCAAAGTTATCCAAATTTTCTAATTTAGATAAACAATTAATTGATATGACTGATAAGGAATTTGATCATCAATTAAATATTTGGTTTAATCGAAATAATTCTAAAAATAGTCCGGTTGAACAGCAACAACAAGAACACAATAATTAACGACCATTTTAAAGTTAGAGTTCATTGCGTAAGCTTTGAACTCTTTTTTGAACTTAACTTTTTTTGAAAAGTTAAGCAACTGTTTGAGTCCTTTTCGTTGCTGAAAAAGGACTTTATTTATCCAAACTTGTAACCAAATTTGGTCGGTGTTCGGTTACCTTTGACGAATTCAAAAGGTAACTTGCTGATGAAACTTGCAAGTAAGTTTCTGTTTGTTTTGTTTACTTTTTCGATAAGGAAAAAAGTAAATTGTCTTGGCTACTTCACAACAAGAAGTAGCACTAAAAGGGTCAAGGGAAAGATGTAATCTGTCCCTGCAAGCAATACGAGTATCACAATTAACGAAGTTAATGTGTACACGAAGTAAACTGCTTGCTCACGCCAATAAGTGTTATAATTTGAAGTGAGGTTGGGACGATTGACCGTAGGTCAAAGGACCTTCCGAACTCTCAAATTATTCTTGATGTGGAGGAATTATAATGGCGAAGTTGGTAAACAAGCACATTAGAATTACGGAACAGCAAGACCAACACTTGTTGGCGTTGAGCGCCAAGACAGGGTATAACGTCAATGAACTAATTCGTAAAATTTTAGATAATGTTGATGACGTTACCCTGACGACGGCGCTCAGTCGACAGCAAGCAACTGCTAATCGTGAAATGCAGTTGCTTGCTAGTCGAAAATATATTATGGATACACTATCACGAACACAAGTATTTAATAATATTAACCAGATTGCACACTACGTTAATAAGTATCCCGATAACGATTTAGGAAAAGAATTAGTTAATGCATTTAATATAGTAAGCAAAAGAATAGATGAATTGCGGAGTGATATTAATGAGCATTGTTAAAGTTATTAGCTCCACTAATGCTGGTGCAAATCTTAATTATTTAATTAATGAAAAAGCACATAATACTGAATTAACTAACCATAGGTCCCTAAAATTTAGCGGTCAAAATGTCTACAGTGACTACGCTAATAAAGTTAATGCTCGTTATCTAGCTGATCAATATTGGGTAGTCCGACAACGAGCTAAAAATTCAAAGAAGAAAGTCCAAGTTCATCATTTAATTTTTAGTTTTAGTCAGCAAGAATTTAATCCAACCAAACAAAATTTGTTTCAACAAGCCCGTCAAGCATTGAAATTAGTTAATGATTTTTTACATCAGTTATTGCCATCAACCGCCCAATATTTGGAGGCTGTGCAATGTGACTCTAAGGGGAAAAATCTTCATGTTCATGTTTCATGTAATTCGGTTCTTACTAATGGAAAGGTTCTTGATACTAATTTGATTAGTGTTAACTCTCGAACTGTCACTAAAAATAAAAAGCAAATTCAGCATCTCGGTATTCGCCAGCAATTTGATAACTATATGGCTAAACATTTTAAAAAATTAACTGGACGTGAATTTCAGCCAGTTAAAGAAAACAAAGTTAATTTAGTTAACTCTAAAGCCGTTAAGATTGATGAACGTGGTGGTTATATTTGGAAAGAGGACTTAAAACAACGAATTCTGGATGCTTTCTACAATACCGACAATTTTGATGACTTTGAAACGGTCCTAGAAGCCAATAACGGGGTTAAAATTAAACATCGCCGTGCCTCAGTCGGTAAAGATGAACATGGAAAAAAACTCTACCGTGATGCAATTACGTATTCATTTATCGGAGACGACGGTGCTTCACACTTAGCCCGTGATTTTGCGTATACTAAAAGTGGCGGCACAAAAGGTCTCGGTCTTTCGTTTACGCCACAAGCTATTCAGCATGAGTTTAAGCAACGCCAGAGAAATGATCAGCAAGTTACCCAAGAACAAACTGAGACTATTTCTGAGATTTCGCAACAAACAAATGCTGAAACGTTGCAACAGCTACATCAACAGCAGCTATTACAACAACAGATTAATCAAAGATTGCTAAGTGAAGAAAGCGAGGATGAGAATTATGGCAATCAATCGAAAAAATCAGTTTCAGTCCAACAATACAAACCAAACGTCAACGCAACAGCCGAATTTGACACAAGAGCATACGATGCCGAAACACAGCGGCAAAAATCTGACAACAAACGTAAACGAGATCAAATCCGACGTCAAAGAATTAAAGAAGCAGACCAACACGCTGAACAGCCAAGCTACCGACAACAGCAAGAGTTTAACAAGCGTCCTTCGAAACCAAAGCACGCTCATCAGCCAGCAAACAAAAATTGGGAATCAAACAGAGTCCACCAGCCAGAATCTGAACCAATCATTGAGCAACACCAACACAACATTGAAGGCCCTGGGTTCTAAAGTTGATGGTGTTCGTGGTGACCAATCATTATTACAATCACTAATCAACCGCGTTAATGTGTTAGAAAAAAAGCCAGACGAACAAAAACGGCTACTTGATGAATACGTCCGTAACTGGGATTCTTTAACACAACAAATAGGTAAGATTCAAAATGGACAAGTTCTATTTAGTAAATCGGTACAAAAACTATTAAATAACATGGCATATTATGTTCAGCATAAGCAGATTACCGTTGATGCTTCGACTATAGAGGCATTACGGACAGTAGTAGAGGCTAAAACCAATAATTCTCTAGATAACTACGTTGGCCAAGTTCAAGTTAAAGCTATCAATGCTAACTTCCAAAAGTTAGTTAATGCTATCAATGAGCAAGAAGCACCAATTCAACAAAAACTAGATTCAATTAATCAACGGTTAGATGGTATAGATGGTCGAGTTGATCAACTCGATCGCGTATTTACAATTCTAATGTACGCAACTATAGCAATGCTTCTCACAGGAGCGTTTGCTGGTATGACACTTTGGCTCAATGCCCTTAATCATCACCCAGTATTGGCTTGGATTGTCCTTTTAATACTAGCCAGTTTAATTATTTGGGTTTTCATACGGATCAACAAAGAAAGTGGAGATGAATAATAATGCCAAATGAGAAAAAAAGCTGGGATATCAGTAAATACATTAAAGTTACTGTATTACCCGATAAAGAGTTTCAGCAAAATTTAAAAGCACAACAACGACTTCAACAAGCGACAGAAACACTTGCACTACCAGCTGATCCTAATGTTGATCTGGTTAAAAAGATTCACGAGCAACTTCCAATTACAAATTGGGCTTGGAAATTAACTAAACAACGAGAATATGAACAACAACGAATTACACAGCACTCATTTAACTATTCACTCCATTCTAAACTGACAGATGATGGTCCCACCCTATAAAACTATTTCCATTAAATAAAAAACACTCAATTTACGCTACAAAGTCGTTTGGCTTCTAAATAAACGATTAAACGCTATAATAAAAGTGTAAGCATTAAATAGACTTACACTCTTTTCACATTTCACGTATTTTTATTCCTATTTATTAACCTAAATTTCAAGAATAAGTTAGCCACTGGACTCAAATAAATAATACTGACCAATTGATTATTGGTTGATGGAGCTGTGATATCTCTTGGTAGAAGGCCTTACGATAGATATCCATTGACGAATGTCCATTAAACATAGCTCGTGGATAGTGATTCATCCAATCATTAGTCGCTATGATCTGAGCACTACTA
>SKEM01000968.1_pt1 | contig 15088 bp, 14 predicted proteins | sample 4826731 | NCBI WGS metagenome assembly SKEM01 (sample SAMN11008809, study PRJNA524170) | human gut metagenome | biome: Human fecal sample; material: Feces; isolation source: fecal sample from pouch patient p37 | host: Homo sapiens | place: Israel: Tel-Aviv | collected 2015-07-27
TTTTATCGCTATTAAAACAGAGGGACAAATTGAAATTAAAAACATTTTTAATATGTCGGATAATGAAAAAAAGAAAAAGACTGGTATAACAAAATTTTATATTCAAAAAAACAGTTAGATTTGATGCATGGACTTTTTACAGGAGAATATAGAGAAATTAATGTCTGTGCAGAAAAATATTTTAATACTCCTAGCATGACTTCAAATCCTTATGAAATCAATAGAAATGCTATCAATTTCATCTCCAATTCCTTACTTTTTATTGAATATATGGAGAATTTAGTAAAAAAATCTTTCTCTTCCAGTTTCACTTACTGGAAAACAATGCAAAGTAATTTTTTTGATAACAGTGTCGAGTATCGAATACTCTACAACCTTAGAAATCATGTACAACATGCTGGATATCCCATTTCAACAATTCACCAAAAATTAGTCGAAAAAGAAGGTATTGAAGTTAAAGAGATAGCTTTCTGTCTATCTAAACATGAGCTTTCAAAAAACAAAGGTTTAAATAGACATATAAAAGAATACCTACAGAACCTCCCCTATGATCAAGATGAAATTTCTATCATGCCCATGATTAGTATATATTCTGCACAGATTGAAACGTTGTATTTACAAATATTATGCTTTTTTTTAGAAACATATCTGGATGATATAAAAGTATACTTGAAAAACTTAGAAGAACAAAAAATCATTGAACAAAGATTTGTCGCTTCAATATCAAAAGAAAATTACTTAAAAGGAAATATAGAAGATTTCCAATTACCTGAGGAACTTCCTAGCGCAAGTTCAATACAATTTTTCTTGAAAGATTTTGTAGATAAAGACTTACTAAAAATAAGTCCCCAAAAATAATCTCAACCACTGTAAATATTGACAATCCAAGTTATTACTATATTTTTATCTATAAAAAATGAGGCTGGGACAAAAGTCCAAATTCGCTAGTTTTATACACTGTTAAAATACAAAAACCGCATGAAATCAACGTTTTTAAAAACAAATTTCACGCGGTTTTTATATTTCTAAGACTTTTGTCCCAGCCTCATTTTTTAAATGTGAAACATTTTATAACTTTATCAATACTACACCGCCAAAATCACTTTTGACTAATCAAGACGACCGCTTCACAAGCTATGCCTTCACGACGACCGACAAAACCTAATTTTTCAGTTGTTGTCGCTTTGATATTGATGTTGGCAATATCTGTCTGTAAAATTCTGGCGATATTTTGTTTCATTTGTTGTAGATGTGGTGCCATTTTAGGTGCCTCAGCTAAAATCGTGGCATCAATATTGCCAATCTCATAGCCTTTTTCAATCATTTTTTGATAAATATCAGCTAAGATTTGTGTTGAGGCGATGCCTTCCGTCTCTGGATTAGTATCCGGAAAGGCATGACCAATGTCACCCATACCCAATGCCCCAATGATAGCATCCGTGATCGCGTGTAAAAGCACATCTGCATCTGAATGGCCTAAAAGTCCTGTCTCATGCGGAATGTTCACACCTCCGATAATCAACTGACGACCATTTACCAACTGATGCACGTCATAACCGTGGCCGATTTTAAGTGAGGGCATCAAATAATCCTCCTAGTGGGTTGCCAGATGAGCCTGAGTGGCCGTCTGTTATGATGTAGTTTTTCATGATGTTGGCAAAGGTTTCAATGTTAAGGCTTTGCACGTAGATTTCGCCGGTGCCACGGAAGGTGTTGACGATACCTTCACCAGTGCCTATGGATTGTACGAAACCATTTTCCAGGTGAATATTGTAGTCCAATGTGTCTGACCAAGCGACGACATGTGCATTATCAATTGTGATTTCTTGACTTTGGAGTTCGATTTTTTTAATGCTACCAAAGGCATTTACAAGTAATGTGCCAATGCCATTTGTCGTCATAACGAATAGCCCACCTTGTCCGCCGAAAAAGGCTTTTCCAACACTTTGCCGTTCCATGGTGTACTGAGCACTACCGTCAAGCGCCAGAAAGGCGCCGTCGTTTAGACGATATTGTTTGCTACCGAGGTCTAAGGGCATAACTTGACCAGGCGTTGAGGGGGCTAGTGCGATGATACCGTTATCGTTATTTGACACTGCTTTGGTGATAAAGACACTTTCACCTGATGTCATAGCACGACCCGCTGCTTTAAACAGCTTACCAATACCACTTCCTTTTGCATTCAACTCAGACGTTAGCGTTACTGCGGCATTATGATAAATCATACTGCCACGCTGAATGTAGGCAAACTCTCCTGTTTCCAGTGCAATTTCAATCATCGGAAACTGCATATTGCTGTCAATCGTGTACTTCATTTTGTTATCAGCCATAATCTCCACTCCATTCTTTTGATTGTTGTTTATCAAAAATTTAAAGGTACATTTTCGCTACAAATATAAGCCTTTTTCAACACTTTCATCAATAAGCTCCTCAACAAGCTGCCAGAGTTTCTCAGAGTCTTGCTGAATAAAAGATTTCTTTTTCAAGACCATCTCTGATGTGATGTTATCAGGATTATAATTGTTTTCTGATACAACCAAATGATTAATGAGTGGCGTTATGGCGTCTATAGCTCTTGCATATCTTGATTCATCACTGTTACCATGTTCAAACTCTTGCCATAAAGCTTGTAAATCTTTTGATTGGTCCTGAGGTAGTTTACCAAAACTAGTCTTAATCGACGCTAATTCTCTTTCTTGGGAAGTTGCCTTGCCTGAATCATCAAAAACCCAGGTATCTCCTGCGTAGATTTCTCCCAAATCATGAAGTAATAACATTGTCATTACTTTTTCCATGTTGAGCTCACTCGGATAATACTCTTTTAATAGCGTTGCAACAATTGCAACTTGCCAAGAATGTTCCGCACTATTTTCAAAACGCTTGTCTAGCGTTCTATTAAAGCGTGTCACTGCTTTTAATTTCTCGATTTCGCCTATAAAAGATACTTGTTTTTCTATTCTTCTCAAAGACATATCCTTTCAATATAAAGCTAGTCTATCAAAAAAATTATAACATTACCTCAGGCCTCAGACCGATGTGTCAAAATCGCTTGACCAAAAATCAAATCTTCTGGCGTCGTGATTTTGATATTTTCATAAGAGCCTGGGACAATGGTAACAGGCTTATCAGAAAAGACCTCAACTAAACTCGCATCGTCAGTCCCCAGAAACGCTTTCGAATGCGCATCCTGATGAACTTTTTGGATGAGACTGGTCTCAAAAAATTGTGGTGTCTGAGCCCCCCAGAGATTTTCACGTGGTACAGTTTGACTGATTTGCTCCTGATGATTGACCTGCTTAATTGTATCTTTTACCGGCACTGCCAAAATCGCATTATTGTAGGCTTTTAAGGCTGCTAATTCAGATAGCGTGACAAATGGCCGCGCCCCATCATGAATCATAACAGCATCCTCCGAAACTTCTTCAAGCGCATGTCTAACCGAATCTTGGCGTTCTGCGCCACCAACAACAAAGCATACCCTATCTGATAAAAAATCAGTAAAATAAGATTTCTCTTCAGCTTTTCCAACCAAAATCACTTGCTTACAATCTGAATCTGACAAGAATAACTCTAACCCATATTGAAAAATCGCCTTATCTGCTAAGGTCAAAAAAATCTTATTACAAGCAGCAGCCATTCGACTTCCTGAACCCGCAGCTAAAAGCACTGCACTATAGGCTTTATGAACCTGCCCAATCATCGTGCCAATTCTCCAAAAATCATGCGACCAGCTGATGTTTGAAGTGACTTAGTCACCTCGATTTTAACTGTTTTATCAATTAAATCAGCCGTCTCTTCAACAACAATCATCGTACCATCTGGCAGATAACCTATCCCTTGACGACGCTCCGTCCCTTTTTTCACAATTTGAATGTCGAGCGTATCACCGACAATAAGCTGCGGTTTTACCGCATTTGCTAAATCGTTGATATTTAAAACTTGCACGCCTTGAATTTCAGCTACTTTATTGAGATTGAAATCATTGGTAACCAGTGCTGCACCAGTTTCTGATGCATAACGTAAAAGCTTAGTATCGACTTCATGAATATCAGAATAGTCCTTGCTCGTTACTGTGACTTTCGCAATTTCCTTCATGTCATTGACTAAATCAAGTCCTCTCCGACCTTTGGCACGCTTTAAGTTATCGTTACTGTCAGACAACAGTTGCAACTCTAACAAAACAAAGTTAGGCACGATAATTTCACCGTCCAAAAAGCCTGTTTTCAAAATATCAAAAATCCGACCGTCAATCAGAACACTTGTATCCAACAGTTTAGCGTAATTTTTATTTTTACGTTTTTCTCTCTTCTCGGGTTTCTCTGCTTTTTCAGCCACCGCTGCTTTTTTTCGACTGAAAAATTTGAAAATATCAGCCTCACGTTTTGACGAAATGCTATACCCAACATAAATCGTCAGCATCATCAATAAAAACGGAATAATCGTTGATAAAATCGGTGTCCGCAAAATCCATAGTGGGATACTTGCAATGGCGCCAATGACAAGACCAATCACTCCCCCCATAAATCCCCAAGTAATTTTAGGAATATTGATAGTTGCAATCGTTTGGTCAATTTTTTCGACAAAGTTCAGCAGTAGTCTGATAAATATAAAAGAAAAAATCAGAAAAATAATTGCGCCAATTAAACTATTGACCACTGCGTTGTTTTCAAATTGCCTTTGATGGACGAGTACCCAAAATTCGGGTAAAAACGTATCGCCAAGCGTAGCGCCGACAATAGCCATCAAGGCGTGAATGATGATCCTCTTCATACATTCATTCCTCCTTCAAGATGTTGAGGCGACTGCTTTGAGACTATGAAAAATAGGAAAAGACGTCAAGACACGTCAGTGTCTGCGTACTTTTATCTTTTTTCCTAGTCTCAAGGAGCCGAAACTCAAGTGCGATTGTATGATAGATTGGTTGCGCTACCATACTTGAAAAATAAAGATGTGTCACCCAAAGGTACACATCCTTATTTTATCATAATTAGCATAAAAATACCTTGATTAAGCGAACACCTTCTGCAAAACTTCCGCTAAAGTTGTGACGCCAATTACCTCTATTGAGGGTGGTATCTCTAAACCTGCTAAAGAATTTTTAGGGGCATATAGTTTCTTAAAGCCTAATTTTGCTGCCTCATTAATTCGACTCTCGATACGATTGACACGACGAATCTCCCCAGTCAATCCGATTTCACCGATAAAGGCGACATCTGGTGCAGTCGGTTTTTCTTTATAACTTGAGGCGATAGCTACTGCAATCGCTAAGTCAATTGCTGGTTCATCAAGTTTCACACCACCTGCTGATTTGAGGTAGGCATCTTGATTTTGGAGCAAGAGATTGGCGCGTTTCTCAAGTACTGCCATAATCAAGCTGACGCGATTAAAGTCAAGGCCTGAGGTTGTCCGTCTGGCATTACCAAAAATTGTTGGTGTGACGAGCGCCTGAATCTCAACTAAAATCGGTCTTGTACCTTCCATAGAGACGACGATAGCTGAACCTGTCGCCCCTTCTAAACGTTCTTCCAAAAAGATTTCACTTGGATTGGTGACTTCAACGAGTCCTTGAGATTGCATCTCAAAAATACCGATTTCATTGGTTGAACCAAACCGGTTTTTCACTGCCCGCAAGATCCGAAAGGTATGTTGGCGCTCCCCTTCAAAATAAAGCACCGTATCTACCATATGCTCTAGCATTCTAGGACCGGCAAGGCTACCTTCCTTGGTCACATGACCAACGATAAAGGTGGCGATATTATTGGTTTTTGCGATTTGGAGTAACTCTGCAGTCACTTCTCGAACTTGACTCACCGAACCTTGTACGCCTGTGATTTCAGGGCTCATCACGGTTTGGATAGAGTCAATAACTAGAAAATCCGGCTGTAATTTTTCAATTTCAGTTCGGATGTTCTGCATATTATTTTCTGCATAAAGGTAAAAATCAGAATCCAAATCACCCAAACGTTCTGCTCGCATTTTAATTTGTTGGGCTGATTCCTCGCCTGAAACGTAAAGGACACGCCCAATATTAGCCAACTGCACTGAAACTTGTAAAAGAATGGTTGACTTTCCAATACCCGGGTCACCACCGATAAGAATCAGGCTACCTGGTACGACACCGCCACCAAGTACACGATTAAATTCTCCCATATCTGTCAAAACGCGTGGTGTATCCAAGCTCTCGACTTCACCTAGTTTAACAGGTCGTGTTTTTTCTCCAGTCAGGGTCACACGCGCATTTTTGACCTCTTTAGCCTCAACTTCTTCGACAAAAGAGTTCCATGCGCCACAATTAGGACAGCGCCCCAGATATTTGGGTGACTGATACCCACAAGATTGGCAGACGAATTTTGATTTTGCTTTCGCCATATTATGCCCCTGTGCTACCAAAGCCACCGATGCGTATACCTTCAGCACTATCTGCATCTGCTAATAGAAATGGTGCAAAAACGCCTTGGACGATCCGTTCGCCTTTGGCAACTTCTACGATTTGGTCGGTGATGTTTTTCATTTGAGCAAAGATATGTCCTTCGTTATCTGGATTGCCGTAGTAATCACCGTCAATAACACCAACGCTGTTAATCAAAACTAGGCCTTTTTTTCGTGGATTAGATGAGCGGTCATAGAGGTAGAGGACTTCTCCTGGTTGCATATAGGCTTTGATACCTGTCGGAATGAGTTTGATTTCACCTGGGTTTAGGCTGATTGTTTCTGCTGCGATAAAGTCGTAACCTGCTGCGTGTGCAGTACTTCTAAGGGGTAGGTCGATTCCTGCATTTTCATAAGCTGTAACGCGTTCAAATCCTCTTGTTTTCATGATTTCTCCAATATTTTAATTTCTATATCCTATTATACGAAAAAAGCCGAGAAAAATCTCAGACTCTTTTCGTTATTAATTTTACTTGGCAAATTGGGCTTGCTGTAACTGATAATAATAGCCATGTCTCGCCATTAATTCGTCATGACTACCTATTTCAACGATTTGGCCTTGATTTAAGACTAAAATCTGGTCGGCATTTCGAATTGTTGATAGGCGGTGGGCAATAACGAAACTTGTGCGTCCGGTCATCATAGTTAAGAAGGCCTGTGAAATTTTTTGCTCTGTCAAGGTATCTACTGAACTTGTCGCCTCATCTAAAATCAGCATATCAGGCTCGCTAATCATCGTTCGAGCAATGGTTAGAAGTTGGCGTTGACCTTCAGAAATTTTAAGAGCGTGAGCGCCAATCTGGGTCTCTAGCTTTTCTGGTAGGCGCATGACAAAGTCATACATGTGAGCTTGTTTCAAGGCTGCATAAATCTCATCATCTGTCGCATCTTCGCGACCATAGCAAAGATTAGCGCGTAAGGAGCTGCCAAACAACCAAGTTTCTTGCAGCACCATGCCAAAGCTTTGACGCAAACTATCGCGTGTAAAATCTCTGATGTCAATACCGTCAATTGAAATTGACCCTTTATCGACATCGTAAAAACGCATCAAGAGATTGATCAGGGTTGATTTACCTGCACCAGTTTTTCCGACGAAGGCAATCATTTCACCAGGGGCGACCTTGAGTGAAAAATCAGTAATCAAGGACTGTCCAGGATTATAACCAAAGCTGACATCTTGAAAGTCAATTTCACCTTTGGCGTGTTCCAAAACTTGTGCATCTGGTTGCTCTATCGGTTGATTCATGAGTTCTTGTGTGCGTTTCAAGCCAGCAAATGCTGTCTGAATCTGTGTTGTAATCCCTGAAATCTCAATAAAAGGTTTAGAAAACTGAGTAGCATAAATTGTAAAGCTAGAAATCACACCAATCGTCACTGTTGTAGACCCGTTGAGTGCCATAATACCCCCAACGCAGCCCACTGATAGATAAGCCAAATGGTCAACAAAGCGTGATAGGGGATTCGTCAATGAAGAAGAAAACTGTGCTTTTTGACCTTTGACATAAAGTTCTTGATTCAAGTCTTCAAATTGCGCTTGATTGACTGTTTCGCGTTGAAAAGCTTTGACTGTTTTTTGATTGCCAATCATTTCTGTAATATAACCTGAGATGTCTCCGATAATTTGCTGTTGGCTAACGAAGTCTTGCTGTGATGCTCGTGCAACTAGCCAAGACACTAAGAAAATAATCGGTGTCGAAATCAGAACGACCAATGTCAAAATCGGGCTCAAATATAACATAAAGACTAGCGCAACAATGACAACTGTGATACCAGAGAAAAGCTGGTTAAAAACGGCTGCGCTTGCTACTGAAATGTTATCCATATCATTCGTGAAACGACTGACAATATCACCATGAGCCGTTTGGTCATAGTAGCGTAGCGGTAACTGATTCAGGTGTTCGTAAGCATCTTTACGTAAAACAGCGACTGAGCGATAGGATAGGCGATTACTCAAGCGTTGAATGAGCCACTGACTAACGACCGTCACGAGTAAGACACCCACAAGTAGCGTTAAAATATGGCGAAGTGTTGAGAAGTTAACCTGACCTTGATTAACCATTTGGTCGATACTTAAACCAATGTAATAGGTTGTCAAAACGACTGTAATACCACTAGCTAATCCAAAAATAATCGATAAGATAAGCTCTAAACGAAAGGCGAGTAGGTAGGGTAAAAAGAACCGCCATGAGGCTTTTTGATTTGTTTTAGTCATGTTCTTCCTCCTGCGATGCAATAATAGCTTGGTATTCAGGCGAGCTTGCAAGTAGCGATTCGTGGCTACCTTTGCCAACTAAACGACCGCTATCTAAGACTAAGATTTCTTTAGCTTGTTGAATCGAGCGAACGCGTTGAGAAATAATAATCATAGCACTATCTAAATCTCGTGCGAGCGCTTGTCGTAAGTCTAAATCGGTCTGATAATCTAAGGCAGAAAGTGAATCATCCAAAATTAAGAGATTAGGCTTACGAATTAAGGCGCGTGCAATCGTTAGGCGTTGGCGTTGACCACCTGAAAAGTTTTTACCATTTTCCATGACCATAGTAGTTAGTCCTTCTGGTAATTTTTCGACAAATTCACGACACTGGGCCGTTTCCAAAGCTTGGAAACAGTCTTCGTCTGTTGCATCTGCTTTTCCCCACTGCAGATTCTCACGAATCGTGCCATGAAAGAGCACTGCGGTCTGTGGAACGAAAGCTGTTTGGTGGCGCAGAGCCGCCAAATCCCATTCTCGAACATCTAAACCATTGACCAGGATACGCCCTGCTGCTACATCGTAAAAACGTGGGATGAGCTGGGTCAATGTGGATTTACCACTACCGGTTGGGCCTGTGATGCCTATGAACTCACCGGGTTTAAGGCTAAAGTTGATGTCTTGTAGGGCCAGACCGCCGTTTGCATCGTAGCGAAAGTCAACGTTTTCAAAATGGATGAAATCTGGCTGACTAGGGGCAGTTTTTGCTTGTTCGGGCTGAGTCAAAGAAGGGGTCGTCTCAAAGACTTGGTTAATACGTGCACCAGAGGCTGCTGCGCGTGTAAAGATGACCACTAGGCTGGAAACAACGATTAGAGCCAATAGCATCTGATTCATGTAGTTGATTAAGGCTAGGACTTCACCGGGTGCTAGGTGGCCGGTGTTGACCTTAAAGCCACCGATATAAATTAAGGCAACAATACCGAGGTTCATGACTAGGGTCGTTGCAGGTGATAATAGGGCCGATAAATTGGTCACGCGTTGGTAGATATTTGCCAAATCATCGGTTGCATCATCAAAACGCTTGACATCTTCTTTTCGACGAGCAAAAGCACGAATCACGCGCACACCGCTAAGATTTTGATTGACCAGTTCATTTAACTGGTCCAATTTTTCTTGGACACGTTTATAAAGTGGCACGCTGTAGCGCACAATGAAAAATAAAATGACACAAAAAATCGGCAATAAAATTAAATAAAGCAAACCTGTTTGCCAATCAATATAAAAGGCCATGATGATAGAGCCGATGCTTAAAAATGGTGCACGAACAACCAAACGAATTAACATGGCTAAAGCGAGTTGAAGTTGATTAATATCACTGGTTAGGCGTGTAATCAGCGTATCTGTTCCAAATTGATTTAAATCTTGGTGAGACAGTTGGTTGATTTTCTTCATGAGTTGTGTGCGTAATTCTGTACCAAAGCCTTGCGATGCAATTGAGGAATAATACTGACAAATAACCGCACAAATCATGCCAATGACTGACATGGCAACCATCCAAGCTGTCATTTGCCAAACTGTGGCCTGATGACCTGCTCTCACGCCTTGGTCAATCAAGCGTGCCATAAATAAAGGCAATACCAATTCAAAAACGGCCTCCAAAAACTTGAAAAAAGGCCCCAAAATAATCTGCTTTCGGTATGCCTTTGCATGACGCAATAAATGTATCACAAGATTCCCCTATCTTTTTTAAATTACCTCTATTGTAGCTTAAATACTAACGGATAGCAAAAAAATTCTGTGAATTTAATGCCAAAAATTTGCCTGATAATGGCTCACTGCAAGCAAAAAAGCCGCTCGCAACTGTCGGCTTTCCTTCTTATTTTCAGGGCATAACAACTTATTCTTGAAGATGTCATCGCTCTGAATTTCTTTTTACGAAAGTGTCGTCTCTCTTATAGACTGACTAGCTTTATGAAGGCAGATAAGATGATCAACATTGACACATTTATATCAACTTTAAATTGGCTATATCACATGAAAAATTAAATTCATTTACTATTTAATTAAAAACTGTCTTTTTAGTCAATTTTACATTATAATGGTTCTAGCTAAATACTTCAAAACAAAGTGTTTTTTAGTTACAGGGGGAAAAATGAAAACGCAACTGAATCAAATTGGAAAATCCGCACTTTCAATCATTAATAGCACAATTATTGTATTGCCATTTATGATTTTTATTCAAATTGCCAATCAGCATACTTTTATTTCAGTACTGCCGTTTGTTTTATTCTATACATTCAGAATGACTGGTATTTTCTTAATCAGAGGGGTTAAAACGAGCTTTAATAGTTACACGTTACTCCATTTTTCATTGTATTGTGGGAGCTTAGGCTGTTTATTAGGGGTGTTGGGCACGCTTTATTTTCCTTTATACATTATTTCAGGGATTCTATTAGGCTTAAGTGCTGCTTGGCTACCGATGTCAAATACTTCAGTCACTTACTTTCTCAAAAAAAATAATCGGTTGACGAAAACTCATTTGCCTCTTTTATTAGGCATGTTTCTACTGATTGGTTGTTCACTCTTCTTTCCAGCTCCGTTTAAATACTTAGGGTTCTTTCTTTTATATGGTATCCTATATTTATTTTCTTTTCGTAACTTGTCACAACTGACTGATTATAAGGTTGATATACATGATTTAGAAGGCATATCTTATAAGTACTTGGTGCTCTTTTTCTCTTTTTTCAGTTTGATTTTCTTTTTGCGAGCTAGTCGACTTCTCTTTAATCATGTTGAGTTTGACTATTTCATCTATGGTTTCTTTTTCTTAATCATCCTATACATGATTGCCACTAGCATTTTCAAGGATAAAATTCATAGAAAAATTTCAGCCGATTTAACTTACTTAACCTATATCAATGGTGCTGTGGGGAATTATTTATTCTTGTTCTGTTCTTTGTATGCCGCTGGATATTACGGTCACAAGCAGTTGTTCTTGCAATTTTATCTGCCTTACGTTTTTGGGATTATTCTTGCTGCGAAAATCCGACCACTGTTAGGTCACTATGTTAAGCAATATGCTTTATTAGGTATCCTGTTCGGGTTAATCACTATCGTGTTTACGCCTTTCTTTCCAATTGGTGTGCTTTTAACGAGTACGTTTAAGGGGGCATTAAACGCTTGGATAACTGCACAATATGAAGAAATCAAGACTGTTTCTGAGGATAAAAGAATTTGGGTCAAATATAGTTTGCAGAATATCGGAAGTATTTTACATCAATTTTTATTAATGCTTTTGGGCTCATTCATTATTCTCGATAAAGGGCTATCTCTTAAAAGTTTTTTTGTTATCACAAGTACGCCGGTGCAGACATTGAAAAGTATGCAGCTTATGACTTCTTGGAACGTGATTGCGACATCTTTGATTATCTTGATTATTTTGATTTATGGTTTTGTGTATTTACGACCTAGGAAACGTTAAAATAGCAACAATATAATGTTCTGGTGCTGAAAAACACTAAAAAACAAAAAACCGAAGAGAGTCTCCTCTTTTCGGTTTTTTAAATATCTAATGAGATTAAAGCGCAGCTCTTTTCTACAAAGAAATATGCTGCATTAACTTTTGGTAGGAAACAAAAGAAGGGTGTTGCATTAATTTACTGTCTTCAATTGTCAAAGATTGTTGCTCAATAATCTTTCTAGTTAAATCGTTAGAAAAGGTCACAAAGTCATTGTTTGTTGCCGCATTATAATCTAGTGAAAAGTATTTTGACTGACGATAATAGGGTTTCAATTGGTCTGCATTAATTTTTTCAGGTTGATCAGCAAAGTATTCATCATAACGTGCGGTTTGAATTTTACCATCCATTACGGTTAATTGAAGTCTACCTATCAGTCCGTCACCAAACTCTTCGGTGTAGCCAATATATTTGGTTTTAGAGGGTTGTTTGATTTCTTCTGACAATTCAGCTGCAATCGCCATCAAGCCTTGTCTGGCAGTGGTCGATGACCCTTTTACAGTTTCAAAATTACCTGTAACGCGATTTTCTTCACGCATTTGTTTTTCAACAAAGGTAATACCATTAACCACTGTCACAAGAGTTGTATCTGTTCTTGGATTTTTTGCTTGAAGAAAAGCATAGTCAGAAAGGCGTTTATTAGCACCGGCATATTTTGAGGCATAATAATTTTCAGCAGCATATTCGTTAAATTCAATATTAATGATTTTATTTGTTTCATCTGTTACGATTTCGACGATGCCTTTATTTCCAACATCAAAATAGCCTTCATTTGTAAAATAATTCCCTTCCAGTAACCCTAATGGCGGCTGATTTGACCAAAACATTTTCTTTAATTTCTCTTCATAAGAGAAAAGCGGTTTCGGATTGGAGCCAAATATCGTTTGGGTAGCACCTGTGACAACATCATATTGATAAGTTGTATTTTCAAAGTCTAGTTCATTGGCTTTTTTTTCTTCGGTTGACGGCGTGACTTCAGATTCAGACAAAGTATAACTGAATTTCACTGGTTTGGAAACTTCGCTAGAAGGCTCCATATTTTTTTTGTAAACTTTATAACCGACAAGTCCGATAATACTGCATAAAAAGAAGGCAGTCAGAAAATGTCTTTTTCTCATAAAATTTCTCCCTTTATGTTGTCATTAGGCATTAAAGCGGTAGCCGCTGCCCCAAATTGTTTCAATTGGCATTTCTGATAATTTAGCTTTTTTTAACTTTTCCCTGACTCGTCCAACATGCACGACAACTGTGTAAATTTCGCCATCCAAATCATCCATGTCCCAGATTTGACGAAAGAGCTGTTCTTTCGTCCAAACACGATTAGGATGCATCATGAAAAAGAGTAATAAGTCAAATTCTTTTGCAGGAAAGAAAATCTCTTTTCCTAACACAAATGCTCTCCTAGCACTTGTATTGATTACAATTGCTCCTCTTTCGATGGTATCAAGGACCGGGTCTGATTGCGTCAAAAGTTGATAGCGTTTAATATGCGCTTGAACACGAGCGACTAATTCACTTGGACTAAATGGTTTTGTCATGTAATCATCTGCGCCTAAGCCTAAACCTCTGACTTTATCGATGTCTTCTTTTTTTGCTGAGACAATCATTAGTGGGATATTCTTTTTTTCCCTAATCTTACGACAAATCTCAAAACCATCCATTAATGGCAACATGATCTCAATGATAACCAAATCAAACACTTCCGTTAATGCTCGATTCAGACCTACCAGACCATCATTCGCGATTTCGGCAGTCATATGATTGATTTCTAAATAATCTTTTTGTAGTTCTGCAATACTTGTATCATCTTCAATCAGTAAAATACGTGGTACTTCTTTTGACACTTGGCTATCCTCCTCAAGCTTTCTTTAGTAAAACCACAACGGTTGTTCCCTGGTAAATTTGACTTTCAATCATGACACTACCTTCATGCATCTCTATGATTTGTTTCACAATAGCAAGTCCTAAGCCACTGCCACCTGTGTCAGTTGGTCGTGACACTTCACCTCGATAAAAATGATTAAAAACAAATGGTAACTGCTCAGCTGAAATTCCCTGGCCATTATCAGACACGCGAACCTCAACCATATCTGCAGTCTCAGAAATACCAAGTTGAACAGAAAGTGGTCTATCCTTAACTTTAAATTTCAAGCTATTTTCTATTAAATTGATAAAAACTCGGTTTAACTGTATACGGTCAGCCATTACATAACTTGCTTTTAATTCTTGACTAGATAATTGAAGTGAAATTTCGGTTGCTTGTATTTGAAACTCTTCAATGATGTGTTTCAAAAACTCGTTAAGATTAATTCGCTCAAAATTAAGAGGAATAGCAGCTGCATCTAATTTCGAATATAAAAATAATTCTTCAATTAAATCATTTAACGACAGGGCTTTTGTACGAATAGTTTGTAAATACTTATCCCGTTTTTCTGGTGTCGTTGCCACGCCATCCAATAGTCCTTCAACATAGCCGATAATTGATGTGATAGGTGTTTTCAAATCATGCGATATACTCGCAACAAGTGTTTTACGATTCTCTTCAAGTTTTACTTGTTCTTCTGTTGAATGAATCAATGCACCACGCATTTTTTCAAAGTCATCTGTCAGTTGTTTTACTTCCATCGCTGTTTGTTTCATAGGATTTGTTACCGAAACTTCTAAGTGACCATTTCGTATTTCAGACATACCTGCACCAAGATTTTCCAATGGATTGATGATGGTTTTTTTAATAAGTGATTTAGAAAAAGCAGGCCGCCAAATGCTACTAGTAAAATTATCACGCTAACTAATACGCCCCACTTTGTCATAAACTCTAAAAAGTTATTTTCTTTTACCTGAATTGCTAGTTGATTATTTAGCCATGACTTGATACCCGATAGAATATCTTAAAGTCTCTGGTTCCAGTGATTTAGCTGATTTTAACAGTAAAGAATACGCTAAAAG
>SKEM01000970.1_pt1 | contig 15072 bp, 9 predicted proteins | sample 4826731 | NCBI WGS metagenome assembly SKEM01 (sample SAMN11008809, study PRJNA524170) | human gut metagenome | biome: Human fecal sample; material: Feces; isolation source: fecal sample from pouch patient p37 | host: Homo sapiens | place: Israel: Tel-Aviv | collected 2015-07-27
AGTCTGAATCTTGGTAATTACTGAGTAACCTTAATTTTTCCGTCGTTGAATATGTTCCTATTCAAAACACCCCCTAGAGATGACACTTTTATTATTTAAAGTGTCAACCCTAAGGGGTATTGTACGCAATTAGATTGTCATGAAATAAACAATGAGCGATTTTTTCAGCCCGTTGATATACCCCACCTTATATCGCCATTAACTGGAAGAATATGAAAGTAGCCCGTGCCGTCTCCAGGCACGAGCTGCTTAACAACAAAACTTATTCGATTTTTCTTGACGAAAAGCCTACCATTATATGTCTATTCTAAGGAATAGTACATCATTATAATACTCATTAAAGATCTTCAACTACCTTCGAAAGTCATCCCACTAAAGCCTAATCACTCACGCCTGCCATACTTTATCTGATAAATGGATAGACATAGACTGAGCATAAGGGGAATAGTGTACACAACCGGATACAGATATCTTCTTCCTTCAAATAAAGTCGAAACAGGAGCGAGCCAACACCCTAATAAAATAGAAAGACCTAACGGAATAACACTAAGCCAATAAAATTTTACCTCCTCTAAGCCCCATTTTCTCAAAAAAGTTGCAGTGATAAATAATGGCAAAACAGAAGCATATAAACCATATGAAAGTAGTAGCTGCAAAATAGGATTTTTATAAAGATTGTCAAAAACTGTTTGGACAGCCTGACTTGATTTTCTAAACTCTCCCTGTCTAACAGCTGCCGAAGTTGGTATTAATTTAGGATCTAACAAATTATGCCAATCCATCGACATCAATGGATCATATTCTGCAAACGAAAACCACCCAGACACCATCGCATTAAATGCTGCAATATAAGTCCGCGGATGCCGTCTACCCTCCTTAAACCAACTAACCAAATAATTCTTATATTGCTTATAATTGCCACGATCGGTATATCCCTTTACAGGATCCGCATTAGTAGGATTATAGACTTTCCCAATATTTTTACCATCAAGTAGGACGTTTATTGAGTTAAATTCCGCCTTTGTCACATCTTTTGAATGGTATTTAAAATACCTCGCAGTTTGTTGAAACGGAACCGAGAACATTTCTTGCTTCCCACTTGGCGCCACATTTAACGTTCTTTTTACTCCTGTTAAAAGGCCCAGTGCAATTATCACGCTGCAAACCAGAGTAGCAATTGAATATTTCCTATACTTTGGGATAAACAGGCACACCGCTACCAACGAAAAAGTAACTATATAAATTCCAACCGATTTCGTAATAATGCAAAGAATAGCAAATAGACCAAGCAAGCTATCGTATTTAAAATTAGAAAATACCCGCCCTTGGGTTCGCAAAGCCTCAATAAATAGGATAATGAAAATGACATAAATCCAAGAAAACAATGCGTCTTTAGAAATAGTTTGAGCACTGATTGGAAAGATCGGACACAATGCGTAAAACAGAAGCATCGCCAAAACATATCCCGATTTTAACTTCAAGTATCTATGAGCATAGTAGGTAGTCAGTGAAAAACTAAATGCCGTTAAAAGCTCTTGGACAAAAGAGTAAACGAAAAATCCTAACTGCCAATTGTCCAGTTTCTCACCAAAGGGGGTAATAATTGCACCCATTATTAGAGTATCAAAAATTGGATGATGATTTGAAAATACTCCGTCATGGTTTCCCTTATAAAAATACTGAATAAATTGCGCTAATTGTCCCCAGGTATCATTAATCAATGTCCCGGGATACAGAGCAATTATTATTGGTAGCCAAAACAATAGGATAATTACAAAAAACAACCATAAATTATGCTTACTGTGTAATATTTTATTCCAAGCATTAAATAGGCCGTTAAATTCACCTATATATACCGGACTAATAATATTTCTAACTATTAGTCTTCTAGCAAAGTAATTAATCACACTCAAAACAAAAAACACTACTAAAACTGTTACTAAATATGAGGATGAGAAATCACAACTGCCGCTCTCAATATAATTAGGTGCGGCAACCATTGCTAACGCCAATAATAGGCAAAATATATAATCAGTTGCCCCAATAACTTTAATTCTATTATTCATAAATGCTTCCCCTCTGACTATAACTTTCTACCACTATAAATGCCATTAACCAGCGGCAAAATCAGTAAGCCTTCAACACTGACCAATGGTAAGACATACCGTAAGAGGATTACCGGACTAAACACTAGTAAAACTAACCAAAAGATAACCGGCATAATAAACATTGCCCAATAGTGCTTCTGCTTATCAACGATAACTTTACCTAAACTAACTGTCAGAATAAAAAATGGCAGTGCCGCACTAAATAATAATGACACCAGCGGAATTTTCTCATAATATTGTCGATTAGAAAAAGCATCAACTATCTTCTTAAAAGATGGCAATAAACTTTTGCCAAAGGTTTGCCGAGGCTGATTAGGCAGTAACGATAGACTATGAACCTCATAGTATGGTTCACCAAACGCTGACGTGTCCTTATTCATCCCTGGATACCATAGCTGGACAGTCAACCGGCTAAAGGCATTCACGTACTCACCTGGATGCTTTCGTCCAACAGCACAATATAATTTAATAAATTTCCATGGTTCCTGACGAACTGCTTCCGTATTAAAGGTCGTCTTTACCGGATCAGAAATTGCTTCGAACGGGCCACGGTAATTGTCATAGTTAGGGATAAACCCTTTGACTTCTTTTAACTGTTCACCTTGGTAGTCATGCGGATGTCTAACTACTGCTCGCGCTATTTGAACCTCTGGAATACTTAACGATTCTTTAATAGCGTCGTCACGACTATTAGTGACTTTTAAGCTCGATAGAACCGGTCCAGAATATAGCATAAATACTCCGACGGTTATCATTGCCGTAAACAACAGGCGTCTACGACCATGCTTCAATAAACAGCACAGTATAATTATGGTCAATACATAGACATACATCGCCTGCTTGAGAAAGGCCATGCTCAAAAAGGAAATTACTCCAAAAACAACTACATTTTTCCAGTTGTTAAAATATTCCTTCCCCCAAGCAATTTTAATCACTTGAAGTTCTAAAATAATAAACAGCGCTGTGAAAATCACATTCTTTGTTGTAGTTACCGCCATAATAGGATAAAACGGCAACAAGGCAAATGTTAGAAAGGAGCCCAGTGACAAAAGCAACGACCGAGAATGCTTAGCAATAAATGCACTTACATCTGCCAGGGCAAACGATAGGACAAGTGTTTGAAAGAATGAATAGACTGCTGCTCCTAACCACCATGGGCTTTTCAGTTTCCCGATGGTAACGCCCAACAAATACGTATGTAACACTGGATGATGGCTATTAATGTTATGAGTTAAAAATTCCCCAATTTGTCCTGGTCCATCGTATCCATACACGCTTGGGAAATAAGCGAGTAAATATGGCAACCAGCAGAGTAAAATCACTGCCCAAATAATTACCACCCCGCGCTTCGTTGAGGCAAAACGATTTATTTTAACAATCGCCTGCTCCTGTACTAAAGCGTCCTTAATGTGCAACGAAAACAAGGCACGAATTAGACCAAACCAGAGAGGCCAGATTAAAAAAATCCTTATACAGGTTAGAACCGAAAATACCCGTGCATCATCAAATAGCATCGTATTACGACCCCAAACCAGACAAATAGCAAAGACTAAGGAAATAATCAGAGCTCCAATATCTTTCCTCCGGTTTCGCGCCAAAAATAAACAATGTTTTAACAGGGTATAGCTACCGCTAAAAATTACCAGGCTATAAATACTATTCCCTAAAACTGTCTTATCGCTTGTCTTAATCGTCATTGCTATGCCAAATGTTGCTAACAAGGCTAGCAAAGCGGCTACTAATATTCTCTTACGTTTAGTTTTCAAATCTACCATAATTTCCTCTTAATAATTGATTCCCTATTGGAAAAGCAAATACTTTTTAATCCCTCAAATTCTATTTTACATATACTGAACAATAAATTTTCAACAAAATAATCAGCTCTAAGTTTAAACACTAATACTTATACTTACAAGACGAATTTATTATTAGGAGTACGATTTCAAATTCTAAACCGATGGCTTGACTAATCGTAGGAAATCGGGAGTGGAAAGTGACTTCCTCGACAGGATGTATGACTAGCCAGTCACGTGTCAACTATCATATAGCCTTGCTCCGCGACGCTAGGTACTAGCCTATCCCCTGTGATTGCAACGCGAAGTTAGTCTTTATAGAGACTAGGCAAGATTTATTAACGTTTGACCTACCAGTCAGCTACTGCGTCGTTGCATTTTTATCTTTAAAATAGCTAAGAGGCTGAGTTGATTCCCAGCCTCCAGAATTATCCGCCGATTTCAAAATAGTAATAACAGAAATATATCACCAAGTTGCTTAATCCTTGTTTTCTTTTTTCCAAGTTGCTTCTTGCAAACGGAATTCATATTCCCGCCGCTCTTTTCGTTGCAATGCGTCTAAGATTAAACCACTATAAAATGAAATAATTCCGGCAATAAAACAAAAGCCGCAAACGACCAGCGTTGGCATATTAAGAACCTTACCAGTATGTTCATAGGGAATCCAAACGTTCGGTATAAAGAATCCGATTGACAAAATCGCCAACACTAATGCTAAGAAACTGAAAAACTGTAGAGGCTTGTAGTTTCGATACAGGGTGAAAATCAACCGCAACACCTTAAAGCCGTCAGAATAAGTACTTAGCTTGCTGATACTACCCGCTGGCCGATCTCGGTAATCAATAATGTGGTTCTTAACTGCCAAGTTATTAACCGTTGCAAAGATACTCATTTCCGTCTCAATCTCAAAGCCGTGCGATAAAACAGGATACGTCTTTACAAAGTTATAACTGAAGGCTCGGTAACCAGTCATAATATCCTTAATATCCGTATCGAAGAAGAAATTAATACTGCCCCGTACGAGTTTATTGCCAATCCCATGGAAAGGACGCTTATTTTCTGCGAAATAGCTCGAGCTTAAACGGTCACCAACTACCATGTCGTAATTGCTGTGGAGTACATACTCGGCCATTTTAGGAATTTCTTCAGCAGGATAAGTATCATCTCCATCAATCATCACGTAGCAACGGGCTTCAATTTCACGGAACATTCGACGAATAACGTTTCCTTTCCCTTGCTGGTACTCATGTCGTACGATAGCTCCTGCTTCCTGTGCTAGCTTAACAGTATTATCCGTTGAGTTATTATCGTAAACAAAAATAGTGGCATTCGGGATATCATTAATTGCCCGTTTACAATCTTCAACAACTTTTTTGATGGTCTTTTCTTCGTTATAACACGGAATCAAAACGGCTAGATCAATCATTTGGTTCACCTTTTTTCTTTCCAAACTTTAAAATATACAAGTAATAAATTATTAACATAAAAGTAGCAAATACGGTACAGCCTGAGTAACGTACTAGTCCGTTAACCGGTGAGGCAATACAAATCAAGAGGTTCATAAATATCGGTATAATGGGAACGATAAACCGAAATCCATATTTTGTCCACATTAGCAGTGCCATCAACAAACATAACCATATTGCAATCGACGTACTAAAGAAAATATTGATAAATGGAACTGTTCCAGCACTACCGATAATCTGAATAAATCTGTTTCGCACCTTGGCAGAAGTAACATAATGCATATGCAGGAAAGTCGGTTTAGCGTAATCTGCCATTGCACCACACCAAGTAAAATCAGGTGCCAGAATCCACGGGACATAATAACCATTTGTCCCTGCAAATGTTGCGGAGAGATAAACCCCTGGATGACGCAATCCCATATCTAACCATACCTTAGCATACTTACGAAGATTAAATTTTTTTCTTAGACTAAACTTCACCGGGTCAGCATTGTTAGGAACATAAATTTCCCGGAGCTTTTCTGGATTCTTAAAAGTAGTTGCCAAAATATGCTTCTCATGGTTAGTAACATCATTGGGGTATGCCTTTAAATAACGTGCGGTTTGTTGTACTGGCAAACTAAGAGTCTCTATTCTTTCCGTCGGTGCAATATTCATTGATGGCAATGCCACTTTTATAAAACCAACATAAACAGATACTACTATAGCTAATGATAATAAAAATCGTTTCCAAAATCTTCCTTTTTCCACAAAAATCAAGCAAAAAAGTGGTGGAGCTACCATATAGATCCCATCATTTCGCCAAAAGCAAACTAGCAGACCAGAAATAATTAGGCCTGGTATCTTCCCCCCCCCACTTTTTTCTAATCCCATTTGTATGCCCTATGAAGAGTTCAACACCGATCAACAATAGCACTGTTACGTACAGAGCAAATAAGGCCAGAAACATTCCGTCTTTATGCAGGGTTGTGCTTGCAAAGGACCAGTATGGTGCCAGTCCAACAAACAGTGAGCAGGCCACCGCGATTACCCTATTAACACCTAGCTTGGAAACCCGGGAAATACACCAAGAGTAAATTAAGGCGCAGATTAACATCTGTATGCAGACATACAGAAATAAGCCAAAGTTATCGCCGCCAAGACACCTCCCCAAATTGAATACTTCACCCTCGAAGATTGTACTCAAAATTGGCTGATGATTATTCATTGGAATAGCCCCATAAAACTGTAATAACTGAAAATTACCATCCCCCGCAACGTTTCCTGGAAGAAAGGGGAGAAGGTATAGCAACCAGCCTATTGAAATAATACTAAATGATTGAAGCCATGAAATTCCCTTAGATCTACCAATAATATTTTTAACAATGGAACATTGAATTAGTACCTGAAACATCTTTTCAAAAAGAATGGTTAACCCAATTACCGCTAAAATCACTTCTACCAGCAACAGTTTATCCACTGCTCGATTCCTATAATCAATTACTTCCCAAATAGTAACCACAGCTAAAAGAGCTGCAAAGGTGAAGCAAAAATACCCATTCAGGTATCGCCCTGCCAAAAGCGGTGTCTTTAATAACCAATAAGCTAATCCTAATAGCGGCAGATATAACAAGAAGTAAATATTATCAACGGTTATCTTTTGTAAATCAAGTACCAGCCATAGGCTAATTCCTACGATAAACAACTGCGTTAATTTCTTTATTCTCATTATCTTTCTCCGTCCTTCTTGTAAAAACAAAGAATCAACAAAAGCGGATCAAGTACAATTAACGGTAATGTGTACCTCAAAAAACCATTAACTGGTGAAACTAAAGAAATCAATACCACCGCACCACCAACTAAAATTAAGTTTAAGTAGGCAAAGCGACGTTGGTCAATAATTGCCACGCTCGGCAGTAAATATAAAGCAAACCAAGTAAATGAAATAAATAGCCAATTTACTAACGGAAGTTCTGATCCCTTCTTGAGGAGGGTTGCAAAGCTGTAAAAGAGGTTAGGATTTTTCAAATGATAGTTGGCAAATAAACGCGTTACTGTCTCATTACCAGCATCATTCGGGCCAACAATCCATGAAAAGTACGAAGGGTGGTTCTGCGGATAAAGGTAGAAAATATTTTGACCAACAAGTGCTTCTAAGTAAAGGCGTTTGTTCTTCATTCCGATTTGCAGCCAGAGTTGCCAAAAGCTCCCCTTATCCTTCACAAATTGTTGGCTTTTATATAACTTCATCCGCTGTTGGTAGTCACCGACAAATTTATAATAGGGCCATCGTGAATTCACCTTAACACTATCAGCAAATTCAGGATTATAAGCAGCGGCTATCTTTGAATAATTAAAGAAATGGTTTAACTGGCGTTTTTCACTTCGATTAAGCGATGCCGGATTATCCTTTGCTACCCGAGCTAATTGTTGCATAGGTATTGATAAGGACTCCATCGGCTCTGTCGGCAGCGCTTTAGTTACCATAGTCAATCCCTTGGACAACCCCAAAGTTAACAAGACCGCAACTAACACTGCAATAAAGATTTTCTTGCGCTGTTTTAGCCAGATAGAACCTAACGCAGCCAAAATCAGGTATACTACACCATCGTTTCGCGTTAGTGATAGTAAAACTCCACTAACTACCAGCAACCAGATTGCAAATCGGTTCTCAATGGTTGTCTGCACATCCAGAAGGAGTAATGCGGAAATGAATAAAATAAAGAAGGCAACAAAGTATCCTGTCTTATCCAAACCATTTGCCCATTCGATGACTGCTGGGAATCCACCAAAAAATACAGCGAGAACAACTGCCACATATTTATTAAAGTAGCAGGCTATGATTGTCACTAGTAAACTAAAACTTGCAATCGTTAATAGGTTTAAGAAAATGCTATTTAACAAAATCCCAGCATTAATTGAATGAAAACAGCTCAGACCAACTTTAACAAAAAATCCCTGAAGCAAAGTAGTAAAAAGCGGGTGGTGGTTAGTTAAACTAAAAACACCATAAATCGTTTTCTGATGAAACAATTCATCCATCTGCCGCATCCCGTCATAACCAGCCAATCCAGGAATGGATACAACAAAATACGGCAACGCTAGGACCGCTAAGAGTAAAAAGATAAACAAATAAAATTTAACCTTGCCCTCTGCGTTTATTGGCATTTCTCGCAAATGAAACTTAATAGTTAACTGATAGACCGTCAAGAACAGGTAAAAGAGCAAAATTGAAATTGCTAGCCAAGATAGAACTGAATACCAAACGTCGCGGCCAGATTCCCAAATTAACGAAAGATTGCCACGCGAGGTATAAGCGCGGCCAATCACAAGGATAATCGAATATCCAAGAGCAATTACCGTATTAAGTAATAGCCCACGTTTACTAATCTCCAAATTCCGACTAAATACGCTCATTATAATTAACAGTATCAATGCCGATAATATTGAGATAGCCGTCGCACCATCAAATGAGATCCGACTAGCATTACCGCTCGGGTAGTTAACTGCTGTCCCTAGCAACACTAACAGTGAACTAAATACTAATAAATACTTATTTAACTTAATCCTAATCATTATTAAATTCTCCAGCTATCTAACTCACCGAATAGCAAATAATTTGCGTACAATCTTAAACCGAGCAAGGATGACCGTCGCTATCTCACATAATAATACCCGGTAAATATCTTGAATAATCCCAATGCTATTAAATGATAATCCGAGTGCAGCCAGATGGTTTCCCAAAATGACTGTGTCCGTAAATACACTTAAACATACTAAATGGAAGGCTAATGTAATCAATGCTAACCGTCCCAACATCGCCAAACGGTGCATTGAAACACGCGTTTCAAGTACCTTGAATAGGTACATCAAAAAGTAGCTGCCACCAATGGCCCCCACCATTTTCAGAACAGGATTGTCGGCATAGCCAGTATTAAACCAGAAATCACCTTTGAGTGCGGACCAACAGCACAAGACAAGTCCAATCACTGCCAGTACACTATTTCTGATACTTAAATCCATCAAATGGTACTCACGGATAATATGGCCAGCGGTATAGAAAGAAATACTCAGGAGCGCCGGCCCAAGTGACCAGGGAAGCTGAATAAATGAACTCACTGCAAAAACAATTACTGCAAGAACAATACTGACCCCTACTAAGACACTGGTTTCTTTATTACGGCTAAGCGTATCGGTCACTTTACGTAAAAGCTGATAGATAATATTCCCAAAATACATTGCCAATAGGAACCACACTGCTCCGATTGCAGGAATCATAATTCCTCGAAAAATCGTTTGATTACTAGGCGTACCAATTCCATACAGAGCAGCGATAAGGTAATGATACCAGTGATCCGTCGTTATCATTCCTGGAACATGACGATGCAAGCTGATTAACGAAAGAAGAAAGATGATTAAGGCCGTGACACCATACGGAACCAGTAATGTTCGTATCCCGGCCTTAGCAGTCCGAACAATCGTTTTACGTCGTGTTAAATAACCAGATAGGACAAAGAAAATTGGTACATTAATCGCATATATTAGGTGCTGCCAAAAGCCTGCAGTATAGGTATGACCTACAATTATTAGCATCATACTTACTGCACGCACACAATCTATCCATTCAATTCGTTTCCGACTGCTCATTTAGTCTCCTCCCTATAACTTCGCCGTCAGCTTCACATCCGGGTACTTCTGCTTGAACCAGTTTTCGGCAAACTGGTTTTCAAACAGGAAGAGTGGCTGGTCGTGGATGTCCTTGACCAGGATATTCCGCGAAGATGACATCTTTTCGTCCAGCTGTTCTGGGTCGATCCAGCGCGCCGTCTTGCTCCCCATTGGTTCCATGACAACATCCGAGTTGTACTCGTTCTTCATCCGGAACTTGAAGACTTCAAACTGCAGCTGACCCACGGCCCCCAGGATATAGTCATTAGTCGTGTAAGAACGGTAAAGCTGGACAGCCCCTTCCTGGACCAGCTGGTTGATCCCCTTGTGGAAGGACTTCTGCTTCATCACGTTCTTTGCCGAAACCCGCATGAAGAGTTCCGGTGTAAACTGCGGCAGCTTCTCAAACTTAACGTCCTGCTTACCGGTGTAAATCGAGTCCCCAATCTGGAAGTTCCCCGTATCGTACAGGCCGATGATGTCCCCGGCAACCGCGTTTTCGACGTTTTCCCGGGTATCTGCCATAAACTCCGTCACGTTTGACAGGCGAAGCGGCTTCTGGGTCCGCTCCAGGGTAACGTCCATCCCCCGGTCGAACTCACCCGAACAGATCCGCACGAAGGCGATCCGGTCCCGGTGCCGCGGGTTCATGTTAGCCTGAATTTTAAATATAAAGCCAGAGAACTCTGGCGCCAACGGCTTGATGACCTCCCCGTCTTCTGTCTGGTGTTCACCCGGTGCGGGGGCAAACTGGAGGTAGTTCTCCAGGAAGGTCCGCACCCCGAAGTTAGTTAGGGCAGAACCAAAGAAGACTGGAGTCTGGTAACCCTTAGCAATCTTGTCCCGGTCCAGTTCATTACCAGCAACTTCCAGGAGCTCCATCCCGTCCAGGGCGTCTTGCCATTCACCATCGCCAGCCAGCGGGTTGTCACCCATAACGTTGCCATCTTCATCCAGCGGCAGGTAGGGATTCTCCGGGTCCGCTGGGTGGGTCAAAGCAACCCGGTGGTTAAAGCGGTCGTAAATCCCCTTAAACTGGTGACCAGATCCGATTGGCCAGTTCATCGGGTAGGTTTCGATTCCTAAAACATCTTCAACTTCGTTTAGGAGGTCAAGCGGTTCCCGGGCGTCCCGGTCGAACTTGTTCATAAAGGTAAAGATCGGAATCCCCCGCATCTTACAGATTTGGAAGAGTTTCTTGGTCTGCGGCTCGATCCCCTTGGCGGAGTCGATCACCATGACCGCGGAGTCCACGGCCATCAGTGTCCGGTAGGTATCTTCGGAGAAGTCTTCGTGCCCCGGGGTATCCAAAATGTTGATTCGCTTACCCTGAAAGTCGAACTGCATGACGGAAGAAGTGACGGAGATTCCCCGCTTCTTTTCGATTTCCATCCAGTCGGACTTAGCAAAGTTACCGGTCTTCCGGGCTTTAACGGTCCCAGCCTCGCGAACTACGCCCCCGAAAAGAAGGAGCTGTTCGGTAATCGTCGTCTTCCCCGCGTCCGGGTGCGAAATGATGGCGAACGTCCGCCGCTTATTCACTGCTTCAGCAAGCTGTTTTGGTGACATCATCAGTATTTTCCTTTCATATTTAAAATTGCGCAATATCTTTTATATTTTAAGATATTCTGGGACGTAAAGCAATTGGCCGTGCGGTTAAATCACCGGTATTATTATAACGATTCCGGCTAATAATAGTGACTTTTTCAGGGAAAGAGCCCATTTTTCAACTACCGTCCACCTAATGAAAATGAGGCTAGGAATTAACTTAACCTCTTTAATATTTTAAAGTTAGTAATGCCTCAGCGCAGTAGCTGGCTGGCAGTTCAAATGCTGATAAATCAGCGTTTGACCAACCTAGCCATCCTTGCGGAGGTTCGAAGACAAACGCCCCAAATCAGCTTGCTGGTTTGGGGCGCTTTTTCTCACTCTCTAGTCTCTACTTCAAATATTTCAACGTGTATTTCTTGCCCGCAGTGACGTCATACTGGACGAGACGGTAATCTTGTAGCAACTGCTTTTGCTGCTTAGTCAAGCTGCTTTCCTTGACCAATTTGCCCTGACTATTGATAAAGTCAGTGTGGGCTACTGTGCCGCCAGTATTACCATCATCATCTGCCTTGACGTTTTTAGCCATCGCTGGGAGCTTTTCAAAGACGTCTGTTAACAACGCTTGATACCAGGTAACCTTGGAATTAGTCTGTTTGGCAACCATAGCAATAAAGTCGTTGGGACTTACTACCGCCGTGCCTTGCTTAAAGTTCTTCGCACCATGGGCCCGAGCATACTTATTAGAATAGATAAAGTACTCGGTCTCGTGCAATTTCACCCCATCCTTTGCCATGTCATTCTGGTAGATTCCCGGCAAGTGGTCACCGTAAAAGACAATCGTAATCGGCCGGTTAATTCCATCAATCTGCTTGATAAACCGCTTAACGGCGTTATTGGTATAGTGAATCTCTGTACTAAATTCATTAACTTCGTCGATCTTCGTTCCCTTGGAGACACTAATAGCATTATACCGTTTAAGATGGTTATAACGGTGATCAGAATATGGAAAGTGGTTTTGCATGTAACTAAGTTAATAAACTGACCATGTGGATATGACCGCAACTGATCGATAACGTTTTGATATGAGGTTTGGTCTGACAAGTATGGACTCCTGTCAATTCGATGCTGATGTCTAATCTTATCCTTGCTCCCTAAGTAGAGAAACTTATCAAAGCCAAATTTTGGATAGACACTTGTCCGGTTGTAAAAAGTACCGATATAAGGATGGATGGCCACCGCATGATTAAAGCTATCCACAATGGAAGGGTTAACTTTTAGCTTGCCAACTAACTGTGTATAAGGAACCGGAAGCGTTGGCGAAAAATTGCTGACACTATAACCAGTTAGCGTCATGTATTCCATGTTGGCCGTTCCTCCACCGTAGCCAGAACTAATCATCGTTCCCCCGGTATTTTGTTGTTGTATTTTTTTAATCTCCGAAATCGGACTATTTTTCAGATTAACACCAGGAACCCTACTAGGATCAGAAAAGCTTTCGTTAAGGTTAAAAATCACCGTCTGCCGTTTTAAGTCATTATGACGGTAACGGTTCACTACTTGCGCTTGTGATTGGTACTTTTTAACGATTTGTTCCATTCTAGCCTTTGAATACCCTGATGGTTTATCCATAATTTTAACATCAACGTTATTCATAAACTGAACCAGTGGGCCGTTAGTTCGAGCACCGCTCAGTTGATTATAAAACATTGGCTTATCATCTATAGAGAGCAGCAAGTTATTAATTGGTGTCCCCGCATGATTCCAAAAAGCACAACTGCCAAACAGGATTGGGGCTAAGAGAAGGTATCCCCACCGCTGACGGCTTTTAAATCTCAATTTAACTGGATAATGCTTTTCTAACCAGTAAATCGCAACAATTAGAATTGCGATCCCGGTTATTACCCCCACCCAAAGAATAGGGCTAACCATTCCAAACAAACTACCGGCAACCTTTACCATTGATAAATCTACCGGCAGAACTGGCTCATTACGGGCAGCTATCTTTTCCCGATTAGCAATCACGAAGGCTGCGTTGATAAAAATAATCAGTGCCAAGCTGAACCAGTATCGATTACTAATTGCCTGAATAAACTTAGTCGCTGAAAAAAGTAGTAAAGTCGTTAAAAGTAACAATAACTCGCGTTGAGTAAATACATAAGAAAAAATATTATGATATTTGCCAGCACTAATTAGCCAAGTATTATTCATTAAAAGCATCGATGCCGCCGCAATGGCATAAGAAATAGCCGCCACCAGCAGGTTAGGCCCATACCTTTTAATCAAAGCTGCTCTCTCCTGCTTAGTAAAACTTAAAGCAGTAGTGGTACTAATCCATTGGTTAATTGCTCTTACTTTAGGAGTAGTTAAGAGCCACCACCATAGTCCAGCAACCAACAAATAAATGCTAATCGCACTAAGGGCTAAAGCACCCGTTGCAACCGTTGAATGACTTATCGGCTTTCTTTCTGCAATTGCATATACCACCGCAAAGACTGAGCTATTAGATAAAAATACCATTACTGACAATGGATAACTAATTGCTGGCTTGCTTATCTGTTGAATTAATAATTTGGCAAAAGAATACGCCGCTAATACTGTAAAAAGGTTTGTAACTACTGTGAAACGGTTAATAGTGGTTCCGTCATAGCTTAAAAACGGAATCAAGCCTTGACAAAGAAAATTAATGACTAGGCTCCCCAGTCCTACAAGCCCCCACCTGTAATTATTTGAATGTCCAAGGTTTCCACCAAGAACAAATAAACATGCATAGAAAAGGGTCAGAAAGTTATCATTCCATCCCCAGATATTTACCGGTGTTAAAAATGGCAAAGCAATTAACAGCCAGATAATTCTTATTAGCCGTTGCGGAACCATTCTCTGCTGCGTAGGAAATAAACTTGCAATAATCAGTCCTCCCATCACTCCTGTAATTAATGGGTAGGAGTTCCGCAAAATTGGCAGCATACTGTTAAAAATAGTAATCGGGTAGTAGTTGATTCCATTATCCGTCAACGCAATTGCTAAACTGAGTAGACAGCCAAAGACTGCCGTGTTTAACCATATTTTAACTACTAACGCTTTCTTATCTACCCGGTTATAAAGAAAATAGCCTAATAAAAGCACTAACAAGTCAGGCCCAATAAGAGTTAGCCCTTTAATAATTAGATAGACACTAGTACGAATGTTAGCCGCATTGTGTTCAGTTATATTTGGCGTCAAGTTCCAATAAACTTGAGCAAAGCCTGCCCAAAATAATACTAAACCCCAACTTATCTTATTTTTCAACCCTTGCATTTCGGGAGTGTAAAATATTTTGTGTAAATTGATACCTTGAGGGTATTGAAAAAGGGAAAGCCTTCCCCGTATGATTGAAATCGCTAAAAAACCAATCAGAATACGGAGGCTTTCCCCATGAACCAGTTTAACAAAGATATTATCGCAGCGCTATCTTCCGACAAAGATATTACCCTGAATGAAGTCTTACGTCGTCAAATTGAAGTGGCCGCT
>SKEM01000971.1_pt1 | contig 15067 bp, 12 predicted proteins | sample 4826731 | NCBI WGS metagenome assembly SKEM01 (sample SAMN11008809, study PRJNA524170) | human gut metagenome | biome: Human fecal sample; material: Feces; isolation source: fecal sample from pouch patient p37 | host: Homo sapiens | place: Israel: Tel-Aviv | collected 2015-07-27
ACATTGTTGCTTGGCATATTAACAACGAGTATGGCGGTAATTGTTACTGTGAGAATTGCCAAAGGGCGTTTCAAAAATGGTTGCAGCAAAAGTATCAGACTCTTGATCGCCTCAATCAGGTCTGGAATAATAACGTCTGGAGTCACACCATTTATCATTGGGATGAAATTGTGGTTCCCAACGAACTTGGTGATGCATGGGGCCCAGAAGGCAGTCATACTATTGTTGCCGGTTTGTCGTTGGATTATCTTCGTTTCCAATCTGCTGCGCTCCAAAATCTTTATCGGATGGAAAAGCGGACGATTGAAAAGTATGATGATCACACCCCAATTATGACGAACTTCCATAGCACGCCAAACAAGATGATTGATTACCAAGCCTGGGCGGGGGATCAAGACATCATTGCGTACGATTCATACCCGGCTTATGACCAACCAGCCTATCAACCTGCGTTTCTGTACGATTTAATGCGGAGCTTAAAGCACCAACCATTTATGTTGATGGAGTCGACGCCCTCCCAAGTTAATTGGCAGCCGTATAGTCCACTGAAACGACCTGGACAAGTCCGGGCAACTGAGTTTCAAGCGGTGGCACATGGGGCAGATACGGTTCAATATTTCCAGCTTAAGCAGGCAATCGGTGGTTCAGAGAAATTTCATGGTGCAGTCATTAGCCATTCTCAACGGACTGACACCCGTGCGTTTCAAGAAGTGGCTCACATTGGCCATGATTTAAAACGGCTGAGTACCAAGATATTAGGTTCCAAAACTCCAGCTAAGGTTGGGTTGATTTTTGATTGGAATAATTTTTGGTCATATGAATACGTGGCAGGGATTTCTCAAGATCTAGACTATGTTGGCTCTGTTCTGGATTATTATCGGCAGTTCTATGAACGCCATATTCCGACGGATGTGATTAGCGTAGATGACGATTTTAGCCAGTATGACTTAATTGTGGCCCCCGTTCTCTACATGGTTAAGCAGGGGCTTGCCGAAAAAATTAATGACTACGTTGCTGCTGGTGGTCATTTCCTTACGACCTACATGTCAGGAATGGTGAACGAGAGTGATAATGTCTACACTGGTGGTTATCCAGGACCGTTAAGCAAAGTGCTCGGGATTTGGGTTGAAGAGACGGATGCAATGACTCCTGGAAAGACAACCCAAGTCGTTTATGAAAAAGATGGTCTTGCTACGGATGGTCATTATTTATGTGACCTCATTCATTTAACCAGTGACCATGCTCGTGCGGTCGCTAAATATGGTACAGAATTCTATGCTGGGGTTCCTGCAATCACGGAAAATCAGTACGGGCAAGGGACGGCTTGGTATGTCGGTAGTCGGATTGATCATGTTGGATTGAGTCACTTGATGGATGAGGTTCTACAAGTGGCAGATGTGTCAGGATTAATTACGACCCCAACTGATTTGGAAATCACTAAACGAGTGAAGGATGGTCATGAGATTTACTTTGTTCTGAACATGCGGAACGAAGAACGCCAACTACCTGCAGAGTTAGTGGATGGCTGGACGGACCTATTAACAGATGAACAACCACAACCAAAGATGATGGGCTGGGACTTACGAGTGCTTAGCAAAAATAATTGATAAAGAAGAAGCAGGTAATCATTTCCCGGGAAATGATTACCTGCTTTGTTAATTAATCCAAAGACTGCATGTAAACTAACTGGTCCGTTGAGACTTGTTCGTTAAGTGCGTTTGCTAAGTCAAACGAAATTTTATGCGCAGCAGCTTGTTGTTGGATATAGCTGTGTTCTGCTTGAAAGGCATTGATAAAGTAGCTAGTCATGAGATCAGCGTTAATCTTATTTTTACGTGAGAAGATTCGGTAACGGTTTAGGTATGTTCGCCGCACCGCGGCGATTTCATAAGCATTTTTCGGCGTTTGAGCATCATTCAAAAATTTATTAACACGTCGGATCACGATTCGTAAAACGGGTCCAATTTCATCATTAACCGCTTTAAAGTGGTCTTGCCGCGCTTTTTTTAATTCCGGATTTTTATGATAAAGTTTGATTACTTTCCGCCGGGCGTGTAGCCAGTGCAGACGGTGATACAACATGATAAAAGTGTCCCAAAAACCGTGCTTTGATTTACTAAAGAGGTCACGGGCCATCAGCCGCGAGTACATTCGTTCCTGCCGTTCGGTAATGACGTCATTATCGGTCAGTTCTTCAAGGGTATCTAATTCTACCTGGTGGCACTTTTGCAAGAGATGGTTATAGGTTTCGGTATTCAGGCGTGCCCGCATGGTCATTTGACTAGCCAATTGGTCAATTACTAAGGATTTTTCACGATTTTGTTCACCATTATTGGTTAAATCATTAATGGCATACTGAACAGTATTGGTTAAAGCTTTGTGAAATTCGGCTTTAGAATAACTTTCTTGTTTTTGGGGAAGGAGTTTTGGAAAAGCAAAGGTACCAACAAAAAGACTAATAAGGATTACAAAGGCCGCAATCAAAATTGAAGCATTCCGCATAGCAATTCGGTCTTCGTTGACCAGTAGAGGAATGGAAAAGGCCATCGCCATAGTGATGGTTCCGTGAACACCACCAATTGCTAACAATAAGCTATCCAGTTTTTTATCTTGTTGTAAAGCTTTGGAATGCAGACGCACAAAACCAATTTGTGACCATAAATATCTCAACCAGGTCATAACCAGATAAAGAACCAGTGCAATGCCAACAATTTTAAGAGTTTGCAGCTGTTTCATATGACCAAGCACCATTGGCAAGCTGAGTCCCAAAAAGACGAACACAAGGCCGTTTAAAGCATCAGCAATGATGTTCCAAATAGTAGTAGTAGCAATCTGCACCTTGGTCGAAGTAAGGTGGAGACGGTCATACAAGATACTGTGCATGATCCCAGCTGCTACAACTGCTAGAATACCTGAGAGGTGGAGTTCTTCGGCTAACCAATAAACGACAATCGGAGTCATTACATTAATTGGAATGACAATTGGGGCGATGTCAACGTGATGCTGCATTAGCGCGGTCCGCACGTTAATGAGCAGGGAGCCGGCAATCATTCCAAAGATAATCCCACCAAAGAACACATACAGGAATGTCCAGATTCCTTGAGCAAGTGAGAATGAACCAGAAGCCAGGGCGGATGAAGCAAGACTAAACAGGACGATTCCCGATGCGTCATTAAAAAGTGATTCGTGTTCGAGGGTTAAACTAACGTTTTCTGGCATTTCGACATCAGTAGTCAACGATTTAACAGCGACGGCATCAGTTGGGGTAATAATGGCAGCAAGCATGAAGGCAACGGGAAATGAGAACGAACGTGGGAGGAGGAAATGTAATCCTAGCCCGAGGATAATGACTGTAAAAAGCGCCAAATAGACAGCCATCGACATCGTTCTTGACAGTCCCCGTGCGAGTTGCCTAGAGGAAGTATTTTGACCGTCGTTAAACATGAGCGGTGCGATAATCAAGAGCATGAAAATTTCTGGTTCGAGTTGAAAAGTCTTTAAGTCAGGAATAATTGCTAAAACCACTCCAGCAATAATTTGATAAATTGCTAAAGGGAGGACAGGCCAAATTAAATGGATAATGTTGGCCGTAACGACGGCAACTAATAAGAGAACAATTCCGAGAACGGTCGACATAATATTAATCCTTTCTTGAATGTAATTTAGTTCTATTATAACGAAAAATGTAAAAAAACAAGCGATTAGCAACTGGAAATTACTAATCGCTTGTTCAATTAATTATTGCCGTTTAATTAAAACGCTAATTCCCATCGCCAAGTTGTAAATGTAGAGAATTAAGGAAATTAAAAGAGCTAAAACCGTTAGAATGCCGAAGAGCCAACCACCCGAACTACGAACCTGATCTATTCCGGCCGCACCGAGAATAAAAAAGGTTAGTAAGGCGATAATCACGTAAAGCGCGGGGAAGATCTGCGTCCAGAAAGCAGATCGCGCATGCCGAGCAACATACGGGTCTTGATGATCAACGATCCAAATGATTAACGGAAACAAAACGGGAAGAAATAGGATACTGAGGTAAGCTAAGCAACTGAGAATCCTACTGGTTGTTGATTGATTATTCATAATGAACTCCTTTTCTTTTAGTATACCAGAAAAGTTATGGGAGCATGAGTAATGTGACCTGAACAATTGCCAAACTAGCGATGAGGGTTATCCAATCTCGCGTTTTAATCTGAATGATTTGAACATGTGTCCGTGAGCGTCCCTCAACAAAGCCTTGTGATTCCATTGCTTGAGCGAGCACGTCCGACCAACTTAAAGCTGAGAGAATGGCTTTGAAGTAAAGCTGCGGTGACCAGAAGTTGAGAGTGATTCCGCGCATTTGGGCTGCAACGCGAATGGTTTGGATTGCTTGAATTGTGCGCGGAACGGTATTGAGAGCGGCTAATGTTCCATAGGCATATTTAGCTGGGAGGTGGGCATTTTGTTCTAATGAGCGGGCAAGTTCAAGTGGAGACGTAGAAATAGTAATAAGAGCGCCTAAAAAGCAGTAGGCGTAGATCCGACTAACCATTACCCACGCAAAGAACCAACTATGGCCTGGACTAAACCAGCGGATGGTAACTGCGATGGTTAAAGCAGGAAGCAAGGGGATAAGTAGTAATTTTACCAATGTCCGTAGTGAACAATGATGCAAAATTAGAAAGATTAGTGCAAAGAAGATTAAGAGTAGGTTGGTGGTGATTTTATTGGTAAAAGATATTTCCAGGGAAATAATGATAATCAGTAATAATTTTAGACTAGGATTCATGACTTGCCCTCCCTTGATATGACAGTTGTCGACCACTCAGATTGAGATGATAGTCAATTAATGAATCGAGTCCCGTTAATTGATGACTGATAATCAGAATGGTTTGGGGTAAAACCTGCTGACAGTTATGAATTAGGTCAATCACATTAGCGATTGATTGCTGATCTAGGCCACTGAATGGTTCGTCAAGGAGCAACAATGACTGTCCCATCATTAGCATCACCAGTAATTGGAGCTTCTTCTTTTGACCACCAGAAAGGGAGTATACCACCTGATTGGTGAGATGTTGTAAACCTAGCTTGGTGATTGCGTCTGCTAAACGGGAGCGATTAAAGTAGGGATGCTGACCATTTTTTAGACTGAGTTCTAGTTCCTCCTGGACGGTTACCTTAAGAAACTGATCGTTGGCATTTTGAAAGACAAGGCCCAAGGTTTGGCCAAGTAGATGTGAAGAATAATTCTTTAAAGGACGATCAAAAAGCTGAACAGTTCCATCAAATGGAATGATTTTAGTTAATGCCTTGAAAAAAGAAGATTTGCCACTACCAGATTCACCGGTTAAAAGGGTCACCTTATTTTTATAGATAGTCAGTTCCGGTTGCTGAATAAGCAATTGATTCTGTCGCCGTAAGGTAAAGTTATGTAATGAAATAGCAGCCGGATCGGTTGATTGAGGTAGGATGGCTGGAACGTTATTAGGCTGATTAAATCGATCCAACAATTTTTGAGTAGCAGCTAATGATAATGGTTGAAAATGATTATTGAAATCAATGATTAGCGGATGAAGTGAATCATATGCGGCTAAATCGTGGTCGGCAATAATGATCGTTTTGCCGGTTTGAAGGAGTTTCTTTAGTTGTTGGATAATCAAAGTTCGATTATGCAAGTCTAAACTTGCGAAGGGTTCATCCAAGAGGATGATTTGTGGATTCATTGCAATGATAACGGCTAAGCTGGCACGTTGCTGCTCACCACCGGAAAGGGTTGTGAAGTGGCGGTCAGCAAGGTGTAAAATACCAATTTCCTCTAAAGCTTGCTGAGTTAGTTGAGGAATGCGCTGAGCGGATACTTGCTGGTTTTCTAGTGCAAATTCGATTTCATGCCGTGGTGTGTCTAAAGCGAATTGTAATGCCGGGTCTTGAAACATCATGGCACAGGTGAGATGATCCGGGAGATTGATGGTGCCTGATAAGTGTCCGCCATACTTGGGGAGCAAACCGGCAATGATTCTAAGCAGGGTGGATTTTCCACAACCAGATTTACCGTAAAAAATAGTTAATTGATTAGTTGGAATAGATAATTGAGGAATATTGAGAATAGTTTGCTTTTTCTGATAACCAAACTGGAGTGATTCAATTGTAATTGGTGTTGTCATAATGACCTCGTTAAATAAAGAACCCTGCCGGATTAAAATGTCCGCCAGGGTGGTAATTATAAAATAAAAAAACAACCTTGTGATCTCCCTTCGCTGGTCCTAACCAGAGCAGGTTCGATGGGTATTTCTCAGCCGTGCGGCACCCCAGACAAAGATAATTAAATTTAGTTTTATCATACCGAAAGCAGCAGTGAAGTGCAAGCGAGTAGAATAATTAACAGGCTGTGGAAAAGATGTGCACAACTCTGGGTGAGGCGTAGTTGCTGATTAGACAGCATTTGTGAATGGGAGGAAGTAATTATTAACAGGTTTCCACAAGATATTGTGGATAACTAATAAATCATCCCCAATCATTGGGGAAAATGAGAGAGTGAGTATGTGAATTTGAAGGTGACGGAACGTGGCGTTTGAGAAATTACTCATTCTGGTTACGAAAAATAAGTAACATAAAGTGGAAAACCCGTTCCACAATTAGGGAACGGGTTGCTTTTAATGTTGACTAAATAACTTAGTGAGGTAGTTCATGAAGGTTTGCAGATAACGGTCTTTGTCGACGTTTACGGCAACTTTAACGTTTGGATTTGGATCATTTAACTTGGCGTTATTCCCAATTGTCCGTCCATAATTTGGTCCTTCGTGAACCACCTTCATGAAAAGGCTGATGGTTTTAACGAAACTTGGATCTAATGAGACCCCTACTGCTAATGGATCATGCAGGGCACAGCCATTTTTATCAATATCAAGATTGTAGTAAGCATCAATGTAGAAATCGGTGATGTCAGCGTATGCTTTACCAGCAGCAGTTCCTAGATCACGCCATTTCTGTGTTTCCCGCTTGGTTAATCGTGTCCGCAGTGTGACGTCCAAGCCAACCATTGTTAATGGTAAATCAGGATTGGATAACACAGTGTTGGCCGCTTCAGCGTCTTGATGGATATTTGCTTCAGCCGCTCCAGTCACGTTACCTTCAACGGTTAAAGCACCACCCATGAATGTAACATTACCAATCAACTTGGCGATTTCTGGATCCTTTTCCAAGGCTGCCGCAAGGTTCGTCATTGGACCGGTCGGTACGATAATTAAATCTTGACCATACTTGTGGGCAGCTTCAATGTAAAAGTCAACACCAGATTGGCTTTCAACTTGACGTTGCGGAGCTGGCAACTGAACTTCACCAATTCCATTCTTACCATGAATATCAAGTGAAACTTGCATAACGTCAAAATGATCAGTCGTACTTGAATGAGCCAATCCCTTAAAAACAGGAACATCAGTCTGGCCAAGCAGTTCTAATAACTTGAGACTGTTTTGTGCACAAACGTCGATTAAATTATTACCATATGATGAAACGATCCCGATCAGATCCACATCTGGGGCCGCAGTTGCGTATGCAATGGCTAAAGCATCATCAACCCCAGTATCCAAATCTAAAATCATTTTTTTCTTTGCCATAACCGTACCTCCATTGGAATTAAATATACTTTTATTTTAAGCGACTCATAGAGAAAAGACAATCGAAACTGAGCGATAGCGTTTTCGATGTTCGGATTATTCGTTAGCAATGAACATGATACAATGATGATAAAATAGACCACAGATTAATAAGGGAGAATGATGAGATGACAGACCAACTTCATGACGTTAGTGTAATCGGCGGGGGACCTGCAGGAATGTTTGCGGCCTTTTATGCTGGATTGCATGAATTAGATACGCAATTAATTGAAGCACTGCCTCAATTAGGTGGACAGGTACGTGCGTTATACCCGGAAAAGCAAATTTGGGATGTTGCTGGTAAAGCGGGGGTGACAGGAGAACAGTTAATTAGCGATTTAGAAGAGCAGCTAACTCATGCTAAGATTAACTATCAGTTATCAACGAAAGTGACGGAAGTCGTTAAAGACCAGGATGGCTACTTTACGATCATTAGTAACCAGGGTAATTTTCGTTCCAAAGCGATTGTGATTGCGATGGGGAATGGTGCCTTTGCGCCACGACCATTCAAAGTAGAAGGCATTGAACAGGTTGATGAACAGCGGATTAATTATTTTATTCAACATAAAGCTCAGTTCAAGAATCAACGAGTAGCAGTTCTCGGTGGTGGCAATTCAGCAATGGATATGGCTTTAATGTTGGAACCGTTAGCCAGCGAGGTGTATTTAGTTCACCGTCGTGACCAATTTCGGGGGTTACCAGCGACATTAACGCAGTTACAAGAATCACGAGTTCATTTACAGACCCCATTTTTACCAAAGAAGATTAGTCAAGCTGAGGATGGAACGGTTACTTTACAGCTAAAAAAGATGCGGAGTGATGAGGAAACTTTGCTGAATGTTGACCAAGTGGTCGTCAATTATGGATTTACATCGAATAATGCGGCTTTAAACGAATGGTCATTGGATTTAGCAACGGAGCGTCATTTAATTAAAGTTGATTCTACCATGATGACCAGTATTGAGGGGGTCTACGCAATTGGGGACGGAAATACTTATCCTGGGAAAGTACCGTTGATTGCAACTGGTCTGGGTGAGGCTCCTGTAGCCATCAACGATTTGGCAAAACGACTTTATCCAGACAAACGGATGGCTACACATAGTTCGTCAATGAAGATTAAATAAGAACGGTTAATGATCAAGAAAATAAATAACGACCTAGAATGGACTAAGCCATCCTAGGTCGTTATTTTGTAAGGATTAATTTAATTCTTGGTAAATGTCCGGTAATGGTTGCCGGACTTTGGGAGTGATCTCTTGATCACGATAACCAAAGCTGACCATGACTGCAACGCCCCATTCTTTAGGATCCATGTAATGGTGGTCAGCTAAGTATTGATTCAGTTGCGCGTAATCAAATCCTTCAATTGGACAAGAATCAATATCCAGTGCTGCCGCAGCAGTCATCATATTTGCCATTGCAATCTAACACTGCCGAACCGCCCATTCAAAAACATCATGAGAATTTTTAATACCCAAGTCTCGTTCTTGAAATTTCTTGAACTTTTGAGAAACGGTTGAGGTTGGTGAATAGTCTTTATGTTTAATATCATCAACCAAATGTTGAACATAGTGACTGTCGTAAGTCACGTTTTTATGTGCGAGGATGATCAATAATTTGTCAGCGCCGTTAATACTGTTTGCGGCACCCCACGCAAACGGCTTAATTGCTTCTTGGTCGTGTCGATTATTTAGTAACAGGAATTTCCAGGGTTCATACCCGAAGGAGCTCGGCGATAAACGACCAACTTCGAGAATCGTTTGCCAATCATCGTTTGGAATATGTTGACCCGCTCGGTACTTTTTAGTGGCATATCGACGATGAGCGTTTTGAATTAGCAACTGTTGAATTTCTGGTTTATCCATTTTTGATGATCTCCTTTCAAGAACACTGAGGTATTTCCTGGGAAATTAATTATTTCCATCGGGATTAGTAATCTTGATCCGGTTAGAATCAGTTCGTGAGTGATTCTGCTCTGGAGCATTGGTGGAGTAATCACTGACGGTGGATTGATTACCATTTTCACTATAGATACTGGTAGAGCGATTGCCCTTTTTCTTTTCAATTGCTTTGGCCTTCTTAAGACCGTTGGAGTAATTATAATTCTTTGGATTAACCTTCTTGAAGCCCTTTGGTGTGTAAAAGCGCAGTAAATTCTTTTCATTTAAAGAGTCTGAAAGACTTAACTCTTTATTAACGAGCTGGGCCTGTTTTTTGAGCCGTTTCTTTTGTGCCTTGGTTAGGTGAGCTTCTTTGCCCGTTTGATTATCATAAATTGTCCCGCTAATACTCGTGTATTTAAGCGTTACAAAGTCGTGATTCCGGAAGGCAACCGTCTGGCTATGTTTGGAACTAAAGAGGTCGGTTCCAAACATAATGTAGCGCTTCGAACTAATACCGAGCAGGTGGAGGAGGGTTGGTAAGACATCGATTTCACCACCATAAGTATGTGAAATACCGCCATGCCCCCCAGAACCAGGGATTACAAACATCATTGGAACCCGTTGGAGTTGGGCGTTGTCAAAGTCTGTCCACGTATCAGCACTCTTGCCCAGGACGCTGGCAAGACTCTTGTTAGCTGAATTAGAAATGCCGTAGTGGTCACCATAAATCATGATAATGGACTTCTTATCAAGCCCTGTTTTTTGCAGGTAGGCAAAAAATTCTTGGAGTGATTGATCAAGGTAATGCGCGGTTTCAAAGTAGCCATCCACTGTTGAATCACCGGTATTAGTTGTTTGGAAATTAGAATCCTTATCTTCATCGTCAATGGTAAACGGGAAGTGGTTAGAAACAGTCAAAAACTTTACGTAGAAAGGCTGCTGGAGTGTCTGAAGATACTTAATCGAGTTAGTAAAGAGTAGCTTATCCTTTAGCCCATATCCCATCGCCTTATCGCCAGAAGTATCGTAGTAGCTGGCATCAAAGAAGTATTGGAAACCGAGATTTTTATATACGTTATTGCGGTTCCAGAAACTAGCCACGTTACCGTGGAAAACCGCGCTGGTATAACCAGCACGTTGGTTCAAAATGGCTGGTGCAGCTTCAAAGGTATTATCACTACCCAGTGTTGCAAATAACGACCCCTGTGGTAAACCGAAGGTACTGGTTTCTAGCATGTTTTCCGCATCAGATGTTTTTCCTTGACCAACCTGATGGAAAAAGTTATCGAAAGCATAGGTATCATTACCGTGATAAAGCGAATTCAGAAACGGAGTAACCTCTTGGCCGTTGATTTTTCGGTCAATCAAAAATTGTTGGAAACTTTCTAAGTGAATCACAATCACATTCCGGCCCTTAGCAATCCCAAACATCTTAGGATTGGCTGGTGCGAAATGTTGATCAGTAAACTTTTTAACGGTAGTTAATTCGGAACGGGTCGCACTTTTCCGCATATTATCGATATGTTGCGATTTAGCTAGATCATAACCGGTAAAGGCATCAATTCCTAAGTACTTAACAATGTATGATCGGTCGAAGGTCCGCCCCAAGAGTTGGGGACGGTTAAATTCTGCGACCATTAAGTTTAACCCAAACATTAGCACCGCTAACGAGGTAAATGAAAAAGCTAAGCGGTTACTAATGGCACGAGGATCAAACTTAATTTTCCGAAAGAGCATTAATAACAGGATTACGACAATGTCGGCCCAATATAATAAATCATGGACGTTAGTTAATGCTAATGAACTACCACTGAGTCCCTGATTAACCTTAGAATAACCAGTCATAGTGGCAACCGTCATAAAGTCAGTGAACTCACGGTAGTAGATAACATTGAGATATAAAAGTAATGTATTAAGAATATCTAGTCCCATTAATACCGGGTAGAAAAACCGGGACCGTTTAAAGTAAAAGGCGAGACTAAATAGGAAGATTGTCGTTGCTAAGGGGTTGATTAGTAAAATTGCGTACTGGATGATTCCAGATGCCCCTAATTTAAAATCTGTGAAGTACGCGATTAACGTCTTCAACCAAAAAAGGACGACCAGGAGACCGCAAAAGCCGATCCGGGTGTCCACAAGTTGACCTATTTTTTTCATTAGGTGATTTCCTCGCAGTTCCAGAATGTTGTTGGTAATTAAACGATCCTTATTTTAACACATTCTGCAATTGAGAAGCGCTTCACCCTAAATTGTTGCATAATCTTAATCATCAATCATGACCGGCTCCGTTAGCCAATCATAGCGGAAAAGTTGCCGTAATTTTGTATTGACCGGGATCCAAATTTTGTTATGCCAAATGTCTTTTAGGGCGGCACGGAAAACTTGGTCCCGTTGGTGTTTTGGTGAAAGGGAGAGGCGCAGAATCCGTCCTTGCTCCGTTTTAACGACCACGTGGGTCTTGGACATACTAATAATCTGGGCGGCAGCAATATCAGTCTGGCGATTTGGTTGTCTTAATTTCATTTAAAATCATTCCCTTCATACTGTTATAGTAATTGGCAATTGTGAAGAAAGTATGCCCGATTTAGTAAGTGATTCTTAAATTGGGTGGTAGAATGAACTTAAATGAGGGAGGTTGCAGAAATCATGAAACGAAATATTTATCTGGTTCGGCATGGGCAAACCTACTACAATATTTATAACAAACTGCAGGGTTGGAGTAATTCACCACTGACCGATAAGGGGAAAGCGGATGCTCGCCAGGCGGACGAACGGTTAAAAAAGGTTCATTTTGCCGCGGCATTTTGTTCAGATTTACCACGGGCAGAAGAAACGTGTCAAACCATTTTGGATCTGAATGAAGCTGATTCAACCAAAAAACCGATTGTGTCACCTTTTTTCCGGGAGGAATTTTACGGGGTGTATGAAGGAACAAATATGGATCAAGCGTGGTACCTAGCTGGAGCTCCCCATGGCCTCAAAACGTTTCAAGAGATCGTAACGAAACATTCGATCGGGACAGCTAAGGATTGGTTGCATGACGCTGATCCTTTCCACCACGCGGAAAATAATCAGCAGTATTGGCAGCGGGTGGACCAAGGAATTCAATTAATTCGTGACACTGAATTACCAGCGGATGCGAATGTCCTCTGGGTTAGCCATGGCAATACTTGTTTGAGTTTAATCGAGCGCTATGGTCAGGAAAAATATGATGTTACAAAACGTCCTGATAATGGCAGCCTTTCGAAATTAATCATGACGGATGATGATATTCAAGTCGCTTTTTATAACCAGAAATAGAAAAGGCACGCAAATTGCGCGCCTTTTTTATTTACATTGTTTCAAGATTATTAGTCATTTCATTAACGTCAGCTGCAGACGTACGGAATTGATCCTTAGCTAATTGACGATAATAGAGGGCGTTTGTTGTTTGCATGTAAGGACGTAACCAGAGGAACCCAATTCCACAAGAAAAGATACACAGAATCGCCCAGCCCAAAAAACTAAGCTGCAAAACGAAAAATTCCCACTTATGACCATCCATTAGTTGCTTACTCTTGGTAATGGCTTCAGTAGCTTGAACTTCCCGCCCAGAATCAACCATATCCTTAGCGATGAAAAAGGCCTGCGAGTAAGCCAAGGCTTTAATAATGCCGGGGACAATCAGTAAAATCGTCCATAATAAAACAAAGATTGTTTGTAATAACCATGTTAGAAAAACCGGGAGCAATCGCCTGTTAGTAAATGCTGAAAACATTGCAGAAAAGTAGTTGTTTTCCTTTTTGCCTGCTACCAGATCCAGAAAAGTAAAGGAATATCCGGCAGTGATTAAGGCAGCAATAATTGAGCCAATTCCTCGTGTTGCCCCCGCAATCAAGCCCCCAATGATGGCGGTCAATAATGATAAAATTACTGCCCATTCCCAATTACCCCTTAACAAGAGTAAAGCAGTCTGTTTTAGTTTTGATCTATCCATAAATCAATCACTCCTCAAATTGTTATCATTGAGTATACAAAAAAGGAAAAGCCACTTCAACCGTAGCTTTTCCAATTATCAATATTTAATTTTAAAGTCCATCACCCAAGTTAAAGGCAATTTTAGATGATAATAACGTTTGGTGAATGAGCTGATCGATTAAATCAGTGGTCTTTTCAGTGACGTGATCAGCCGTCTTAATATTTTCGTTGGTTAAGAACTCTTCCAATTCGTCACCGGCAAGTTTTTTAGCTTGTTCATCCGCTTCATCTAAGCGACCAACAACATAGCTTTGTGCATCATTCCGGTAAGCATTAACTTGGTTGATAAATTGGTGGTACTTCGGTTCGATGATGACCGGCAGTAATTTGTACATCCAATAAGCGCTGTCCAGGTTGAACTTGTCTGGAGCAAACTTGTAATTAGCTGGTGTATCAACGATGTTTGCGTAGAACGGAACGTATGGACTATAGCAATAGAAGCCAAACGCAATCCATTGGATCGCCGCCATATTTGCTGGAACATCATTCCGTAATTGGAGAATGCAAGAACTTTGGTTTCGATCCAGGGCAATTGAACGGAACTTTTGTTGATCATCTTCGCTTCCAGACGAGTGAGTACCAAATGGATCGTATTGCGTGCCATTGTAGTGGGAGCTAAGGAAGAATTGGACATCTTCAATGGCAATTTTCTTTTCTGGTTTGCGGCAGAACGGCATATTTTGACTAGTTGGTTCTTGTTCAACACTTGGATTAAATAGTTTTTGACCATACCATGTCCGTGGGGTGTTGTAGTAACTATCTGCTTCATTTTGGGAACCAAAGATATTGCGGAAGTTAAAGTCAAGTGGATTTGGATTTAAGTGGTATTTATCAACGAAATCACGAATCCCAGCAGCATACATGAAGTTGTCCTGGTCATCAAATTCAATGTTTTCGATTACCATGATGTTTGGGCAGATGGCATATGCGTCATCGGGAAGCCGTTGAGCAACCCATTGGTGACCACCAGCAGTTTCCATATACCAAACTTCATTTTGATCACTAAATGCAATTCCGTTAGTTTCAGCAGTTCCGTATTTTTCAATTAAACTACCTAATCGTTGAACCCCTTCGCGGGCACTGTTAACGAATGGTAAAACTAAGGTGACCATTGCGTCTTCAGCAATTCCATTGTCAACCAATGGATCGTGACCAAGCACCCGTGGATTTGTCAATTCAGTTTCAGTAGCGGACATCGCCACGTTTTGTTCATTAATCCCGGCTTCAAACCAGTCACCTTCACTAGGATTGCCGTTTGGGGTAGCAGTATATCGGTATCCATGACCTTTTACCGGGACCTTAAGGCCGGTATATTTTGATTCGTAAGTGAGATCATAATCTTGGGAGGGGACAACTACAAACTTCTTGGTATTGATTGCTGTATGTGCGTCTTCATCCCGTGCGATGATTGTCGAACCATCAATGGAAGCCTTCTTGCCGACAATGATCGCCGTACAATCAGAGCTGAGTCGATTAAATTTGTCCATAAAAAACACTCCTTTAGTTAGATCTGTACAAAAACTATTATAC
>SKEM01000410.1_pt2 | contig 15055 bp, 12 predicted proteins | sample 4826731 | NCBI WGS metagenome assembly SKEM01 (sample SAMN11008809, study PRJNA524170) | human gut metagenome | biome: Human fecal sample; material: Feces; isolation source: fecal sample from pouch patient p37 | host: Homo sapiens | place: Israel: Tel-Aviv | collected 2015-07-27
GGGCCCGACGTCATCGGGTGCTGCGCGTCAGAGGATGACGCGGGCGGAGAGGACGCCGTCGATGGCGCGGAGCTTGGCGAGCCCCTCCTCGTTCACGTCGCCCTCGACGTCCACCAGGGTCACCGCGAGGCCGCCGCGCGAGCGGTTGAGCAGGTTCGCGATGTTCCGGCCCGTCTCGGCGACGATGGTCGAGACCTGGCCGACCATGTTGGGGACGTTGCGGTTGACGATGACGAGACGGTGCGTGCCCTCCTCGCGCGGCATGACGGCCTCGGGGAAGTTCACGGAGTTGTGGACCTGGCCCTCCTCGAGGAAGGCGCGGAGCTCGTCGACCGCCATGATGGCGCAGTTGCGCTCGGCCTCGGTGGTCGAGGCGCCCAGGTGCGGCAGCGAGATGCACTTGGAGTGCTTGTGCACCGCGGCGCTCGGGAAGTCGCAGACGTAGCCGCGCAGGCGGTCCTCGTCGAGGGCCTGGACGACGGCGGCCTCGTCGACGATCTCGGCGCGGGCGAAGTTGAGCAGGACGGCGCTCGGCTTCATGAGCGAGAGCTTCTGCATGGAGACCATGCCGTGGGTCGCGTCGATGAGCGGCACGTGGACGGTGAGGATGTCGGCCTTCTTGAAGACCTCGTCCATGTTGGCGGCGCGCTCGACGTCGGCGGACAGCTGCCAGGCGTTCTCGACCGTCATGGCCGGGTCGAAGCCGATGACGTCGAGGCCGAGGCCGAGGGCCGCGTTGGCGACCTTGACGCCGATGGCGCCCAGGCCGATGACGCCGAGGGTGCGGCCGGGCAGCTCGAAGCCCTTGAACTGCTTCTTGCCGGCCTCGACGGCCTTGGCCATGGCGTCGGCGTCGGAGTCGTCGAGCTCGTGGGCGTAGCGGGCCGCGGGGATGAGGTTGCGGGAGGCGATGAAGACGCCCGCGAGGACGAGCTCCTTGACAGCGTTCGCGTTGGCGCCGGGCGTGTTGAAGACCGGGATGCCGAGCTCGGTCATCCTGGCGACCGGGATGTTGTTCGTGCCGGCGCCGGCGCGGCCGATCGCGAACAGGGAGGAGGGGACCTCCATGTCGTGCAGCTTGGCGGAGCGGACGAGGAGGGCGGAGGGCTCCTGGACGCCGGAGCCGACCTCGTAGAGGGCGTCGGGGAAGCGGGACAGGCCCGCGCCGTCGATCGCGTTGAGGGTCTGGACCTTGAAGGTCTTGTCAGTCATCGGGTGTCTCCTGGTGCAGAGGGCTTCGCGCGGCGGGTCAGGCGCGGGTGCGCTCGAACTCGGCCATGTACTCGATGAGGGCGGTGATGCCCTCGTCGGTCATGGCGTTGTAGATCGAGGCGCGCATGCCGCCCACGGAGCGGTGGCCCTTGAGGTTCTTGAGTCCCGCGGCCTCGGCGCCGGCGAGGAAGTCCTTGTCCAGCTCGGGGTCCGCGAGGGTGAAGGGGACGTTCATCGCGGAGCGCGAGCGCTTCTCGACGGGGTTCGTGTAGAGGCTGGAGGCGTCGACGGCGTCGTAGAGGCGCGCGGCCTTGGCGTCGTTGCGGGCGCCCATGGCCTCGAGGCCGCCCTGGTCCTCGATCCAGTGGAGGATGAGGCCGAAGAGGTAGATCGAGAAGGTCGGCGGGGTGTTGAGCATCGAGTCCTTGTCCGCCATGACCTTCCAGTCCCAGATGGACGGGGTGTCGGGGCGGGCGGAGCCGAGGAGGTCCTCGCGGACGATGGTGACGTCGAGGCCGGCGGGGCCGAGGTTCTTCTGGGCGCCGCCGTAGACGACGCCGAACTTCTCGACGTCGATCGGGCGGGACAGGTACATGGAGGAGACGTCCGCGACGATCGGGACGTCGCCGGCCTCGGCGGTGGGCACGAAGGGCATCGCGACGCCGCCGATGGTCTCGTTGGCGCAGTAGTAGAGGTACTTCGCGGCGGCCGGGACCTCGAAGGAGCCCTCGGCGGGGGTGGTGGCGTAGCCCGACTCGGCCTGGTCCGAGACGATCGTGCCGGTGACGCCCTGGCGCTCGGACTCCTTGACGGCCTTCTTGGACCACTGGCCGGTGAGGATGGCGGCGAAGGAGTCGCCGCGCTGCGTGAGGTTCTGGGGGATGGCGGCGAACTGGCCCGTCGCACCGCCCTGGAGGAAGAGGACCTTGTAGGAGTCCGGGACGCCGGCGAGGCGGCGGAGGGTGGCCTCGGCGTCCGCGGCGCACTCGACGAAGTCCTTCCCGCGGTGGGAGACCTCGAGGACGCTCATGCCGGAGGATCGCCAGTCAGTGAGCTCGGACGCGGCCTGCTCGAGGACGGGCAGGGGAAGCTGGGCGGGACCAGCTGAGAAGTTATGCACGCGCATGCCTCATGATCGCCCGAGTCTCAGGCTCCGGGCAATCCGGTCTCACCCCCCGGTGACATGACAGCGGTCACGTCCCCGTCCAGCAGGCATCCGGGCACCTTGCGGAAGGGACGCTGGTCCCCATCCCGGTGGCCGACGGCGAAGCCCGGCCCGGTCCGCGAGCGCACCCCGGCGTGCCGGCGGGCCGGGGCGGAGACGACGCCGCCCAGGGAGGAAGCCCGAAAAGGCGGCGTCATCACCAGCCAGTGAAGAACTCACCGAGCCCATGGCGTCATGGACGGCATCCCGCCAACCGTCTCCGTGATCCTGCAACATGACCCCTTGAGAATCTGCAAGATCGCCCCTAGGCCACCTGCAGAACCACCCCTATTGGTGTTGTCGCATGGTGAACACAGGCAATACCCTCGGACGTCCGTGCATGCGGGGACAACTCAGTTGTCGACGACGTCCTCCGCCATGACGACCCAGACTTCGACGGATGCGTCGCCTGCCTCGGAGAGCATGGACTCCAGCGCCGGGTGGGTAAACCGTCTCGACGCCATCCAGGGCATCCTCGGCGACCTCGACGACAAGCTCACCGAGTTCACCGGCTGCCTTCTCCACAAACAGGCGGGGCCTCCTGAGCCTGACAACCCCGGTGAACAGGCGCCGGAGCGGCAAGGCTCCGGGATTCATCGATCCCAGTACCTCTGGCCCCAGAGACGACGGCACCTCCTTGCGAAGCACCATGCCAGCCGTCCTCTACCCCCGCGCACGCGGGGAGGACCGGGGAAGCCCTGCACGTCCCACATCCCGCCGACCTCTACCCCCGCGCACGCGGGGAGGACGGGACTTGCACGGCTCTTCGTAATCAAGGGTGTAGGTGGGGTCTGAAGCCGCCGGCTTCGAGCAGACTCCGTGAGATGTAGTTCGTTAGGTTCCGGAAGCCCAGGGCGGAGCCGCGCAGGTGTTCGAGTCGCCCGTTGAATCTCCTATGTCTGTCAAGTCGTCTTGAGCTGGGCCCGGGCTGCGGTGTTGAGGTGTCGGTAGATCTCACGGGCGAGGTATCGCTTGAGGCAGCGACGAATCTCGCGGAGGCTGGGTCCTTCGGCGGTGCGGCGCTCGACGTAGGCGCGGGTGCGGGGGTCCATGCGCATGCGGGTGACGATGGCCATGTGGAGGGCGCGGTTCAGGCGTCGGTCACCGCCGCGGTTGATGCGGTGCCGGACGGTGTTGCCCGAGGACGCGGGGATCGGGCTGACACCGGCGAGGCTGGCGAACGCGGCCTCGGATCTGATGCGACCCAGATGCGACCAGGCGGTCAACGCGACGGCGGCGGTGACCGGCCCGATTCCGGGCTGGTCAAGGAGCGTGCCTGCAGGGCTCTGGCGGACGAGATCGGTGATCCGCTTGGTGATGTCCTTGAGTTCAGTGTCGAGTGCGGCGACGCGCTTGGCGAGACGGGTGGCTTCGCCTCGGGCTGTAGCGGTGGCGAGGTTTTCGTCGCGTGTTCTCCATGCCGCGATCGTGACGATCTGCGTCGCGGTGAGCGGGCGGCGGGCGTCGATTCCGAGGTCGACCACTCGCAGCAGCGCGGTGAGCGCGTTGATCGTCGCGGTGCGCTCGGTGCTCATGTGATCACGAGATGCCAGCAGCACCTTGACGGCGGCGCGGATACCGTCGTCAGCGCGCGGTTCGCGCAGCTGCGTGTCCTGGAGCGGGAGCGCTGCGGCGGCGATGCGGCGGGCGTCCAACGGGTCGGACTTGCCGATGCCGCGGTTCGCGCGGGCGTTCATGCGCGGGGCCTCGACGACCGCGTATCCAGCATCCGATGCGGCGCGCGCCAGGCGTGCCCCGTAGGTTCCGGTGCCCTCGATCACCCAGAGCACGCCGGCGTCGCCGCCGGTGCGTCGTCCGCCCCAGGACACGGCTCGTGACAGACCCGCTGCGGTGGCGGGGAACTGGGCCTCATCGACGATCTCACCGGTGGGGCAGGCCAGGATCGAGATGGCGTGGTTGCGGGCGTGGGTATCCACGCCGATGACGAACGGGCGGGCATGCGCGACGATAGCCATGGCGATCGACGCTCCTCTCTTCAAACCGACAGGGTCACGGTCGCTGAGCGGCCGGCACCGGTCCGGGAAGAGGTCACGTCGGGGCGAATCTGTGATGGGCCACGACCCCGCAGGGGTCGGGCAGTCTCCTGATGAGGCCACCGAGGTGGGCCGGACGGCGCCGGCCGCGCCGACCCGGGCGGACAATTCAACGGAAAGACACCGCAAGCGGGCCAATTGCTTCGAGAGTCACACCCCGGTCGACACGGCCGACATCCATCATGACCAGCCAGTCCCAGACCGGCCGATTCCAGACTCACAGATCGCCTCCGTGGGACCGTTGCTGGTGCCGGGCCGGTCGAAGAACGCGAGCACGTCGATGGCGCGTTGCTTCAGTGTCCGGCCGAGCTTGCGCAGTTGGACAAGTCCGGCCGGGATACCGCTTGTGAGGGAGTCGATGAGTTGCTGCATGACGAACTTCCCGAGTCCCCGGTCAGGTTCCCGGTAGGCGGTGACCATCCGCTGATAGATGCCCCAGGTCGCCTCGACCTCGACATGCTGCTCGTCGGCGAACAGCTCCTCGAGGCGGGTCTGCTGCTTCTCGGTGAGCAGGCTCGCCCCGGTGTGCAGGGTGCGGCGGGCCTTGTAGAGCGGATCCTCCTTCCTTCCGCGGCGCCCGAATGCGTCACGCTGGACGCGGCGGCGGCACTCGTCGAGCGCGTCGCCAACCAATCTCACGACGTGGAACGGGTCCATCACCGCGACCGCGTCGGGGAGTTCCTCGACGGCAGCGGTCTTGAACCCGGTGAACCCGTCCATCGCGACAACCTCGACACCATCGCGCCAGGCCTGGGGACGGGCGGCGAGCCAGGTCTTGAACACGCTCTTGGAACGCCCCTCGACCATGTCCAGCAACCGTGACGGTCCGGTCTTGTCCCGCACCGGGGTGAGGTCGATGATCACGGTCACGTACTTGTCGCCGCGGCGGGTGTGGCGCCAGACGTGCTCGTCGACGCCGATCACCGCGACGCCGCACGAACCGGGCTGGGTCATCGATCAGTGCCCGCTTGCCCTGGGCGAGGACCGCGGTGCTCGCCGTGTGCCAGGACACCCCCAAGCCCGCGGCTACACGCGAGACCGTGAGATGGTCGACCACGATGCCCTCCAGCGCCCACCGCATCCCGCGACGAGACAGCTTCGCTCGCGCGGGCGCCGCCGCGGTGAGGTCTTCGCGCCAGGAACGCCCGCAGCCGGAACACTTGTATCGGCGGATCCGGACCAGCAGCGTCGTCGGGCGGTGTCCGAACGGCTCGTGCGCGAGCAACCGCGTATCAGTCCCGCGACAAAGCCCCTGGCTGCCACAACCCCGACACCACGGATCCGGCTCCGCAACCCGGCACTCGATCACCGCCCGGTCCGACTGGGGACACTGCCCCACCGCGACGAGACCGAGCTCGTCCAGTCGGCAGAACACGGTCAGATCAGGGGTCGCAAAGGTAGCGTGGAGCACGTCGAGGTCTTCCGGCAGATGGTCAGTGTGAGAACTTCCATCATCGGGAGACCTCGACCCTCACCCCCGCAACGACGCGCTCAACCACCTACCCCCTCAACTGCGAAGAGCCGCTTTACATCGACCCATTGCTATCCAGCCCCCTGAACCTGTCCACGAACGCACGGAGCTTCTCCACCACGCGATGTTTCTTCTCGTCCAGGGTCCCCTCGCCGTTAGCCGGCCTCCGGAACCGGGAGACAGGCGGAAGCACTCGCGTGATGGCCGTGCCCTCATTGACGATCTCGGTCTCACCCCGGAGCGCGGCCGCGACGAGCGCCACGGTTGCCTCGGGCCGCAGCCGCTCCTCCGCCACGATGGCCGCGAGCTCATCGGCCCGCCGCGCTGCGACGAACCTTTGCCCCCCCTCGTCCCCGCTCGTCCCGGCGGACACGGACCGGACGAAGTCCTCGATGAGGTCCTTCTTGTTGCGCAATGAGGGGCTGGATGCGAGCGCGCGCTCGACCTCGATCGGGATCTCGCGGTCGTCCCCGTCTCCGTACTCGCTGCGGTGCTTCTCAACGAGCATGAGGATGAAGTCGACGTTGACCTCGACCTGCTTGACGAGCTCGATCTCGAAGACGAGGTCGTCGTTGACGACCTCCTTCTCGGCCTCAGCCCGCGGGCGCAGCTCGGAGTACAGGTCCAGGTACACGCTCTTGTAGTCCGCGAACTCCGCCTCCGTCAGGACGTCGTCGGCGGCGAAGTCGTCGAAGGACGTCAGGATGTTCCTCAGCCGGAGAATCTGCCCGAACGCCGTGATGAAGGCCTTCTGCTCCTCCTCGGAGGCGATCATTCCCCCGGGCTCGAAGCGCTCGCGCAGCTCGGCGATTCGGCTGAGGTACTCCTGCAGGTAGTCCTGGTAGGGCTTGAGGAGGACGAGCCCACCGGCCTCGCGGTTCCCGAACAGGGCGATCGCCTCGTCGGTCTCGGCCTGCAGGTCCCGGAAGCAGACGATGTTCCCGCAGGACTTGACGGCGTTGAGGATGCGGTTGGTCCGGGAGAACGCCTGAATGAGCCCGTGAGTGCGCAGGTTCTTGTCCACCCACAAGGTGTTGAGCGTCTTGGAGTCGAAGCCGGTGAGGAACATGTTGACCACGATGACGAGGTCGATCTGCTTCTCGGTGAGCCGTTTGGAGATGTCCTCGTAGTAGTTCTCGAAGCCCTGCGCGTCAGTGGAGTAGGCCGTGGAGAAGGTGACGTTGTAGTCCTCGATGGCTCGCTCGAGGAACTCGCGGTCGTCCGCGCTGAGCCCCGCCGTGTCCACGGCCTCGTCCCCGAGCAGGTCGCCGGGGGCGTCGGCGTTCGGCGCGTAGGAGTAGATGATGCCGACGGTGAGCCGCTGCTCCGCGGGCAGGGAGGCCTGCTGCCGCTTGAACTCCTCGTAGTAGAGCCGGGCCGCCTTGATGGAGGCGGTGGCGAGAAGCGAGTTGAAGCCACGCACGCGTTGCTCGCCGAGGCTGTAGGCGGAGTTGCGCTTGGTCTTCTGGTCGAAGTGCTCGCGGATATACGTGACCACCTGGCTGATGCGCTGCGGCGCCAGCAGTGCGGCCTCGGTGTTGATACCGGCGATCTCGGCGTCTGTGACGCCCTCGGCGGCGCGGATCGTGTCGATGTAGTCGATGCGGAAGGGCAGGACGTTCCGGTCCCGGATCGCGTCGACGATCGTGTAGGTGTGGAGCTGGTCGCCGAAGGCCTGGGCGGTGGTGCGCAGGTCGCAGGAGCCGGAGGTGCCGGCGTTGGCGGCGAAGATGGGCGTGCCGGTGAAGCCGAAGAGGTGGTAGTTCCGGAAGGCCTTGGTGATGGCGGTGTGCATGTCACCGAACTGGCTGCGGTGGCACTCGTCGAAGATGAGGACGACGTGCCCGTCGTAGACAGCGTGCTTGCTGTGGCGCCCGACGAAGTTGGAGAGCTTCTGGATCGTCGTGACGATGATCTTCTGCTCGGGGTCGTTGATCTGGACGGCGAGGTGCGCGGTGGACTGGTTGGCGGAGACGGTGCCGGCGGAGAAGCGGTTGTACTCCTTAATGGTCTGGTGGTCGAGGTCCTTGCGGTCGACGACGAAGATGACCTTGTCCACGCCGGCCAGCCCGGCGGCGAGCTTGGCGGTCTTGAAGGACGTCAGCGTCTTGCCGGAGCCGGTGGTGTGCCAGATGTAGCCGCCGGCGGCGATGGTGCCGGTCTGCTTGGCGTTGGTGGAGGTGTTGATGCGCTGGAGGATCGCCTCGGTGGCGGCGATCTGGTAGGGGCGCATGACCATGAGCTGCTGCTTGGTGGTGAAGACGCAGTAGCGGGTGAGGATCGCGAGGATGGTGCGCTTGGCGAGGAAGGTCTTGGTGAAGTCGATGAGGTCGCTGATCGGCTGGTTGCGGGCGTCGGACCACCAGGAGGTGAACTCGAAGGAGTCGGACGACGCCGCCTTGGCCTGCCTCCGCGTGCCTTTGTCCTCGGTGACGTGGTCCAGGCGCGTCGTGTTCGAGTAGTACTTCGTGTGGGTGCCGTTGGAGATGACGAAGACCTGGACGTAGCCGAACAGGCCGGATCCGGACCAGAAGGAGTCGCGCTGGTAGCGGTTGATCTGGTTGAAGGCCTCGCGGATGGCGACGCCGCGGCGCTTGAGCTCGACGTGCACGAGCGGAAGGCCGTTGACGAGGATGGTGACGTCGTAGCGGTTGTGGTGGGCGCCGTCCTCGGCGACGTACTGGTTGGTGACCTGGAGCGTGTTGTTGTGGATCCGGGTTTTGTCGATGAGGCGGATGTTCTTGGACTCGCCGGTGTCGCGGGTGAGGACCTGGACGTGGTCCTCCTGGATGCGGCGGGTCTTGTCGATGATGGAGTCGTTGGCGGCAGCGACGTTCTGGGTGAAGAAGCGCCTCCACTCGTCGTCGGTGAAGCGGTAGTCGTTGAGGGCCTCCAGTTGGCTGCGCAGGTTGGCGATGAACGCGGCCTCGGAGTCGAAGGTGACGTACTCGTAGGCCTGAGCCTGGAGCTGCTCGAGGAAGGCGGCCTCGAGCTGCGCCTCGGACTGATATCCGGTGTCGGTGCGCTTGGCGGGTTCGTACTCGCCGACGACGGTCGCGTCGTCCGTGAGGATGACGGGCTCGATGCCGACGGCGGGGGCTTCGCGCACGCTCATGCGTCCTCCTCATCTGGGGCCGGCGACGACACCTCGGGGGCCGCGTCGCCGAGCCCGCGGTTCTCCCAGTCGGCGTACGTGCCGCCGTCCCAGATCCAGGCGGTGCGGCCGTTGCAGGCGCGGCCGGTGGCGATGGCGCCGGCGAGCGACGGGGACCCGAAGGGGATGTCACGAGTGACGACGGCAGTGTCGCCGTGGACCTGGAGGGACCCGTCGGCGACGAGCTTGGCGTGGCGGGCGCTCATAGCGGCGTAGCTGCGCTGGGTGGCCTCGCTTGAGGCTCGCCCGGTCCAGCGCGGGCTGATGACAGATCCTTCGAGGAGGAGGAACTCGTCTCCAACGACTTCTCCTCGGGCGGTGATCCCACGGCGTGGTACGGAGAGCGTGAAGATCGGCGAGTGCTCGACGGCGGGGGCCGGCGTCTCCTCAGCGATGCTCCGTGCGTTCGAGGTGCGGAGGATGTTGACGCCGAGCACGGGGAGGATGGTGCGGAGCTGGACGAGGAAGTCCTCGACGTCGGACTTCTGCGCCTCGGAGAGCCGTCGCGGTTGGGGCGCCTGCTTGTTGTCGTCAAGGGTGCAGCGCTCAGCGGCGGCAGCGATCTCCAAGAGGCGCGACTCGACCTCGCTCCAGTGACCCTCGTTGAAGGACGCGTCGCGGGACGTGATGAGAACGGCGCGGTCCCACCAGTCCTTCTTGCGGTCGTGGTCGCGGAATCGGTTGGTGAAGGACTCGGTCTTGCCGATATAGCAGCGGAGGTTCTCGACGCAGTCGGGGTCGTCGCCGAGCAGGACGTAGGCGCCGTTGCCGGATGCTTCGGGGCGGTCGAGGAGGCGCTTGAGGTCGGAGCGTGGGCCGGCCAGGAGGTGTCCGGTCCAGCCGGAGACGTCGGCGGTTCGTAGGCCGCCTGCCTCTCCGTCAACGAGGAAGAGCTCGATGTGCTTGCCGGTCATGCGTGGTCCTTCCTCTCCGGGAAGGTGAGGAGCTTGTCCCTGTAGTACTCGTACTGCTGGCGACGTGCGGCGATCTCAGCGGGCAAGCCTGAGCCTAGGTCGGCGTGAAGTGCCTCAAGGGCATCGAGTTGATCCGCGATCCAGATCTGGCGCTCCTGGTTCGGGACAGGGATCTCAATCCGCCCAAGGCCGTTGGCCCCGAGACGCTTCACCTTTGCACGCGACACGAAGGACTCCTTGGCCCTGTGGTAATGAGGCGTCCGAAGGACGTGCGACACATAACGGGGATCAAGCTGAGACGTGAATGCGAAGGAGTCGTCGTGGAATGCGACAGGCATATCTCCAAGCCAGGCGACACCGATACCCACATCCGCAACAGTCTCCCCCACACCGGCAATGATCACATCACCAGGTTTGGCATAGCGCAGGGACGGCGCCAGATCCTTGCGTACAGAAGAAACAGCGTGCGCCGTCGAGGTTCCGTACGTCGTATAGACCTCACCGTAGTGGATCGCGGAAATCCCCTCGCTGACGAAGTCAGCCCGAGTAAACCGACGGCCACGCCTGAGCGCTCCAAGTTCGACGAGCGGCGCGACGGGCGTCGCACCGTCACGACGCCAGATGATTTCGTCGGCCACGCGGGTGTACTGCCGCCTTCTCTCCTCGAGCTCCGCCTCGAGCTCCGCCTCGAGCTCCGTGAACTGATCCAGGATCCCAACGATGTCACGCTGGATGGACATCGGCGGGACCGGAAAGGGTATCTTCGCGAGATTCACCGCGGACAACTCGATCACCTTCGTGCCGAACGCGAAGCGGCGCTTCTGCGCGAAGAAGGCAGGCGTCCGAACGTAATAGGAGAGGAACTTCGGGTCGAGCACGTCGGACGACACCACCGTGGCGTGGCCACCCGTGACGGCATCCGAATGTCCCAACCAGGCAACGGCCTTGCCGACGTCTTCAAGATTCTCGCTAGTGTTGGCGATCACCAGTTCGCCCGGATGCACAGGCTGCAGTGACTCCGCCGCATCCGTCGGCACGTGGGCTTCCGCCGACCTGGTGTAGATGCCATAGCGCGTGTAGATATGACCGTAGTGAATGGCAGGGACGCCGTCATCGGAGAAGGCCGACTTGGGCATTCCGCTCCCGCGTCGCAGGGCAGCAACTTCGCCGAGCGCGCGGAACTCAACACCGTCCGGGCCCAACTCCCGGACCATGTCGTCGATACGGCTCACTTCGCTTCCCCCTCGAGGTCGGCGATGATCGCATCGATGCTGGCGCGCAGCGCGTTCTCGCGCTGCACAATCTGCTGGATGCGAGCGTTCAGCTCGACGATGTCGACCTCCTCGCGTGTGTCCTCCTCCTCAACGTAGGAGGACACCGACAGGTTGAAGCCGTTCTCCGCGATGCGCTCGGCGGGGACCAGCGCGGCGACGTGATCGACGTCGGACCGCTCCCCCAGCATCCCCAGGATCATCGCCTGGTTCTCCGGAGAGAGCTTGTTCTTGTTGCCCTCGCGCACGAACTCCTTCGAGGCGTCCAAGAACAGCACGCTGTTGTCTGCCTTGGACTTCTTGAGCACGATGACGCAGGTCGCGATCGTCGTCCCGAAGAATAGGTCCGGCGGGAGCTGGACGACGGCGTCGACGAAGTTGTTCTCCACCAGGTACTGGCGGATCTTCCCCTCAGCCGCGCCGCGGTACAGCACGCCCGGGAACTCGACGATCGCCGCCGTGCCGTCCTCAGCCAGCCAGGACAGCATGTGCATCGTGAAGGCCAGGTCCGCCTTCGACTTCGGAGCCAGCACGCCCGCTGGGGAGAAGCGCGGGTCGTTGATCAGCGACGGGTCGTCCTTACCGATCCACTTCGTAGAGTACGGCGGGTTGGAGACGATCGCGTCGAAGGGCTCCGCGTCCCAGTGCGCCGGCTCCACGAGCGTGTCCCCCAGCGCGATGTCGAAGCTCTCGAAGTTCACGTCATGGAGGAACATGTTGATGCGGCACAGGTTGTAGGTCGTCAGGTTGACCTCCTGCCCGTAGAACCCGCCCACGTTGTCCTTGCCGACCACGTTCGCGAACTTCAACAGCAGGGAGCCCGAGCCGCAGGCGGGGTCGTAGACGCGGTTCAGGCGCGTGCGGCCGTTCGCCGCGATCTTCGCGAGGACCTCGCTGACCTCCTGGGGCGTGAAGAACTCGCCGCCGGACTTGCCTGCCGACGAGGCGTACATGGTCATGAGGAACTCGTAGGCGTCCCCGAAGGTGTCGATCGCCGTGTCGCCGTAGTCGAGGTTGAGGTCCCCGATGGCGTTGAGCAGCTTGACGAGCTTGCCGTTGCGCTGGGCGACCGTGTTGCCGAGCTTCTTCGAGTTGACGTCGATGTCGTCGAAGAGGCCGCGCAGGTCCGACTCCGAGCCGGAGCCCATCGCGGAGGCCTCGATGTTCTCGAAGATCCGCTCCAGGGTCTCGTTGAGGTTCTCGTCGCGGTCGGCGCGCTCGCGCACGTTGGCGAAGAGGTCCTCGGGGAGGATGAAGAAGCCCTTCTCCTCCACGATGCCGGCTCGGGCGTACTCGGCGTCCTCGCGCGGCAGGAGGCGGTAGTCGAAGTCCGGGTCGCCGGCGTCGTGCTCGGCGCGGTTGATGTACTCGGTGAGGTTCTCCGAGATGAAGCGGTAGAAGAGGAAGCCCAGGACGTAGGCCTTGAAGTCCCAGCCGTCCACGCTGCCGCGCAGGTCGTTGGCGACCTGCCAGATCGCCTTGTGGAGCGCGGCGCGCTCGGTCTCCTTGGACACGGGAACCTCTTCGTCGTCGGGAACGCGGGAAACAGTCGGAGTGTGTCACCTGGCAGGGACAGGAACGTGAGCCACGCTGCGCGCCAGCCGGGGCCACTAGCCCCCGTGTTACAGCTCAGAAGCCGAGCGGCGCACCTTCTGACTGAGCAGGGCGGAAACTCGGGGCTACCGCCACACACGATGAGGCCCCTCCATCGTCAAGGCACAACCATTCAGGTGTGCTGACCTCGCACGCGCTGAGAGTGATTGATCTCGCAGGCGACGACGGCCACACCTGCATTCGAAAGTCGAATGGACCTCCCGTCACCTCGACCAGAATGCGCTCATGGGTTTCCTCTCCCGCACCTTCGTCCCTCGTTCCGTACGCCGCGCGGCTCACCCAGTCCGCTCCGCGAAGCGCGTCGCCCGAAAGGCCGTGGTGCCGAAGCCCGTGCGTCAAGCCTCGTACACGATCTCGCAGGTCAAGCACCCGGTCTCATCAGCGTCGTATCACCTGGTCGAGAGGCCGATTACGACAGCGATGCGCTCGGGTGGCCGAAGGTCCAAGCGAACCCCCGTCTACACACACTTGGGTTGCGATGTGAGGCACCGGACGCCGCAAGCGCGCGACAAGTGTCGGAACGCCTCCGTCAGATCCACGGCATCATCCACAGCCTCCGAACCAGGCAATGCGCCACACGCAAACGGCCTCGTTGATCCTTCCGCAGCCCGCTCGACGCCGGCTACCGCGGCCGAGCCGTCGTTCTGGAAGCGGTGGCGTTGGTTCATCCTGGGCTGGCTCTTGATCACGACTGGAATCAGCGGGCCATTCCAGGACAACCACGGTGACAGCATCGGCACCGTCATCGGAACGATGCTGGTGGCTTTCGTCCTCGGCATTGCCTGTCTTCGCCACCACCGCCGAGTGGCGGAGAAGCGCCCTGCGAGTGCTGACTCGCACGCGGCATTCAATGCACCCCAGGTCACCGACGCCGCATCCTCCGACGTACAGGGGACGGCGAACCGACTCGACCTGCCCAACGCGTGAGCAGTACGCCTGGCGTAGCGAATCCACGCCTCCGAGCGACCTCGTGCAGACCGGCATCATCACGCCCCAGGAGCTCTTCTCCCCAAGCGCCGTCTCGAGGCCCCGCTCTTTCAGCGCCTCTACGCCTGAAACGAGAAACACCAGTGGGCGCGCCTGTGGAAGGACGCGCGTACCATCGCCGAGGCGGAGTTAGCCGCGCACGCCATCATCGACGGGATGCAGCGCCTCACCACCCTCCAGCTCGCGCTCAACGCCCTCGGCGACGTCCTCGAGGAGCGCGGTCTCACCGTCCAGACACGACGCGCCCGACGCCTCACCGTCAACGACGTCTAATCGGGAGCCCGCGTCCTCCTCGACGCCCGCGCCCCCGCTCACCCCGATGGACCTGGTGAACAACTTCCTCCTCCAGGGTCTCGATCCGCACGCCCCGAGCACCCTAGAGCTCTACGACCGTTACCGGCGCCCCTTCGAGGCGCCGTACTGGGAGGCGGAGATCGGCGTCGGCCGTATCCGTCAGGTCCGCTCCGTCGGATTCCTCTCCTGGTGGCTCACCGCCCGCATCGTCCACGGGGACCTCGACGAGCTGGCACTGCTCGCCTACCACGTCGGCGTCCTCGACGTTCTCAAGTCGCTCCTCCTCTGGCTCACCGCCCCCTCAGGCGTCCGCTCCGGCGGGGCAGCGCAGCCGGCTCATCGCCGCCGTCGACTCCTGGATCACACGTCGAGTCGCTCCTCGCCAACCAGGACGCCGCCGTTTCTTACTGGCCCGACGACGACGTCCAGCGAGGATGCGGGCGTCCCCACGAGCGGCTGGCTCTCTTGGCACCTTGGCTCGCTCGCCGGCCCGGTAATGGACGACCTGCGTACCGAGGCATTGGGTGCACCCGTGCCCTCTGTGTCCTCTGAGCGCGTCTCGAGTGGAACGAGCACGACTGGTACATGTCCTTCGGCGAGGACGATGACGAGCGGGAGTGGGTGCTCCCAGCCCGCTGGTGCCACGCCGTTCCGTGCAGTCAGGCCGTGTGGGAGCAGGGTTGGTTCGCCAACCAGAACTCAGCCACCCGGCTGCGGAGCGACGTCACGATCGAGGGCGTACTCCGAGCCTTCGGGCTCGACTAGTTGTACTGATCGGGGAGGTTGGTTGAAGGACTGCGATCGGCTCGTGTGAGGTGAGGAGAGCACCGGGTGCTGGCAGGGTGGGGCTTGCGACAGTCTCACCGAGCAGTACGAGAGG
>SKEM01000979.1_pt1 | contig 14976 bp, 17 predicted proteins | sample 4826731 | NCBI WGS metagenome assembly SKEM01 (sample SAMN11008809, study PRJNA524170) | human gut metagenome | biome: Human fecal sample; material: Feces; isolation source: fecal sample from pouch patient p37 | host: Homo sapiens | place: Israel: Tel-Aviv | collected 2015-07-27
TCATGCCGGTTTCGAGTTTGGTGTTGCCGTTGCTTTTTCGTCATTTCCCACTCAGTCTCCTTTAAACCTTGCGCCTGTCTTTGTCGTTGGTAATCTTCATCACGAGCGTATAGAACAGTCATGATCGCGTCACTAAAGGCCGTCTTTAAGTAATAGTCTGGACTAACTGGCTTGTAATTTAGCGGTTGATAATGTCCGATATTTACTTTTCTATACTGGTCGTCCTTGGCTTGTTGCCCTTTTAACTGCTTTTGGATTTTCTCGATCTGACTGTTCTTAATCGTCGGATCGGCTTTGCATTCGCCAAAAAAGAGTTGTTTAGTGCCATCATGCTTTAAAACCCGTTGTAAGTGATGATTTTCTAACTGATCTAAGCTAAGCTGTCCCGATAAATAAGCTAGTCCTTGTTGATGTTCTTGGGGACTGAACACCTGTGGTGGATTTGCTTGCCACTGTTCAATTGTTTCAGCCTGACATGGCTTTAAAACAGGATCATAGTACATCACGGCTGTATAGGCTTGTTCCTGTTTAATCAATGGCAATCCATCTAAATCGCCTTTGGGAAAGGCCCTTTTCAATACTTCATGGTATTGCGTTTTAATGACTTGCTTAACGGCCATGATTGCCCGTAGGTCTTTGACTGCTCGAGTAATCTTTTGCTGCTCGGTTGGTGAATACTTTTCTAGTAGACCTTGATCAACGTGTTCTAGACTTTCTAAGCTATCATCATGAATCATCAGCGTATATTTAAGCTCGATTTTGACTTCCTTTTCTTGTTGCATTAATAACTTCCAGCCAACGTATGGCCGTTTGGTAAAGGTCAATAATTGTCGGGTCAATAAATCATCACGAATATTCATTAAACGTTCGTTTAATTCACTGCCTTTGAAAATCGTTTGTTCACTATTAGTTTCTTTAATCAATTCCCGTCTTTCAGCCGCGGTAGTCTGTTCAAAATCAAGCTCTGGATAAAGTTTTTTAGTCGTGCGATCAACCACTTTATTTAAGAGTTCATCTGCTCTTTTTAGTGATCTTTCTTGTTGGTTAATCGTCAATAATTGCTTAGTGACATCTTCACCAACAGCGTGCTTAATTAAGGTACTGTTTTTCCAATTAAATAGCATGCGCCACTTATCATCTAAACTTTCCAAACTAATATAAGTTTTCAGTTCTTGGCTTAACTCTTTGACCACTTTTTTCTCGTTAAACGAGAAGTGTTTACTTAGGCTATCCAAGTGACCTCGATTAATTACTTTTTCTTGATTGTTTTTATAATTCGCTTTGGTCTTACGATATTTCTTAACTTGTTGGTTAAATTCTTTCCTTTTACTCCGCTTACTATTGATTCCCTCATGTTGAGTTGGAACTTCATCTATTCCTTGATTTTCAAAAGATTTTTCACTGATCCGATCCGGAATATTTTTTTGCTCTAAAGCCTGATTTACACTTGCCGCCCAATTGTGCCGCCATTCAGTTATTTTTTCTTTTTTATCCCAATCAACCAACCAAATTTTTCGGTTTCTCACATTCCCTGCAGGGGTCTTAGTTTTATTACCATGACTATCTAAAATGTATTTGGTTTTTGTTTTCTGTCCCCAAGTACCATCGGGGTTAAATGGGCGATTGGTTAACATCACGTGTGCGTGTGGATTATCTGGGTGATCACGATGAATCGCCACGTCGGCTACCATGCCTTGATCAACAAAGTTTTCTTGCACGTATTTAGTTAATAATGTTTTTTGTTCATCTACACTTAACTCAATTGGTAAAGCCACGTTAAACTCTTTTGCATACCGTGAGTTTGATTTACGATCTTTCTTTTCAACTTCATTCCATAATTGTTCTCGATTACTGGCCCATGCTGGTGCATTTCTGGGTATTAAAATAAAGCTTTCTGGCATAACCGATCTGGCATAAAAATAGTGGCGGCATTCTTTATCATCAAATAATTTTTCACCGCTTCGATAAGCAGCACTGGCAATGGCACTTCGTCCTTTACCGGCACTAATATTACTAAAACTCATATGAAAGATTGCCATGTCAGTCACCTCCTTACTTTGATTCTATGGGTTTGACTTTGTTGTCGCCATCGGCGACTTCTAATACAGGTTTTAATGGGTTTAGCACAACGTCATCTTTAATGACGTGTAAGTGCGCATTGACCTCGTTTCACTCGGTCTGCTGATTCCCTTAACTTTAATTTAGTGTATGCCTTCCGCTTCGCTATTTCAACTTTTATACTTTGACTTAACGTTTACCTTATGATATAGTGTCCGTGATTATTTTTAATATGATTGGAGGGATCGTTATGTCTCAAAGTAACTTAGAAAAACAAGAAGCTAAATTAAAAGCCCTTAATCAAAAAATTAAGGACGAAAAAAATAAGATTGAACAACGGCTAGGTAAACAAATCATCAGTCAAGCCAGTTTAGATTATGCTAATTTGTCTAACGATCAGATTAAGCTTTTAGCCAAGCAATTTTCTGAATTTTTAAAGGTAAATTCCGTAGATCATTAGCCATACGAGATGAGGAAATTCCATGTCTAATCAATATGAAAAACTAGTCGAGCAGCAAGCGCGTTTAAAACAAAAAATTGAGCGGGAAGATTTTAAATTACGGCAATCTAAATACTATGAAAATCGGCAAGCCCGCAAAGCCCGTTCTCGCCGATTAATTCAAAAAGGGGCTTTGCTCGAAAAATACTTTCAAGCTGATAACCACTCGGTCGAACAAACCGAAGAACTTTTAAAAATATTTGCTGACTATGTTAACGCCCATAAACCGAATAAACTCAAAAACGATCAACCTAATAACTAGGCCGATCGTTTTTATTTTCAGGATTGTTTTTTGGCTTAATTTCTGGATTGTGTTTAGCAAAGTCTTTTAACTGTTTTTGAATTCTTTGTGTAAGCTCTGCTTTACTTTCTTTGTGCTTCCTTTTACTTGATCGCTGTTGAATTATCTTTTGACCCTTACCTCTTCTTTTTGATTTTATGTCAAGTGTAAAATCTGAAATTTTATTTTGATCTAGCTTACTTAAATGACCGATTTCTTTAAAGTTTAAACCGGCTTTAGGAAAGCGATAAATATTACCAAGATCGATCCAGGAAGGTTTCTTCAACCCAGCGGATTGCCAATCTTGAATCGGATAATATTGTTGCTTGATATAAGCCGACTTCTTTTCATACTGACTAGTAATTTTAAAAGCCTCGACCGTCTGTCCTGATACCCGACGAATTAAAACTGGTCGAGACTTGCCACCGTTAGTTTCTACAAAACTAAGAGCCTGTTTAGTGTCTTTTGAGCATGAAGCGAAGAAAGACACTAAACAGGCTCTAACGTATAGGCTGACTAAGTCATTAGTCCTCATCTGGATCGTTGAGCCAATCAGCGACCTCTTTAGCGTCTTTGAACTCGGTGACTGGTGTCCCTTCGGTCGCCTTTAAAAAGCGTAAATTAGCTCTTTCTTCTTCGCTTAAAGACACATTAAAAGGTAAAGCACCATTAGCAACAATCCGCTTGTAAAACATGTTAATGGCCGTGGTTGGATTTAAGCCCAATTCGCTTAAAACTGCTTCGGTATCATCGGCCAAATCTTTATCAATCTTGACTTGGACCCGTTTCTTTTCCTTAACTGCCATGATTGTCTCATCTCCTTTCTTTTACTACTACCATTATACTACCTTTTGAGTACCTTATCAATAGATAAAGCCCTGGCCTCAAATCACTTGAGCTTGGCGTTGATCTAAAGGCTGAACTTTTGAGCTGGTTAGCCTGGTTAGCTCTGGCACTCATTTAAAAGCCCCTATTCTTCTGTTTAAGCCATTTAAATCTAACTTAAGTAAAGGAGGTTAGTAAGTCTTAAAACTGTTTAGAAAGGATTCTGTAGCCTTTTAGGACTAGTAGTACAACCCACTGTTGTCGTTGTCGGCCGACTTTTCTTCTTCGGGGTGTTTGGCCGCATGTTCTCTAGCCGCTTGTTTATTCCACCAAACGCCAAATAGGTTTTGCATGGTGCCGTACAGGTAGTTTTCCACGTTCTTGATGTGCTTCTCATTGCTTCTTAGGGCGTTAAAGTAACGTCTCAAGGCTTTAGTCATTAAAAATTTAAGTTCTTCGTCGCCCAGTGGGATTATGACGCCAATATCTTTATGATCCTTCTTAACTCGGTACTTAGCATTTAAGATAATACCAACGAAGCGACGCATCTGTTGCGGGGTACGGCACCAAAAACTAAGCAGTATTCATCATGTTACAGCACCCAAGTAAAAGCTACGAAGATAAAAACATTCATCCTCAAAATATATAACCTAGAAAAAAGGCCTCCAGTGTTAAACCGGGAGCCTTTTTTAGTATACCAATTTCTACTTCACATAAGGCGACTTATCCCAAGTAACCCACATTCACCGCGGTACTTCCACATTCCGTTATTTTTCGATTGTGAACTTGTCCAAAAAAGAAGTGGTATAGGTCGCAGATTGGCTTTAATTGGGGAAAATGAGTTTGTGAAATTCACTGAAATTACGTCTAGGCCATTCCCTTGAATTCAACTGTCTCATTCTTTGTATTAACCAAAAACTTACCGACACTCCCCTGATACTTCACGGATACTTTAAAGGAATACTTGTAATTTACCCGAGTATATCGAATACTACTAATTCTTCCCTGATACCCTTGCTTATGCAAAACTCTTTTTACTTGATCTCTCTGCTGATTTGTAATTCTTGCAGAACTCCGATAGATTGTCTTCTTAACGATCACATCTTGATTCAATGGAACAATGTAATCCTTACATTCCAACAATTCCACCAACTTTCTTTTTTTCTTTGGAATTTGACTTGACGGGTTATGGTTTTCCATTCAGTTTAGAGGGAGTGACGTTTTGAGCGCAGAATTGTTCCCTGGAAACAGTTATTTGGAATAACTGAACCAGAGTGCAATTCTACTGCTAAAGGTTTCCCCCTAGTTCGTCGGTCGTTAACGCCCGTCGCTTGTCTGTACAATTGCGGTATTGCTACCACCACTCATTATAAACCTACGTTTTCGGTTTAGCCTACTAAAAAACGCCCTAGCAGGCGTTGATGATACGTATTTATTTTTGTTCGATCACCAACTAATCAATGGCACCAAGCCGAAGCTTCGTTTTACCACCCGCGCCGTTAATGGTCGCGCTCACCATTCACCACCCAGCCGTACAGATGACCTTGTTGTGGTATAGCCAGACTTATTGAAGTCGCCCTGGCAAACGTGTCCCCTTGGATTTAGACCCCAGCTTGTCCCCTAGGGCTTTAAAAATCGCACCGGCCATGATATAATAGTCATTAAACAAGATGACTTTTATGTGGCGCTCACCGATTCCCGTCGGTGGGTGTTTTTTATGTTCTATTTTATGTAACCAATATTACTCGTTGTTTGGTGATAAATCAACATTTCTTTTTATGTATCCTTGTATCCTTGTATCCAAGTATCTTTGTATGTTATCATCCTTGTATCCAAGTATCCTTGTATATTAGGATACTTAATTGGAGGTCAGTATAATGGGTGAAGTAATTACTTTTGGAAATTTTAAAGGTGGCACCGGTAAAACAACAAATGCCACGCTTGCATGCCTGGCACTAGCTCGTGCTGGTAAAAAAACGCTATTAATTGATTTCGATCCTCAAGCAAACGCTACAGATATTTACTTTAAAACCGCGGCTAATTTAGGCCACGATGATATTAAATTTAATCAAACCTTGCTTGCATCAATCCAAGAAGAGGACTTATCAAGATCGTTGGTTACTTTGGATAAAAACATTGACTTTATTCCATCAAGCGCAGATTTTTCATTGTACCCACGGATTATGGAAAAAAAGTTTAAAAATAATTATAAAGATAGAGTTACATATTTTAGCAAGCTACTTGCTTCACTAAAAGAAAAATATGATTTTGTGGTATTTGATTTGCCACCGACTATTTCCTTAATTTCTGATAGCGCCTTATACGCTTCAGATTGGGTTCTGATTATCCTTCAAACTCAAGAGCACAGTCTTCAGGGTGCCGAATCGTTTCTAAAATATATACAGGAACAGGTAATCGATGAATACGAAGCACCTAGTTTGAATTTACTCGGTATACTTCCTGTGCTATTAAAGAATGGGGCGCCTGTTGATCACAGCACATTAGAAGTAGCAGAAGAAGAATTTGGGAAAGAAAACATGTTAAAAACCCTAATTCGTAATATGGAAAGAATCAAAAGATATTCAATCAGAGGTGTATTTCTAAAAGATCAGTTCGATAAAAAAATAATTAGATTATACGATTCTGTGGCACAAGAAATTATTGAAAGGGCGGACTAGCATGGTGGAACTTTTACACAATCCTAACTCAAATAAAAGCAAAATAATTCCTAGAAAATCGGCGCCCCAGCCCCAAAAAGAAATTTCCATATCTTCTCTAAACGAATCAAACAAAACGAAGTCTAAACAAATAGATGGTGTTACTTTTGATACTACGCTCAGAATTGACAATCATCTAAAAAACTTTATGAAAGCTATGGTAATTTTAGGGTATAGCTCAACTCAACAAAACGGATTAGCCCAATTACAAAAAACTTTTTTTGAATCGTTAACTGAGTCTGAACAAAATACGCTTACGACTCAAATACAGACTTTGGAAACCGGCGATGCTAACAAAGTAAAAAGTAAATAATCACGTGCTCTCAGACGACACGTTCACCTTTTAGATGTATACTTGTCCGTTTAAATTAAGCAGAATGCACACAAAAAAGTCCTCTATTATGCGGAATAGAGGGCTTTTCTGAAATCAGTACATACAGGCTTTGCTTAGGAGCGTTGCTTGTGTCCATTTAGGACATACACAATCATAGCACGTATTTGACAACTATATACACGTATAAGCAAACAATGCACGAGAATGCGTTTATATGGTAGATTGTAAACAAAGTGGCTCATCAACAATTGAATAGCCTATTTTCCACTACTGGATCAGCCAAATTAACAACTAAAAACAAACAGACGAACCTAATACGTGCCCTTAAACAAGCGGCCAAATCTCAAGTTGATTTACCACAGCCCCAAAAGGGAACCGATCTTCACCAGGTCTACCAAGCCCAGAAGAAGTTAGCACTAGCTACTGACAACTTAAAAGCGGGTAACCAGCAACTAGCACTTACCTTAACCAAGTTAGAAAATCAAAATACCGCTATATCTAAACTGTCAGTAGCTTCTCAAAAAATTAATTTGGGTAATCAGAAAATAAGTCAGGGTCAGAAAAAATTGTTAGTAGGTCTCAAACAATTGGCACAAAAAGAAGCTTTAACGACAGCTTTGAGAAAAATTAAGCATAGTAAGAATCGACAAATCAGCCAGGCCTTCAGTCATACCTACTTAGTAGGCGCGGTGATTGTATTGATTCTGTCGCCGATTGCTTTGTTGACAGATCGTAAGCCATTAACTTAATTCGGTACGGATTACTAGCTAAGTCTAAAAAGGGGCACCTCGATTATGAAGTGCCTCTTTAGACTTAACCAAATAATTCTATTTTTTCGGACAATTAAAATAAAACGATCTTCCATGTAAAGTGGCCCCAAAAAGTTGATTATAATCCATCTGTAAGTCTATAGTTTTGCACATTTCCTAGTGTCAAAAAAATATAACACTTTCTATAACAAAAAATAGATTCTAGGCAGATTGTAAAATTAATCCGAATAAGTCCGATAGTTTTCAATGGCCGTTGATTAATAGGTTCAAGTGCTGCTATGATCTCATTAATTGTTACATGGTTAAAGTTGGACTGTTTGAGAAAAACCAACATAACCATCGATTAAAAGATTCATTAGCAACCTACATCTATAAATAGTATGATACCATGTCATTTATAGATGTAGTCGGCTATTGTGGCCCAAATTAATAAATACCACGTTGGCGCCAACTGAATTAACTATTAAAATTTCGGTTGTTAAAATCAGCAATAGTATAACTCTAACATTCACGATAAGTAACTACCAGCGACTGGATAAGTGTACCTTTTTAAGGAGGCCCAAAATTGATGTTACCATTATTGATCTTATTAGTTGAGTTTGTTTTACTCATATTTCTTGGTAAGATTCGAAAAAAAATTATGGACTATACAAGATCAGACGAGTTATATTTTTGGGGCCTCTTTCTAAAAAAAAGCGATTCCCGTCAAAAGATGAAACAGATCAAGAAAAAAGTCCTTCAAACGTATCGTAGAAGCTCCCTAAAAAACGAACTACTCTTCTGGCTAGAGTTTACAGTTGCTAGAGGTTGCTTTTATGGTTCGCTCATGTGGCTCTGGTACATAGTTGCTTTCGGAAATAGTATCATCCAAATCCGACCAGCAATCATTGGCTTTATGATTGCTATTCCACCCACGATAGCACTTCCCCAACAGCTATATCATTTTTGGAAACAACAACCTATTTGGCATGAGCAGCCTATTGAAAAACAAGCTTTCCTACTACCAAACGAACAAGATCACAAAGCCTTATTTAAGTACCATTTACAATCTTACTCTTTATTGTTACTATCGTTGGTTATAGGATGGTTTGGTACAGGAATCTGAGTGCTCAAAGAACAAGGTGAGAAACTAATTTTGGTTTCTCACCTTGTTCTTTTTTATCTAAATTTTTTATCTTATCCTTTATTATTCGTTAAAAATTTTGTGGCAAGTGCTACAAATGCTGCGACAACACCCGCAGCAGACGCTGAACCAGCAATTGCAGGCGCCATTGAAATAATTACAGCTACTGAAAGGGTAGCGGCTAATGTTATCCCAAATGATTCAGCAGGGTCGTAGGTAGGCCAGTTATCGAAGTCGCTCTTGTTGAAAGTAACATCAATTTCAATTGTTAAGGTCTCGCTTAATGGGCCTTTTTCAACTTGATAGACATAATATTTCAACTTAAAACTAAACTCACCGTCCTTACTATCACCAATTTCTAACTCAAAATTTCCTTTCTTTATTTTCTCTGAAATCCCCCATTTTCCAATACCATCAACAGTTAAATGCCCAATCCAATCTGGAAGTTTATACTTTGTTTCTAGAATAGCTGTTAGATCAGCTTCCGGTAATTCGTTATTTGAAATAGTCACAATGTTTGAACTTGATTTATCAGCTACTTCATTAGTAGCAAGCCAGGTAACCTTAAACGGCCCAATAGTTTGAACGTATTTCCCACCAATTTGCAGGTTCGTATTCCCTAAAATATATTTAAGCGCTTCATCAGCGGTGACACCACCTGTACTTTTAAATTTTTTAGTCCCACTATCACGACCAGATGATGCATCTTGGTCAATGTCAACACCAGAACCAGTAGTATACTCTACAAATTGATCGAAGCACCAATTCTTGGGCATTGGAAACCCGAGGTTACCGCTCCATCCATAAGACATATTAGCCACAAAGAAATTCGAAATTCCCATACTTTCTGCCGCATGTAGGCAAACATTCCGTGTCCCATATAACCCAGTTTTATAGCCTAAGTCAGTTAGTGATGCTCGTACGGCTTGCAAGTACGCAATAACCGTACCCTCGATGTCTCCATCCTGTAAATCTAAGTCCGCTGCAAAGTAGATCACGGTACCGTCTGGAAAGCCGAGCGCACGAGCCGCATATGCTGCTAGGTATGCGTCTTTAGTTCCTTGTGATTCAGTGAAATAACTAACTTCATACCCACCGTCCTCATAGATAGGAAAAATCGAAAAACCCGCAGCAGTTAATTTACTAATTTCATCAGATATCAAGTTCTTGGCTTTTTTGGCACTACCCGTTCCGACAGATCCCGTTAAGTAACGGCCAACGATTGAAAAACCAGCTTGGTACAGCCGTTGAATCATACTAGTATCTGTCAGTTGGGTTGCGCAATCAAAGGTATTAGAATCTCGACCGGTATCACCATTACTAGTTAGAAGTCCTTTAATCACTCGCAAATCAGCTACGCCTGAATAAGTCGAGGCACTACTTAATGAGCCATCGGGTAAAATCATAAACTTCCTAAAAGCCACAATCTCATTTGCAACAGTAGTGCTGAAATACCCATCAAAGGCTCCAGACTGATAGTAGTTATTCACATAAAGCCCATACTGAATTAGTTTAACGATATTACCATGCTCGCCGACCTTGACAGTGGGCGTCAAAGCAATAGTTTGATTACCGTAATAACCATTGGCCTCACTGGGTGACATACCTTCGATAGCCTGGAGAGCATAGATTAGTGCCTCATTTGTGTCGCGCTGATAGATTCCATCACAAGGTCTAATACCAATATAACTCTCATAATTGGCATTTAACCATTGCTGCATTGCCCGAATTTTAGCATCTCCATTTTGGACTAATACAAAAGCACTCATATCAAATAATGCAGCCATCAAGTTAGTTGTCATTGTACCATTGGCAGTAATACCAGCATCACTTTGTAATTTCTTAACTGCTGCTATCGTATCAGCCGAATAAACAGTTGAAAAATCATTTGGTGAAATTCCTTTGCACCAAAAGGCTCCTTGAATTAGCTTGGCAACATTACCTTTATAATTAAGCTTCAAATTTTCAACGAAGCCATCTACCGCCTTCCGGGTGGCATTACCAAACCCCTCACCAAGTGGCGAAACTTTTAATTCGTATTGCAATCCTTCACGCAAACTATAAATAGTTGCCCAGCCAGTCTGTCCATTTTCTGGTGCCTTTTTAAACCCTTCGACATTACCATATGTTGAATTTAACCATTTTTGAACCTTTAATACGGCTTCATCTGCCATTTTAAAATCCCCTTTTATATTTTTAGTGACACGTCTGCCACCAAAGAACATACGTTCGTGTTAATTTTATTCCCTTTAATCTATTTTGTCCAATATTTCAAAGTTAAATGATAGATTGCAAATTTAATCCGAATTCTTTGCCAAATTATCCAAATAGGTGGTTATGCTAGACAAAAAATCAACTCCTTAAAAATGGGTTTATGGTAAACGTTATTTTAAGGGACACTGATCTTTTTTGGTTCGAACTTTGTTAGGATTAATTTTACAATCTACCTGAATCAATTAATTACTGAAAACGATTTAGAATAACAAAAGAAGCCCCACACCAGCCAATTAAGGTTGCTGTGGGGCTTCTTTTGCCAGCAGCTATTATTTAATAATTAACCTAAATAGTTTCTTGTTCTAGCACGGACCGTTGACACGCCACCGGCAATGAGACGCTTGTTAGTTTAGTTGAGATCTCATACGACCTCTAAAAGCCTATGTTATAACACCCTTTTGCCGAAATGTTAAGCATATAGTTAATTAATTTGTAGCCGGTTGCCTGGATAGATTGTACTGTAGATTGACTTGTTATTCTGACTAGGGTCCGTCTGAAAACTACTTAAGTAAGATGCAAATTGAGGCAATGTAGACCGTAGCCAGATAAACGTGAGCAAGCTTATCATAACACGTTGCAATCCTACGAAAGTTCTTCAACTGATTGAAGAAGTTCTCAATCAAATGGCGCTCACAATAAACGTGGTAATCACAGGCCCACTTGTCTTTGGTATTTTCCTTAGGCGGAATGGTATAGACGCCTGCTTTATCTTCAATATACTGGCGAAGTTTCGCGGTACCATAGGCTTTATCCGCAATAATATTTGATTGAGAAATATCGAAGCTTTCCAGTAACTCACTGGCAACTTGGCTATCATGTACTTGGCCACCCGTTAGGCGAAACCCCAGAGGATTCCCTAATCCGTCAACGAGTGCGTGAATCTTGGTTGTTCGGCCACCTCGGCTTAGTCCAATAGCTTGATTTTCGACCAAACATTCGGCGTTTTTTTTGCCCCAGTGGCTTTTTGATGTGCTCGAACGATCGTTGAATCCAAGCTCAAGTTTTCCCTATCAGGGTCGTCAATCAATTCGAGAAAAACCTGTTCGAACAAGCCTGAACTTACCCAGGCTCGGAAGCGACTATACACCGTTTTCCAAGAGCCATAGCGTTCAGGTAGATCACGCCAAGGAGCCCCGCTGCGCATGAGCCAGAGGATAGCGTTGAGGGCGGTACGGTTGTCTAGGCTTGATGGACGGCCAGTCCGGTATGGCGGGAAGTATCCTTTGATTCGGTCCCACTGAGCATCTTCCAGTTCGTATCGTTTAGGTGTTGTCATCGGAATGCCTCGATTCGTTTTTCCTCAGATTATACCTGAATTTTTAGTTTTCAGACAGTCCCTAGTAGATTATAGCCGTTTTTTCATATTAAAACGTCTATTAATTTTTATTCTTTACTGTGCTGCCAATTAACATGGTATCTTTTGCGTTGATAACTAAAGCCCTCTCCAATCACTTCATGGGCATCCAGTACCGTCACAAATGCCCGTTCATCAATCGCTTTAATTAATTGCTTCAATTGTGGAATTTCCCGCGGTTGAACCACCAAATAAATCACTTGCTTTTGATCATGCTGATAACCACCTTCAGCTTGCAAATATGTCAATCCTCTATTTAAAGAAACATCAATTAATTGGGAAATCTTTTGGCTTTTATCTGATACAATGAATAATACCTTAGCACGATTGGGCCCTTCTTGGACCATATCAATTACTTTAGATAATACGAAACTAACAATTAGCGAGTACGCGATGTGATACAGATCTAAGTATGATAGTGATAGCCCTAATACTACGTAGTCAATAATCAAAATTCCTTTTCCCGAAGAAAATCCAAAACTTCTCTGGCCAACCCGAGCAATAATATCACTACCACCAGTAGTTCCGTTATAACGAAAAACCAGACCAATTCCCAACCCTGATAATACCCCTGCAACCAGTGATGACAATAATAAATCATTTCTCAATGGTAGTGGTTGAATCAGAGCCTGCTGTGACCATATTATTAGAAATAGTGATAAACAAATGGTGCCATAAATAGTGTAAGCCATCATGCGCTTGCCTAAGTAGCGCAACCCAATTAGTATCAATGGAATATTCAGAAATAAAGTACTAATTCCCAAGTTAATATGAAAGAAATGACGAATAATCAGAGTTATTCCGCTCAGACCGCCGTCTGCCAAGCCACTTGGAATAGAGACTAAATCTAGACTGAACGCATAAATGCTACATCCCAACGTAATCATAACTAATTCGAAACTATTGTATTTTGTCCAATCTTTAAAAAACATAGTTCATCTCCAAAATGTTTTATCAATGTAAGTGCTTTATTATTTGACCGATGGTCCCTAAAAAACACTAACTTGTCCTGTAGGCCCTAGCTATTCACTTCCCTTTTGGGAGTGCCTAAGTCGCCAACTTTTAAAGCATATTCTTTAATACGATAAATTTGTCGTCGTTGTACGCCAGTACTCCTTGCAATTTGTGCAATATTCGTTCCATCCCTGAGCATTTGAACTACCCTTTTATATAGGTAGCGTTTTGATCCATGTGGACTATATTGCCGCCTTCTTCCTTTATACTCCCCGCGCTCCTTAGCTAATTGGATCCCCTGATTCTGCCTAGCATGAATTTTGTTGCGCTCTTCTTCAGCTGTATATTTGTATATTTCAAAAACCAAATTGGTTAATAAACCACGTAAGTTAACATCTTGTATATCAGTGAAACTCGGTAAACTTAAAACATCTAGTGTGGCTTCCTTTTGTTGAATCAAGTTAATGGTGTCAGTAATGTCCTGAGCATTTCTACCAAGTCGATCTAAATCCAAAACAGTGACAATATCTTTTTCACGAATGAACTCTAACATTTTTTTCAATTCAGGGCGATTTTGAACTGATTTTCCGGAAACTTTTTCCGGAAATATTTTCTCTACACCAGACTTTTTTAGAGCTTCAATCTGCCGAGCTAAATTCTGATTTTCAGACGACACCCTAGCATAACCAATTTTCATATATTTGCCTTCTTATCATATTAATTCTGACGTCAGTTTCTGGGCAACTACTCAACTAGTTGATCTGATTAAGATTTAAAAGTTACTGTGTCACACTCTAATGTCTCACACGTTTGATCTATTATACCACAGCTCAGGAAGGAGACATTAGGGTACATCGTAACGTAACGGATTGGGGGATTCGAGATAACTTCTTAACTGGACGGGTTCAATATTGGTATAACCAGCATCATCAAAGTATTGGTAGTACCAAAATATTATCTAATCTCAGAAAAGACCCGGCCGTCACCGAACAGGTGACGTTAAAGCAAGTTAAGCGGATTATGAGCAAGCTAGGCATTCGTTGCCAGGTTCATCAGAAAAAGCATTCACGAATCAAACAACAGGAGCAATACTTACAAGATAATGTTTTAAATCAGCGTTTTGGCGTTAACCAACCAAACCAGGTTTGGTTAGCTGATTCAACGGAATTGACCTATGGTGTTAACGGTCAGTATAAAGTGCGTTTGAGTGGCGCGCTGGATCTTTACGGTCGCCATCTAATTGCCCATAAATTAAGTGAAACTGAAACTTCGAAGGCAAAAGTTCAGGTTTTTCAACGGGCCTTTAATTTTGCGGGTGACGTCCACCCTGTAGTGCATACTGACCGAGATTCGGCATGCACATCAGGAACATTCAATAACTTTTTGGCGCAACATGAAGTCACCCGTAGTATGTCACGACCAGGGACGCCGTATGATAACGCACCAATGGAACGTTGGTGGAACGAGTTCAAATTGCGCTGGATTGATCGACACGCTAAACCAGTTACCTATAAAGAATTAGTGGCCTTGGTCGAAGAAGGCATCAACTATTTTAATCAACTAGATCGTTCACCAGCAAGAAACGACCTCACCCCAGCGGAACACTGGAATGAGGCCGTTTAAGCAAAGCAAAACTTATATTATTTCAAATGACAACTTGACAGGGACTAGTACAACTCAGGGGGCTTTACTTTAATATTTCCTGTAGATATTAGCCTTTTTTTAATTTTAATTATGCCTAGAAGCCTATGTTAGAAGTCATAGTCGCCGCTACTCATAGCTTCAGCA
>SKEM01000984.1_pt1 | contig 14928 bp, 10 predicted proteins | sample 4826731 | NCBI WGS metagenome assembly SKEM01 (sample SAMN11008809, study PRJNA524170) | human gut metagenome | biome: Human fecal sample; material: Feces; isolation source: fecal sample from pouch patient p37 | host: Homo sapiens | place: Israel: Tel-Aviv | collected 2015-07-27
TCTGACTTATAACTTATTGAGGTACGAACAAGTTAAACGTTTAAATCTCAAAACATGGAGGTAATCTGTCTAAAATAAGAATAAACAGTCAAGTGGCGTCTGTAACATAAAGAAAAACACAGTAGACTATGCTTAGTTTTCTGTGTTTTTTTCTAATTTCATTTAGAGGTGAATTAATTGGTAGTTATTAGAGGCGCCCTATACTTCCATTTTTATGTCAACCCTTTTCATAAATTTTATTGACGAGCAAAAATCAGATCAAAAAATAAAGATTGCATATTTATATCTCTATTTCATCGGTTAAATAACGCAAATATCATATTAAATAGCACTATCTTGCATTATTGTCATCATATTTTGCCATTTAATATCATTAAATAATCGATATTTATTACTTAAAATACCTTTTAAAACGACAGCATCTTAGCTTTACTGTTTATACTTTTGTTTCAAATTATTTATTAAAGACAAATAAAACCATTATTGTGATAAACGTTTTCATATCGGATTCTTAAAAAAACAGCTGAAAGTCTCAAGCTGTTCCTCTGATAATTAATTTTGTGTTTAACTCTGGCCTTTCCGGTTGTTCACGGTGTTCAATATTAGCAATTATAAGCGCCGCCACATATTCACCCATTTCTTTTATCGGTTGCCTAACAGTTGTCAATCCTGGGTACAGTGCCTCTGCAATCGGTTGGTCGTCAAAGCCAATTATCGCTAGAGTTTCCGGTACTTTAATATTCAATAGATGACATTGGCTTAAAATTCCTGAGGCAACCTCATCGCTGATGACTAAAAGCGCGTCCGGTCGCTCCTCGCCTAGGGCTAAGACATCTGTCAAGGTACTTTTTCCGTCGCTAATCGTTAACCGTCTCGGAAAGACACAATCTGAATTTGGTTCAATACCAAACTCTTTCAGAGCTTGTACATACCCTTCATAACGTGGGTCCACAGTCAACATACTCCCTCTGTTACCTGTCACATAGCCAATTTTCCGATGACCTTTCGAGAGTAAATAATAGGTCGCCTCATAGGTCGCCTTTTTTTCGTCAACATGAATCAGTGGGATATTTTGCTCACCCAGATAGCGATTGCAGACAACGATTTTTCCTGCCTCAATGAGTTTTAAGACTTCCGGACTATCGTCATCAAGACTAGTCATGATTAAGCCATCTAGCTGACGTTTTTTCAGCATCTCGATAAATCTTTTCTCACGCTCAGGTTCTTCCAATGTCTGCAAAATAACAATTTGGTAACCGACCTGATAAGCCGCTTTTTCAATCGCATCAACCAAGTAAGTAAAAAAAGGATTGGTCACAAAGGAGATAATCACACCTATCAACTTTGTCCCTTTGCCTCTCAGCTGTTGGGCAACGTTATTGGGATAATAATACAACTCCTTCATAGCGTCAAAGATTTTCTTTTTAGTCTTATCTGAAACATAAGGGTGGTCATTAATTGCCCTTGAAATGGTCGTAATCGAATAGCCTGTTTTTTCAGCAACATCGCTTATTTTTGTCATCTTGCTTTACCTATATTTTCTATGCACATCGTCTATCTTCTATGTCACTATTATTATAACGAAAAAAAGCCGAAAAGTCTCCCACCATGTGATAGCGCTCTCATTTAGATACCAAAAAAAACGCTACTCACGTTTTTCATCTCACTTATTATCTCTTATTGCCACTCGCCTGCTAAAATACGCTCAACTGCATGCGCCACACCATTCTCAATGTTCGTCACAGTCGTGTACTTAGCAATCGCTTTGACCTCTTCTTCAGCGTTAGCCATTGCGATCCCAACACCCGCTGCCTCAATCATGCTCATGTCGTTAAAATTATCACCAAGTGCTGCTACTTTTGACAAGGGAAGGCTTAATAACTCTGTCACTTTTTGGAGGGATTGCCCTTTTTGCGCCGCCTCATGGTTAACTTCAATATTATTAGCACCAGATGATGTCACCGCCAAATTTGGAATCTGTGACAATTCTTCCTTAGCTAATAATAAAGCTGGATCATCAATTTGTCCCATCGCAAATATTTTCAAAACTGTTACTTCAGGATTATCCAGAACCTCTTTGAAATCAGCTACAAAATTAATTGGTAACGTCGCCATATGGCTTTTAGCGACTTCAAAAGCCTCAGCCTCAGACAAATTAGGCGACGTGCTTTTCAGCCAATGTTCCACACTGGCAATTCGGTCATCAATATTTTCAGTAAAGCCACCGTTATCCGTAAAAAGTTCAAAATAAATATCATGGCGACGCAAAATAGGCAAGGCTAAGGCAAGCTTTTCCTTTTCAATCCCAACAGTAAAGATATTTTGACCATTTTCATCAAAAATTTGCGCTCCATTTGACGTAATGTAGCGGCATTTAATTCCAGCTGACTCCAAGATTGGTTGCGCCTCTTCAATTGAACGCCCAGTTGCCACAACAAACTCTAACCCTGCTGCCTGTACTTTTTTAATCGCCGCAACATTTTCCTCTGAAATTTCCATCTCAGCATTAAGCAACGTGCCATCCATATCTGATGCAATAAGTTGAATCATTTTTCTTCCTTTCTGCGCTACTCTAGTGTTTCTTAAAATTCTGTTTGTTTTAGATAACTTGCAAACGTTTCCCTTTCATTTTAACATATTTTGCTCTGAATTTTGGTAAAATAAAGATATGAAAAAATATGAACTGATTCTACATGACTTAGAATATAAAATAAAAAATAAAACGTATCAGGAAAATGACCTGCTACCAAGTGAAAATGAACTCGTCAAAATCTATGATGCCAGTCGTGCAACAATCCGACAATCCCTTCAAATTTTGGAAGAAAAAGGCTTAATCCAAAAACAAAAAGGGCGCGGTTCTGTCGTCATCGCCTCAAGTAAACTTAATTTTCCGATTTCTGGCTTAACCAGCTACAAGGAGTTGCAAGACTCCCTCGGCTTTCAAAGTGTCACTGAGGTCATTAAATTTGAGAAAATCACTGTCGATAGTGAACTTGCTGCTCGTACACTTTTCGAGCCAGGTATTCCCGTCTGGCATATCATTCGCGTTCGTAAAATTGACGGCGAGGCAGTCGTCCTTGACCATGATTTTGTCAAACACGACATTTGTCCTGATATGAGCAAAGCAGATGTTTCCTTCTCCCTCTACGACTACCTTGAAAAACAGCTGAAAATAGAAATTTCCTTCGCCCAAAAAGAAATCACCATCGATTTTATCAATGACGAAGATCGACAACTTCTAGATCTCAATCAGCTAGACCGCCACATTGTCAGCGTCAAAAGCCATGTTTTTCTCAATGATGCCAGTGTTTTTCAATATACGGATAGCCGACATCAAGTCGATAAGTTTCGATTCACTGAATTTGCACGACGACAAAAACGTTGAGTTACAAATAAGTTGATACAGACTGAGTAAAGATTGAAAAAAAGATAGCGTCAAGTTTGCTATCTTTTTTTCAATCTTTTTAAATTTCCGATACACTATTTTTGCAATCGCTTTCTTTTTGGTTTATAATAAGTGTGGTATTATTAATACTCGCGTGTTTATAAAAAAAGCACACATTCTTAAAATTATCGATTCAAAACGGAGGTGAAACGATTAGACGCAGTTAAGTACAAAACGAAACATATTTTACTTAGTTTCTACCAACTTATCATCGACTAGGCTTAGCGTATTCTTATGCGCTTTCGAATGATTTTCTTGATTTTTTCTGAAACTATTTCAAAACATTTGTTGCGTTTTCAGACTTGAACGCGTATATTTTTAATTAAGCTACAGCTACAAAACTTCTTCATTCGGCCAAATCATCTCAGGCCATGTCGCTAAAAGTAAAAGGGGCCACTCAGATAGATACAGCTAGTCAGACTTGTCTTAGGACACTGGTCTTACTTCAGTACCTGTCTCATGTTTAACGTATCAAGCGCACCTCTAAAAAAGAAAAGGAAACCTACTACCTATGAAAACAGTTATTATTGGTTCAAACCATGCAGGAATCGCTGCTGCCAATACACTCCTTGACAATTATCCTGGCACTGAAGTTGTCTTAATCGACCGCAATACTAACCTCAGCTATCTCGGCTGTGGTACAGCACTTTGGGTTGGCCGTCAAATCGATGGTTATGAAGACCTCTTTTATACAAACGAAGAAGCTTTCCGCAAAAAAGATGCTAAAATCTTCATGGAATCAAGTGTGACTAGCATTGATTTTAATAATAAAATCGTTTACTTTGAAAATAAAGCTGGCGAGAAATCTGAAGAAAGCTATGATAAATTAATCTTGGCAACTGGTAGTAAACCAATCATTCCAAATATTCCCGGTGAAGACCTTGAAGGCTTACACTTCTTGAAACTTTTCCAAGAAGGACAAGAAGTTGACTACGATATGTCACGTGAAGATGTCAAAACTGTTGCTGTCATCGGTGCTGGTTATATCGGCGTTGAAATCGCAGAAGCTGCTAAACGTCGTGGTAAAAACGTCCTCCTCTTTGATGCCATGCCAACGTCTCTTGCGTCTTACTACGACCCTGAATTCACACACAACATGGACAAAAATCTTGAAGAAAACGGGATTGAACTTCATTTTGGCGAACTCGCTACTGAATATAAAGGTGATAAACGCGTAACACAATTAGTTACAGATAAAGGCACTTACGATGTGGATATGGTTATCAATGCCATTGGTTTCACAGCAAATTCAGATTTAGGTAAAGACCACTTGGAAACTTTCCGAAATGGTGCTTACCTTGTTGATAATCATCAAAAAACAAGCGACGATAGCGTCTATGCTGTTGGAGACTGTGCGACAATTTATTCAAACGCCCTTGAAGCGACAACTTATATTGCCCTTGCGACAAATGCTGTTCGTAGCGGTATCGTTGCGGGTCATAACGTTGGTGGTACGGAACTTGACGCTATTGGCGTACAAGGCAGTAACGGTATCTCAATCTTCGGCTATAACATGGTGTCAACAGGCCTTTCTGTTGCTGCTGCCAAAAAAGCTGAAATTGATGTTGACTACACTGACTTTGAAGACTTACAAAAACCTGGTTTCATCAAAGAAAATGCACCAGTTAAAATCCGTATTGTCTACGAAAAATCATCACGTCGTATCGTTGGTGCACAACTTGCCTCAACTGAAGATATTTCAGCTAACATCCATATGTTCAGCTTAGCTATCCAAGAGCACGTGACGATTGATAAATTGAAACTATTGGACATCTTCTTCTTGCCACATTTCAACCAACCTTACAACTACATCACAATGGCTGCACTTCGCGCAAAATAATTACTTGAAAACACCTGACTGTTTAGCATTTGGCTAATCCATCAGGTGTTTTTTTGATTATTTTTCTGTAACTGACTCAAGTTCACAAAAAAGAACCTCACAGAAGGTTCTGATTTTTGATTTTTAATTTTATAGGTGACGTCTTGATTAATCAATTCCAATCTCTTCACGAACAACTGCAACGATCGTATCCACATACTCATCTACTTCTTTATCAGTTGGCGCTTCTGCCATAACACGTAATAAAGGTTCTGTCCCACTAGGGCGAACAAGAATACGGCCATTACCTGCCATTTTTTCTTCCATTTTAGCAATGATATTCGCAATCGCAGGCACTTCCATTGCTTTAGATTTCATGCTGTTTTCAACACGAACATTGACTAATTTTTGAGGATAAATTGTGACTTGCGCTGCCAATTCTGATAGTTTTTTACCGGTTTCACGCATAACTTTTACAAGTAAAATCGCTGAGGCTTGACCATCACCTGTTGTATTATTATCAAGATAAATGATGTGACCTGACTGCTCACCACCAAAGTTATGACCATTTTTCTTCATTTCTTCAACGACATACCGGTCACCAACAGCTGTAATCACACTGTTAATCCCTGCAGCCTCCAAAGCTTTATGGAAACCAAGATTAGACATAACAGTCGTCACGACTGTGTCCTGAGCTAATAAGCCCTTCTCATGCAAGTGCTTAGCAACGATGAACATAATCTTGTCACCATCAACAATAGCCCCTGTTTCATCAACAGCAATCAAGCGATCACCGTCTCCGTCAAAAGCCAAACCTAAATCTGAACCATTTTCAACAACTGCTTTCGCCAGATTCTCTGGGTGGGTTGAGCCAACACCTAGGTTGATGTTCAGACCGTCAGATGTTTCACCAATGACATTGAGGTCAGCAGAAAGGTCACTAAAAACTGTACGAGCGCTAGTATAAGTCGCACCATTGGCTGTATCAAGGGTGATTTTAAAACCGTCAAAACTACCTTCTGCAGTATTTTTCAAAAATTCATCGTATTTCCGAACTGCTTCAGAATAATCATGTAAAATACCAAGTCCTTGTGCTGAAGGGCGTGGCAAAGTGTCACGCTCAGCATCTAACAAGGCTTCAATTTCGAGTTCTTGACTATCTTCTAACTTAAAGCCGTCTGCTCCAAAGAATTTGATACCATTATCCAAGGCAGGATTGTGGCTGGCAGAAATCATGACACCCGCAGATACACCATCTTTTTTTACAAGATAGGCTACACCTGGTGTCGCAATGATACCAAGGTCGTAGACTTCAATCCCAACGCTCAAAAGCCCTGAAATCAACGATGTGCCTAACATTTGACCTGAAATCCGAGTATCACGCGCAACGTAAACTTTCGGTGTTCCAATTTCGTGCTGTGACAACACATAACCACCAAAGCGACCGAGTTTAAAAGCTAGTTCAGGTGTTAACTCAACATTTGCCTCGCCACGTACGCCATCAGTTCCAAAATACTTACCCATTTATTATCTCATTTCCTTTTTTTGTGCTACATCTATTATAACTTACTTTTTATTTTATAACTATTATAACCTATTTTTTAACCGGTGTCACTGTCACATCAATCACATTTGGCGAAATCGTCACATTATCTTGTGAAAGTGGCACTTTGATTGTCGTTTCTTTTGTAATATTCGTCACGTCGATATTAGCTGTAATACTTGACACATCATCAATGAATTTCTGCTCACCCGAAATATTCGCAGTATCTTTTGAAAGTTTGAAGTTATAATTTGTGAAGGAATTATCTTTTTTACCCGTTATCTTGCCCACTATCGGAACATCTTTGTTAGGTAATTCAACAGCCACTTTCATATTAACAGACGTTGGTGATAATTTTGCTGGTAACACTTTACCTGACTTATCGATAGCTTGTAGATATACTTTACCAGAGTAATCATTGTCCAAAATCACATCACTAGGTAGAACGGCTTGCACTTTATCAATCTGCGTAATAATAGAAGCTCCAGACGTCACCTTAACCGTATCCTTATCAATGCTGACATTTTTCAATTGGTAGCCTTCTGGTAATAATTTAAGAGAAACGACTGGGGTAATATCAAAAGTCTTTTCTGCTTTTTTCTCAACTGTTACTGAAATGTTACCTGGGTCAACTTGGGCATTGACACCTGTTGCCAATTCGACTACTCTAACAGGGACTTCAACTGTTCCCTCTTTAACCTTCGTCAAATCAACAACCAGATGAAAACTACGCGTATCTGATGATTTTTCAGCATTGAGTCGAACGAGATTATAAGATGTCAGATAAACATTGGCACTGCCGTCAAAGCCTGAGACAAAATATTTATCGTGATCATATTTCAGTTCAATTGGTACATCATAAAGCGTCGTTGAATGTGTTTCTGACGCATTCGTTCTATCGTTAGAATTTTTCAGTAACACCGCGTTGGCATTGAAAAATAAGACAATCGCAAAGAAAAGACTAACAAGTATGTAGATAAATTTTGATGATACGAAATCTTTATTTTTCATTTGATTGACCTCTCTTTGACTTTAATTTCTTCAAGAGTCTATCTCGTTTGTTTGTTTTATTGGTATCTTCTAGGTTTTTAATCAAAAAGTCATGAAACTCGCTTTTTGAGAGGTCTGAGTAAAATTCACCATTTTTGGTAATTGACAGGCCTCCTGTTTCTTCCGAAACAATCAGGGTAATGGCGTCTGAGACCTCAGAAATACCTATCGCCGCACGGTGGCGGGTCCCGAATTCTTTAGAAATCTTACTATTTTCGGTCAGTGGTAAGTAGGCTGACGTTACCGCAATTTTATCGCCTTGAATGATAACTGCACCATCATGCAAGGGGGTATTGGGGATAAAGATGTTAATAAGTAACTCGGCTGTAATGTCTGCATCCAGTTTAATCCCGGTCGAGATATATTCTTCAAGAGTTTGAGACTGTTCGATGACAATCAACGCACCGATTTTGCGCTCACTCATGTAGTCGAATGATTTCTCATAGGCTTTGATGTGGCTCGATTGTTTTTTCTTGTCGTCCGATAAGCTAAAACTGAAAATATTCGTGGTACGACCGAGACTTTCAAGGCCGCGACGAATTTCTGGCTGAAAGACGATAACGGCGGCTATCACACCATAGGTAATCACTTGGTTCAAGAGCCACTCAAATGTGCCCAGTCCTAGCCAACCACTTATGATTTTTAGCATGATAAATAAGAGGACACCGCGCACCAATGTCATCAATTTTGTCCCTTGCACACTCCGCAAAGCGCTATAAATCAAAAAGGTAATCAGACTGATATCGACAATAGCGATAAAAAGTCGCCAAGGGGTCATATTCAGCTGAATTATTTCCTGCCATGATTGCAGGTTGAAAATTTGATTAAAATCATTCATGTTTCAATTCTACCATTTTTGTTTTTTTTTAACAGCGAAAAGAGATGATTCTCTTGAATTTATTTTGAATTAATATAATGTTTTACCAACGAAGTTTGCTTTATAAATCAAGTGTGGCACTTAAACTTCCCATGACAAGATACCCAGAAAATGGTGCCTTTGCTTTTCCGGTGGCGCTGCCTCAAATTTAGCAACATAGGTCTCACTAATCATTTCTGAGCGTTGAGCGACTGTCAAAAGAAAGGCCTGGATAGTAGAGAAATCAAAGGGTTTACCGTAATGTTGCTGTCGATTAAGTTTAAGCAATGGAATTTGATAGTCTTGAAACCAGTCTATTTTAGGATGTTCTAACGGACTTTCCAGGTAAATCAAACCATCAATTCTTCGAGATACTTTAGGCATATCTTCTATTGACAACATGTGGTTATAGCCAAATAAGAGCCTGATATCATAATCACCTTGAGGCTGAAACTGATATAGATTTTCTAGACCATATTTTTCTTGAACAACTCTTAACCCCATACTTTCAAAAGAATGGACCAATTGCTTGGCAACATCACCTTTTCGGTCCAAGCCAGTTAATAAAAGTTCAATATTTTTATCGGCATTTTTCGTTTCAATCATGGCTGCCGACAGATATGAGCGCTCCAAATCCAAATCAACAAGTTCATCCAACAAATCACTCGATGCCCTAACTCCCGCCATTGTCCCAAAAATCTTCTTATCAATTAATTTGACGATAATCGGGTATTCCTTTAATACCACCTGTTTTAAGGGCAATAGATAAGCAACTTGAGGCGCTATTAAGATAACATCGATAAACTGATTGAACTCGAAAGCATTCTCTGGATTGATGACATCAACCCCACCATACACTAATATCAAGTCATATTTATCTCGATAGGTCGTCTCTTTCGACATGACAGTGTCTAAATGTGCTGACGTTACTTTTAAAGCGGGATATATTTCATTCAATGCTGTTACCATTCTGATACAAAATAGACTAGATGACATTCCACCAGCACAACAAATATAAACAAACATTTTTTCTTACCTTTTCATCTCTTATTCACTTGTTTGAAAGCGTTTTCTTATGGTAATTGTAACATAAACATCTAGTAAATGTCTTGACATAAGGGGTGGGACAAAAATCCCTCCCCAAAATTGTAAAACAACATGATGATTCACTGAAAACAATACGAAATTGGTAAAAAAAGTTGTGATGATATGAAAACTCGGATTTATTCAGTAAATAATATAAAAAAAGAAAAGCAAACCTGCCAGTTTACTTTTCTCTTTTGGCGACTGAGGACTTTTATCCCTGCTTTTTTACATTAATCGTTATTTTCGATTGTTAGGTTACTTTCCTGCGCGTTTAGCGGCACGCTCTGAACGTTTGGCAGCACGACGAGCCTCAGCTTCAGGGTCTTTTTCACGCTTTGGACGCTCTACTTTAGCAGAAGTGACAAGGACTGTTTCTTCACCCTTAGCCTTGGCTTCCTTAGCTAGGAATTTATCTAAGTCTCCAGACATCCGTGCATAGCGAACAAATTTACGACGCGCATCTGCAGTCGTCTTATCAAACAAGGCTTGCGCTGCTTCTGGCTTGATGCGTTGTAGGCTTGCAAATCGAACTTGTTGAGTCATGAACCCTGTCATCTTATCAAAATCAGGTTTCTTAAAGTCTAGCGTAAGGGGATTTTCCCCCATATCTTCCAAGTTTGGATTATAGCGGTAAAGTTGCCAATATCCGGACTCTACAGCTTCTTTAGCCTCTCTAATGGTTTGTGACATACCACCACGTAAACCGTGTGAAATACATGGTGTGTAGGCGATGATGATTGACGGCCCATTATGACGTTCTGCCTCTTCAAAAGCCTTAATCGTTTGCATTTTATTAGCACCCGAGGCGATTTGGGCGACATAGACATTACCATAGGTCATGGCCATGAAACCTAAATCTTTCTTAGCTGCGGCTTTCCCTGCTGCTGAGAATTTTTCAATCGCAGAGCGTGGTGTGCCTTTAGAGACTTGACCACCGGTATTGGCATAGACTTCATTATCCATGACGAGCATATTCACATCTGCACCAGAGGCAATGACATGGTCAATCCCTCCAAAACCAATATCATAAGCCCAACCATCGCCACCAATCATCCATTGAGTAGGTTTGACAAATTGGTCTTGGCGTGCTCGAATACTGTCAAACTCTGGGCCTAAGTCTGCTAGGACACTTTTTAGTTTTTCAGCACGTTGGCGTGTGCCTTCAGATTCATCTTTATGGTCAATCCAGTCTTGCATCAGGGCTGCTACTTCTTCTGATACTGCTACTTCATTAAGCAGAGTTGTCAAATCCTTGGCCAACTTCGTGCGGCGCGCTTGCGACGCCAACCACATACCATAACCAAATTCCGCATTATCCTCCAAAAGGGAATTGGACCAGGCAGGGCCTTGACCAGCATCATTTGTTGTGTAAGGGCTGACAGGTGCTGCGCCACCCCAGATAGATGAGCAACCTGTGGCATTGGCAATCATCATGCGGTCGCCAAACATTTGTGTGAGGAGTTTAACGTAAGGCGTTTCGCCACAGCCAGCACAGGCACCTGAGAATTCGAGTAATGGCGTGTTGAACTGTGTGCCAATAACAGTGTTGGGCTTAGCTGGATTAGCTTTGGTTTTCAGGGTCATTGAAAAGGCCCAATTTGCAGCCTCTGCACGGACTTCTTCATAAGGTTTCATTTCGAGCGCTTTACCTTTGGCAGGACAAGCCTCGACACAGAGACCACAGCCAGTGCAGTCTTCGACAGAAACCTGGATCCGATACATGAGACCATCAGCGCCACGATAATCTTTGACGAGATAACCTTCAGGTGCTTCGTTTAGTTCATCTTCATCCAGTAGGAAAGGTCGAATCGCTGCGTGTGGGCAGACAAAACTACACTCATTACACATGGTACATTTGTCAACATCCCATACGGGTACTTCTAAGGCAACGCTACGTTTTTCAGAGGCGGTTGTGCCGAGTGGCATGCGGCCATCTGTCATGTCGTTATCAACTAAATCCCCAACTGACAGATTATCGCCTTCTTGAGCGTTGACGTTATTGATGATTTGGAAGACATATTTCTTAACTTTTTCACCACCAACTTCAATGGCTTGTGGCGCTTTTGCTGCTGCCCAATCGGTTGGAATCGTCACTTTGTGCAAGCCATCCACTGCCAAATCCATAGCTTGCCAGTTTTGCTCAACAATCTTCATAGATTTGCGAGCATAACTATCATGTGCATCTTGTTTGAAAATGCTAAAGACATCATCAAAAGGCATGATTTGTGATAATTTAAAGAAACCCACTTGCATGGCAGTATTAATCCGTCTACCAAGACCAGCTTTCCCCGCAATTTCAACGGCATTCATGGTATAGAATTGAATGTTATTTTCAGCGATATACCGTTTCATCCGACTAGGCAGATGATGATCAAGCTGCTCATCCGTCCAAACCGTATTGAGCAGGAATGTACCACCTTTTTTAAGCCCTTTCAAGACATCATACTGATGGACATAACTAGCTGTTGATAGGCTGACAAAATCGGCGTGTTGAATCATATAGGTTGACTTAATCGGTGTATCACCAAAACGCAAGTGACTAACTGTCAAACCACCAGATTTTTTAGAGTCGTAGGCAAAAGCACCTTGGACGTATTTATCTGTATGGTTACCGATAATTTTAATAGCAGATTTATTGGCACCAACAGTGCCATCAGAACCAAATCCCCAGAACTTAGCTTGAAACGTTGAACTTGGTGTCAAATCAAGCGAAGGGCCTAAGTCGAGCGACAAATTCGTCACATCATCCGTGATACCGATTGTGAAACGTTTTTTAGGCGCGTCTTTAACCAATTCATCAAATACAGCAACAATTTGGCTTGGCGTCGTATCTTTCGAGCCGATCCCATAACGCCCACCAATCACTTTGATGTCAGATGCTTGGTCATACAAAACAGACTTAACATCCAGATAAAGTGGCTCACCATCAGCACCTGGCTCCTTAGTTCTATCCAAGACAGCGATTTTTGTCACAGTTTTAGGGAGCTTTTCAAGAAAATTTTCTGCTGGAAATGGTCGATATAGATGCACATTTAAGAAACCAGTCTTGCGACCTTGTGTATTCAAATAATCCACAGTCTGCTCAATCGTTTCGCCGACAGAGCCAATTGACACAATCACTTCCGTCGCATCTGCTACCCCGTAGTAATTGATCAAATCGTAATCTGTGCCACGCAAATCGTTAATCTTGCCCATGTATTTTTGAACAATCGCAGGCACTTTATCATAGTGACTATTGGTCGTTTCACGCTGTTGGAAATGGATGTCAGCATTCTGATTAGTCCCCGAAACTGTCGGGTGATCAGGATTCATAGCTCTATCACGAAATTCTTGCAACTTTTCTTGATTGATCAGTTGACCCAGATCCGCATAGTCTAAGACCTCAATCTTTTGTAGTTCATGTGAGGTTCTGAACCCATCAAAAAAGTTCATAAATGGCACAGAAGATTCAATCGTCGCTAAATGTGCCACAGCTGACAAATCCATGACTTCTTGAACAGAAGACTCTGCCAACATGACATACCCCGTTGCACGCGCACTCATGACATCTGACTGGTCACCAAAAATATTAAGAGCATTGGTCGAAACCGCACGTGCCGCAACATGAATCACGCTAGGGAGTAGTTCTCCTGCGATTTTATACATGTTTGGCAGCATCAATAGCAAGCCTTGCGACGCTGTATAGGTCGTCGCAAGTGCCCCTGCTTTGAGTGCCCCGTGAATGGCGCCTGCGGCGCCTGCCTCAGACTGCATTTCACTAATCGAGACAGTATCGCCCCAAATATTTTTCCGCCCCGCAGCCTGCCACTCATCCGTGTACTCTGCCATAGGACTAGATGGTGTGATTGGATAGATAGACGCCACTTCTGTGAAGGCATAAGCCACATGAGCTGCTGCCATGTTTCCGTCCATTGTTTTACGCATGTTTACCTCTTTCTGTGATGTTAAAATCAGGTCTATGAGTATGCTTACTTTGACTAAGTTATACTTTTCTATTCTAACATTTTTTTGAGGCAATTTTTAGTGTTTTTAGATTAAAATTTTGACTATTTTTCATATGTCAAATACCCTTGACATATTTAAAGACCCTTGGTAAATTTGAATTTTCTTGTCCATCAATCAAAATACCAAAAATGAGAAAATATCAGAAATAAACTTTTACGCCTACTTCACCTTTAATATCCTTGCCATGATCCTATTCTATTGGAAATGTTTCTTTTTTAGAAAACTTGGCAATAATTGTCTCATACTGGACATATCTTATCCTATTCGATTCAAGCCTAACTCAATAATAAGACCATGATCAAAACAGTCTTTGCATTGTTAACTAGATGAATGGCAATATTCGTACCCAAACTATCCATTTTACAGTAAGTAAAAGCTAAAACAACACCGGTCCCTCCATACAGAATCCAGCTGCCTAAATTATTCGGACTATGAACGAGAGCAAAAATAATGACCGAAACCACAACTCCAGCCCATTTGTACTTGGGCGAAAGTTTACCAATTATCAGACCACGAAAAATAAATTCTTCCACGACTGGCGCAAGCAAGACGGTTACTAAAACATAAGGGATTAAGGGGACTGTTTTTAATAAATTATTAAGCAGTTGTTGATTAACTGAGGTTGCCTCACCACCATTTGTAATTATAATACTACCAATCGCCATAACAATGGAGATCACAACAGCACTTAGGACGACAACGCCAATAAATTTTGGTATCCTCATCTTTAATTTAAAATCCGTTAAATTCATTTTATTCGCTAGCCAAAGTGTAAGTAGACAAAATGCCACAGTCAAACTAGAGAGAATTACCGTTAATGTTGTCGTATATTTTAGATTAAAAAGTTGCGGAAACATGACAACTGAGGTTAAAGTCTGGTCTGCTAAAAACATACCTAACGCGATAAAGACATAGCCTAATTTTAAAAGCGTTACTTTTAGGACTCTTTGAAAAAGATTTGTTTCAATTTCCATATTTCATTTCTCCATTCCTTATTTAAAAATATTGCAAGCGCTTATATGTTTAGGGCACCTCTAAAAACTCAAATTTACCACTTTTGGCTAAATTTACCTATCGCGTCGTTATTGCTCCGCACCTTACAGCAGTAAGCTTTGTCGCAATGC
>SKEM01000987.1_pt1 | contig 14887 bp, 9 predicted proteins | sample 4826731 | NCBI WGS metagenome assembly SKEM01 (sample SAMN11008809, study PRJNA524170) | human gut metagenome | biome: Human fecal sample; material: Feces; isolation source: fecal sample from pouch patient p37 | host: Homo sapiens | place: Israel: Tel-Aviv | collected 2015-07-27
TTGCTAAGGAGCTGATTGCAAAAGAGCCGTATGTGCAGGCATACATCAATTTCTTCCTCGGAAATGTTATCAAATGTGAAAGTATCGAAGAGCTTCGTCAGAACCGGATCGGAATCACTGCAGACTGTGTGCTGTACCACAGCTTCCGTCTGCAGCATATCAATCCGGAAAATTATACGAGAAGGGCATATATCGGAGAGACCAGTATGCGTCAGAGGATCCGCCGTCTGGAAGAAAAATGTGAGAGTCTTCAGGAGGAACGGATTCCACTGCAGGAAATGCTGGAAGAAATTCGCAGGATCTCTCAGCTGGAAGGACTGACACAGCCTCTGGAGGATTACAGACAATGGCTGTCTGATCTGCAGAAAATTCCGGCAAAGGAGGCAGAAAAGGCCAGACTTCTGGATACAATGCAGAAGCTGCGAGAGGAATCCGTTCTGGTGTGGGAGCAGCAGAAACAGGAAATCCAGCAGAAGCAGGAAGCAAAGAAAGCAGAGATTGAGGCAGTTCAGAAAACCATCTGGAATCATCAGGAAAACGGAAAACGATTCCAGAACATGCAGGTAGATTTTAATGAACAGTTAGTGCAGAAAGAAAATGAATTCCGGCAGCAGGACAGAGAAAAATATGAGCCGGAATTTCAGGAGTATCTGGAGGGCAGACAGAGCCGCAATTATGAGTACCTGATGCGGGAACGTATCAAGAAAAAACAGCCTTTGGAAGATGCGCAGGAAAAAGCATATGAAAAACTGGTAGAAGCAAGGAGTGCATATCTTCGAAAATATCCGAACAGAACCTATTCTGCAACGATCCGTGACAATGACGTGTACGAAAAGCAGCTTTCAAATCTTGAGTGCGATAACCTGGAAAAATACAGGGAAGAAGCACAGGAACAGGCGAGAGCAGCAGTGGAACACTTTAAAGTTGATTTTGTATCCAAGATTCGTTATGCAATCAAAGAGGCATATCAGAAAAAAGATGAATTGAACCGGATCATCAGCCGTCTGGATTTCGGAAAGGACAAGTATCAGTTTGTCATTACGAAAAACAAAGGTCCGGACGGACGATTCTATCGGATGTTTATGGATGACGCATTGGATATCAATCCGTCTCAGTTGAGTGACCACATGGAAAATCAGATGAACCTGTTTACCATGGAGCATGAGGAAGAATACGGAGATCTGATGAATGAGCTGATCGAGATTTTCATTCCGCCGGAGAATGCCACTAGGGAGGAACTGGAAGAAGCCAGAAAAAATATGGATAAATATGCAGATTATCGCACGTATCTTTCCTTTGATATGCAGCAGATCGTGCAGGGAGAAAAGGATATGCGGATCGGTCTGAGCAAGATGATCAAGAAAAATTCCGGTGGAGAAGGTCAGAACCCGCTTTATATCGCGCTTCTGGCAAGCTTTGCACAGATTTACAGAATCAATCTGTCTCCGAAGATCAAGCGTCCGCCAACCCTGCGTCTGGTTGTCCTGGATGAGGCATTTTCCAAAATGGATGCAGAGAAAGTAGCAAGTTGTATTTCTCTGATCCGGGGACTGGGATTTCAGGCGATTATCAGTGCAACAAATGATAAGATTCAGAACTATCTGGAAAATGTAGACAAGACATTTGTGTATGCAAATCCGAATAAAAAGCATATTTCGATACAGGAATTTGAACGAATGGAGTTTGAACAGCTGCAAGGGGAAGAATGATGACGTGGATATTGGGAAATATCGTAAAACAGATTGAATCCGGGACAGAAAGCTGGCGGGCAGAAAGCCGAGGTGGAAAAAGTCTGGCCAATGAACATGGGGAGCTTTATGATAAAAAACATTTAAAATCAGATGTGCTGCAGGAGGCAGAGCAATTGCAGCACAAAAATCTGATCCAAATTAAATGGGCAGATGGATATCGGGGAAGCGATATTGAAAGAATACGCTACAGATTAGAAGACAAAGAAAAATTTTATGCATTATATCAGCAGGAAGTGGATGCAGAATTTCTGCCAAAACAGGAGAAAATCCGGTTATATCAAGAATTTTTAAGAAACCAGATGGCACAAGTAAAAAAATTGTGGATTCGTGCATATTATCAGGATTTGCTGGAACGATCGGAAAATAAACGAAAAAAAGATCTTCTGGAATTATTAGCGGATGAGAAAAAATATGCCCCGTGCTTTGAAGGTCTGGATCAGCTTACAGAATCTGTTTTTAAAAGGATTTTCAGTAAAAAATATTTGGAAAATACAAAAACATTTGAACAAGAGATGCAAAGTCATGTCATCAGTACTGCGAAAAAATTCTGTCCGGATGTAGAAAAAGAAATGGATGACACGACAGTGCTTCAGCAGCTGTGGATCGAAGAATATGCACAAGAACTGTCTTTAAAAGGGAAACTGCATTTTTGTCTGAAAGAAGAAAATGGAAGCACTCAGGAGATTAATACAGAGTGTTATCGGTTCGGTACTACATTAAACAGTCAGACACTGGAGCATGCCGAGATAAAAGAAGTACAGAATATTCAGAAGATCGTGATATTTGAGAATAAAGCCAATTATATCTCTGCACCGTATAAGGATGGTATTCTATACTTATTTAGTCATGGATATTTTTCTCCAAAAGAATGTAGATTTTTAAAGCAGCTGCATCAAGTGTTAAAAAATCAGACATCCTGTGAAGTGCAATATTTTCACAGCGGAGATCTGGATTACGGTGGAATCAAAATTTTTCAGTATATACGCAAAACAATCTTTCCGGAGTTAGAGCCGCTTCAGATGGATGTTGAGACATATGAAGCATATCAGGAATTTACAGAAGTGATAGATCCGGAAACACTGGAAAAACTAAAGCGTGTTCAGGATGAAAATCCAAAGCTGCAAGAGCTGATCAAAAGGCTGATAGAAACAGGAAAAGGAATTGAGCAAGAGTGTTTTTTAATAGAGAAAAGAGGGAATCACATATGAAATTAATGATCGCATCAGATATTCACGGTTCTGCATATTACTGCAGAAAAATGTTGGAAGCTTACGACGGAGAAAAAGCAGACAAGCTCCTTTTATTAGGGGATATTTTATATCACGGCCCCCGCAATGATCTTCCGAAAGAGTATGCGCCGAAAGAAGTCATTGCCATGTTGAATGCAAGAAAACAGGAGCTCTTATGTGTCAGAGGAAATTGTGACACGGAAGTGGATCAGATGGTTCTGGAATTTCCGATTCTGGCGGACTATTGTTTTTTGAATCTGGATGGACAGAATATTTATGCAACACATGGTCATGTGTGGAATCCGGGAAAGCTGCCGATGCTGAAAGCAGGGGATATTCTGCTGAACGGACACACACATATACCGGCATGTGAAAAGATTCATACGGAAGCAGATCAGAGTGTCATGTACATGAATCCGGGTTCTGTGTCGATTCCAAAAGAAAATTCAGAACACAGCTACATGATCTGTGAGAATGGTGTGTTTGAATGGAAAAATTTAGAGGGAGAGGGTTATCAAATATGGAAGAGAGATACGCGTTGCTGATCGATGCAGACAATGTTTCAGCAAAATATATCAAACCGATACTGGATGAGTTGTCCAAGTATGGGAATGTCACGTACAAGAGGATTTATGGGGACTGGACCAGCACCTACAATTCCAGTTGGAAAGAGGTGCTTTTGCAGAACTCCATCACGCCGATCCAGCAGTTCAGCTATACCCATGGGAAAAATGCGACTGATTCCGCAATGATCATCGATGCTATGGATATGCTGTACACAAGCGAGCTGGAAGGATTCTGTCTGGTGTCCAGTGACAGCGATTTTACAAAGCTGGCAAGCAGACTTCGGGAAAGCGGAAAAATGGTGATTGGAATGGGAGAAGATAAGACGCCGCCGCCGTTTCGAAAAGCCTGTGACATTTTTACCGTACTGGAATTGCTGTTAGAAGACAGCATGCTTGAAAAACCGGAAAAAGCAGCAGCACATGCAGTTGTAGGAAAAGAGTCCAAAAAAGAGTCTGCCGGTGCAGTCTGCAAGAGTCAGATTGAAGAAGCGGTCGTGAAGATTATTACAGAAAATCAAAATAACGATAAGGAGACTGGACTTGGAGAGGTCGGAAGCCGTCTGGTCAAACTGTACCCGGATTTCGATGTGCGAAGATATGGATACAGTCTGTTGTCCAAGTTTCTGGAAACATTTCCAAAACTGAAGCTGTTACAGGATGGAACGAAAGTATCCGTGACATTGTATGAAGATAAAAGTCAGCAGGAGCGTATTGAAGAATATATTATGTACCAGTTGAAACAGGCGGGATGTCAGGGAGTATCTCTGGGAACTCTCGGAAATAAGATTCGAAATAAGTTCGGGAATTTTAAAGTGAGAGATTATGGATATTCGCAGTTTCAGCAGTATATCAAAAGCTTTCCGGATGTAGATTTAAAGGATGACGGAGAGCAGAAGTGGGCAGTGTTGGTAGGAAGGGGATAAGGTAAGAAAAAAACAATTGATAAGGGGTTACAAATTGTGATATATTAGTGAAACGGTGGGAAAAACAATCAAGATAGATTGTTTTTTATCGTCCAAAAGAAAAAGGGAGGAAAATAGTTATGAAACGAGTAGTATCAATCTTGCTTGCAGCAACCTTGATGCTGACATCAGGAACAGTGACCTACGCTACCGAAGAAAATCCTGTACAAATGGAATATCAGACTGAGGGTCAGGATGCAGTTCAGGCAGTAAATGGAACAGAACAGGCTCCATTGAAAGATATAGGAGTGGTTCAGGTATCAATTGCGCCGGGAATTACGCTGCAAAAAAGTGTAACGTTTACGGTTGGATTAAGTGGTCAGGAAAGTCAGAGCATTGAACTGGCAGCAAATCAGGAAATTCAGGATACAAAAGGAACAGTTCATTTTAGTCAGTTACCGGCAGGAACTTATGAGCTGACAGTGGCAGCTCCCGGATTTGCTACATACACACAGACAATCGAAGTGAACAGCAAGTCGTATGCTGTAAATTTGATGACAGGGTTTGTAGAGGGATATACCTATGAAGAGGGGGATTATCATCCGGGTGTGTTGCTGATTGGTGATGTAACAGGAGACGGAGTGATCGATGACACAGACCGTTCAGTATTAGTAGATGCGATTGATACAGAGCAGTCATCAGAATTGACGGATCTGACAGGAGATCAGAAAACAGATCTGGCAGATTTGGAATATTTTGCAAAAGGATATCAGGCAGAAGGGCACACACTGGCCTGCATAGAAGAATCTGTTTCTGCAGATGCGATCAGCCCGAAACCGGGAGAAGACACAAATGTGGAAGGAAACCTGGAGGATTTACTGAAAGGAGAAGGAAATGTTACACTTTCAACGCAAGGTGGAACAGAAATTTCAGAAGAACATCCTGTTTCAGTAGAGTTCGACCTTTCAGAAAGTGCAGACACACAAATTGACGGAATTCTAATTGAGACTAATAAAGAAAATCCAATTCAAAAAGCTACTGTGGATATTACATATATAGATGCAGAAGGAAACGAGCAGACCGTAACTGCACCGATAGAAAATGGAGTGGAGCACTTACTGAGAACTAGTGATGTGCAGGTTTCCATGGATGAAGATGGAAATATTCAGATTCATCTCGGAAGTCAGATTGCTGTAAAAAAAGTAACGCTTACGATCCAGGGAATGCAGAACAACAATAATCTGGCGGAAATTTCCAAAGTGGAATTTGTAAACGGAATGGAAAACCGGATTCCAAAGCCGGATATGGATATTCCGACAAATCTTGCAGTTGAGACAGGTAGTGAAGAATTTACACTTACCTGGGATGCGTGTAAAAATGTGACAGGATACGAGGTTCTGATTGAGCATAACGGAGAGCAGGATACGTATACAGTCAAGAATAATTCATTGAAAGTAACATCATTTAATGAAAGGAAACTCGTGAACAAAGAACAATACACAGCAAAAGTGCAGTCTGTTAATGGAACCTGGAAAAGCGGATACAGTGAATCGGTTACAGCAGTTCCGAAAGCGGACAAAAAACCGGATGCACCGGAAAATGTAAAGGCAGTCGGAAAATATAAGAGTGTGGAAGTTTCCTGGAAAAACATGAAAAACACAGAGTTTTATAATCTGTTTTACCGTGAAAAAGGTCAGGAAGAATACACCAAAATAGAAAATATCACGACAAACAGCTATACAATATCAGAGCTAAAAGAGAATGTAAAATATGAAATCTATCTGACAGGTGTGAATGAGTTGGGTGAAAGTGATCCATCCTTAACGAGCACAGCTCAGACAACGGATCTGGAACCAGCAGTCATGCCGAAATACAAGCAGATCAATACATCCGAAGAAGGACAAGTAAGTTCTCATATCGTATCTGCAACAAGAGGACGTGGGGAGATGAAAGACAGTCCTCTGGACTTAGAGGGTAAGACGGCATGGGGAACTGTGGATAACAATCCTGCATCTCATTTTTATATGGCAGACTGGGATGACGGTGGGGAATATACCGATTTTAATAACAAAGGATTTACATTCGAGTTTGATCAGCCGTATACAATGGATACAATTGGGTTCCAGGAAGTGACGGCACAGGGAAATTTCACACGGATCAGTCTGAAATACTGGGATGAAAATGGAAGCGAGCATGTTGTAGATAAAAACAATCTGAAAATAGAGGCAAGAACTGACAAAAATAACAAAAGATATTATTTTATTCGGATTGCAGAGCCGATTCAGGCTAAAAAAATTAGTTTTGGAATCGGAAGAGATTATTCCGGCCTGCGTGTTATCACGGTTTCAGAGATTAGTTTTTACAATTATGACTCTCTGGAAGATGATATTATGGGACTATATGAGGATGAGCTTCATACAGTTCTGAAAGGATCTGTGACAGAGCAGACGATACAGGACCTCAGGAATCGTCTGCAGACAAAGGACGAGGCAAGTGGAGAGTATCATCCGGATAAAGACCGTTTGGAAAAAGAACTGGATAATGCAGAGGACATTCTGAACAATCAGTTGAGTGAGCCGATTCTGGTACACAATACCATTACAACAAGAGATACAGACAGAGGTTTTAGTGGTCTGAATGCATGGCAGCCACTTGGAATTACTGCAGCAGCAGGAGAAGAGATCACACTCTTTGTCGGACACAATACAATGGGAACCGGATCCAACACAAACCTTCAGCTTGTAGCGACACAATATCACGCAGAATCAGGTTCTGTGTCAAAAGTGGTAACAACACTGAAAACAGGAAGAAATGATGTAACGATCCCGAAAATCTGGTCAACAGATGAAGAGTCAGGAGGAGCATTATATATTCAATATACAGGCAATAATGCAAATGACCGCTATTCTGTTCGTGTCAATGGCGGAGTGGAAGTTCCGACGTTGGATCTTTATGGAGTGACGGATGCACAGGAACGGCAGCAAAGAGCAGAACAGTATGTAGAAGCGTTGAAGGGCTATGTAGAAAAAATGGAAGCTGTTCACAAAAAAGTACATGAAAATTCCGGAAATGAATCTGTGGAATACGAATACAGCAAAGAAAACTGTATCCTTGGAGCAACAGATATTTTACTGGATAAGATGCTGTTTTCATTGCCGGCACAGCAGGTTTTAAGCGGCTGTGAGGGAAATGCACAGAAATTGTTAGATTCCATGGATGCAATGGAAGGTATGATGAATCTGTTCTATCAGCATAAGGGATTGAATCAGACAGCACCGGATGAAAAAGACAGATTCCCGCAGAGACATTTGAATATCCGTTATCAGAGAATGTTTGCAGGAGCATTTATGTATGCGGCAGGAGATCACATTGGAATCGGATGGAATGAAACAGCTGGTATGATGACAGGAGTTCCGGTTCAGTCTGATAATGGAAAATACGTAAGCGGACGCTATTTTGGCTGGGGAATCGCCCATGAGATCGGACATAACATCAATCAGAGTGCGTATGCATATGCAGAAGTGACAAATAACTATTTTGCAGTGTTGGCACAGGCAAAAGATACAAATGACAGTGTTCGGTTTGAATATCCGAAAGTTTATGAGAAGGTGACATCCGGAACAACCGGAAAATCAGAGGACGTATTTACACAGCTTGGAATGTACTGGCAGTTACATCTGGCATATGATTCCGGATATAACTTTAAAACCTATGACAACTATGAAGAGCAGTTAAATAATCTGTTTTTTGCAAGAGTGGATACTTATGCGAGAAACACGGCAAAAGCACCGGCACCTCAGGGTATCGCGCTGACATTGTCCGGAGACAGAGATCAGGATTTCATGAGACTTGCGTGTGCGGCAGCCCAGAAGAATATTCTCGAATTTTTTGAACGCTGGGGAATGATCCCGAACGATGAGACGAGAAGTTACGCAGGGCAGTTTGAAACAGAAACAAGGGCAATTTATTATGTAAATGATGATTCAAGAGTGTATCGTCTGGAAAATAGCGGAAGCAGCCTGGGAAGTCTGGGAGATGTAGAAGCAGTCGGAGATGATACTACAGTAAGCGTCAATAAAGACACAGCAAATCAGGTCGATTTTACATTGACTTCCAAGACAATTCCGGAAGAAGACGTATTGGGCTATGAAATTACGCGGACCATGATTTCGGGAGGACAGGTTGAAAAAGAAGTTGTAGGATTTACAACAGAAAACCAGTTCAGTGATCATGTGACAACTGTAAATAACAGAGTCATCACCTATGAAGTGACAGTGGTGGACAAGTATTTGAATCGTTCGGCAGCGAAGACATTGACACCGGTCAAGATCGAACATGATGGAAGCCTGGATAAGGAATTCTGGACTACCACAACGAAAAATATGGAGGCAGTTCATACAGAAGATCCGGGAGAAGCAGATGAAGATACACCATGTGCACCACAGCAGGAAGCGCCGATCTTAAAAGCAGTGGACAATAAGACGGATACAACATATACAGGAATTGCAGGAGATGAGGCAGAAGTTTTGATGCAGTTTAATCGGAAGCAGATCATTTCAGGATTGAAATATACAGTAAACGAGGGAACAGCGATCAAAGATTACAGCATTTATGTGCATGGGGATAATGATGAATGGACAGAGGTTGTAAAAGGTTCATTTGATGACAAAAAAGTACAGACGGTATATTTTGAAAATGTGGATGGCAAATATGTCGGCACATACAGTACAGATGCAGTAAAACTGGTCATTCATAACCAGAAAGACACCGAAATATCAATATCGGAACTGGATGTACTGGGAGTTACCGGAGATAATGTAGATTTCAGAAGTGCTCAAGATGGAACTTCCGCAATTGGGCGTTTGGCATCGGATTACCAATACGGAGAAACAGAAGCAGATAAGATACCGGCAGGGTCAATCGTTTTTGTTGGTTCGTATAAAGGAAATCCGGCATATAATGTAGTACTTCTTTATGATCAGGATGGAAATATTGTAGGCGGAACAAATACGGATGGAAGTTTGAAAGCGCAGCAGATCATTCTTGCAGATGTACCGGAAACCGGGAATATTCAGGATGTATCGGATGGTACATGGATTTACTGGATCGATCCGCAGGATAGTGCCCAATTAGCCGGAAAACAGGTGCGTGCAGAGCTTTACAGAGTAAATGATGCACAGACAAACGAAGGGCAGAGACTGGTAAGTGATTCTCTGTATGTGGAAGTGCCTCAGGAAATGCCGGAAATTGAACTCAATGGAAATCAGTAATCAAAAAGGAGTATAGTGTGAAAAAGTATATAGCAAGAATCGTGGTCATGCTTCTTATTGCATCGGTACTTCCGTTACAAGTATCTGCAGCAGAAAAGGAAAGTATTGAACTGGCAGTTGAAGCGGAGCAGGTCGGTGTGTCATTGACATTGCCGCAGTCTGTCAGTGGAAACATATTGTCACTTCAAGTAGGCTTGAAGGTAGATTCGAATGTGCAGGAAGAGACGACAGCAACATTTCAGTTTTCTGAAAATGTGGCAAAAGTAGCAGACTATCGTTACAATCAAGAAAAAGGGATCCTGAATATTTATCTGTCAGGAACAAAGACTCTTTTTCAAAATGGTACAGAGTCTTTGAAACTTGGAAATGTGCAGATCAATACAACAAATGAGAATGGTGCAACAGTTCATGTAAGTGTTGTTGAAAATTCTGTAAAAATGGTCAAGGGAACGAAGACGGAAGTAATTCAAAACATAGATTATCCGGAAAAAGCAGAGATTATCCTGGGCAATGGTGGTAATCAGGATAACGGAGGTGATCCGGACAATGGTGGCGACCAGGATAACGGAGATGCTCAGGATAAGACAGAGCTTCAGCAGGTAATGGAAATGGCAAAGAGCTACACGCAGTCTGAGTATACAAAAGAAAGTTATGCAGTATTGCAGAAAGCCATGGAAATGGCGCAGAAGGTTCTAGACAAAGAAGATGCCACAGAGGAAGAGATTACAGAGGCCTTAAAGAATCTGGAAAATGCGATCGGATCACTGGTAAAGAAAGAGGACACATCTTCTCCTTCTACTGATCAGGATGAAACTACAAATCAGGGAGCAGATAAAAATACCAGCCAGAATACGGATCAAAAGAATGACAAGAATGTTGTAAAAACAGGAGATGACAGCATGGTGATTCCGTTTGTGGCGGCAATTGCAATCAGTGTTGCAGCGGCAGCATTTATTATTTGCAGAAGGATGCGCAGAAAATAGAATATTTGAATTGTAAATAGTATGGGAAGACAGGAGCGTCGAGAAATGAAATCATTTTGCGGCACTCCTGTTTTTTATAAATCCTCTTGACAAAACTAAAAACCTAGTGTACTATCTAACTATAGCACTGATACACGAGGTGGAAGGAGGAAGAAGATGAATTACAATGCAGAGATGCCAATCTATCTGCAGGTCATTCACGACTTGAAGAAAAAGATGATACAGGGAAAGATACTTCCCGGAGAGAAGCTTCCATCCAACAGAGAGCTGGCGGTTCTTTATAAGATCAATCAGAACACTGCAGCAAGAATCTACAGAGAGATGGAGACACATGGATATTGTTATACAAAGCGGGGGATTGGAACATTTGTGATGGAGGAAGAGACGATGTTCGAGACGATAAAAAAAGAAATGGCAGAAGAATTGTTGAGCAGCTTTATACATGAGATGCAGGATCTTGGATTTGAAAAAGATGATATTATCTCAAAAATTGCAGACTACAAGGAGGAGAGAAGATGATTTTAGAATGTCGTGATTTAAGCAAATCATTTTACACAAAAAAGGCGCTGAATGAAGTTTCACTGAAACTGGAAGGCGGAAAGATCTATGGTCTGCTCGGGGAGAACGGAAGCGGAAAGACCACATGGATGAAGATCATCTCCGGTCTGACAAAGCCTACATCCGGAGAGATTTTGTTCAAGGAGCATCCGTGGTTCTATGGAGATAAGGCAGAGATCGCCTACATGTCTACAGAGCCGTTTTTCTACAGTTTTCTGGATGTGAACGGAGTCGGACAGTACTATAAAGATTTCTTCCCGGATTTTGATGAGAAGAAATTTCACGAGATGGTAAGAAGGATGTCCCTGGAAGGCAAGATGAAGGTCAAAGAACTGTCCACCGGTATGACAGCAAAGCTGAAGGTGATCGCAACACTGAGCCGCAAAGCAGAGCTGTATCTTCTGGATGAGCCGTTCAATGGAATTGATTATAAAGCAAAAGAAGAGATTCTCGGGATGATCCTGGAGTCAGCAAATGAAAAAAATACCTTTGTAATTTCCACACATATGATCGATGAGATCGAAAGTTTTATCGATGAGGCAATCTTTATCAAAGATGGAGAAGTTGTGCGTCGGATGTCAGTGGAAGAAGAACGGATGCAAAGTGGAAAATCCGTGGCAGATATTTATCTGGAGATCATGTAGGAAGAACAAAGGCAGAATGAGAAAAGAGAAAGAGAGGAAACAAAATGGGACGCTTGATCAAATATGAGCTGAAAAAACAGCAGACATCCAGAAACATCATACTGGCGCTGCTTCTGGTGTTTTTACTGGCAGTTGTAGTTGGAACCTTTACAGAGAACGGGAATACAGTTGGAATCAGTGTAATGCTGGAAATGTTTGTCGGAATGTTTGTATTTTTCTATATGGGAATTGAAAGTCTGTTGATATTGAACCGTGACCTGAAAACAAAGCAGAGTCATATGCTCTGGATGGTGCCGATGCAAAGCTGGAAGATCCTGGGAGCAAAGTACATTGCAGCAATTTTACAGATTTTCTTTATTTCAGCAGCATACGTGCTGGCAGCAATAGCCTGCATTTTGAGTTTGATTGCAAAAATGGATGCATGGGAAGAGCTTTTTAAAGGGCTTCGCATTGGTGCAGAGTGGCTTTTCCAGGGCAATATGGATTGGATCACACTTATGGCAATATTTCTGCTTTTCTTCCTTGCATGGACCTGTGTGATCGCAACCGGATTTCTGGCAGTTATTGTATCCAGAACGGTGTTGATCAATTCCAGATTTGCGGGCATTGTTTCATTCATTTTGTTCTTTGTGATCAATGCAATTGTGGAATATATCTACAATCTGTTTGCCAAATACGGACTTATGGGAATCCATAGCGGACTCTATATAGGAATTGGAGAATGCGCATTTTATATTGTTGCATGCATTATACTATTTGTGATTTCCAGTGTTCTGGCTGAAAAGAAATTAAGTGTATAAAATATGGAAGGTACAGTCTGTTAAATCGGATTGTATCTTCTTTTTTAATTTCACAACTGTCTTGTCACATGTAAAGTCTTGTGCTATAATTGTCAGCAATTAACGATAAAAATTTAACAATTCAAGATAAGTGAGGGAATACAATATGACAGTTGTGGAAGAAATCCAGAAATTAAAACAGGAAAAAAATGCAGTTATTCTGGCACATTATTATGTGAGACCGGAGATTCAGGACATTGCGGACTACATCGGAGATTCTTTTTATCTGAGTAAGGTTGCAGTTGGATTGAAAGAGCAGACCATCGTATTCTGTGGCGTGTCTTTCATGGGAGAGAGTGCGAAAGTACTGAACCCGGAGAAAACAGTTCTGATGCCGGATATGCATGCAGACTGTGCAATGGCACATATGGCAGATGCCAAAACCATTCAGAAAATGCGGGATACATATGAAGATCTGGCGGTTGTATGCTACATCAATTCTACAGCAGAGCTGAAAACACATTCTGATGTGTGCGTTACATCAGCAAATGCGGTGAAGATCGTAAACGCGCTTCCGAACAAGCACATTTTCTTTATTCCGGACAAGAACCTGGCACATTTTATTGCAGAGCAGGTACCGGAAAAGAATTTTGTATACAACGAGGGATACTGTCCGATTCACGAACACATGCAGATTGAGGAGATCAAAGAAGCGAAAGCACAGCACCCGGCAGCAGAGGTACTGGCGCATCCGGAATGTCCAAAGGCAGTGCTTGCAATTTCCGATTATGTAGGAAGTACTTCCGGAATCATCGACTACGCAACGAAAAGTGAGAAACAAGAGTTTATCATCTGTACCGAAAACGGCGTCCGCTACAAACTGGAAAAGGACAACCCGGGCAAGAAGTTTTATTTTACAGAGACAGAGCCTGTCTGTACAGATATGAAGCTGATCACACTGGAAAAGGTTCTTCACGTCTTAAAAACAGGAGAAAATGAAGTTCATTTGAGTGAGGAATTGAGAACTGACTCCAGAAAACCATTGGAAAAAATGCTGGAGCTGGCAAAATAGAGTGTCTTTCATAAAAAGAGAGGCCTGCCGAAAGGAAAGAGAGTATTATGAATAAAAAAGCAGATGTTGTTATCGTTGGAACAGGTGTTGCAGGGCTGTTTTCTGCATTGAATCTTCCGGATGACAAAGAAATCATCATGATCACGAAATCAGATGCCGAGAGCAGTGACTCATTTCTGGCACAGGGCGGAATCTGTGTACTCCGGGATGAAGAGGATTATGACAGTTATTTTGAAGATACGATGAGAGCCGGTCATTATGAAAACCGGAAAGAATCTGTCGATATTATGATCCGCAGTTCTGGAAAAATCATTGAAGATCTGGTAGGATATGGAGTAGAATTTGAAACGGACGGAGAAGCGTTTGCCTACACAAGAGAGGGGGCACACTCCAGACCGAGAATTCTGTTTCATGCAGATGTGACAGGAAAAGAGATCACCAGTAAGCTGTTGGCGCGGGTAAGGGAAAAGAATAACGTAACAATTTACGAATATACGACCATGACAGACATTCTTGAGGAAAACGGAAAATGTGCGGGAATCACCGTGAAGACGAAAAGTGGTGAAGAGTCCTCTATTTATGCAGATTATACCATTCTGGCAAGTGGAGGAATCGGCGGGCTGTACCAGCATTCCACAAATTTCCCTCATCTGACAGGAGATGCACTGGAAGTAGCGAAAAAACATCACATTCGTTTGGAGCATCTGGATTATGTACAGATCCATCCGACTACATTGTATTCGGAAAAGCCGGGCAGACGATTCCTGATCTCCGAATCCGTCCGTGGGGAAGGCGCACTTCTCTATAATAAAAACATGGAGCGTTTCGTAGATGAACTGCTTCCGCGAGACGTGGTGACAAAGGCAATCCGGGAACAGATGGAAAAGGATGGAACGAATTTTGTGTGGCTGTCCATGGCGCCGATCGAGAAAGAGACGATATTGAGTCATTTTCCGAATATTTACGAGCATTGCCTGGAGGAAGGCTATGATGTTACAAAAGAGTGCATTCCGGTCGTTCCGGCGCAGCACTATTTTATGGGCGGTATCTGGGTAGACAAGAACAGCCACACGTCCATGCCGCAGCTGTTTGCAGTGGGAGAGACAAGCTGCAACGGTGTGCACGGAGCGAAC